>Ga0207421_10000967_pt1 | contig 37282 bp, 36 predicted proteins | sample SodLakKL_010_SED_4_FD_187542 | JGI IMG/M metagenome (GOLD analysis project Ga0207421, IMG submission 187542) | Alkaline sediment microbial communities from Lake Tanatar, Kulunda Steppe, Russia - 8KL_010_SED (SPAdes) (version 2) | ecosystem: Environmental > Aquatic > Non-marine Saline and...
TGAGCGTTTGGTTGTTTGCTCTTCTGTATTAAATAAATCTGAGCGTTGGTGTTGCGAAGCAGTGCTTCGCGGTTACAGGTTGAACGTTTGTAGAAGTTGCCGGTTTATGAGCCTGTAAATGAAGAACTTTTAACGTTCAACATTCAACGTGTAACGTTTAACATTTTGAACCGTTTAGATACTCATCTGATTGACATTCTTGCCTTTTCCACCGTGTCGCCGACCTGGATTTTGTCAACCACTTCCATACCGCGTACTACCTCTCCAAATCTTGTATAGTGGCCATCCAGGTGTGGTGCCCACTGATGCATAAAAAAGAACTGACTCCCTTCTGTATCCGTACCCGAACTGGCAATTCCGGCCGCGCCCCGCTCAAAGGTGCTGTATGAGGGCTCGGTCGGGAGCCGGTAATCGGGCCCGCCAAAACCGTCGCGCCGGTCGAAGTCGCCACTCTGAATTACAAAGTTTTTCACCACCCTGTGAAAGGTAACGCCATCGTAAGCTCCCGCCCGGGTCAGGCTGTCGATGGAGGAGACGGTAAATGGAGCTGTGTGCGGATCAAGCCTCACCTCGATGGTTCCCCTGCTGGTTTCGAGCACCCAATGTGGGCGCGTACCCATATCGTACAATCTCTGCCAGTCGGGAGTCCGGAACGGCTCATTGCCGATCTGTTCCAGTTTTTCAAATCGATCGGGAAACCGCCCCTCAAGTATCTGCTCCACCATTCGGTAATTATCCCTCTCACCTCTCTCAGCAAATCGCTGATAGGCGCTGAGCATCCAATTATACTCATCATCAAGTATCAAGTCGTCGTCCATCAATATTTGCTGCATACCGGCAACCACACTCCGCTCTCCCCTATCAAGCTCGCTGTTGATCAACCTGCGGATTTGCGCATTCCGAAATGCATCTCCACTTTCCCGCCAGTAATTTCCAAGTGCACGCATGGAGTGCATGCCTGTTATTCCTCCATATTCAATACCACTAACAAGCCTTTCATAGTACTCGTCATCTGATTGCAGTTCCCTGAGTAGCGGAAAAACACGATCGAGCAGGTATGGATTTTGAACTGCCGTGAATTCCAGCTTTCTTTTGTATGGATTGATATTCACATTTTTGTTATGAAGAAGACTCAGTGACTGCACAAAAAGAATGTGGCTTCTTGTTGGACGTGTAATTTTATCTTCAATACTCTGCAACAGTTCCGGATCCAAATGTTCATGCATGCCCAGCGATTCAAGAGTTTGCTCTCTTACAAGCTTATTTTCGTGAAATAACAGGTATTCCAGGATCTCATCCTGAAGCGAAGCAAGGCTGGAGTGAGCTAACGCACGGGCCATCTCAATGGAGAGCTGAACATCCTGATTTATCCTCCATTCTCCGAGCCGGTTATAGAGAATGGGCAATGTTCTCTGTCCGAGAATCCGAACCATGTACTTGTCTACAATAGGATCACGATCGATGCCGAAAGCGGACCAAACCCGGCTTATCTCGTTTGACAAGGCCTCTGTATGAGGCGGGCCACCCGCAGCCGCGCGGTAAAACCCATATATGATATTTCTGCGCACCGCTTCACTCTGCGCATCAAAAGCGAGAGTATATAGACTTAAAGTCGTATCGTCCGGAATCTCAACTCTTGTAAGAATTGTACCCGCAGCCAGTGCGCACCCTTCTGATTGAAACAGGCGTTCAGAATCATCAAGCAGGAGTTCCAGATGATGACGTTGACCATGCCTTCGAAATACCTCACAAACGCCATCCGACTCTATCCCCTTTGAAATATATGCCTCTGATATCTTATTTAGCTGATCTTCAGAGATAGGGTGAAAGCTGAGTGCAAACCATGTTTCTGAATTGTCTAATTCAACAGCCCGGTTCACAAAGAGATCAAGATCTTCAGTGTCGGTTTTGGCCAGGGCACGCCAGGCCAGGCTTGCCACACTGGGATTGGAGTGTTCGGTAAATTCGAGAAGTGCACTAAAATCCCGATCCGATATGGCTTCAGCTATATCCGGATAGTAGTTTAGGATAACTTCGCTCTTTTCCAATGGCTTCTCTTCAGCCGAGCATCCAAAGAGATGAGATGAAAGTAAAATTTGGATGAAAATGATCAGCAAAGTTCGAAAACGGGAATTGTATTTTGGCAAAGTTCTTTGTTTATTACACATATATTATACATTAATCAATATCATTATGGATAAGGCACAGCTGACACGCAAGCAGAAAGAGTTCTTCGACTACATTTTGGAGTATAAAAACGATCACGATGTATGGCCAACTTACAGGGAGATCGCCGAAGAGTTTAATTATAAGTCACCCAACAGTGTAACACAAAATATTCAGGCGCTTTTGAAAAAAGGATATCTTGTGAAGGGTGATGACGAGGAGTATGATATCCATCCCAATCATGAGGAGCTATTGGGAATCAATAGAGAATCGGGCATCCCGGTTCGAGGCCTTATAGCCGCCGGCTATCTGCAGGAAGCAGTTGAAGCTGACCTTGGCAGGATTACACTGGAAACTATTTTCCCCAACCTGGACGATATGTTCGCCCTTCGCGTATCGGGAATGAGCATGAAAGATGCCGGTATCTATGACGGGGATTTTGTACTGCTCATGGACAGCGACGTGAAGGACGGCGATATTGGCGCTGTTCTTTTCAATGGTGAAACCAGCCTGAAAAGAATCTATTATGATAAAAACGGACTTCGTCTGGAACCGGCCAATGAGGAGTATGACACAATTATTGTTGAGCCGGATGTTTTTGAGGAGGTAAGAATTATCGGGAAATATATCGGGCATGTGAACCGGTCGGGGATTCATCGCGGTATGGCTCGCAAAGCGAGTTAATGATCCCCTTACTTCGTGATGAAAAAGGGGCTTTTATGCCTTTAATCCATTAGATAAGCACCAAGACCCAAATTCATTTCATGAAAATTGAAAGCCAACTATATCTACATGCTTTATTAGTACTCCTTTTTGCTTCATGTCAAAGTTATTCAGAACAACAAGAGTCACAATCAATAGGAATTGACACAATGCAAGTAAGTGATCTTGCAATTATAGTCTCTACTGAATCTGCATTACTTGGAGAGCCCAGAGAAATCGTTTCAATGAATGAAAACCATCTTGCAGTCTATGATCACGCCTATAAAAAAGTAATCATATTTAGTAGGAATGGTGATAAACTAGATGAATTCGGAAATGTTGGAGATGGTCCCGGAGAATGGGATTCGATGTCAGGCGCAACTGATTTAAATTATTTATCAGAACGTTTTTTCACAAGCAACCGCGGACGTTTTTTATATGAATTGTATGACAGATCGGGGAATCACATCAGATCCATTACATTTCCTCAATATTTAAACTATAGCCACAAAACACTGCTTCCGGATAACAAACTACTTGTTGTAACCAATGGTCGTGAAAATGCATTAGCTGCCGTAACGGATCTAAATGAAGAAGGAAGTATTATTCAAAAAATCGGTTTGCCGGAATCAGAATATACTGAACGGCGAAACTTTGAACAGGAAAGAATAACATATTCCAATGGTGAAATTCCCGGAAATGATCGGAATAGAGCACTTGCAGCAAAGGGTGAAGACGGGTATTTCATATTTATGAACGCTTTGGGAGAACTTCGACATTATTCCGAAGATGGTGAGCTTATCTTTCAAAAAGAAATTCCGGACGTTATCAAGAATTCTGTTTTTGATTTCATAATACATCAAAACAAAGAAGAGGCAAGGCTACACACCGTAATGCCTTTGGAATATGCCCGGGAAATGCTGATACACGATGGCTTAGTCTATCTATTTATACCCAAGCCTTATCCCGGAGCAGAAAGTCTGGATTTCAGAATGCTGATATATAACTCTGATGGAGAACTTTTAAAACATTATATGTTTGAAGATCCAGAAAATGAGTCTTTTTTATATGACTTTGCAATCAGTTCTGACAACAATATTTACTTCATTGATGTAATGAGGTCCAAAATTTTGGAGTTTATACCAAATTTTGAGTGATACTTTCTTCAAATTATTACCAAATTAAGGTATAACAAGCAATTCCTGCTGAAGTATTTGCGCTGATTGCTTAACTTTTGAGATAGTAGTCCTGCAGTAGAATTGCCACACCATTCTCCTCTCTGCCGGTCACCATTCTGCGAATGTGCATAGAGATAACGGAGTAAAACCTTACTTCTTTACGGTCTCCAATTTTCCATTCACTCCCTTTCGCGACTCAAACAGTTGTGAATCCTTAATCCATGCCCGGCCTCCATCATGCTGAAGCCGCTTGCGGTTTTTAAATTTGAAGGCCTGTTTGTGAAGGTCAGGTAATTTATTGGTCATACATCGATGGGTTTTTTGTTTTAGTTTAAAATACGTTAACAGAAGCTATCAGAAAAACTAAAATATATTTGTTTGTATAACGGCCTTACCCTGCGCACAGTTTAACTTGTTTTCTGTTTTTCTGAGCGGATAAAAAACCTTTCTCCAATAGTTTCACATTAGAGTAAAATCCATTATCTTTGAAGTCTATCAAAAAATTGAACTCCAAGAAATTCACGGAACAGATATGTACGCTATCGTAAAAATAGGCGGGCATCAATACAAAGTTGCTGAAGACCAAACCGTTTTTGTAAACAGAATTGCCGAAGGCGAAGAGAAAATTACTCTCGACGAAGTGCTTCTGGTAAAGGATGCAAAGGGCAATGTCAAAATCGGCAAGCCAACAGTTGAAGGCGCCAAGATTGAAGCAACCGTTTTAGATCACCTTAAGGGTGACAAAGTTATTGTTTTCAAAAAGAAAAGAAGAAAAGGCTACAAGGTTAAAAATGGCCACAGGCAGGCTATAACCCAGCTTAAAATTGATAAAATTTCGTAATTAACGACCACGAGGCAACACAATGGCACATAAGAAAGGTCAAGGCTCCACAAGAAACGGACGAGATTCAGAATCGAAACGACTTGGCGTAAAAAAATATGGCGGCGAAGAAGTCCGCGCCGGTAACATTATTGTACGTCAAAGAGGTACAAAATTTCACCCCGGTGAAAACGTTGGCCGCGGTGGCGACGACACCCTGTTTGCTCTCACCGACGGAAAGGTAACTTTCCGAAGAAAAGGCAACGGAAGAAAATTTGTATCGATCGAACAGGTCTGATCAAAACAGAATCCAAGTTGATTTTAAAAGCCCCGGTAATTCATTATCGGGGCTTTTCTATTTATGGCTTCAGGGGATTATTAACCTGCATTTTGCCACGTGGTATTTCTCTTCGTTTTGAGCTCACCATGCTTATTTTCTTGAACGCGAATCGATATTTGATCGCATGCAAGGCGCCGTGAAAATGGTGGCGGAAGCGACCGGCGGCTGACGGACCCTGAGCAAATCATTTTCGGGACAACGCAGCAGGCGGACAAAATTCACCGGTTTCACACTGTCATCTATTAAAAGCTGTAGATTTTTATCTAAGTCACTATTTATAAATAGATCAACAAGCTCACTTAATATTATTTGTGAGAAATGCGGGTTAAAAGTTTGTTTCATCAGGGTATCATAATTCATCATAATTTTTGATAAATTAATGCATTAACACCTGTAATCAGCCCCTGTATATGTTTTTTCAAATTCCCGGATATCCTGACCTGCAATTCGGTTCGCTCTACTGTATTGGACGAAATTACGCCAAACACGCGGCTGAGATGAACAGTGACGTACCTGATAATCCCGTCGTATTTTTAAAGCCCAGAAGCTCCATCATTTTCACGGGCGAGAACATCGTTATTCCCGAGCTTACCAATGATGTACACCACGAAGTTGAGCTGGTGGTTTTGATTGGGCAAAAGGCTCGAAACGTGACTCCCGACGAAGCCGGTTCCGCCATTAAAGCCTTTGGTGTGGGATTGGATATGACTGCACGAGATCTTCAGGCAGAAGCAAAAAAAGCCGGGCTGCCATGGTCGCTGGCAAAGGGTTTTGAAACATTTGCCCCGCTGGGTACTCTTTATCCATATACGAAAGATTTAGATTTACAGAACCTTTCTATTGAAGTTCAGGTAAACGCAGAAGTGCGGCAGAAAGGGCAAACCTCAGATATGATTTTTTCAGTTAATCAGATCATTTCATATATATCAAAATATTTTACCCTCTATCCCGGCGATCTCATCTATACCGGAACACCGGAAGGTGTATCGGCGGTAAAGAAAGGTGATCAAATTACAGCCACGCTCGGAGAAGACATCTCAACATTACAGGTACATGTCGTTTAACAGATTTTATCTACTGATTTTATCAATCCTGATTTGGACAACTTTGCCTCTGAAAGTTATGGGCCAGATCCACGAAAGCCCGATCGATTTTCTGGATGATTCCGTCAGCTATCTCTGGCCAACAGATGCCAGCCCCTATCTCTCTTCAACATTTGCAGAAACACGGTCTGCACATCTGCATTCAGGGATAGATATTCGTACCTGGGGAAGGGAAGGCTTTAGAGTTTTTGCATCGCGCGACGGTGTTATCTATCGGGTTGCCGTAGGCCCTCACGGATATGGCCATGTTATTTACATGAAACATGGCGACGATTCTTACACCGTGTATGCACACCTAAACCGTTTTGAACCAAATTTACAGGCCTATACCGATTCTATTCGAATGATCGACTACTCGTATGAATTGGATCGCAGGATAGAATCAGCAGGTTTCCAATTCAAACGCGGAGATGTAATCGGCTATACCGGTTCTACCGGCGTTGGGCCGCCACATCTCCATTTCGAAGTGCGTAACCCGGATTTTATGCCGATAAATCCTCTTTTGACCAATTTGAGGATTACCGACACTCTGCCGCCTGTTTTTTCACAACTTGCCGTTGAGTCTCTTCATCAAGAAACACTGCAGCGAACCGGGCACACCATATTACCGGTCAAACAAACGGATGGTGTATTCGATTTTGGAGAAATTACAGTAACGGGTCCGGTGGGGCTGGCCGTTAATGCGCACGACAGGGCCGATCGAACACCCAATGTTTATGCGGTCCACTCTCTCAAACTGGTTCATGAAGCTGATACTCTGTTCCATTCAGAAGCTGATTACTTTTCATTCAGAGATGCGCGACATATGTTTTTGGATCGCTCCTATCCCATACTTGCTCAAACCAGGAGAGGTTTTCAAAGACTCTACAAAGTTCAGGGGAATCAGCTCCCCTTCTATCGGAAAAAAATAAACCAGGGTGTATTAAACTGGAGCGAAGGCAGTTACCCGGTTACAATCATTGCTAAAGATATATATGGCAATGAATCCAAAGCATCGCTGGTCATAAATGTAGAGGGCGCTGCATCTGCAGGTGTGATTAGTTATGTACCCACCTACCCTGTTTTTGAAAACAGATCCGCGTTTACGTTTCGCAGATGGACAGAGAATGAGATCCCGATCTCGCATTCGCTTCTTGCATCGGCATCCTCTGATCTTTCTCTCTTTCCCAACAGAGAGATCCCTGTCTATTCCACCTTCAACAACTATACCACAATAAGAAATCTGAAACCAAACAGGCCTGAACTACTCTCAACACCGGATCAAAAGCTGTGGATACAGTTTCCGAACTCTGCGATTTACGACACACTCAACATTAAAATGGGTGTAACTGTACAGCACAACCAGATAGACATTGCATTCAATCCAAACCGGTTGCCGCTTGGGAGTTCTGCACGCTTTAATTACATCCTCCCGGATGAGTTCAACGACAAAGACCGCCTGGCACTCTTTTCAGTTGATCACTTTCGTAACAGGGAAAACTACATAGGATCGGATATCTCTGATGGAATTCTCAGAGCAACGATTAATGAAATCAGCGACCTTCGAATTAAAGAGGACAGAATTGCCCCCTGGGTGGGAACACCGAAAATTGAGAAAAATCTGGGCGGTATCTACGTGTTAATACTTCCGGCTGTAGATCAGATGACAAAAATTGACTACAGAAGATCAACTATTACAGTAAATGGTAAAAAAGGGATTATTGAGTATGATCCTGAAAAAGACTTTTTAATCTACTATAATCCTGATTTTAAACCAGCTGCCGAGAATACAGTGGAATACGTGGTTTATGATGGCGCCGGCAACAGCACATCCACAACGGTAAATGTGCCATACAGGCGTTAGATTTTTACGCTCAAATGTCAGATATACGCAATACAGCTGATCTCAACTTTGACATTTTTTGGCAGAGTTTTTACAGCAACCGTTTCCCGGGCAGGCGGATTTTCAGGAAAAAAGCTTCCATATATCTTATTCACAACTGCGAAATCGTCCATATCATGAAGAAATATTGAACATTTCAGCACCTTCCCAAAGGTTGTTCCTGCCTCTTTCAATACTTCACCCAGATTAGTCATTACCTGCTCTGCCTGCTGTTCAACTCCGCCTTCTATAACTGTCATGCTCACAGGGTTAAGTGCAATTTGTCCGGAACAGTAGACAATTCCATTGTGAATAACCGCCTGGCTGTAGGGGCCTATGGCAGCCGGGGCTTTTTTTGTTGCAACAATTTCGTGGTTCATCATAGAAATTCTTTTTAGGAAACATTAATACTCATTCAGCAGTAATATAAAAGTTATTTGTAATTAAAAAGCGCTCCATCAAGATTTTAGTTCTCAAGCAATAATTGCAGAAAGCGCTATATATGGTTACTTTTAAAAGATGACAAAAACAATCACCAACTGATATTCCTACTCAAATGAAAAGTATTAAACCATTTCTGTATATCTTTGCACTTGTTGGATTTCTTTGGGCGTGTGAGACAACCGACCCATTGGTAAATGATGTACAAATATTTCTGGTAACCGGTGAGTTTGACCAAGCTCTGGAAGTTGTAGAATCCGCAATTGAAGAAGACGAAAACAACCACATTGCACACTATTACAAGGGAGTTATTTTAACATCTCAAGCTGAGAGTTTTGAAGATCCCCGCGATAGAAAGCCTTATTACGAGCGGGCCCGATCGTCATTCGATACTGCAAAAAATCTAATGACTCAACTTGAGGAGACACCCGATGAATTGCAGGAGCTTGAAGATGCTGTTACATTTTATTGGGCTGAAGAATTTAACTCCGGCGTTAATATTCTCAATGATGATAGTCTCCGTGCTGCAACACCGGATCCCAATTTTACCGCAATTGCTCATTTTGAAAATTCAGCCACTATTCAGCCCGACAGTGCTCTCTCCTACCAGGTTATGTCTTCAGCGTATTTCAATGAAGATGAAATTGACAAGGCTGTAAGCAGCTATGAAAAAGCCATGGATCTGCTTGTAACTCCTGAACAGGAAGATTATGAGTACATGATTAGTATTTTGTTGGTTCAGCAAAACTTTGACAGAGCTATTGAATACTCAGATGAAGCTCGAGCTGCATATCCGAATGAAACCATTTTCGTCCAGCTTTTAGCGGATGCCTATCTACAGTCGGGAGATCAGGACAAGGCAATTGAGCTTGTTGAAGGCCTTATTGCAGATGACCCGGATAATCCACAATACCGACGCGTATTGGGTACCCAGATTTACCAAACGGTAGGAACTCTCTCGGATAAGGTGAGTGATCTGTATGAAGAGGCTTTCGAGCTGCGAAGAAGTTTAAGAAACCTTCAGGGCAGTGAGCTAGAGCGTGCAGAACAACAATTAGAAGAGATACAGTCGAAAATTGATTCCACTGAAGATGAAATGGACGAGCTTACTCAAATCTCTATTCGGGAAATGAGCCGTGTTGTTGAGCTTGAGCCGGAAAGTGAATCCGCCAACTTTATTCTCGGTATCATCTATCAGAATCGTGCAGCCAGCCTTTTCGAAAGAAGAAATAATACCGAAGACAATGTGGAAGCTCAGAATCTTGATCAAAGAGCCAGGGAGAATTTAAAGGAAGCTCTCGTTTATTACGAAAAAGCAGCCGAAATTAACCCCGATAATCCCGAAAACTGGCAATCTCTGTTCCAGGTTTATACCACCCTTGGAATGGAAGAAGAAGCCATGGAAGCCATGGAAAGAGCCGGACTAAACGACTAAAAAAGAATTACATGATCTATTTAAAAACCCGAAAGGCACTCCTGATGTTTATCTGGACTGCCTTCGGGGTTTTTTTTACCCTCTCCTGTTCACAATTTAATCAAACCAGTTCTGACAACGGATCTGAGTTTAGCATTGAGAGTTCTCTTGAGAAACTAGAACAGATTAACTCCCAATTAAGTGACGAACCCAACAACAGAGATCTTCAGCTTGAAAAAGCGGAATTACTTTACGCTATCTCTGTTGCAACATCTTCCCCGGCACAAAGAAAACCCTACTATCAAAATCTGCGCGACCTGGCAGAATCACAAAAACAGACCGGTCAAGAAGTTCAACCGGAACTGAAAAACATACTAACCAAAGCCTGGAGCTCTGAGCAGGGTGATGGAATACGGTTGTTGCAGCAAGATCGCTCAGAATATCTGGATCAGCAGTTTGAAACCATCGCGGCTCATTTTGAAAATGCAATAGCGATTAATCCCGACAGCCTGGTTGCCTACAATCTTTTGGCTAATACGTTTTATCGGCATGGAGATCTTAACGACGCTATAACCACCCTCGAAACAGCATCGGAGAAAAGCAGCGATGTAAATCCTGACATTGGGGAAAAACTTGCCTATCTCTACCTGGAATCGGGGAATATTGAAAAGTCAATTCAACTCTACAGTGATCTGAAACAGCAGAATCCTCAGAGTCCTCACATTCGTCATGGCCTTGCTAATGCATATATTCTAAATCAACAACATGAAGAGGCTGTTGAGATACTCCGTTCATTAAGTGATGATTACCCAACTCGATTTGAATATCAAGAGGCGCTTGCCACTGAGCTCTATTTTCTCATGGGTAAAAAGGCAGAATCAGCTTCTCAACCAAACCAGGAAGAACAGATTTCCGCTTCAGACATTGAAACTCTGATAGAAATAGTAAATGAAGTAGATGATATTTTTGAAACGCTAAAGGGGAGTCTGCCTTTTACTGAAGAGCAGCTGGTTCGCAGCGGAGCATTTTATTACAACACCTCTGTTAAACTCTCGAACATAAAATCCATTGCCGGGCAGAATTCTCAAAATGTACTGGAAAATATGCAGGTCGAAATGTTGGAAAAAGCATTGCCGCTATGGGAGAAACTTACTGAGAATCATCCCGGAAATATCGATTATATCAGGAATCTTCACGACATCTACGTTAAATTAGGAAGAGATGAAGATGCCGAAAACCTTCAAAGATCATTTAATCTCTAATCTTGTATGAAATTCAACACAAAGGCTATTCATGCGGGCCAAAAACCCGAAGAGACTTCTGGGGCAGTAATGCCTCCGGTTTTTCACACCTCTACATATGCCCAGGAGGCTCCCAACAAACATAAGGGGTACGATTATGCACGCGTTGGCAATCCCACGCGTACAGCCCTTGAAAAATTGATTGCAGGGCTTGAAAATGCCGATGGTTGCGCATGCTTTTCAAGCGGAGTGGGTGCAATTGATGCCATCATGAAAACCCTGAAACCGGGAGATCACGTGATCTCTACCAATGATCTTTATGGCGGCAGTTACCGATTATTTACTAAAGTTTTTGAACCCTATGGCATTGAGTTCTCTTTTGTTGATATGACCGATATCGGTCAGGTTAAAAGCGCTCTAAAAAAGAGCACAAAACTTATCTGGATTGAAACACCGACCAACCCTCTTTTGAGGATTATTGACATAAAAGCAGTTTCTGAGCTAGCAAAAGAGAGTGGAGCTATCAGTATTGTCGACAATACGTTCGCATCGCCCTATCTGCAGCAACCTCTTGAATTAGGGGCTGATGCTGTAATGCACTCTACTACAAAATACCTGGGAGGACATTCTGATGCCATTGGAGGTGCTGTAGCAACATCCAATTCAGAACTTATGGAAAAGATTCGATTCCAGGTAAAAACCACCGGAGCCGTACCCGGCCCCATGGATTGCTACCTGATTTTGAGGGGAATTAAAACACTTCATGTACGGGTAGAACGGTCTGTCGAGAATACAAAAAAGATCGTAAACTTTTTATCTTCTCACCCTGATGTAGATACACTGTTTTATCCCGGCCTCGAATCTCATCCTCAACATGAGCTAGCCGGCAGGCAAATGAAAGACTATGGAGCCATGGTTTCATTCAGCCTCAAAGACAATTCCATAGAAGCTGCTTCGGCATTTATGAGCAGAACAAAGATCTTTACGTTGGCTGAAAGCCTTGGCGGTGTCGAATCGTTAATTAGCCATCCGGCATCCATGACGCATGGCTCCATTCCCAAAAAAGTACGGGAATCAGCAGGTTTAAAAGATTCACTTATAAGACTCTCGGTCGGCATAGAAGATGTTAGTGATCTGATTGAAGACCTTGAACAAGCATTTTAATTTAACTATCCATCATCATGAAAAACGTTGTAATTGTAGCTGCCAAAAGAACTCCGCTGGGTTCATTTGGCGGTAGTTTATCCTCATTCACAGCACCGGAACTGGGTTCTTCAGTAATTTATGATTTGATTAAATCAACGGGAATAAAGCCTGATGACGTTGAAGAGGTTATTTTCGGGAATGTATTAACCGCCGGCATTGGCCAGGCGCCTACACGGCAGGCTGTGCTTAAAGCCGGTTTATCTGAAAAAACACCATCTACCACGGTTAATAAAGTCTGTGCATCGGGCACCAAAGCTATCATGATAGCGGCTGATCAGATTGCACTTGGACAAAACGATATTATGATTGCCGGTGGAATGGAGAGCATGAGTAATGTACCCTACTATCTGCCCAAACAACGGTTCGGGTCAAAATTAGGCCATGTCCAGGCTGAGGATGGTATCATTAAAGATGGTCTTTGGGATGTTTACAATGATTACCATATGGGTAATGCAGGTGAACTTTGTGCAAAAGAGTGCAACATCAGCCGCGAACAGCAGGATGAATTTGCAATTACTTCTTACAAAAGAGCTATAGAAGCACATGAAAAAGGCTACTTTAAGAGTGAAATCATTACCATGAAAGTGAAAGACCGTAAGGGTAATGTAACTGAAGTAACCATGGATGAAGAACTAGAACGTGTTAATTTTGACAAAATCCCACAGCTGCGTCCCGTTTTTGATAAAGAAGGCACAATAACCGCTGCCAATGCAAGCAGTATAAATGATGGAGCTGCAGGAGTAATGTTGATGAGCGAAGAGAAAGCAAAAGAGCTTGGGCTGAAACCTCTTGCAAGAATCCTGAGCCATGGCAGCGCAGCAAAAGCTCCCGAATGGTTTACAACGGCACCCTCCGATGCAATTCCCATAGCCCTTAAAAGAGCCGGGCTCTCTAAAAATGAGATCGATCTCTTTGAGATCAATGAAGCTTTTTCAGTGGTTTCGCTGGCCAATAATCAAATTCTTGAACTGGATCCATTAAAAGTAAATATTCATGGTGGCGCTGTAAGTATTGGTCACCCAATTGGCTGCTCAGGGGCACGAATTGTAGTTACTCTTATCCATGCTCTGAACAGAACCGGCGGCAAATATGGATGTGCCGGTATTTGCAATGGCGGCGGCGGTGCTTCTGCTCTTGTTTTAGAAATGTTATAAAGATACAGGCATCCAAAATCCGGGAATGTTGATCTTGCTTTTTTTGGATTACAGATGTATACTCTGTTATGTTTATGACTTTTAACAAATTGAACATCTAGTAAAGATTCAATTCTACAAGTTATTCACAAATAAAACTGTATAGCTCTAAAGCGTACATTAAATTAGTTTCGCCGCCTATTAAACATTGCTACCAGACCTTTTTTTTTGTCACAAATATCCTTTTTGAATGTCCTTTTTCGTAACCGGTATATTAATCGGAACAAAACGGATTTAAAACAATAAGCTAAGGTTTAAAAATAAACGTATCCGCTGATAATCTAAATCGTCAGGGTGCGTTCTAACTGTTATCCAGTAGCAAACAGGCATTATCATTATGAATAAAGTATTTCCATTTCTACTTCTATCAATTGCACTTCTCTTCTCTGCAAATAAGGTAAACGCACAGGTAGGTATAACTGCCGTACCATTTCTTCAAATAGAACCCGACTCTCGCGGAGCCGCTATGGGAAATACCGGTGTTGCCATTGCCGATAATGCATCTGCAATGTTTTGGAATCCGGCGGGACTGGCATTTCAAAGACAAAACCAGGTAAGCATTACCCACGCAAACTGGCTGCCGGCCTTTAATGCTGATCTGTTCTACGATTACCTGGTGGGAACTTACTATATCGATGGAATTGGCATGATCGGAGGCCACATTACATTTTTGAATCTTGGCGAACAGACCCGAACCGATGAAACCGGTCTTGAACTTGGACGCTTTAACAGTTATGAAATTACAGCCGGCCTCTCTTACGGATTCCAAGTTTCAGAAAACTTTGCAGTCGGTACAGGTCTGCGATATATCTATAGTTCACTTGCGGATGGAAGCGTAAGCGGTCAACAAATTAACCCCGGCTCAAGTGTTGGCCTGGATCTTGCCGCGCTTTACAAAAGTGACCCGTTTACTGTTGCCGATCGACAGGCAACCATAAATGCGGGTATCAACCTTTCCAATATTGGCCCGGGAATTCAGTACACAGATAATGCACAGAAAGACCCTCTTCCTACTGTTCTGAGAGCCGGTTGGGCTTACACCATGGATCTGGATGAAATGGGCATGAATACCATTACCTTTTCGAACGATATCTCAAAAGTCATGGCCCGAAACAATCGTGTCCAAAATGAAGATGGGGAGGAAACATTTGAGCCCATGGGTGTAATGAAAGCACTATTCAACTCCTGGGGCACCCTGGAGCGTAATAACGGCGGAGAAATGGTATCACTGAACCTTGCCCAGCAGCTTATGTTTGGTTTCGGTGCCGAATACTGGTACAACAACCTTTTTGCACTCAGAGCCGGTTACTACTATGAAAATCCTGACAATGGTGACCGCCAATTTCTAACCCTTGGTGCTGGGCTCCGGTATAATATTTTTGGATTCGATTTCAGTTACCTCTATACACTCGAAGAAGATCACCCGCTGGCAAACACTATCCGACTTAGCGTACTTGTGAACTTCAGATAAACAGATCATGTGAATGATTATTAAAGGCTTTTCAAGCAGTGGTATGTATATTATATCACTGCTTTTTTTATTTTTAATCTTCAATGAGAGCTCGTTTGCCAGGCAGGCATTACCACTGAATGTCCAACAAAACTCACAGCCGGGCCAGCCGGTTGAAGGCACCTTGAATGTCATCGCCATCATGGTTGAATTTCAGCCCGATGACAATCGATTTACATCCGGCAACGGCACATTTTCACCGGGCAGCATCCCATACCTCGAAAACCCGGGAACTCCTGTTGATGCCCTCCCCCACGATCGCGGATACTTTGAAGCTCATCTTGAGTTTGCCAAAAACTATTTTGAACGAATGTCGGGTAATCTGCTTGAGATTAATTACCAGGTACTGCCTGATGTGTATCGCTTACCAAACCCAATGAAAACCTACTCCCCTATTGGTGAAAGCCCGGCGTTAAATCCACTGGCTGAGCTGGCTAAAGATGCCTGGGAAATGGTTCAGCAGAGTGGCGGCCTCAATATGAACCTGAACACGTTCCAAAATACAGCCTTCATTATCTTTCATGCAGGCATTGGCCGCGATATTGAGCTTACCGGCACTACATTAGACCGCACCCCGCAAGACATTCCATCTGTATACCTGAGCCGTGATGCTATTGCGAGGCTTCTGGATGACCCAACCTTTAGCGGCTTCCCGATCGATAACGGCAATGTATTGGTCAATAACACCCTGATTCTTCCACGCACTCTCTCCCGCTCCGGAGAGGATGTAACCGGCACCCAATTTGTACTTCCACTTTCTATCAACGGAATGGTAACTGCACAAATCGGCAGTCATCTCGGCCTTCCCGATCTTTTTAATACGGAAACCGGCGAATCGGGTATCGGACGTTTTGGGCTCATGGATGGAGCCGGGATATTTGCTTATAACGGCCTTTTCCCGCCTGAACTTTCTGCATGGGAGAAAAAGTGGCTCGGTTGGAGTGAGCCGTTTTTGGTGAATCCCGACCGGCAGTCGACAGTGAACCTATCAGCTGCAAGCCTCAGGCAGAACAACAGTGTTGTCCGTGTTTCGATTTCCAATGACGAATATTTTTTAATCGAGAACCGGCATCGTGATCCGGATGGATCTGGCGTAACCCTCACCATTCGCAGGCCGGATGGAACATATACCGAACAGATTTTCACAAACAGTGATATTACTTTCACGCAACAGGAAGCAGGGTTTGACCGGCTTCTGGAGCCGGGAGTCATCACCAATGTGAGCAATTACGATTTTGCCCTGCCCGGCGGTCTCGATATTGGTGAAGACCGGACGGCAGGCACAGAGGACGACAGGGAACTGAACGGTGGTATCCTGATCTGGCATATAGATGAATCGGTAATCCGGCAAAAACTCGGCAGTGAGGGCATCAACAGCAATCCCAACAGGCGTGCTGTAAACCTGCAGGAAGCAGACGGCGCCCAGGATATCGGCAGGCCCGTTTCGCTGGGATTTTTTACCAACGAAATAAACGGCTCCCCCTTTGACTTCTGGTGGAGTAACAACAACGCTACAGTAATTACTCAAACAGGCAATATCACTCTTTACCAAAACAGGTTTGGCCCCGACACCACTCCTGATAATAGCAGCAATTCCGGTGCACCCTCCTACTTTGAACTTTTCGATTTTTCAGATAACCTTCCCACGGCCTCTTTCAGAATCCGTGCTGTAAATCCATTTTCAGATCTCTATGAACTGATGGATGCCCGTTCTGATATCTCCGTGGAGACCTTTACTCAGAAGAGTGATAACTACTGGAAACGTTTTCCCCTCTCACTCATGTCCATTCAGTTCAATGGGCAGGTATCGGTTCTGATTCCGGGACGAAATGGCCTGCAGCTTTATGATCCATTTGTACAGGACCTTTTTGAACAGTCATACTTAATGTCATCACTTCAACAACCTGTAGCCGGCGCCGGTAATGGCCTATTTACTGCTGCTCCAAATCCACTCCTGTCGGGCAGCCCAATGGACGTGGAACTGTTTAATACCGCAGGTAACTCTTTTGACCAAATGGCTAGTTTTTCTGCAGATGCAAACAGAGGATTTTTAAGTATATCTGAGACCGGCCTGATCGATTTGGATGGAACACCATTTCGTTATGAAATTGATACGGACACACTAATTGAATCTGAAAATGGCACTATTTTTCGCTCTGAAAAGATCGGTACCTACCAGTCGCTGATTCGCAACAGAACAGTGGAGTTGATATTTCCCGGAGGGTCCGCTTCGCACTCTATTTTGGATGATGGGGCATTTAAGCGGATGCACACCGGCATCATCAATAAAGAGAACGATGAGATTATTTTCTACCTTCTCCTCGATGGCAAGCTTTCAATTTTCACGTCAGAATCAGGATATGAAAATGAGATCATTCTCGCAGAGTCCGGGTTTATCGACCGGCCTGCAATTGTTGATTTTAATGGGGATGGGAATCCTGATTTTCTCTTTGTTGATCACATGCAGAACCGGCTTTTTGCCGTTAACAGGAATGGCGGAGTACTGAACAATTTCCCCATTCGGCCACCGGCCGATACCGGTTTTATCGGCACACCTTTGATTGCAGATATTAATGGAGATGGTGATCAAAACCTGATTATAGCCGGGCAGAACTCATACTCTCTCAATCTGTATGCCTACAATCAATTTGCTGAGCTCCTGGAAGGTTTCCCCCTGGATGTGGGTGGCATCTCTGAACAATCCAATCAACCGGTTCATCCGCTTATTGTCGGTAACCGCCTGATTGCTGTAAGCCATACAGGTGATCTGAAGATGTGGCGGTTCAATACTATGCAGGATGTGCTCTGGTCAAACCGATTGGGAAACAGCACCAACAATAAAGCGTCCGGATTTATTGAACCAACCGACTCCACCGTTCCGCCCTTAACGCTGCTAAATGGTGAAGAGACCTATAACTGGCCTAATCCGGCAAGGGATGAAACCATGTTACGTTTCCAAACGAGTGAGCCGGCAGATATCTCCATAAAAATAACCACAATGAGTGGCCGCACCATTTATGAGAGAGACCTGAGAAGCAGTGGCGGCCCGCCGAATGAGATTACGATCGACACCTCATCATGGGCCAGCGGCGCCTACTTTGCTCTGGTTACAGCCAAAAACAGCGGTAAAACCGAAAGAAAATTGGTTAACATAGCGATAGCCAAATAGATGAATACCAACTTTACATATTATAAGCTTCAATGGTTGTCTGCAGTTCTCATCTGTTTTCTCACAATTCCTCTTGCTGCTAATGCACAAGTAAGCCCACAATTTTACGACTATCCGCAGAACCATCTCCCCTGGTTCACCATAGAGAGTGAACATTTCCTGGTTCACTACCAGGAGGGCAGCAGCCGGAGCGCTCAAATTGCCTCTGTTATCGCCGAAGAGATTTACGAACCCATTACCCGGCTATACGACCACCGGCCGCGTAAGAAGGTCAGTATCGTACTGAGAGACCGCGAGGATTACTCGAATGGTGCTGCATTTTTCTTTGATGATAAAATTGAGATCTGGGTTCCGGCTCTGGATACTCCCCTGCGGGGAACCCACAATTGGTTTCGGAATGTGATCACGCACGAATTTACCCATATTGTTCAGCTGGGTGCATCCATGAAACGATCGCAGCGCATTCCTGCCATCTATTTCCAGTGGCTCTCTTATGAGGATGTACGCCGGCCCGATGTTCTTTATGGATACCCGAACAGCATCATCACCAAACCCTTTGCCAGTGTGGGCATACCCGCCTGGTTCGCCGAAGGTACGGCACAATACCAGCGCAGCGGCATGGATTATGACTATTGGGACAGCCATCGTGATATGTTACTCAGAACCAGAATCCTGTCCGAAACCTATCTTGATTTTACGGATATGGGAATTTTTTCATCCAAGAACAGCCTGGAGCGCGAAACCATCTACAACCAGGGTTTTGGGTTTACCATCTACCTGGTGAGCCGGTTTGGTGAGGAGGTCGTTGCCGATATCAGCCGGGAAGCAGCCGGGAGCGGAAAGAACAATTTCAGCAAGGTAGTTGAAGCGGCCACCGGCTTTAGTGGTGAAGAGCTCTTTGATGAGTGGATTGCTGACCGGAAAGATTACTACAGGGAGGTGTCTGCATCAATCAACCCTACAGTGAGTGAACTTATAGAGGATGAGGGCTTTTTCAATTTCTATCCGCAATACAGCCGTGATGGACAACTCTTTGCCTATCTCTCCAACAGAGGAAGAGATTATGGACGCACGGCACTCATTCTTAAAAAAGGCGACACTGAAATTGAGATAGACGATATGGGCGGTCCCGACCTGATGAGCCGGGACCAATCCTATATGGCATCGCATGGATTTGCATCCAACTTTGCTCTCGATTTTATCAGTAACCGATTCTCCTTTTCGCCGGATGGAAAAAAGCTCGCATTCAGCCGGGCAAAAAAGAATCGATATGGCGAAACCTACCAGGACATCTACCTTTTTGATGTGGATGAGGAGAGGTCCGGAAAAATCACCGAAAGCGCCCGAATTCAGGATCCGGCCTGGCATCCATCTAAAGATGTGATAGCAGCTGTTCAGCTGCATGAAGGCACTCAGAATCTGGTTCTGCTGCATATTGAGACCGGCAGCATAGATCAACTCACCAGCTTTCAAAGTGGCGAAACGGTGTACTCTCCAATATGGCATCCTAATGGTGCTGATATCTATTTTTCATCTGCAAGCACCGGCAGCAGAAATTTATATCGAATTTCCACGGAAAACCGTGAGCTGAATACTGTTTTTGCCGACAGGTATATCGACTTCAGAGATCCCTGGATTGACTCCCATGGAGCCAGCCTCTACTTCTCATCCAATCAAACCGGGATATTTAATATTTATCAAAAGAATCTGGAGAATTCGGCAGTTCACCGGATAAGTGATGTACACGGTGGTGTTTTTATGCCGTTCATCAAAAATGATTCACTTTACACGGCGGAATATTTCAAAGACGGGTATAAAATTTCCAGAATGGAGATGAGAACCGGAACCCCGGTAACCCTCTATTCAAATCCAACCTATCTGGCAGAACGGGAACGTGACCGTTTTGAAACTTCCGTTACCGCATTTGAACCTGATGAGACTCCCTCACCGGGAGAGATCAGGGCATTTACTATCGAAACAGAACAAGGGTTACACGAACTTACCTGGCAGCCATACAGCGAAACCACAACAGGCCTCTCCATCTTCCCTGTGCTTAGATTTGACAATTATACCAAACTTCGGGGCTCAAACAAGACTCTTCTCAGGAACGGCCAGTTTGGATCCATAGGTGAAAATCTGTGGAGAGATATGAAAGCCGGAGCCTATTTTTCTTCACGTGATGTAACTGAAAATATCTCCATTTTTGGCGGTGCGCTGCTTGGTTTAGGATCCATTCCGGCTGATGGCCTTAGTGATTTCATCTCTCCCTCCAGGCTGAACAACCTCGATCGCGATCTCTTTCTGATCGTTGAACACAGGGGTTTACCTTTCATCAAACGAAGCTGGTCGCCCACCATAAGTGTTGAACTCTACAATTTGAAACGAAATGTGAGAGATGGCATCACTATCGAAGAGTTTGCATGTACATCCTGTCTTCCGTCAGAGCGATCTATTGATATACGCTATTCGATTTGGGAGGCCAATCTGTTTCTGCGGAGTAAATTAAACCGCTGGAGCCTGCTCGAACTTGGGGCTTCATATTCCCCCTACAGCGTTAGTACCGAAGGATTTTTCTCGAATGAATTCAACGAATTTATACCCGGTTCTACTTCTGAATATTTCAGGGGATCAACGTTCTCTGCTTCATACATAGCGGAGTTGACCGAGCCAACCCGGCATTTTGATATTGCACCCATCGGTTTGAAGGGAAGCTTTACCTATCGCTTCCAGCCGGGAAGGCTCCTTCAGGAGTTTGAGATTGAAGATGGGATCCTCTCCCCTGTTTACTCACGTGATTTAAACCACTCACTGGAGTTTAAGTCGAGATACGGCTTTAACATCAGAGGAGAATCAACCGCAATGATTACCGCCCGCGGATTTACCTATCTAAACAGGCCGGATCAATTTTTCTATCTCGATTATACCGGCGGGCTGGTTGGAATGCGCTCGTACCCCTATTTTGCTATTGGCGGACAAACCACGGCTTTTGCCCGGACATCCTGGCTTACTCCCATCTATGAAAATATGAACAGGCAAATAGGCGCCTATACCCTCGACAAGATATTTGGCCATCTCTATTTTGAAACTGGAAACGGCTGGGGCGGGCCTCTCGACATTGGCAACCGGCTTAAATCCGGTGTTGGTGCAGAGTTACGTTTTGCCTTTAATAGTTACTACCTTTTCCCAATGAAGTTTTTTATGAACGGGACATATGGTTTAAACCGGTTTGACGTTACCCTTCCATCACAATTCATTACACCTGAGAGCGGCAACACAGTACGTTATGGCAGAGATTTCCTATTCTATTTCGGCTTAACATTTGATTTTGATCTGTTATGATGAAACATATGTTTTATTCAATTCTGATTCTATTGCTTATACCCACAATCGGGTTTGCCCAGGGTGAACTCAGCGAGGCTTTCAAAGCGGATAAAGAGAAAATTGAGTCAGAAAGAAGTTTCACCTCTGCCGATCTCATCACCCCTGTAATGCTACAGGCAGACAATCCTCAAAATTATTCAGCAGGATTTCTCTCTCCAATTGGCAACCGGGCCGGATATGCATTTCTGAGTTCCGCACTGATTCCGGGGCTTGGTCAGGCAGCAAACGAAAATTGGATCAGGGCCGGGGTATTCCTTGCAATCGAAGCGGCCTCCATCTATTTCGCCATCGACTATCAAAATAGAGGACGACGGGGCGAAAGAAATTACGAGAATTGGGCTGATCAGAACTGGAGTGTGGTTCAATATGCAAACTGGCTCATAGAGTATCACGATGTACACGGAATCAGCAACCCCCACATTGAGGATCTTCGCGGGATGTTAGCCGGTTCACAAGCCTCATTTGATACATCCGTCGACTGGCAGCTGGTAGATCTGAGCCTGCTCAGAAGAGTTGAGCGAAATTCACCATACATTACAACCGACGATTTAACAGCCAATAACTTCTCTCATGTGTTGCCCGATTATGGTTCACAGCAATACTATGAACTAATCGCAAAATACTATCAGTATCAGGCGGGATGGAGAGATTACCACCAGTTTCATGATCAATTGGGCCATACAAACGGGTTATTTAACCGGCGGTACTTCATTGAACGCAACGGTGCTTTTGCCAGTACTATGTTTTGGGATGGCGTGGATCGTGCTCAACAGTTTAACGACGAGTACCGGACAGGAGGCAACTTCAAAATGCTGCTCATCGCCAATCATGTTTTTTCTGCCTTTGATGCCTATTTTACGGTTCGACTGAAACAAAATAGGTTAAATGCGACTCCAGGTATAATGCCGGGACGGCAAATTAGTATGAATTACAACTTCTAAGATCATCTCGAATATCGTATTTTTAAACCATGGAAACTCTCAAAGCATTATTTACTAGTAAAATTCTATACATCACCCTGGGTAGTATTACCCTTGCAGGCATCCTGTTTGCCGTACTGCTCGACTTTGTGATTATGCCGAATTATACCAATTACAACCAAGGGGTTACCGTGCCTGATGTCACAAAGATTTCACTTGATGAAGCGGAAGAACTTCTCGAAAGCTATGGACTACGCCACGAAATATTAGACCGAAGAGCTCACTCTGCATACCCTGCCAACTATATTATCGACCAGGCTCCGTCGGCCAAACAGCTTGTAAAACCAAATCGTAAAGTTTATCTCACTGTAAATACAGCAGAAATCCCTCAAACGGTAGTTCCTGATGTTACAAGCATGCACATCAGAAATGCTGAGATACAGCTCGAAAATAACGGCCTCACCGTTGGAACCAGGAGCTATGAATCGTCAAGGTTCAGGAACACGATTATCAGGCAGTCGGTTGCCCCGGGTGACACCGTAGGGCGTGGAACCGTTGTTAACCTGGTAGTGAGTGATGGGCTGGGCACAAGAACAGTTGATGTGCCTGAACTTGTTGGTAAAAGCCTTTCTGAAGCTCAGCAGTTAATTATGCGCGCCGGCCTCAGGGTCGGTGAAATACGTTTTGAGCCGAACAGAGAGCTTACGCCAAATACTATTATCTCCTATAGCCCAAATGAGAGAAGGCTCACAGAGGGAGAAACGCTTCTTCTGGTTGTATCAGAACGGTTTGATGCCCGGGAAGAGTCGGAAACCGGAGCTATTATTGACGACACCACCGCCGTAGCTCCACCCGATACACTTGAAATTGATAATCCCTAACTATCCTTTATGAATGTTGAGCTCCCTGTATTAGCTCCCTCAATCCTTGCCGCCAACTTCTCCAAACTGGGTGAAGAACTTCAAACCTGTGCCGATGCCGGAATTAACTGGTTCCACTGCGATATTATGGACGGTCATTTTGTGCCGAATATCAGTTATGGCCCCGCTATAGTGGAAACTGTACGAAGTGTTGTTCCCGATGCTTTTTTGGATGTACATCTGATGATCGAAAATCCGGACAATTTTGTGGAGGAATTTGCAGATGCCGGAGCAGATCTTATATCTGTTCACTACGAAGCTTGCCCACACCTGCATCGAACCATTCAAAATATTCGTCAGCTTGGCTGCATGACCGGCGTTGTGATCAATCCGGCCACAAGTGTGGAGCTGCTCCGCCCCATTCTGCCGAATGTGGACCTGGCGCTGATAATGAGCGTGAACCCGGGATTTGGCGGGCAGGCATTCATTGAATCGAGCTATGATAAAGTGAAACAGCTTGTTCAGATTCGCAATGAGGAGCAGCTCAACTTTCTTATCGAAATTGATGGCGGGGTTGGGCTTAAAAATATAGGCAAACTGGCACAAAGCGGCGTTGATATCCTGGTAGCCGGCAGCAGTGTTTTTAAAGCTGACGATATCCCCCAAAGAATTGAAAAGCTAAAAAACAACGCTCTTAAAGGGTCGAATAAAGTTGCCTGACAACTCTCACAAAAAGTCTTGAGCTTATCGTATATGGCCCAAAGGCGGTTCTGTAACATTAGCTAATGAAACTCTTTAATAACCCTTCATATAAAATCTTTATCTTTCATATTAAACCATAACTAAAAAAGAACTTTTCTATCGAAACATCGCAGCAAATTTCAGAGGAAACCATCTTCATAGAGGATATTGAGCCCGTTGTTATACTCGGGTTGGGAGATGAATATTTAAATCAGCTTGATAAGGCCTTTCCTGCCACAAAAATTACTGCCCGGGGTAACAGGGTCAAGATTCTCGGACCCAAAGAAGATGTGGAAGCACTCCGTGAAATTTTAAAAGAGATGGTCTCTGTGGCCAAGCAGAGCGGACATGTTAATTATCGGGATGTTACCACACTCCTCGCATTGGCCAATAAAACTGATGCGAAAATAACCCTTAAACCTCAGGGTGTTTTCACTCCAGACTCCGGTGATATTATTCTTCACACTCATACCGGAGAAGCTGTTGCAGCCAAGACAGGAGGACAAAGAAATCTCGTTAAGGCATCTGAAAACAATGATATCCTTTTTGCCATAGGCCCTGCAGGTACTGGAAAAACCTATACGTCTGTTGCACTTGCGGTTCGGGCTCTGAAAGACCGTAAAGTAAAAAAAATCATTCTTGCCCGTCCGGCTGTTGAAGCCGGTGAAAATCTCGGGTTCCTTCCGGGCGATCTGAAAGAGAAAATTGATCCCTATCTGCGTCCCCTATATGATGCCCTTGAAGAGATGATTGAATTTGACAAGCTTGAATTTCTGCTTACTAAAAATGTGATCGAGATAGCACCTCTTGCCTACATGCGTGGCCGAACGCTCAACAACGCTTTTGTGATTCTGGATGAGGCCCAGAATGCCACCAACACCCAGATGAAAATGTTTCTGACCCGAATCGGTTTCAACAGCCGTGCAATTATAACCGGAGATGTTACACAATCTGACTTGCCTAAAAAGCAGGAATCGGGCCTTATATCCATTCAAAATATTCTTCAGGATATTGAAGGGATATCTTTTGTATACCTCGACCAGGGAGATGTGGTACGCCACAAACTGGTCCGGGATATCATTGAAGCCTATGAAAAATTTGAGAATAAGAAGAAGTAAACTCTCCCCGCGCAGAAGCAAACAAATTTATTATAAGTAAAATGAGCAAGATCAATGTAAGCCCTCTTTACGAAGGCACCTTTTCGGTGGGAGTTGATCATGATTTTAACCGTATCGGACGGGAAGATGCCCCCAAAAAAGGAGCTTTAAAATTGTCGATCAATCCTTTTTTAATCGCAGATGGGCATAGAAATATTTTATTTGATGCAGGATTGGGAGATCTATTTGGCGGTGATACATCCATCAGTACTATTCAGGAAAATCTTGCAGAACACTCCATCTCCGACTACGAAATTACCGATATTTTTATCAGCCACCTTCATTTCGATCATATAGGCGGACTGGCCAATCGGGAAAATGGATACTGGGAATTAACTTTTCCGGACGCAAAGGTTTGGGTATCTGGAAATGAGTGGAAGAAACTTCATGCCGAAGCAGATAAACTGGAAGAGAATCACAGAGATTTTTTCCATTTTATAGATTCAAAAGCAGATCTTAAATTTTTAAACGACAAGCATACACCCCTTCCCAATGTGAGAGTTGAAAAAATAGGCGGGCATACCGAATTTCACCTGGCTCTCTTTTATGAAAATGGAGATCATCGCTATCTTATGGCCGGTGATGTAATTGGAAGGCGTATTGCCATTAATCAAAATTTTATGGCTAAATATGATTTTGATCCAAAGCAGAGTATGAAAGCCCGTACCGAACTGAAGAGCCTGGCCTATGAAAAGGGTTATACCATTATGGCCTACCACGAAACAGATTACCCGCTTTTTAAACTAAAAGGAGATAACGGTAAAAAAGGCTTCACTATTGAAAATATTAAATAATGGAAATACCTGAATCGGTTTTAAAAATAAAGAAATACCTGACGGATCATGAATTTCCCGAACAGGTAGAGGCAGTAGTTATTTTAGGTTCAGGTCTTGGAGATTTCGCCTCAGCCATCGACGACTCCTTTTCTATTCCCTATCAGCAGATCCCAAGTTTTCCGGAAACTTCCGTTCAGGGCCACACCGGTGAACTTGTTACCGGGAAAGTTGCAGGGCTTAATGTAATTGCTTTCTCCGGCCGATTTCATCACTACGAGGGGCATCCTTTTTCAACAACGGTTCTGCCCGTTCATATAGCCAAAGTGTTCAATGCAAAAAAGATCATAGTTTCCAATGCTGCCGGTTCAATTAATACCGGATTTAAAGTTGGCGACCTGATGGTGATTGATGATATTATCAGGCCGTTTCAATCGGTCTCTGCCAAGCCCTCAACACCCTTTCGCTATAACCTCTATCCAATTGCCCGCAGAGTGCGCGAAATTGCCGCTTCCATTGGAATGGAAGTTCAGCGTGGCACATATATCTACGTTACGGGGCCTAACTATGAATCCAAAGCTGAAATCAGGGCTTTTCGAATACTTGGGGCCGATGTGGTTGGGATGAGTACAGCACCTGAACTCGTTGAGGCCTCCCGGCTTCAAATACCCGCTGCGACTATATCACTGGTTACAAACATGGCTGCCGGTGTTACAAAGAACAAACTGGACCATTCTGAAGTAAAAGAAGCTGCTGAGGCCCGGAAAGATGATTTTGCCAGGTTGGTTACGGAGATAATCAGAAAGCTGTAAAGTAACTCACAGCCATGCCTGTTGCGATTGCGATGAGAAAACTTAGCAGTGTACCCACCAGAATGTACTCCGTAAGTTTCCGGTCTTTTGAACGGGTAAGGTCACCAAAACGAAATATCGATTTTGCGGCCAAAAGAAAGCCTATGATCTGCAAATACCCCGCCACTACAGCCGTAAATACAAAAAGCCTCTCCAGAATACCAATAAACCGCCCGGCTCCACTTAAAGATTCGCTGTTGTCAATCATTATCTGATCACTCCACTGTTCCATAAGCTTCTGAATGAAGATTGATGCGGGATACGTTATAAATAACAGTCCGGTTAAAACGATCCATATTTCAAAGCTCAAAGGAAACAGATTTACATCAACCCATATATGATACCAGATAAAAAGAATCACAGCCAGGTGGGCAATTTGGTCTGAAATAAACCATACCAGCCTGGTCTCTTCTCTTTGAAAACCGATCTTCACCAGGTCAATTAAGAGATGTGTACCGGCTATAAAGAGAGCGATATCCCAAAGTGCAAGATCCTGCAGTAAAATCATGATGAGGGTAAAATGCACTGCAACATGCAGATAGAGATATGGAGATCTCCATGTTTTCTTCTCTTTGTTTTTTACCCACTTCTCCGGCTGCAGAAAAAAATCCCCAATAATATGCGCAAGCAGCAGCTTAGTCAGAATTATCTCCATATCCCTATTTGCTTTGAATTCGGTTTAATATAGCTGAAATTCTATCCCGATAGTAAGCTTCCATCTCAATAATCTCGTAGAGTGATGCCCTTCTAATTCTGTCGTTTACCGTAGATTGAGCAATTCCCAGCACTCCTGCAATTTCAGTCTGGGTAAGGTCAGAACTCTTCAACATCAACTCGGCAACTTCGGCTGAATTAGCCGTCCACCCATCCATAATAACCAGTGCCAGCCTGAAGATCATGTTGAATTCCCTGTCAAAATCAGGCCATGGAGATTTAACACCAAGATTAACTTTATCCTGCTTCAGCTTTTCCAAAAGCCGTCCGGAGAAAACAAAAGCATCACCCGATGACCTTCCAATATGTTTGGATGAAAATCTTTTCTCTCCGATTCCGATTGCAATTCGAACATCCAGCTTCTTTACATTCAGCTTCCTGATGACCGATTTGATGATCAGAGACATTCTAAGCGCATTTTCCGGCTGCACCTCAATTTGGAAGCTATCACCCCGGTAGATCTCCCAACCCACAGGTGATTCACCAAACTCATTTAGAAAATTTTCCAATGGGTTAAGCCATATAGATGGATCACTTAAACCCTGCGAATGTACGATGTCGCCTGTAATGGATGCTTTCATAGCCCAATATCGTTATTATAAACGATAAATAGTAATTATCGATTAATTTAACGATAAAATGGTAAGGGCATGTCTGTATCTGGCCCTAACTCAGAAGTGATTTTTGATTCCCATACTTGTCCAGATACTGCTTTAGCTTCACTTTTTTCCGCGTGCTGTCGCTTGTCATGTACCGGAGTTTTCCAAATATAGGCCTCTCCTGCCATGCTCGGTCAAACCGGCCGAAACACCAAAATATGCCCGAGTAGCTGTTTGGATCACGGCCGTCAATGGCATAGGTATTATTCAGATCAATCAGATATCTGAGCGCTGTTTCCGGGTCGGGTGTCCATTCGATCACCTTTTTGCCCCAAAGCATCCGAAGATAGTTGTGGATAATTCCCTCTTCCCTCAGCTGTGTCTGGGCCGCGTTCCATATCTCATCGTGTGTTTGGGATTGAGCCAGCTGTTCATAGCTGTACTCCCACTCTCGTGGATCATTCCGATGATCATTCAGCGTCTGCAGCGCCCAATTTGGTAAGCTTTCGAGCCTGTCGTAATCCGCCCTGTGATGAGCAAAATGGAATCCTACTTCCCGCCAGGTTATCACTTCGTCGAGGAACCCGTCAATATTCGGGTCACCATTAAAAAATCCTCCGGTCGATCCTTTATTGAAGGTTATTTTATCCAGATCCCACCCGGTGGGCTGATGTTGCAGAACATTTTTGACAATTTCATACTCCGAGATCTTACCAAAATGAAGCCAGGCACTCAACCGGCTTGTCTTCTTTTCATCCGGATGATTTCGTTTATCATCATACTCCAGAAGAGCGTTCTTGATAAATTGTCCCAGCATTCCAAGTGCTGCCGACCGCCCCCCATGCCACTCAATCGGTTTTACAGTATGATCGATGTTCAGCCCTGAAATAAAGCCGGGTATGTCGCTCAATGCCTTTTGTGCATCCGGCAGCTCATCAAAAAGCTGATCAGAAAATTCAATCCGGGTCTGATTTTCCAGATCATTTAATGGATCCTTTTTGGGTGGATTTGTAAACGCCTCCACAAAATTCTTCTGCATAATTTTCCTGAACAGATAGGCGCTGTAGGGATCTTTATCGGTTAGGCCCAGTGGAATTAGGCCATTGCTGTCGACGGTTATATAGGGAATATCAAATTCATCCCGGTACTGTTCATTCCGTTTGCGCATGATAAATACCGGATACTCATCTGTAATCAATAGAGAGGCCCGGCTTGCCAGCTTCCGAAGCAGCCTGTCGTACTCGCCCGCTTCCCTCTCCACAAACGAAACATAGTTTAGATTTTGCTGATTGGCATAGTCGAGGTGCTCCTTCATCCCCTGCATCATAAAAGCATGTGTGCGGTCGGTTGCCCAGGGATAATCACAGGAGAATGCTTCCAAAATCAGAAGCGGTTTATTCAGTTTATTGGCCCAGCCAATAGCGTATTCAAGAGCAAAATTGTAGTGAAAACGGCGGTTGATTTGCATCCAATAGAGCACATACTCGCCGTCAGTATTGGGATTATTCTTATTACGCTTAAAAACACGGTTGCTGTTGAATGATTTCATGTAGGTGAGAACATCAATTTATCGCTTTCAATTCCACTACACCTGAACCCGGTAATGATGTTCTTTCACTCTATTACTATTGGTTTACCCTTACATCTGTAACCCGCAAAACCATCCGGCCCATCTCTCCGCTTTCAAGCATAGCTTCAAACCTTTCAAGCTGCGGTTTCATTTGTTCCTCTATCATCCTTCTTTGGGCTTCAGGCATTTGAGCCAGCTGTTTTTCCAGCTCTGCCATTGCTTTTCGAGCCTCGGCCCTATCCTCTTCCGTGAATTGCGTGTCGAGCCCCTCAATATTGAATTGAATAGAGTGTGCTATGGGCAATCCGCTGTGATTTTGATAGTCACTCATAATAACTTCTACAATCATTTCATGTCCCTCATCAGAAATCTGATCAAAGCGAACTTTACGCGCTACCAATTCATCACTGTCTATCCAGATTGTAATATTCTTTACTTCATCTTCTGCGAACTCCATATCATCATCCATCATCTCATTCAACAGATCTGCATCATCCACAAAAATTTTATAAACCGAATATCCATCCAGCTGCTCTCGCTCAACGCTGCTGGCACTTCTTACAAGCTTTGGCATTTGGTCATCAAATACACCTGAGAGAAGTCCTGTATTTGTATCATAGTCCTCATCTTCAGGTTCAAGCCATGTACGTCCGCCTTCCGTTCTCTTGATATATTTGGTTGTTGTTGCCGGAATGAGCCCTCCCCCTTCCGGTTCAACAGTTATGAACAGGGTTTCAATATTCGCCAGCCTCTGCATATTCCGGTCAGAAATTTGATCGGCAAGCTGAGCGGGGTTTGGTTGCGCAAGCAGCGTTGATGTTGAAACCAGTAAAAAGGTTAAAATAGTCGTGAGAATCCCTGTTAATTTCATATCTCTTAATTCCTTGTCTGATTAATTTTTTTGGTTGCTTTATGTTACTAAAAGGAATTCAAAATTTGAAATATGAAACCTTATCTATATTATTTTAAAGGATAATTGCAAAAAGTGAACTACAATCATGAGCCAGGATGATGTTTTTACCGCGATGGTAGAAGAGGAGTTGAATCAGTATCAACGATTCTTTTTGTTTAGTGAGAGAGAGCTTTTCAGACAGGGTGAATACAAAAAACTGGCTACTAAATCACTTCGGCAAACCAGGATAATTGCAGCGTTGGTGCTGCTCACCATTTTGACCTTTTCACTGCTAAGTATCATGCATTTTATCGAATTCGGAAATCATGGAAGCCTTTCAAGCCTGGTTCTTGGGCTTTTATCCTGGGCTTTTGTAATTGCTTCTACAATATTCTATACTAGAAATATACTAGAAAAAAAGAAGTGTATGGAAAGGGTATTGAAACTGCTTGAAGCGAGAGAGCAATTCAGTAATAAAAAATGACTTAAACTCAATAAAAAAATCTACTATGAGAAAAATGATTTCAGCAGGTTTATTGGTTGGAGGTTTGATTTTACTCTATTTCGGATACCAGGAATATCAATCTGTCAGTTCAGAAATTGAAGAGTTTTTTACCGGCTCTCCCGACAGCAGAACCATGTGGATGATGATTGGAGGTGCGGTTGCCAGTATCGCCGGCCTGGTTGGGTTACTCAGAAGGTGAATGCGTTAAACTGAAGCACTATTTTAGATGTTGAATAGTAGTTCAAAACGGTCTGATAAAGAGCAGCACTACCTCGTTTCTCTGATAACGCTTCTGGGCGGTTTTTTCCTAACCTGGTTCGGTTACCGGGAGTCTCTTCCCTATTGGGAGCAGGTAAATGAACTCTTTTCTGTATCGCCCGACACCTACTACACATCAATGCTGATTGCCGGTATAGCCTGTATAGTGGCAGGATTTACCGGAATCATTAGGGGGAAAAGCATGTAAATTCGATTTGTTAAATCGAATTTTGAGAAGAAGTTTATGGCATCGCTTGTTACTTCAAACTTAGATCCTGCTCGCAGCTTCATCCATCTGCCGCAGCAGGTCCCAGCGGTACATTCCTGAATTGTGGCCGTCATCCCAGGTTATTTTTAGTGCGTGATTGCCCACCGGTTCGGCTTTCAGGATTTTATAGGTGCGCGTTGGTTTAACTTTGAAAAGCTCCGGTTCAAAGCTTCCCATCTTATCATGCCCTCCCCTGCAGGCAACACAGGGGCAATTTTTGCGCAATCCAAAAAGAGAAAAGTCCGATGTATGACCGTCTTCCCATTTTACTGTAAAAATCTGGTCAGAATTACTAACATCTACCGATGCAGGTGTGTATTTTGTATCCATTCTTAAAATTCTGTTCTTTTTGCAAATAGAGAGAATTAATAACGCTCTATTAAATATACGTTCATTCTATGTGGATATTAACACTCTTTTTGTTTGTTGTGTTTCTGGCAAGTGCATTTGCCGGAAATCAATCCTGGTTCACATTAGACAGGCTTACCAAGGAAAATGTTCTGAACGGTACACTTCTTGTACTCGCATTCTTTACTCTCTTGATGGTGGCCTATGTGCTTGGATTCTTTCCTCAGTCGGTGGCTGCTCCTTTCATGATGAGCCTCTATTCGTTAATCGCCGGATTTTTTATGGGGTATGCCGTAAGGCTCCTTACACACCGCTCAAAATCCGGTGATATATTATACCAGCATCGTTCCTTTTGGGTTGACCATGCCCCCAACCTCCTGGCCATAATATTGATTCTTTATGGTATTTACAGAACCTCCATACTTTCAGATATGCCTGTTACCGGCATTCGCCTCACTTCCGGTATCTCACTGATCTGTTTCGGCCTTTTCAGCTGGACCCTGAAGGTGGTTCCGGAATTCAGATCCAAGGGAATTATGCTTCTTGACAGGTACATTCACTGGAAAGAGGTTATTTCATGGAGCTGGCAAAGTGAGTCGGTTGTGGTAATTGAATACTTCACAAAAGTGCAACAGGAAGACGAGAGAATAAAGCAGTTTGCAACGTCTATACCCGAAGAAGAACGAAAAGAACTGGAAGTGATACTGAAGTCGAAAATGGATGAGTTTGATGAAGAGAGAAGGAAAATTCTATTTCCTGAGTAGGACTCACCCCTCCCATAGGGATCCCTACGGGAGGGGTGAGTCCGTCACAGACGGTGTTCGACCATTAAACACCTGTTCTCCACATACTCAAGCCCATTTGACATCGCCAAATCTTTAGCTTCATCTGTACTTACATCCAGTTGAGTCCAAATAACAGGCTTTTGGCCGGTTTTTTTACTCCAATCAATAATTTCCTGTACAGTTTCGACACTGTATTTTTTATTGCGAAATATGTCGATCAGGTCAATATCTTTTTCATCCGGAATATCATCAAGACTTGGATAGCAGGTGATGCCTAATACTTCAGTTTCGTTGGGGTTTACAGGAATTACTTCAAAGCCGGCATTGATCAGGTACTCGGCAATATGATAGCTGGTTCGATATGGATTGGAAGAGCACCCAATAATCACTATGACTTTAACAGATTTTAAAAGTTGATTTAATTCTGGGGAGGACGCCGGTTTTAATGGATTCAAATTCTAAATTCTCTTCTAAAAAGCTTATCTTTCAGTTTAATTAACACTTGAATTGAAAATAAAGGAACATTTTGCCTAAAGTAAAAGAAGGAGACACAGTAAAAGTACACTACACAGGAAAACTTGAAAGCGGAGAAGTATTCGACTCTTCTGAAGGCCGCGAACCACTTGAATTTACACTTGGCCAGGGTCAATTGATACCCGGTTTTGAAAAAGCAGTTACCGAACTTGACAAGGGTGAATCAACAACCGTTGACATCCCAAGCAAAGAAGCCTACGGTGAAGTTCGCGAAGACCTGATTATAACAGTGCCAAAAGATCAATTACCGGAAGATGTAGAGCCACAGGTTGGCATGCAATTGCAGGTTAATCAGCCCGACGGACAACCTATTCCGGTTCGTATTACAGATGTTGGTGAAGAGAATTTAACTCTCGATGCCAATCACCCTCTGGCCGGAAAAGATCTTACATTTAAGATCGAGCTGGTAGAAGTAGGCAGTTAATCCTGTTATTTTATCAAATTATCCCGATCCGGCAGCAAATTGCAGTCCGGGCCGGGTTTTTTTTTGCTTATCGGCGTTGTTACCGGATGGTTTACGCTGAGCTTTCAATCATATAATGAGTGAATCTGTTCAGCAAGGAAACATAAATTTTACAATGTATCACCGCTCTATTTCACGAGTGTGATACTATAACCCAACATTAACTTGCCGGTTAAATAATCCGGCCAACTTTATGGCTGACTTCAAAAACAAAAGTACTGTAAGCATTACGTGTCCGCTGGGACTTGCTCCTTTTCTGGAGGCTGAGATTCGGAACCTTGGATTTGAACCCATTGCCATACGCGAAACCGGTGTAGAAATTGAAGCCTCTCTTAACGACTGTATTCTGCTCAATTTCTGGTTGCGAACAGCGCATCGAATTCATTTTCTGATTGCCGAGAAAAAGATTGACCACCCTGATAAACTTCGAAACTGGATGAAAGCCTTACCCTGGGAGGAGTGGATCGATCAGGACGGTTATTTCTCAGTTACATCCAGGATTGACCACCCAACCATTGAGAACGATCAGTTTGCCAACCTGGTGGTTAAGGATTCGGTTGTGGACCGGATTCGATTTAAACACAACAGCCGCCCCGACAGCGGTTCAGACCTGGATAAAACGGTAATATTCCTCTTCTGGAACCGTGAAACAGCACGTATTTTTATTGATACATCAGGTGAATCTCTTTCCAGAAGAAACTATCGAAGTGCCTCCGTATCGGCCCCGATGCAGGAAACTCTGGCCGCAGCAATTGTGCAGGCAACCAACTGGGAACCGGGCAAGCATTTCATCAATCCAATGACGGGCGGAGGAACCATAGTAATCGAAGCGGTGATGCAGGCAATGAACCGAGCTCCGGCATCATTGCGCAATAACTTCGGTTTTATGCATATTCTCGGTTATGACGCTGAAGTGTATCACTCCATCAGAGATGAAGCAAAGAGAGCCGTCCGAAAAGATGTTGAAGGAAAGTTCATTGCAACAGATAATGATCCGCAGGCTATAATTGCTGCAAAAAGAAATGCACAGACAGCAGGTGTAGATCACCTTATTGAGTTTGAAACCTGCGATATCGGCAACACAACCATACCGGAAGGTCAGGGAGTGGTAGTTGTAAATCCTCCATACGGTATGCGATTGGGCGATGACACCGACTTGAGGCCGCTTTATAAAAGCATTGGCGATTTTATGAAATCTGAATGCCCCGGCAAAACCGGATATGTATTTACAGCCAATAATGCGCTTGCAAAAAAAGTAGGCTTACGGGCAAAGAGCCGCACTACATTTTTCAATACAACTCTCGAGTGCAGATTACTGGAGTATGAACTCTATGAGGGTACTAAGAAAGATTAGCTTGGCGAGCTCAAAGCGAAGTGAAATACCACGTAGTAAAATGCGGGTTAGGCAGTTGAAGGCCATATAATCACATAAACCTATTTTAAAATTATATGAGATCACTGATTCTATTTATCCTCTCTATCGGAATATTATCCTGTTCAGATAGGATTGATTATCAAGAAAGTTTCTTCGCCAACTATTCCGACTACTGCGGTTATGCCTATAAGGGCCAAACCAATTTTGTGGATCTTGGCAGTGGTGAAGTTTTCGAGGGAGCCGACTTGACAATGATTTTGAGAGACTGCAGCGATGATGAAGTCCGAATCCCATTTCATGTAGACGATGACACCTCCAGAACCTGGATTGTAAAAATGACCCCGGATGGGCTGCTCCTGAGTCACGATCACAGGTACGATGATGGTACTGAGCACGAGAACAACTTCTATGGCGGTTATGCAGATGATGAGGGAAATGCCTTTTTACAGTACTTCCCGGCTGATGAACGCACGATAGAAGAGCGCCCTGCCCGTAGTGCCAATCGCTGGGCAAAAGAGTTCGACCTGTCTAAGATGAAGTACTACTACCGGCTTTACCTGAATGATGAATTACGATTTGAGGCGGAGTTTGACCTGGTTAATCCGATTGAAATCAATCCTTAACCCTTACAATTGTCAGTCCATCTTTAACCGCCAGCATGACTTGTTCTACATCTTCATCATCCCGGATAATCTCGCTGGTTCGATGAATCGCCCTGGCCTTTTCATCGGTTCCATTTAGTACTTCGCCGTCCCATAGCATATTGTCGAGAACAATCAACCCTCCTGGACGTGATTTTTGTTTGGCAAGCTTGTAATACTCCGGGTATTGAGCTTTATCTGCATCCAAAAATATGAGGTCAAAAGGAACTGCCAGTTCTGGCATTGTTTCGAGTGCGTTGCCTGTAATTTGCCTGACTTTTTTCTTGAAGGGTTCTCTCGAAAAAAATGAGTCTGAAATTCGATGATATCTTTCGTTCATCTCAAGTGTAATGAGCTCACCATCTTCCGGGAGTTCGATAGCCATCATAAGTGCAGAGTAGCCGGTAAAGGTTCCCACCTCAAGAACTCTTCTGGCTCCGGAGATCTTTACCAGCATTTTGAGAAGCGTACCCACCTGTCTCCCGCTGTGCATGTCAACGAATTGAAGATCCTCTTCTGAGGCTTTTATAAGTTCACGAACAATCTCCGGTTCTTCACTGGTGAATGATTCACAATAATCGGCTATTAGTTTGTTGGTAATCTCCATGTAGCTATATTTTATCGTTGATTTCGTTGATACGCAAAAGACGTATCAACGGTCATAAATCTGATTAATAAACGTGTCTGAAGTTCAAAATTCATTTATTCCCGCAAAAGAATCCAAATGGTTCATCTCCATTTTTGATCTCTATGTACGCAACCTTTTTCGGCGGCGGTTTAAAAATATCCTGATTGATCAACAGTACCAACCCACCAAAGAGAACAGAACCATCTATTACCTGAACCACACCTCCTGGTGGGATGGCCTGATTCCGCTGCTTCTGAATCAGAAACGATTCAAACAGAAAGCGCGTGCCATGATGGAAGACCGTCAGATGCAAAAGCATAAATTCTTCAGCAAAATCGGTGCTTTCTCAGTAAACCTTGAGAACCCCAGGTCTGCCGTGAAGTCGCTTCGATATGCTGTAGATTCAATGAAGAGACCCAACTCCTGCCTGTTTATCTATCCGGAGGGAAAGATCGTGCCATTTTCCCCAAAGAGACCGGTATTTAAGAAAGGGTTGGGATGGATTTCAAACCAGTGCCCGGATGCAGACGTGGTGCCCGTGGGCATCTGTATCCATACAGCTCGCCACGACAAGCCGGAGCTTTTTATTCGTGTCGGCCAACCCGTACCCGTCGACCACTCACTGGACTCTGAAACCTTGAATGAGATTTTTGAGGATGAGATGGGGAACCTGTT
>Ga0207421_10000968_pt1 | contig 37278 bp, 33 predicted proteins | sample SodLakKL_010_SED_4_FD_187542 | JGI IMG/M metagenome (GOLD analysis project Ga0207421, IMG submission 187542) | Alkaline sediment microbial communities from Lake Tanatar, Kulunda Steppe, Russia - 8KL_010_SED (SPAdes) (version 2) | ecosystem: Environmental > Aquatic > Non-marine Saline and...
ACCTGCCTCGCCACATTACAACTCATCTGGGAAAGCAACCCTAAATTCTCCCTCAAATGTTTATAGGTGAGTTCCTGTAGCTCGTTCGACGACATCGGTTCCCCGTTCTCGTAGACGACCTTGGAAGCAAAGTTCATCCCCTCCGTGTATCTCTCCATAGTCTCACCGATGCTGTCATCGCTCTCCCTCAGCTTCAACACCACGGTTTTAGTCAGGTTCATAGCCATGCGTATTTCACGAATTACTTATAAATCTTGGTTTGGTGAACGTCAATTCCTCCCCCACCTAACTCGCTTACCTCACTCGTTAGGAAGGGGACTCCTTGACGAAAAAGTCGAAAACTTCCTCATTTTCCGGACGGTAGAGTGGATTACAATGACGCCGAAAAGACCCTACCTTGGTCGTTTTTCTGAGATATGAAGACGAAATATTATTGCTGAAAAGAAGTGAAAAGGTCGATACTCATAAGAACCGCTGGGGGGTCGTGACCGGATACTTGGACGAATTAAAACCCGTGATTGAAAAGGCCTTCGAGGAGATGAGAGAGGAGACGGGAGTAACCAAAGATCAAATATTTTCGATCGAGAGGGGGAAAATCTATAAATTTGACGGTGGTGATACGATCTACATCTCACATCCTTTTCTAATGAAATTGAAGGATAAGGTCGATGTAGATCTTAGTTGGGAACACAATGATTATAAGTGGGTCAATATTAAAAATGTAGAAAATTATCTACCTAAATTCGCTTTCAACGAATTAAAAACGGTTTTATCTGATAAATAAGAATTTAGTGTTTTCGGTAATTTGTAAATGAACCTTTTAATTTGAGACTGGAGAAAACATATACTGGCAAGATGTCTAGAAAAAGTAAGGAAATGGATCGTCTCTATGAAATTTTTAGAAAAGGATATATCCCACGAGCTTTGAAGGTGCTGATAGTTCTAATATCAATATTTTTCGGTCCAATTCTGGCTCTGATCGATAAAATTTTGGAAAAATCCTCCTAGATATTTCTTGTTCGATTTTAATCGGATTTCATCTAATTCCGGAAAAATATTTTTAAATTTTTCACGAAGAAGCTTGCCTAAAACGATCGATGATAAATTCGTCGTCCAGTGCTGTGAGAAAGTTACCTGCTCTAGGACCGGACTTTTGTCCGAGAAGGACTTTATAAATAGCCTGAAAGAGTTTCACGGGCTTTAAATCGTGAGATCGTGCGATTTCAAAAATTTCGTTATGTATCTCCACTGGATCGAAGTCCTTTTTAGAAATCTTGACGGCCAAATCCGACAAACATTTTCTCTGTTTTTCCGATAGCTCCCGTTTTGAGTCTTTCGGTAGCTCCTCCAAAACTTTTAAGCGAGCTTGTTCGGGCGCATATTTTTCAACCCAATTTCTGGCTCTTTCTAGCCTTTCCTGGACTCTTTTTATCTCCTCTTCATCAGGGTTTTGAAGTACGCCTTTACTTTTCAATATTCTCAATGCCTGATCGTCGTTTCGTACTACCTGTATCAGAATAGTCGCTAGTTTGATAGGGATTCGACGAGGATAACTATCCGGGGTTTCATCGACCTGTGAAAGTTCGTAAATTCTCTCCATTTGTTCCTTTCTACTTTCGCTGACTTCCTCCTTTCCAAAATATACATCTTCGTGATGCCTAAATTCTTGATACAGTTCCAGCAGGGGTAATCCAGGGTCGAAGTTTTTTGCCTTCAAAGCCTTACTTCGAAATATGAAGAATCTCAAAAGCTCGGGATCGGCCACCTCGAGCCAATTTGACAAGGTGAAGACGTGACCTTTCGACGACGACAAAGGTTCCCCTTCCAAACTAATCCACTCGTAGGGAATGGGTTCCGGTGGTTCGTAATCGAAAATTTCTTTTGCAATTAGTTTTCCCGTATCGTAACTTCCCCCATCGGCCGCATGGTCCTTCCCGAAAGGTTCACAGGTTACTTTCAACATATCCCATCGGGCAGGCCACTCAACGCGCCAAGTCAGCTTTCCTTCTCCCTTCGTGAAGTTTGCCTTTCCTTCGTATCCGCAACCTTCGACGTAATCGGCCTCTTCACATCCGTAGTAAACGAAGTCTCCCTCCCAATCTCTGGCTCTGGTGGTGGCTATTCTCCCACATTCCTTACAGATTGGGTCAAACGGAAGCCAACCTTCGGGGAGCGGGTTCCTACGGTATCGGTTCAAGATATTTCTGATATCGTCCGCTTTTCTCAATGCGGTGCGAATCTGTCCTTCTAGCTTGCCTGTACGGTAGACTTCTGCGGAGGAGTATATCTCTGTATCCACTCCAAACTTTCCTATCGATTCGAGAAAAGGCGCTTTAAAGTACTCTACAAAATTATCGAACTCGGGATCCGGTGCGGGAATATCGATATACGGCATTCCTAAGTATTCTTTGTATTCTCCCTCCGACAGTGGCCAAGGAACTCTTCTCATGGGGTCGATATCGTCCGCGTACCAAAGAACTCTTGCCTCCTCCCCTCTTTCCTCCAGAGCTCTACCTACAGCCTCCGCTATGAAGATATCCGGCGTATGGCCTATATGTAGATGTCCGGAAATGGACGTCCCGCTAGCCACGACGTTTTGTTTATCTCCCTTCGACAATTTTTCAGCGGTTTGATCGACCCAATGCATATTAATGACCTGCAAGAAGTTTATACGGCCGCTCGAAAAAGCTTTATGGGGATAAAAATGAATGTGGCAAATCGAATGAGTAATGTCCCTGGCTCTGGGACACTGGAAATACTTGCTCTGGCCAATAAATTGGAAGAAGATGGAGAAGACATTATACATTTAGAAGTCGGGCAACCGGACTTCGACACTCCACAACATATTAAGGATGCCTGCACGGAAGCTCTCGAAGCTGGAGAAACTGGATACACTTCGAGTTCCGGAATTACGGAACTTAGAAAGGCGATATCTCAATATCTACAGGAAAGGCATATTGATAGAGGATTAGAGGAGATAATCGCTACGCCGGGAGCAAAACATTCTCTTTTCTCGGCTATCACTGTAGCTTTAGACCCCGACGATGAGATAATTATTCCCTCCCCCAATTGGACCTATGAGGGAATGGTTCGCATTGTCAACGCGAAACCAGTATTTGTAGAAGTTTCGGAGGAAGACCGGTTTGGACTGGACTTGGAGACGCTGAAAGAGAATATTTCATCGAAAACTAAAATGATATTATTAAATTACCCAAATAATCCGACCGGAACTCTTCTCGAAGAGGAAATGTTGCGTTCGATCGCAGAGCTCGCCGTGGATCACGATTTATGGATATTAACGGATGAAGTATACGAGAGACTCGTCTACGAGCCAACTCCTCCAAGTATAGCATCGTTTCCGGAATGCGAAGAACATGTTATATACGTGAACGGATTTTCCAAGACCTACGCAATGACCGGATGGAGACTTGGATACACCGCGGCACCCGAAGAGTTCATCTCGGAGATGGTAAAGATACAGCAAAATTCTACCACCTGTCCGGCCGCGTTCGTTCAACACGGAGGACTGGCAGCGTTGAAAGGATCTCAGGATTGTGTGGAGAAAATGGCTTCCGAATACGAAAAGAGAAGGGATGTCATCGTCGACGGTTTGAATTCGATCGAAGGTATTAGCTGCGTGAAGCCCGACGGAGCGTTCTACGTATTTCCTAACATAGAAAGTATAGGGATGGATTCCATGGAATTTTCAAAGTACCTACTTAAGAATGCTGGAGTAGCAACCACTCCCGGTAGTGCTTTTGGCCCGGCTGGAGAAGGCAACATAAGGATGAGTTACGCGGAATCGATGGAAGGTATCGAAGAGGCCTTGGATAGAATGGAAGAAGCTATATCGTCGATGTAGAATATTTCGGAGCCAGAGACTGAAATAAAATCGAGATCAGCTTACTGGCAGGGCTCTTCATCTTCGGGGATATACTCGGACTCCAGAACCTTTCTAATTTTTCCTGCCTTTTCTTTTCCTATTCCATGTACCTCTCTTAATTCTTCCTCCGAAGCGTACATCACTTTTTCCACAGACCCGAAATGGGACAGTAGTCGTTTCGCTAGAACTGCTGAAATCCCGGGCAGGCCTTCTACAATAAAGCGCTGGGACTCGGAGAGGGTGAGCGATTTTCTTTCTCCACGTATCGGGACCTCGCTTTTTTCTTCCTTTTGCTCCCGCTTTACTATTGAGGTAATTATCTTCGCGGTCTCCTTTTCATTCGCAGTGGAAAGTATAGGTAAGCTGTAATCTACGGTTATACAGGCCAAAGTTCCCCTTATAGCGTTTGGATGTATCCCCCTCTCAGTGTACAGTCCTTCCCCCTCCAAAATTAAAAGGGGCCGTTCAAAGGTTTCGGACAAGTTTTTCGCCTGTTCCAGTAATCTCCCATCTATAATGGATTGGAGAAAGTCCCTTGTCGTTTTTCTCTCGACCGCAACCCTATCACTAAGGATAAAATCACCTACTTCAAGCTGTTGCATTTCCAGTTCCAGATCCAACTTGTGTAGCTCTCTGACCACGTTGGAAGACGTTTCCCGATGATCGACGACAACCTTCAACTAATCACCTCCGAACTCTTCGATCGATTTCTGATTTCTGCTTTCTTCTACTTTGCTCATTTCTCGCAGGGTTTCCTTCATTCTTTTCTCCTTATGAACTGCGGACCAGTAAAACGCTTCGTCTCTCGTTCCCTTCATGATTAGGATCACAACTCGTCCAGGCCTCTGCCGTCCCGTCCTGCCCCGTCTCTGGATATTTCTTATTTCGCTCGGGACGGCCTCGTAAAAAATTGCGAGATCCACTCCGGGGATGTCCAATCCTTCCTCGCCGACGGCCGTCGAGATGAGTAAGTTGACTTTTCCATTCCTGAAATCATCCAAAATATTTGCTTGTTCCCTTTGAGTTAGACCTTTTTCTTCCTCCCTATTTGACTGCCCTATAAACTTTGCAGGATTTACATCCTTCATTTCTTCAAACTCTTCGACCAATCGTTTGATCGAATCTCTATAATGGGCGAATAGAATTATCCGAGATTCGGGATTTTTGGATATTTCTTCGGAAACTATTTTTTTAGCCTCATCTAATTTCGGATTCTTTATCCTTCCGACGGAACTCTCGACTAGACGAAAAACTTTTTTCATTCGAGGATCCCTCAAAAGGAGTTTCAAAGCTTTCGATGCGCCGGGTTTTCCGGATTTTTTAGATAGTCTTTTCAAATACTTCTCTAGAGCTTCCAATCCTTGACATTCTATAAGTTCAATACAATGTGAAAGCCTAAATGCCGCGGCCTGTTCAGTTAATCCATCGAAGTAACGTCTTGAGGGGTTCGGTTCTTCCTCCTTTTTTCCCTCCTTTATTTTTTTCTGTACGTCTAGAAGCTCACTTTTTCCAATGTTTTGTACGGAATCTAAAAATCCCATCTTCTTTAATTGTTTCAAATGATCTTTGAGTTGCATTTCGAGGAATCTTTTTATCTTCTCGACGGGTTTCGGCATTTCGAGCATCTTTCGTTCGATGTTTACCTTCTGGACGTAGGGTTTTACGTTCGGATGGTCCTCAGAGCGAATCTCGATGTTGTCTATGTGAAGATTTTCACTGACTTTTTCTATTCTGTCAGATTCTCCTCCGGGAGAGGCCGTTAAACCCAATATGAGTGGATCTTCCGTAAGATCCACGTATCTTTCAGCTAAAAATCCGTATGGATAGTCTCCGACTGCTCTATGGGCTTCGTCAAAAATTAAAAGGGAAAAACTTTGAAACGTTACTTTTCCTGAAATCAGATCCCTCTCCACCGTCTGCGGAGTTCCGAAAAATATTTTTCCTTTTTTCCATTTGCCCACCCTCTTTTCAGGTTTTGTCCGCCCTGTCAAAACCTTAAAGTATTTTTCGGGTAAATCGATCGCTTCTTCAAATGTCTTTTGATGCTGTAATGCCAGAGGGCGGGTGGGGGCCATCATTAGGATTTTTGAATCTGAATCTTCAGATATGCGGTCGGCTGTCAGCATGATTGCTATCTGGGTCTTTCCGAGACCGGTCGGTAGAACGACCAGAGTATTGTCCTGTCGGGCCGAATCGAATATAACTTGTTGATATATCCGGGCTTCAATTTTTTTCGATCTTATAAGTGGATGCTCAACATAGTTCATTTGCGAACACCAAATATTTATAGCGATGAAAATAAAATTCGTGTCCTTTACTATATGTCTTCATTGTCCTCGTGGAACTGGTATAGATGTCCGGTATTTTCCAAGAAAGTCTTCATATCAGTGGTCACTAATTTATCACCAAGTCTCTTTCCCTCACTTCCTTTAAACAAAATTACGGGGTGGCAGGTGAAAGTATTCTACCCAATTTGGATTTCTTTTATAAAGGGCAGGTAAAGTCGTGACTGATTTATTTGAGTATGGTTCTTCGGAAAATAATTCTTGTTTAGTCGAAAAGAGATTTACGATTCTTTGAAATAGAAATAATATTCTTTTCTTTTTCTAGAGGGAAGGTCGATATAATTGTGTAAATATAAATTCGAGTGTATCTATAGGGGTCTAGATTGATTTATCTCGATCTTCGTCTTTAACCGTGGTATTATTATTGGTCCAGTTTCTTTCTTCCTTAGTCTCTTCCTCAAATTTTTCCTTTTTTCCATCTATTTCGGGCACTCATAATTTCAAGGATATTCCCTCTCTTCTTGGAAAAAAACCAATATCCACATTTCAATTTTAGTTCGGAATTTCCTTGAGTTTATTTCTAGTAATGTTGAACCCGAAAATTCCCGATGGAAGATTCATCCCGAGTTTAATTATACAATCATGCGAAATCTCTTTAGAATCAGTAATCTGTTGTTTTACGGAAAATATAGAAATGTCCGAGGTTCCACTCTTCTAAATGTGTCTGTTTTCAGAACCCCAAGGTATGTACGAGTGTCCAGAAAACTAGCAGGATGAACCAGTAGGAAATCCCCCCTGCTTTAATTAAGTTCCATGCACTCGGTTCGAAGGAAGTTTCTTCTAGATTTAAAATGCGTGGGGCTACTCTGAAAGAAACGTAGAAGAATAACAGTGCGATCAAACCTATAATTTGAGGTGTTGTATCTATAATACCCGAAATAACCCCGATCACTGCTCCAATCATCGCGAAGATAAGTGTGACCTTACTTTCGGCGTCCAAAATTTTGGTTTTAGCCATACTTTGACCTTCTTAAATTTTCTATTTTATAGATTTTTCATATATTCTTCCATTTCTCTCCTTTTAACAGTTAGCTGATATAGTCCGATGGATGGTGCTCTTTAAATACCGATCTCAGCAATCGTTTTAGGATTATTATGGGGGTGAAGAAAACGATTATCGCTCTCTATTCCTCTTTCCGAAAAATTGTCATCAAAACTATTCTTAGGTCTCAGATGGTTGAAGCGGTCCACTTATTAACTATTCTAAAATTAAGAGGAAAAGTTATAAAAAACTTTAAATTAAATTGGGATTATAAACAAATGATCAAAAATGTTTAGAGTTATTGTAGATATATTCAGGGGATATCCATGACGAGTAAAGAAGAAGTTCTCCAGATAATGGAGAAAAAGGATGTTAAATTCGTGCGTCTACAATTCACCGATATACTCGGAGTGGTGAAAAACGTAGCTATCCCCGCAGAACGCATGGAGAAAGCCTTCGAAGAGGGGATTTGGTTCGATGGGTCGTCGATAGAGGGATTCGTCAGGATCCAAGAGAGTGATATGAGGCTCGAACCGGACCCAAATACTTTCGCTATTCTCCCATGGAAGAATCAAGATGATGAAGATATCGCGACCGCTCGTGTAATTTGTGATGTGATAAATTCGGACGATACCGAGTTTGAGGGGGATCCGAGATTTGTTCTTAAGCGATCGCTGGAGAAAGCTAAAGAAATGGGTTATGAACCTTTGGCTGGACCCGAACCAGAATTTTTCGTGTTCGAAAAGAAGGATGGCGATGCTACTACAATACCTCACGACTCGGGGGGTTACTTTGACTTTGCCCCCAAGGATCTGGCAAGCGACTTGAGGAGAGATATAGTGATAGCCCTTGAAAAGATGGGATTTAAAATAGAGGCGAGTCATCACGAAGTGGCGGGAGGACAACATGAGATAGATTTCCGATATGAAGATGCTCTGAGGACGGCCGACAATATAGCCACCTTTCGAACGGTAGTTAGAGCAGTTGCAGAACGAAACGATCTTCATGCTACCTTCATGCCAAAACCTATCCAAGGGATCAACGGGAGTGGAATGCATACCCATATATCGCTCTTCAGGGAGAGGGACAATGCATTCTATGGACCCGAGGACGACTATAATCTGTCCGAAATAGCTTACCATTTTATGGGTGGGGTTTTGAAACACGCGGAGGCCGTCACGGCTGTATGTAACCCTACAATCAACTCGTACAAACGTCTCATCGCCGGATATGAAGCGCCCGTTTACATAGCTTGGAGTAAAATCAACCGGTCGGCTCTGATCCGGGTTCCTGCTGCTACGGGAAAAAGTACTAGGTTGGAGCTCAGGTCGCCCGATCCGACTGCAAATCCCTATCTCGCCCTAGCCGTCATTATCAGAGCTGGACTGGATGGGATCGAAAAGGAAATTTCACCTGGGAATCCAGTTCAAGAGGACATATACGAATTTACGGAGGAGAAGCGGATGGAGTATGGAATTGACACGCTACCTGGTAATCTTTACCAAGCCGTAAGTGCCCTTGAAGAGGATGAAGTGATAAAGGATGCACTTGGACAACACATAACGGAAAAATTCATACAGGCAAAAATTAGGGAATGGAACGACTACAAGGCTTTCGTTTCCGAGTGGGAGATTGAAAGGTACTTAGAGAATTTCTAGACCAAAAGCTCTTTTCGGATCGGATGCGCCGAGTTTTAACAAAATATTGCTGAACTTGAGATACTAGCATTATTTAACTATCGTGCTTTCAGTTTTATGAAGAGGATAGTAGGATGAATAAATCACGTATACCCGGTTTTTATAAACTTTCTCCGGAGGAGCGACTGAAGAAGGTAAAAGAATTAGCTCGCCTATCCGGGGAAGAGGCGGATATTCTAAAGAAGACCGGGTCTCTGGATATCGAGTCTGCTGATAAAATGCTGGAAAACGTCGTCGGGACTATCGAACTTCCTTTGGGTTTAGCCGTAAACTTTCTGATCAACGGTAAGGATTATCTGGTTCCAATGGCCATAGAGGAGTCGTCCGTGGTTGCAGCCGCTTCCAAAGCCGCGAAGATAGCTCGAATTAACGGCGGGTTTGAAGCTGAAAGTACAAAACCACACATGATCGGGCAAATACAAATAACCGATCTGGAAAATGTCGAGTTAGCGAAAGATAAAATCGAAAATAAAAAGCAAGAAATTTTGAAATTGGCTAACGAACAGGATCCCGTTCTTGTAGATCTGGGAGGGGGTGCGAAGGATCTCGAAGTTAGGGAAATTCACACCGAATCCGGTAAAATGTTGATAGTTCATCTGATTGTCGATACTCGTGACGCTATGGGTGCGAACGCCGTGAATACCATGGTCGAAGCGGTGGCCCCCATGATCGAGGGAATATCGGGTGGGAACGTAGTGCTCAGGATAATTTCTAATCTGGCTGATAGAAGAATGGCAAAGGCCAAAGCCGTATTTGATAAGGAAGAACTAGGGGGTGAGGAAGTGGTGGAGAGGATAATAAAAGCCTACCACTTCGCTTCATCGGATCCTTACAGGTGTGCAACCCACAATAAGGGAATAATGAACGGAATACAGTCGGTCGCTTTGGCCACGGGGAATGATACTCGAGCTTTAGAGGCGGGAGCGCACGCCTACGCAGCTATTCAAGGCGGTTACGACTCTTTGACGAGCTGGAGAAAGAACGAGGATGGCGATTTGATAGGTGAAATAGAAATTCCTATCGCTGTAGGGACGATAGGAGGTGCGACGAAAGTTAATCCGGTTTCGAAGGTTTGTCTAAAAATACTGAATGTAAACTCCTCCCGGGAACTGTCGGAAGTAATGGCGGCCGTGGGGTTGGCCCAAAATCTCGCCGCTCTGAGAGCTCTTGCGTCGGAAGGAATCCAAAGGGGACATATGCGGCTTCATGCTCGTAACATCGCCGCCACGGCTGGGGCGGAGGGGGATCTAATAGACAAGGTAGCAGACAGGATGATAGAAGAAGATGATATAGGTTCGGATAGGGCTATGGAGATACTGGAGGAGCTTAAGGAGTAATTTCTTGATATATCATTTTCTTTCCCTGATGTGGTCAAGGGGTCCTTTCTCCGTTTTTATCGGCGAGAGTTTCCATTTTCCGGACAGGAAATATAATCAAAATATTCTCGATTTCCCGCTTCGAGATCTCAAATTGTTAACTCTTCTCTGGGAAAATAACAATTTAATGTTCTTTTCCCGGTTAAATAGTATTTATTGACTTATTCTTTAACGGATAATTTAGATGGGTGTGACGGTGAATTGTTGCTTACAAAGTTGACCTAAAAATTCGGTCTTTTTGAAGATCCGGCGACTTTAGTCGTCTCTTTTTCATTTATTTTACAGCCTCGGCTAAGAGTGGAGGGGTGGTTCTCGTTAGGCTCTAATTTTATGGGCTGGAAAAGCGAGATATTTGAAAAAGAGCTCGAGGACATCTCTCAAAAGGTGGAGTAAATTAAGTTGATGTGCTCACTTAATAAAATTGGAAGGACACAAAATAATACATAAAAATCTCTTTAACTGATTACACATATTTTTCATCTGTGTGTGATGAGATGGATGAAGAAACCGAAAAGATAATTCGGCAAATTGTCGATGAGACGGACCTCGGTAGGGAGGAGGTTACGGAAAAAATAGAAAGGAAGCAAGAGGAATTGAGCGGTTTCATAACTGCCGAAGGGGCCGCAAATATAGTAGCTAGGAATCAGGGGATAACCCCGGAGAGAGAGGAACCGGAAGTTAGAAAGCTTCTAATCGAGGACCTCAGCGAGGGTATGTCAAACGTGGACATCGTCGGGAGAGTTTCGAGAATTTTCGAACCCAGGGAATTTGAGAGGAAGGACGGATCGAAGGGGAAAGTCGCTAATATCGTTCTGATGGATAAAACCGGAGAGATAAGGACCGTCCTTTGGGGTAAAATGTCGAAGCTAGTTTCGGAGAGAGAGATACAGAAGGGAGACATAATCCAAATTCGCGGGGCGTATATAAAAAGAGGGCAAAGCGGAAATCCTGAGCTTCATCTGGGTCGGAGGGGACAGGTAGAAGTACATCCTGATGATGAACGAACGGAGGATCTTCCATCGTTATCCGACGTCAAAATTAAAATAGCCGACCTAGATTCCAACCTCGAGTTTGTCGATATTGTAGGTAGAGTGATCGCGGTCACGGCTCCGAGAGAGTTTGAACGTTCCGACAAGTCGGTTGGAAAAGTCTCCACTTTGAGGATAATTGATGAAACTGGGCAGAGTAGGGTTTCGGTCTGGGGGGATAAGGCGGATCAGGTGGAGGATATTGAGCAGGGGGACGCCGTTAAACTTGAGAGCGCATCCGTCAGGGAGGGATTGGGGAAAACTCCGGAGCTTCACATCGATTGGAGAAGTCGGATCGTCAAAAGCCCCGAGCCAGAAGAGGTCGAAAAATTACCAGAATTTGAAAAAAAATTGTTGAAGATAGAGGAGATAGAACCCGATATGCCGGTCTTAAGTCTGGCTGCCAAGGTTCAGAGGACTTTTCCGGTCAAAGAATTCGATAGAGAAGATGGTTCATCCGGGAGGGTTATGAACGTGGTTTTATCGGACGAGACGGGTACTATCCGCGCTTCCTTTTGGGATGAGATGGTGGACGACGGAAAAAAATTGTCTCCGGGGGATGTAATTCTCTTGGAAAACGCTAGGAGTGCTTTGGGTTTACGGGATAGGCCGGAGGTGAGGATAGGGAGAAGTACTAAGATAAAGATTAACCCCGAAAGCATAGAAATCGGGGAAATGAAACCTACTCAAATAAAGCTTTCCGGACTTGAGGAGGGATTGGAGTCCATAGAAGTGGCGGGTAGGGTAGTCAACCTTTCGGAAGTTAAGGAGTTTACGAGATCGAATAAAAGCGAGGGAAAGGTTTCATCTTTTACTCTCGGCGATGATACGGGAACTGCGAGGGTGACGCTGTGGGGATCGAAAGCCGACATGGCGAACCGGATTGAAGAGGGCGACATCGTCAAAATCGAGGAGGCCTACAGTGTTTCCGGAAATTACGGTCCCGAAATCCACACCGCGGAAAGATCAAAGGTGAGGATAAACCCCTCTATAGAGGAGGATATTCCTCCATTAGAAAACATCGAGAAAAAAGTAACCGATCAGACTCCGAAGAAAATTGATGATGCTGAGGAAAATACACAAATTAAAATCCGGGGTACGGTCGTCCAAATCCTTGAGAGGGACCCTATCTTTAAGGTCTGTCCTCAGTGCGGAAGAAAAGTAGCTGAGGAGGATATCGAAGCGATGTGTGAAAAGTGCGAGGAAGTTGTGGAGCCCGAAAACAGGGTAGTGGTCAACGTAATCGTGGACGACGGATCGGAAAATATACGGGTAGTGGCTTTTGGGGAACCCGCGGAAAAGTTGCTTGGGGGGACGACAAAGGAGATTTCGGAAGTTTTGAAAAGGGAAGATAATCTTTCGAAATTTTACGGAGAGACGGATTTGGTCGGGAGGGAAATAACCGTCGAAGGTGGAGTAAAACGAGATGATTATTTCGACCAATTGGAGATCAGGGCTAAGGCAATTGGTTTTCCGGAACCGATAGAGGAGACTAAAAGAATATTGGAGAAATTGGATCGTGATTGAAAAACTAAAAAATTCGATTGGGAGTTTTCTACATGGGAGAAAAAGATATTAAAAACTTGTCGGAGGTAGGGGAAGCAACGGCAAGAAGGCTACGAGAATCAGGTTACGGTACTATGGAGTCTCTTGCTACGGCAAAGGTTAAGGAACTTCAAAAAGCTGCGGAAATTGGGGAATCAAAGGCAAAGAAAATAGTTGAAGAAGCTCGATACGAGGGGAAAAGTGATCAGTTTGTAACGGCGGAGGAGATACTAAATAAGAGGGGCGACGTGGGGTGGATTTCGACTGGTAGTGATGAGGTCGATAACCTGTTTGGCGGTGGCGTCGAGACGCAGGCGGTTACCGAGGTTTTTGGGGAGTTCGGGTCCGGGAAGACTCAACTCGCTCATCAGATAAGTGTAAATGTACAGCTTCCGGAGGAGGAGGGGGGTTTGGGTGGAAAAACAATCTATATAGATACTGAAAACACGTTTCGACCTCAAAGGGTTAAGAGCATGGCGGAAGGAGTCGAGATAGATCCAAAAGAAGCCCTCCAGAAAATATTTGTCGCTAAGCCAGCAAATACAGATCAACAGTTAATAGCTGCAGAGAAAGCTCAGGAAATCGTCGAGGAGAGGAACGTAAAGCTGCTGGTGGTCGATACCGTAACTTCCCTTTTCCGGGCTGAATTTGTAGGGAGGGAAGCTTTGGCTGAAAGGCAGCAGAAACTCGGACAACACCTTTTGGCTCTACATAGAATAGCCGATCAAAACAATGTAGCCGTTTTGGTCACAAATCAAGTTCAAGCTAATCCTGACGCCTTCGTGGGGGATTCTGCGAGACCGATAGGGGGGCACGTCTTGGGACATTCCGCAACCACCCGGATATATTTAAGGAAATCTAGAGGATCGAGACGCATAGCGCGGATAGTGGATAGCCCGGAGCTTCCGGAAGGTGAGGCCGTTTTCAAGATATCAAACAAAGGGATAGGGGATTAGGTGGATAATTTGATTCGTGCCATTGCTCTCGATATAGACGGGACCATTACCCACGATAACAGACAGTTGGACTTGAGAGCTGTGGAACCTATAAGGAAAGCAGAGGAGTTGGGTATCCCCGTTTGTCTAGCCACGGGGAACGTTTTGTGCTTTGCCGAAACGACTGCAACTCTTCTCGGCTCGAGTGGCCCGATGATAGTTGAAGACGGTGGAATAGTTTTCGTTCAAGAGACGAGAAGGGAATATCAATTGGGTAGTGTCGAAGAGGTAGATAGAGGGATAGAAGTGTTAAAGGAGGCTTTCGGAAATATTGAACATACAAAATCCTCTGAAGGTAGAAGCAGCGAGCGAACGTTGGAGAGAACGGTGAGTGCCGAGGACATCAGAAAGGTTTTCGAAGAAAATAAGTTGAATCTGGAAGTGGTAGATTCTAAATATGCGCTCCATATAAAAGAGGCGGGAGTCAATAAGGGGAAGGGTTTGGAAAAAGTTTCTTCTCTCCTCGATTGTTCCGTGTCAGAAATAGCTGCCATGGGCGACAGCAATAATGACGTCGCGATGCTGGATAAAGCTGGAATAAGCTTTGCCCCGGCAAATGCGGGTCGGAAAGCTAAAGAAGCATGCTCCCACGTCACCGAGGGGTCTCACGGAGCGGGGGTAAAGGAAGCTATAGAAAAGATTTTAGAGGATAGAGGTTTCGAGCCCGATTAATCTTGAGAGTCTATTTTCTTTTTTAACCATTTTTTGAGGGATTTTCTGTCTTTATTCTCTTTTTCAGCCTCTAAAAACTTCTCGTAATCTAATTCCAGCTCTTCTGATTTCTCCTTTATCTTGGAAATGGTAAGGTTGGACAGCTTAAGGTAATTTATTTCCCCTTCGGATTCTCCCGAGTCTCCAATTGTAGATTGATCTATGCCCCAGTCATCCTTAGTAGAACATTGGTGATTGATGCACATAGTGTACGGTCTTTTACCCTTGCGCACGACCTTTATCCTGGGCTCGTCACACTCGTCACAGTACTCGTCGAGCGGGATAATTTTACCGTTTTGAGGTAATGGAAACGAATTGTTGCAATCCGGATAGGTGGTGCAACCAGAAAATCTCTTACCGGTTCTCTTCGAAACTATTATCTTCATTTCGCCATCTTCGCATTCGGCACAATCCCCCATGATTTTTTGGTTTCTCCTGGTCGTCCTGTAGGCTTCTCCGAGTGGTTCCCCTATCTCCTCTTCGTGCTTTCGAAACTCATCCAAAATCTCCCCAAGCTTTTCCTTTGCCTCCTCCAGAACCTTCTCCATGCTCAGATCCTTCTCCCTTATCTTCTCCATCTCCTCCTCGAAATGCGTCGTGAGGTCCTCGCTGGCGATATCCGGACAGTATTCGTTTAGCGACCGGATGAGTTGTCTTCCTATCTCCGTCACGGTAATCCGTTCTCCGTCTATGTAATTCCTGTCGTAGAGATTCTCCACGATCCCAGCTCTCGTCGCTTTGGTTCCCAGATTTTTATCTTCCATTTCCTTAACCGTCGAGGATCTGTTATATCTGGCAGGGGGTTTCGTTTCTTTTTCTTGGAAGAGGAACTTTTTCGGTTCCAGGATCTGTCCTTCTGTCATGTCGGGAAGGATTATCTCGTCGGACGTGCCGTAGGGAGCGTAAAATTCGAGCCATCCTTCCTTCAAAACTTTTCTTCCTCTGAAAAAGAAGGCCTCGTCCTCAACCTCCAAATCTACTCGTACGCTCTGCTTTACGGCTTCCTCGGCGAAAGTTGCTAAGAATCGTTTTACGATAAGATCATAGACTCTTCTCCGAGGACCCTCTAGGTCTTCAGGTTTCACTCCGGTAGGGTAAATTGCCGGATGTGCGGGGTCTTCCGCCTTTCCCTCGTTGGGCTTCAGCTCGGATTTCTTTAATATCTTCTTTGCTTTTCCTTTGTAACCGTGGATCTGACTTATCTTTTCGATTATTTCTTCGTATCCGATCGATTTGGGAAGTTTCTTAGATCCAGTCCTCGGATAGCTGATTAGGGCGTCGTTGTACAAACTTTGAGCCAGTTGCTGAGTTCTAGCAGGCGAGTATCCGAACTGGTTGTGGGCTTCAGACTGCAGGGAAGACAGGTTGAATGGAGTTGGAGGTTTGTTTGTATACTTCCTTTTCTTGATGTTCACTACTTCGGCGGATTGTCCTTCACATTTCTCCTTTATCTTGTTGGCTTTCTCCCCGTCGAAGATCTTTTTTTCTTCGTATCTCGCTTTGACCTCTTGATCTTCCAGTTCGAAGAGCAATTCGATGACCCAATATGGATCGGGTTCAAACTCATCGATTTCTTCTTCACGCTCCAACAATATCTTGAGGGTTGGAGTCTGGACTCGTCCCGCAGAAAGTTTGACGAAACGGTCGTGAGCTGTCTCAACCGAAGATGAGAGGGCTTTCGAGAGGTTCATTCCCCAATACCAGTCCAACATGTGTCTGGCAATTCCGGAATCGATGAGTCCTTGGTCCAAGCTGGGAAGCAGGTTTTCGTAGGCGTTCTTCAACTCTTCCGCAGTCAGAGTCGAGAATTTCATTCTCTTGGCTTTTTCAGGAGCTCCATCGCCGCAGAGAAAATTTAGGATGGTATAACCTATCACTGCCCCTTCTTGGTCAAAATCGGTGGCATTTATGAATTTGTCCGCGTCTTTTGAGAGCTCCTTTATAGCCTCGATGAAGGCTTTTGAATCGCCCGAGGTGTTATTCGCTTCGTATTTCGGGACCCATTCAATGTCGTATATAGGGTAATCGTTCATCGGTCTCTTATTTTTTAGTGTAAATAGATGTCCTAGGGCGGGAACGACTACTATCTCCTCTCCGTTCCGGCTAAGTTCATAATAAGGAACGTCGTTTAGCCTCTTTTCTACGGCGCCGTTTTCGGATATAGCTCCCGCCAGTTTCGAAGCTGCACTCGGTTTTTCGCTTATAACTAGAGTTTTTCCCATTCGAATACCTTTGTTGTTCTATACCAATTTTTACACATAATATAATAGCTACGTATAAAAAGAATTCGACTTTGGTTCTAAACATTTTAATTCCGCTTTTAAAATTAAGGGGTGTTTTTGATTGATATGCGTTAATAGCAAAAATAAAAAAATAGGGGAAGTTTATTAGAAAATTTTCTTTTCCCCTTCCTTATATAGAGTCCCAATTCTGTTGGCGTATTTCATAGAGTCCAAAGCCAGTTCTTTTGATACGCCTACAGGTTCATTATGGATAGTTTCGCCTTCGGCTACTGCGGCTTCCGCTACAGCGTCGAGCTGGTCAACTTCTACATTAAACGCGTCCAGGGTTATTGGTAGACCCACTGAATCGTAAAATTCGACCATTTTCTTAATCTCTTCTTTAGGCTGGTTTTCCAGCACCAACTGTGTCAGTACACCAAATCCTACCATGCCTCCATGGGTTCCATCGACATTTTCCAAAACTGTCAGACCGTTATGTATGGAGTGGGCAGCTGCAAGACCTGACGATTCGAATCCTAGTCCAGTAAGGAGAGTATTTGCTTCTACAACTCTATTCAAAGCCGGTGTGACTACCTCTGCCTCGCAAGCCTCCTTAGCGTCGACGCCGTAATCCATGAGGACGTCGTGCGAAAGTTGCGACAAGGTGAGAGAAGCTTGAGTTGGCAGACCGCTTTCTACATGGTGATCGAGTAGGTTTCTAGATGAACTATTCCAACAGGCTTCAGACTCCCATTTACAAGCAGACGCGTCTCCCATTCCCGAGACTAGGAAGTGTGTGGGCGATTCCGCCACGATCTTGGTGTCCATGACAACGAGTTCGGGGGATCTGGAGAAGAAGTCGTATCTCTTAAAGGCGTGTTCTTCATCCGTATAGACGACGGAAAGAGCGCTTATAGCACCGTTCGTGGTAGCGACAGTATTTACAAGCGCTACCTTTACACCCATTTCATCCGCTACTAACTTAGCTAAGTCCATAACGGAACCACCACCGACGCCTACAATAAATTCGGCTTCTTCGGCTTCGCCCTGTTCGGCTAGCCTTTCCGTGGCTTCGTCCGTACAGTATCTTTCTCCACTTGAATATGCAACAACTTCGGCACCAGCTTCTCCTAAAGAATCCCTTATGGAGTCCTCACACGTAGATAGTGAAGTGCTTCCTCCAAAGAGAAATCCTCTCTTCCCCAGGAGTGGCACGAACAAATTGAATTTCTCTACGGCGTTTGCTCCCAAAGCAAACCTGTTCGGCGAACCAAAAGTTCTAGGGATATTATAAATATCTTCAGGCATTCATATTTCACCTCCTTTATATCCTGTCCAAACATATTTTGTCCTTGATAATTAAAAGCTTTACAGTTTTCGAGTTTACATAATAAAAAACAACTTTAACAGTTTTTATTCGGAATTCATTCTTACAGGTTAAAAAAGGGATTTACCCAAGGCTTATAATCGCAATGAATTTCTGAAAAAACGCATAGAAACTTATCCTTGGATAAAAAAGACAAAAATATAAATATAAAATAATTAATGGAGTTTTATCTACGCTCTTAAGGTTTTTTTCCCTTATGTCACTTTTTTTTCTTCTTGAACATCTCCAACATACGTTGGGTAACCCAAAGACCTCCTGCTACGTTAATCATCGCTAGAATTATTGCGGCTGCGGAAAAACCTTTAACTCCAGGTGAAGCGGCGGCATAAACCGCGACGGCTCCCAAAATCGTAATTCCGGAGAGCGCGTTCATCCCTGACATTAAAGGTGTGTGTAGAAGTGGTGGTACCTTCGAGATAACTCGATAACCCAGTATAGCGGAAACTACTATGAAGACTATGATAATCGGTAGTCTCATCATTTAACCTCCTAAAGACTTCATTTTATTCTTCTTCCGAACTTTCCATGGCCAATAGAGTACCTTCGTGGACTATTTCATTATCCTTCGTCACTATTGACTTCTCTATAATCTCGTCCTCGGATTCGGTGTTTACTTTCCCGTCTTCGACTATGTAGTCCAAAAAGTTCCATAAATTCCGAGCGTACATATTCGTGGCGTCGGAAGCTACTGAAGCGGGAATATTTTTCGGACCGCATATCTTGACTCCTTTATATTCGTATAATTCGCCGCCTTTGGTAACCTCGCAGTTACCTCCTTGATCTATCGATACATCCACGATAACTGAACCTTTTTTCATTTCTGAGATCATATCTTCAGTGATTAGTACGGGGGATTTTTCTCCGGGGATAAGGGCGGTTGTAATAACGGCATCACTCTCTTTTATGTGGTCCATTAGAACTTCCCTTTCTCGTTCGTACCATTCTTCGGGCAGTCGGCGTGCATAACCACCTTCGCCGACGGCGAGTTCTTCTGGAACATCGAAGGGGATTGTCTCAGCACCTAGACTTTTCGCTTGCTCGTTGGCCTCGGGTCTGATATCGATGCTTTTTACCTTCGCTCCTAATCGTTTTGCATTTGAGACAGCCTGTAGGCCAACAACTCCGGTGCCGACTACTAAAAACTGCGCTTGCTCTATGTTTCCTGCAGCTATAGGTATTTTAGGCACGAATTTGGAAAGATTGTTGGCCGCTATAATGACCGATTTGTATCCTGCGACTGTGCTCATAGAAGTTAGAGCATCCATCTTCTGAGCTCTAGATATTCTTGGAATGCTGTCCATAGTAAAGCTAATAACTCCTCTCTGAGCTAACTTTCTAACTGTATCGTGATTTGAGGGATTTGCGGGATGTAAAAACGAAATTAAAACCTGTTTTTCGGATAGTAGCTCTTCTTCACTTTTTCCTGCTTTTTCATTGTAAAGAGGCTCTTTTACTTTGAGGACGATGTCTGAATTACCGAATATTTCGCTGGGATCGGGGATTATTTCTGCTCCCGCTTCCCGATACTGGTCGTCGTCGTAAAGAGCGCCGATACCTGCGCCTTTTTCGACTAAAACTTTGGCTCCGTTTTCAACCATCTCTTTGACGGTTTCGGGTGTTGCCGCTACGCGATTTTCTCCTTCCATGACTTCCTTCGGGATACCTACGGTAAGTCCTTCAAGTTTCATTAGATTTCCCTCCTTTATAGCTAGATATTTTCGTATCTACCTTCCCAGTAAATACTTTTAAGCTTTTCTTTTTCGAACTTTGGATCAATATTCCCGACTTTTTCAAAGTTGGAGTCTTCTGCTTGAAGTTAGTTCAAGGTCTTTAGCGAAGATTAAAAATATAGGTCTTCAAGAAACATTTAAAAAAAATTATTTTTACTTTTTTATTTTTCAGGTAGTCCAAGATCGGGATCTAGATGCTTATTAGTAAATATAATTTGAATTAATTTTTTATTTTACTTTTAATGTGTCGTTTGTTTCTATATAGGCAATTTCATTGTATATGTACGTAGGTTTTTATTTTATTATCGGATGCGGAGTCGAAATTACCGAAACTATCATTTTTTCGGACTTTTTTCTCTAAACCTGTCTCGCTAATCTAAAATTATTAGTGCCTATAAGTGGGAGGTGATTTCTTGTTTACTTTTTCCAGGCTTTTTTGACTGATTTGATTTCTATGTAAATAATTTGCGAATCTATCAAACCGCAAACGTTTTAAATGATATCTGATGACCTGAGGAAAAAGAACGGAGTAATATTTTGGAGGGACACCGATGACGATTTACGAAATTTTGATGGCAGCTTTGATAATCGGAGGCTTTCTTTTAGGATTAAGGCTTATGCAATCGCCCGATACGGCTAAATGGGGTAATCGGTTGACGGCCTCCTCCATGGCGCTAGCCCTCCTGATAACTATCTACACTTTGGGGGCTTTCGGGGATTATTCACTCTGGATTTTTATTTTCATAGGATCAGGAATAGGCATCCTTTTGGGGCAAAATGTTAAAATGGTTCAAATGCCTCAGATGGTAGCCCTTTTAAACGGATTTGGAGGCGGTGCATCTGCCCTGGTGGCGGGGACCGAGGCCAGTTTGGCGGGATTAAATCCTGGGGGAAATTGGTTTTTCTGGCTAGTGGCTTCTTTAGCTCTTGCAATAGGGACTTTAACGTTCAGTGGAAGCGTTATAGCTGCTTTAAAGCTCCAGAATTGGGTCACTCAAAGACCTGTCTCTATAAAGGGACATGATCTCGTTCAAAAAGGTCTCCTTTTGATTGGTGGAGTTACAATAATTCTAACTATACTCATGGGATCAAGGTACTTTCTGTTCCTCATATTGGCTCTAATTATACTTTTTACTTGTTACGGGGTTTTGTTAGTGTTCCGAATAGGTGGGGCGGATATGCCCGTGGTTATCTCCTTACTTAACTCCTTTTCGGGCTTAGCCGCTTCCGTGAGTGGATTAGTTGTAGGCAACGCTCTTTTAGCGGGGGCGGGAGCACTAGTAGGGGTGGCGGGTATGATTTTAACTCGAATTATGTGTAAAGCTATGAATAGAAGCTTAATTGATGTTATAGGAGGTATATAAAATGGAAAAGGACGAAATTCCGGAAGAAAGACTATCTAAACTATTTCAGGAAGCTAAAAAGGTAATTATTGCTCCTGGATATGGGCTTGCTCAAGCTCAGGCCCAGCAGCAATTGAAGAAATTCATGGACGTTTTGGAAGAGAAGGGTAAAGAAGTAAAAGCGGCTATCCATCCCGTTGCAGGGAGGATGCCGGGACATATGAATGTTCTGCTCGCAGAAGTGGGGGTAGAACACGATAAGCTTTTCGATATGGAAGAGATAAACCCGGAGTTCCCAGATACGGATCTCGTTGTCATCGTTGGAGCTTGCGATGTGGTAAATCCCGCCGCTCAAGACGAGGAAGGTACCCCTCTTTCCGGCATGCCTATTCTGCAGGTCAGTGAGGCGAAAAACATCGTCGTCTGCAATCTTGACGACCAGCCAGGATATTCAGGGGTGGAAAATCCCCTTTACGGAAGAGATAAGGTAATTCCGCTGTGGGGAGACGCTTCCGAAACTGTGCCGATGTTGACGGAGATTGTCGAAAGCTTGGATAGTTCTTAATAATAAGGAACTCGGCTGCCAAGATTTAGTAAACTTGGAAGTTGATTCCTTTGCACTAGTATACCGAAGTGGATAGAGTCCGCTCAGTTTTGGGCAGATCGGATTTACGATTGACCGATTGCTCGACGGATGAAGTGGCGTTTTTCAGCTTTCTTTAAGGCGGTCGATTTGGGTTCAAGCGATTTATCGACAGCTTCATGCGGAGGAAAATTTTCCGCTCCACCAATTTTTAAGCTTTCCGAAAACTCTAATTATTATGTCCTAAGCTGAGTGGTTATTTTTTTGGAAAGAAGCCGATTTTTGGAAAAGATTTATTTGATGAATTGGCCAAGGCAATTTGAGTTGAATTGGAGAGGGGAAATTGAATATACACGGGGATTTAAAGGGTGAAAGGGATCTTCTGTTGGGTAATGAAGCTATAGCTAGAGGAGTTATAGAAGGTGGAGTCGATATAGCGACTTCATATCCAGGCACTCCCTCTTCGGAAGTCATGGAAACCCTTGCGGATGCTGCCAATGAGTCGGATTTCCATGCAGAGTGGTCTACAAACGAGAAGGTGGCTTTTGATGTTGCCGCGGGTGCGGCGATCATCGGTCAAAGATCTACAACTATAATGAAGAATGCCGGGTTAAACGTCGTGATGGATCTCTTTAATACGATAGTCTACGGGGGGGTGCGGGGAGGCTTCGTTATTGTGGTGGCGGACGATCCGGCTGCGCATTATTCTTCAAACGAACAGGACAGTAGGTTCGCCGCCGATTGGGCCGAGATTCCCTGTCTGGAACCGGCAGATCAACAGGAAGCAAAGGATATGACCGCTTATGCTTTCGACCTTTCGGAAAAGTTGGAATTGCCGGTTTTATTGAGGACTGTTTCTAGAGTAAGTCACGGGATGGGGGACGTGGAGTTTGGAGATGTAAATAAGGAAGGGAGAGAGCCGGCTTTTGATAAACATTGGGGGATGCCTTATCGCTGGAACGTGTATGGGCCTCCGGGTCCTGTGGAAAAGCATAGGTGGCTCAAGTCGAGGCAGTCTCTGGCCGCCGAGGAAAGTGAAAGTCTGGAATGGAATTATTTAAAGTCGGACGAAGGTGGAGAGGTTGGGTTGATTGCCTCGGGAATCGGCGCGAGTTACGCTAGAGAGGCGGTTGAACGGTTGGGATTGGAGGGTGAAATATCGCTCCTTAAACTTGGGATTTCTAATCCCCTTCCCAAAGAAAGGATTCTCAGTATTTGTAGGGAGATGGAAAGAGTTGTGGTGGTAGAGGAGGGCCAGCCCTTAATAGAGAGAAAAGTTGGCCTAATCGCTAAGGAGGAGGGGTTATCGGTTGATATTTTAGGGAAAACTACCGGATTAATGGAGGATGTCGGCGAATTAAGTCCGGATGGTGTCATGGAGGCGATAGGTGAGGTCTCGGGCGTTAGCGTCTTCGGTGGGGAGATTGACGAAAGTGTAAAGAGGGAGATAGAGGGATTGGTAGCGCCCAGATCTTCAACTTTTTGTGCGGGCTGTCCACATCTGGGGACTTTTTGGGCCGTCAAACGGGCTATAGAGAAAACTGGAGGCGATATTCCCATTGTAAACGGCGATATCGGATGTTACGAGATGGCTGGTTACGGCGTCTTCTCGAAGGGATTAGATACGACTATGACCGGGGAATCTCAAAAGTATCGGTACGAATCGCCCTATGAGCTCATCGATACTAATTACGTAATGGGGAGCGGGATCGGTCTGATGCAGGGTCAGTTGCAGGCTGGTTACGATGACGGACCCGTTATCGGGTTGGCCGGGGATTCCACTTTTTTCCATTCGTGTCTTCCGGCGGTGATTAATGCAGTTTACAACGGGGTAGGTGGGCTCTTTATTATTTTGGATAATTCATGGACGGCCATGACTGGCCATCAACCAAGTCCCTGTACCGGGATGACGGCCAGGGGTGATAGGATAGAACCCTATGATATACGGGAGGTCGTGGAGGCGTTAGGTGTGGAGGATGTCCGAGCGGTCGATCCGTACGATTTGGATAAATCTACCGATGCCGTCGTCGATGGGATTGAAAGGGACGGGCAGTTTTCCGTCGTCATTAGTAAGCGTGAATGTACAATTCAAGCCCTCAAAGCGGACGAATATGGAGCGGTTTCGATGGAGGTCGATGCCGAGGAATGTGTGAGTTGTGGGAAATGTGTGGAATTAGGATGTCCGGCTATAACTTTCAAGGACGAGACTGGCGGGATCGACTGGAATATCTGCGTAGGCTGTGGGTTGTGTGTTCAAGTTTGTCCGACGGATGCTTTGAAGGTTGTTGAGGGGTAAAAAATGAGCAGGATTAGGTTGCTCGTCGCGGGAGTGGGGGGTCAGGGCAGCATTAGGGCCTCCCACATAATTGCGAGGGCTGCTGTAAACGATGGATTGAAGGCCAGGGTGGGGGAGACTTACGGCGCAGCCATGAGGGGAGGACCCGTAGCGAGCCATGTTAAGATTGGTGAGGGAATTTATTCCCCTCTTAATTCGAGAAATGGGGCGGACGCCATTCTTTCCCTGGAACCTATGGAAGGTTTGAGAAATGCCGCGGAATATCTATCCGGCGATGGACTCTTTCTGACCAATACCGAAACTTGGATTCCTTACGATGTAAATATCGGGAGGGCTGAATATCCCCCCTTGGAGGAGATCACGGGCGCCGTTGGAAGGATAACGGAAAATGTAATGAAATTTGATGCCACTTCCTTGGCCAAAAAAGCCGGCGATATCAGAACGATGAATGTGGTAATGGTAGGTGCCCTTGATAGCGCCTTAAACCTGCCCGTTCGGACTGAAACTCTGAAGAAAACCGTACGAGAGAACGTTCCTGAAGGTACTGTGGATGTAAATGTAAATGCGTTTGAACTCGGTCGTAAGGCGGTTTAAGAATATTGTAAGGTGATTTTTTCTCTCAGTTTGAATTTGGAAGCTTAGGTGGAGAAAATTTCGCCGCAGGACGCTTTCGGACGGGAAAATATATGGATCCGGAACCGTCAAAGTTAACTAAAAGGTACGAGAAAAAAGTATTGGGGATCGTTTTTGAAAAACGTGAGAGCTCCCGCGGTGGCCGGACAGTTTTACCGGGGAAACGAGGCAGGATTAAGGTCTCAGATAGAGGAATGTTTCGAAGATGATCATGGGCCAGGTGAAGTTCCGGGGGTAGTTGAGGATTCTAGTGAGTTGGTGGGGCTCGTTTCGCCGCATGCGGGATATCCTTATTCCGGACCTATAGCCGCTCACGGATTTTACAGATTGGCAAAGGAAGGTAAGCCCGAATCGGTCGTAATATTGGGTCCCGATCATTCCGGCTTTGGCGCTGGGATTTCCTTCGACGACTTCGACGGATGGAGGACTCCTTTAGGGGATGTCGAGGTCGATAAGGATCTCCGCGATAATATTTTCAATAAAGTGGGAATAGCCGAGATAGAATCTGCTTCTCATAGAAAGGAACACTCGATAGAAGTTCAGATTCCCTTCCTGCAGTATTTATTCGACGACGATTTTCAAATAGTTCCAATAAACATCGGGAGGCAGGATTTGGAGGTCATAAAAGCGTTGGGTGAAGCGATTGGGGAAGTGGCATCGGAAGATGTCCTGGTTATTGCTTCTACGGATTTTTCTCACTACGAGTCGCAGGATGTTGCGAGGTCTAAAGACCGGCGGGCTATAGAGAAGATTAGGGATTTGGATTGGGAGGGATTTTTAGATCTGGTCTCAGGTAGCAGCTTTAGCGTTTGTGGTTACGGCCCTGTATCCGCGACGATTTTGGCTTCGAAAAAGAGGGGGGCCGAGAAGGCGGAGATATTTAAGTACGCGACCAGCGGCGATACTTCTGGCTTCTCCGGAGGTGGAGTCGTCGGCTATTGTTCGCTGGGATTTTTTTAATTTTACAGTTTTTTAAGGGAGGGAAAGTAACTCAATATCGAGTAGGAGTGTTGTAATATGATGAACAGAACCGTACCTGTCAAGGACGCTATGACCGTAAATGTGAAGACTCTCGACGTTTCCGCTTCCGTTACCGAGGTCTCAAATATGATGGTAGAGGAGAGCATTGGAAGCGTAGTGATAACGGAGACGGGGAATCCTGTAGGGATTATCTGTGAAAGAGATCTTCTTGAGAAGGTGATTTCTTCGGATCGAAAGGCGAGCGAAGTCAAGGCCTCGGATATCATGGTGGAACCCCTAATAACTACCGGACCGGAAAAAGATATGTTCGAAGCTTTAAGGGAGATGATTCGGAACGACATTCAACATTTGCCGGTCATAGAGGATGGGGAACTTGTAGGGATATTAACTTTGCAGGATATATTGGAGATAACTCCACAGATATTGGAAATAATTCCGGAGTACGAGGAAATAGAGGCTCCGAAGAAGGAAGTGGAGGAGAGCATTTGCGATATATGTGAGGAGGAGAGGGAGCCGCTGGTCCAGTATGGAAACAAGTGGATCTGTGAGAAGTGTCTCGACTTTTTGACCGGGAGAGAGTCCACTCAATAGCAATATTTTAGAGAGATCGTATCAGAAAGCCGCCGGTTTCGACCGTAGGAGAAATTCCAATTTCGCTTTTTATGTCGGAAAGAGAGGGTTTCCAATCTGAAAAAAATAATTTTTAAAATTGATTTTCGTCATGATCGTATATTTTAACCTTCTATTCTCCGTATACGACCTTTTATCAACTATTTTTTGTATCGGTTCGTGTCCAAGGTGTTGGATGTGCTCTGGACTATTATTTTCACTTAATTTCTATTGATGATGTGGAAAATCCTTTCTTTGTCAGAAGGTCTTCAATCTTGTTTTTATGGTTTCCTTGGAGTTCTATTCGTTCGTTTTTTACAGTTCCACCGCATGCGAGTTTTTTCTTAAGATAACTCGCCAATTTTTCGAGATTTTCCCTTCCTCTCTCGATTCCCTTAATTACGGTAACGGATTTGTTGTAAGGTCTCTTTTGCGATGTCACCTGTACATTTTGCTCAGGCTGGATCTTTTCGCAGTCACAGACTTTCTTGGGTAGTCCACAAGTTGAACAAATTTCTGGCATTAAACCCTTTCAGCCTCAATTCTTCTTTTTTCTTATTCATTTATCTTTTTTTTCTTCAATTTTTATCGGTTTCGGGTTTCGAATTTTCGGGTCGAGAATCGGATTGCCAGGTGTGGGGATTTGGGAGAGGGCTTCTGAAGTCGGAGGAAGGAGTTAAAAAAGCAAATTTCAAGAGTAAGATACGGTCTATCCCGAACCGGTGTATAGAGGTAATTTAAAGGGTGAAATATCCATGGTGGATCTACAAGTGGAGGTTTTGACTTTGAGCGATTCTAGAGCTGCGTCTCTAGAAGAAGGGCGCGACGAGGATAAATCCGGGAAGTTAATTCAAAGAAAGTTGAAGGACGCCGATATCACCTCAAATCGCACCGTAATTCCGGATGAAGAAGATTTGATAAGGGAAAAGTTGGAGGGGATGATTTCGGACCCCGAGGTGGATGCGATAATAACGACGGGGGGGACGGGTATAACCTCTCGAGATAAGACCATAAATGTGGCTAGAGATTATTTCGAATTGGAGTTGAAGGGTTTTGGAGAGTTATTGAGGCGGAAGAGTCGTGAAAGTATCGGTGAAGCGGCGATTTTGACTCGTGCGACGGCGGGTATAGCGAATCGGAAGGCCGTCTTCTGTCTACCCGGGTCTCCGAACTCGGTCGAGATAAGTATGGATATAATCGCGTCAGGATTCGAGGTAATTATGGGGTATCTTCGTTAGATATCGAACGGTTTAGTTTAATCCTATTCTTTCCGTGTCCATTGGACACCATGCTCGTGAGGATACATATTTTTTTGAGTTGATTGAGTTCGGCAGTTAAAGGTACCGATGAGAAGGTGTTGCCTTAATCCCAAAACTTGTGTGTGCGGGCGTACTCCCTCTCCGCTCGCATGATAGCCCGATAAAAATCTTTTTCGTCTTCGTACTGCATGGATAAAATTCGGGAGGCGGTCGCAGGGCCGACCCCTCTACCCGCCATCGCTATAATTGCCTTCTTTCCGTGGGTTATAATTAGGTTTGCAGTATCTCTGGCCCTTCTCGCCCGTTCCTTCTCCTCTGAGCTGATATCCAAGCCTTTCCTCTGTTTTTTCAAAGCCTTTTCTACTTCTCGCCATCTCCGGGGGACCAGCGCCAAGAGTTTAGCGTTACAGTTTTTGCATCTCGGTTCTTCAGTTAGGCGTCGTATCCGTGTCAGAGTCGACCAATCGAGGCAATTTAGACAAAAAAGTTTGATCTGCTCGTTTCGCAACCTTCTCTTCAGGGCTTTCAGTATTTCACGTTCGGCACGCTCCGGGATCGCCAATTCCCCGGAGGTGGAAAGTCTATTTAATATGGGGTAACCGATTGGGGTAGGGCCCTCTCGCTCCCCCCTGTTTACCTTTTTCATTTCGACGGTTCCGTCGTGTATCGCTTTTATAAATTTCTCCGATTTTGCCACGTCCATCTTTTCCAAACGGATTTCCCGTTCTGTTTCCTTCCAGATCGGGGTGTTTTCGAAGGCTTCCGCGAGTTTCTTTCCCCTTATTTCCGAGAAGTCGGCATCCTTCTCGATGGCACCGGACCTCTTTGCCACGTGTAGAAGTCTCCATCGAAATACGGAACTTTTGCCGAGAATTTTCTTGAGGATGGGTTCTATATGTTCCGGTTTGAGATCCTTCAAAGTTTCTTCGACGAACTTGACATCTTCCCTCTTCGGGAAGCGGAAGGCTATTCTATAGGGATCAGTTGTAAATCCCACGGTCGTTCCTATTCTCGTGGATAGCAACGCGGATAGGATTTGACCTAAAGTTCTGTTTACGAGCGTGCCGAGACATGTATGCAAAACTGAGAAGTTTTCGTAATTTTCTATAACTGTCCTTCCGTGCGTAGGGATAGGGGCTTCGTCGGAATGTTTGCGCAGGTAAGTGACGGCCCATTCCAGAGCGTCCCTGTCCCCCGGGTACCTTTTTTCCAATCTCCTCACAATTTTTTCTTCGGACAATCCTTCTTCCAAATCAGCGGCTATTTCGGATCTTAGTCCTCCGACTCTTTGGGCCGTCTCAAAACTTACAGGTATTAGCTCCCCCTCCCAGGCGGGGACGGCTCCGTAGGGATCATCAGTCGGTTCTACCCTTACTTGATCCTCTTCGACCTCCACCACCTCCCAGGCTTCCCCCTTGCAGATGAAAGTAACGCCGATATCGACTTGTCCTACGACAAACTCTTCGTCCAGAGAACCTATTGATTCCCCCGAAACTATATCCAGTATCCGATAATGCCTAATGTCGGGTATCATGGAGAGATTTTCGTAGTAGTAATTCCAAGATCTCCTGCCTCTGCTTATCTTCCCGTCTTCATTCCAAAGTATTCCCTGATCCTGAAGTTGGCTGATGACCTCGAAGAATTCCTCCTCCGACATATTTTGATAAGGATAGGCGTTTCTAACTAAATCGAAAATTTTTTGAGGATCTTGAATTCCGTCGAGGTTGAACCCGACGATTTGTTGTGAGAGTACGTCTAGGGAGTTTTCGTGTATTTTCGCGGTTTCCAAGTCATGCTCGAGGGCCCTCTCCGTGATTATCGCCGATTCCAGCACGTCATCTGGGTTCGTTCCGATTACCATCCCTTCGGAAGTACCCCCGATCTCGTGTCCGCTCCGACCCACCCTCTGGATGAGCCGTTTAACCTGTCGAGGTGACCCGTACTGTATGATGAAATCTATGGTCCCTATATCTATACCCAGTTCCATTGAAGACGTGCAGATCAGGCTTTTTAAGTCACCATTTCGAAATTCCTCTTCGGAAGAGACCCTGTAATCTCTGGATAGGGATCCGTGGTGAACGCTTACGGGAAATTCGGAATCCCAGAACTTTAGCCTGGAGCCTAATGTTTCGGAAGCTTCTCGCGTGTTTACAAATGTCAGGACGGATTCGTGTTTTTCTATCAAGTCCTTAATTCTTCTGATTCGGGATACCATAGATGGATCGGCATTGAGCTTTTCGGAAAGTTGAGCATCTTCCTCGTTCGGCATCGGGCTTTCTACCCGGACGGACATCTCCTCCGCGGCGGTGGCATCCACGATTTCGACCTCTCGATCGGAACCAGCTAGAAATTTTGCGATTTCTTTCGCGTTTCCGACGGTAGCGGACAGTCCGACCCTCTGAAATCCTCCGGATAATCGAGATAACCTTTCCAGGCCTAGGGATAATTGAATCCCCCTTTTGCTTTCGGCGAGTTCGTGGACTTCGTCGACGACTACCCACCCTACAGACCGCAGATGTTCCTTCATCCTGCTACCCGGAAGTATCGCTTGAAGGGTTTCGGGGGTAGTGATAAGCATGTCGGGCGGATCGAGCGCCTGTTTCCTCCTCTGATATTGTGTAGTGTCGCCGTGTCTCACCTGAATTTCGATGTCCAGATGGTCCTGCCATCTTTGGAGTCGGTTCAACATGTCTCTGTTGAGAGCTCTCAGAGGAGCTATGTATATGATGTTGATGCCCGTTTCTTCGTTGCGTTCCTGCTCGATGTAACGACTAAATATTGGCAGTAGAGCAGCTTCGGTTTTACCGGTGCCGGTCGGTGCGATTAGTAGAGAATTCTCTCCTTTCAGTATCCCGGTTATCCCCTTGCGCTGTATTCGAGTAGGTTTTTTGAAGCCGAATTTACTCAAAGGATCCTTTATCTGTCTATGTAGCTTTCCAAATTCATCCATAGTCTTAATTGGGGATTAGTGTTTTTCGTTGCAAAAATCTGCGTATTTTTTTGGTAAGTTCATTTTTCGGTTGGTGATTGATCCGTCGTGTATAGAAGGAATTTCCCCTCTGGTGGCGGGACGATTTCGAGCCGAATCTCTTTCATTAGTTTGTAATATTTCCTTCTACCTTCTCTGTAACTACTTATTATACCGGAATCTTCGAGTTTTTCGAGATGAAATTTTGCGTTTTTACCGTCGATTTTGACGGTTTCCATAATTTGGGATACGTATTTGTCTCCCTCGCTCAGGATCTTAAGAATTTCGAGCCTCTTTTTAGATCCTAAAATCTCCATCATAGTAAGTATAATTATACAAAGAAATTTTATATATTTAAACGCTTATTCTAATGGTAGGTGATAAAGATGGATATACCTGAAGAGGAAGAACAGGAGAAGAAGACGGTAGAAGGCTACTTCTCCCAAGAATTCTACATGGGTAGGACAGAGCTGGCAAGCTTTCTCAGGAAACTGGCGGACGAAGTAGAGAAAGGCGGAGAAATAATGATATCTACAGAAGAATGGAAGTTGCCGTTCACGCCTCGAGATCAAGCGGAGGTAGAAGTTGAACTCGAAGATTCGGAGCTTGAAATTGAGATCGAGTTTGAGAAAGCGGAAGGTAAAGGAGAGAAACTCTCCGTTGAATGAGAAGGCAAATCCGGAGATTCTAACGAATAAATATTTTTAGAATCTTTTTTGCTGATCTGAGAGGAGAAATCTACCCAATCTATTTCTTAATCTTATTTTTATGACTTAGAAATCAGTATATATTTTCGTTTTCACAGATCGTGCAGTTTTCCTTCTTTAAGTAAGGTTCGTTTTCGAAGTGTAAGTCACATAGTAGTCTTTTCTTCTTCATGGATTTACAAATTTCGCAACAATTTTTGATAATCCGAGCTTTTTCAATTTCTTCTTCATATATTTTCTTTGACAGCTTTTTGAGCTTCGAAAGAGTTCTAGATTTTACTAAATTCTCTTTGGTTCGGCTGAACCCTCGGGCGGACTTTAAATACTGACTTACGGCAGGTTGGGTGATCCCTAGGCGTTCGGCGATTTCCATCTGGGTTAATTCGTGTTTTTCCATCAGATCCTTTACCAAAATGGATCTGATTGCGGGAAGAATACTTTTCACAACAATTTCACATGGGGGTTTCATGGAACCATAACGGGGTTATATAACTGATGGTAAAAAAGCGTTTATGCCCAAACGATCGCTTAAACGTTTTCCTTTTAAATGAACGGTAGGAAAGCGGAAAAATTTCTTATATGCGGGAGTAATGCTAAAGGTGAAGAAACTTTTAAAGTTCAATATAGAAGTAAGAATATCTTGGCAGCGGGGTAGGGCAGTCTGGAGTGCCCGCCGGGCTCATAAAGGTGAGATGACTTTGAGATACCCGGAGGTCGCTGGTTCAAATCCAGCCCCCGCTACTATGCATTCTTTGGATTCTTTGTGGTTATCCCTCTCGGGGGAGGCATAGGATTTCTTTTATATCGATCTCGAATATATTATGAGAGTGCTGGCTTTTCAGAACAATACCTGTATCTGCACCCTTCCCGGTACCGGCGATGGCCGCTACCTCCTCTTCGACCGGAATTTTACCCGAATCCGCAGCTTGGATTACACACTCTACGCAAACTTTCATTCCTTGGCTGAACATTCTCAGGGAATCTGCGATCAGGTCGAGAGGGTTGTAACCCCCGTATTTTCCTCTAGTTATTTTGGGGATTCTTGTCAACACGTCGGGGGTGATGACCAGGGAGGCGTTATCCGAATTCTCGATAAACTCTCTATCTTCCTCTGACAATTCTATCTTTCCATCTTTTTTAAATCCGTATTGATGGCTTACGACGGCTATCTCCACATCATGGTCCGAAAAAAATTTTACGGCCTCGGCTCCAGTTTTTCCCGAAGTGGTGGCCACTACGACGTAATCAAGCCCCAATTCTCGTGTCCGATCCGATACTGCTTTGAAGCATTCTTCCGTGTTTTCGGGCCCCTTCTCGCTGAAAAGGTTCAAGTCAATTTTAAGATTTTTTCCATTCATAGAATATCATAAAGACCGGATATCTCAGAAAATAAAAAAGTAACCCAAGGTTAGAGCATATCTTTTGCTTTCATCAGTTCCGCATTCAGCACTGAAGCGCCGGCGGCTCCTCTAATTGCGTTGTTTCCTGAGACGAAGAATCTGATACCGTTTTCGAAGACGGGATCCTCTCGAACTCTTCCGACGACGACCGACATCCCCGGAACGTCTCCGGCATGACGCGCATCTCTCGGCTGTGGTCTGTCAGGTTCCTCCCTGACGATTATAGGTTGATCGGGGGCCGTTGGAAGTTCCAGCTCCTGAGGCACTGCTTTAAATTCAGACATCATTCTTTTCACTTCTGTCGGTGATGTGTCCTCTTCGAGTTCCAGAAACACGGATTCCGTATGTCCGTCCAGCACGGCTATCCTGCTACAACTGGCGCTGATGGCGATCTGAGATTTAGTTACTTCTCCATCTTCGTATTTTCCAAGTATTTTGAGCGGTTCGTTTTCGGTTTTCCACTCCTCCTTGGATATGTAAGGGATGAGGTTGTCCTGAATTTCCATCGATTTTACGCCGCCGTAACCGGCACCCGATAAGGCCTGCATAGTCGAGACGAAGACGCGTTCGATGCCGACCTCGTCGACCAACGGTTTTAGGGCGAGTAGCAGAATTATAGTGGTGCAATTGGGATTGGTGATGATTCCGCCGTCCCATCCGCGTTCATTCCTCTGATGTCTCAAAAGGTTCAGATGTTCCGGATTTATTTCCGGGATCATCAGCGGGACATCGTCTTCCATTCTGTAGGAAGAAGCGTTGGATGCAACGATTTTGCCGGCTTCCGCCATTTTAGGTTCGACATCTTCGGCTATACTTGAGGGTAGCGCGGAGAAGACTATGTCCACGTTCTCCACCGATTCCACGTCCGTAGTCCTTACTTCGATGTCTTTTACGTCGTCGGGCATCGATGGATATAGATGCCACTTGGCGGCCTCCCCGTACATCTTCCCGGCGGATTCTTCCGAGGCCGTCAATGCCTTGGGTTCGAACCAGGGATGGTCGGATAACGATTGAATGAACCTCTGCCCGACCATTCCGGTGGCGCCCAAAATTCCGACTGGAATTTTACTCATTTTTCGATACCTCCTAGGACCAAAACCATTATGTAATCTCTTATTTTAAATACTCCCCTCTAACTTGGAATCTATAACCTGCCGAAAATTTTGATAAGATTTGGGTTCTCGATGCTATTTTTCGAACAATATATCCTGCATATCCAAAATTCGTCCCGGTTCGATTTCTTTATCTATGAATCTGATCGCTTTTATTACACCGTCGACGAAAGCCTGCCTGCTTTGAGCTCTATGAATGATTTCCAATCTCTCGCTGTCTCCCGCGAAGATAAAGTTGTGATCACCGGCGATGTTGCCTGCCCTGATCGAGTGAATTCCGATTTCATCTTCCGGCCTTTCTCCGTGCTCGCCTCTCGAACGTCCGAATTTTACCACCTTCTCGAAGTCCTTTCCGGAGGCTTCGGCGGCGATCTTGGCAGTCGTGAGGGCGGTTCCGCTGGGCGAATCTATCTTTTTATTATGGTGTGATTCCACGAGTTCCATATCGTAGTCTTTCAGTTTTTCGGCCCCTTCCTTCACAAGCCTGAAAAATATATTTACGCCTAAACTCATGTTGGGGGATATTACCGCCGGAATATTGGCATTTCGAATTGATTCTTCCATCTCTTCCTTTTGTTTGTCGGTAAAACCGGTCGTTCCCACTACCACGGGAACTTTCGCATCTCCGGCAGCTCTGACATTTTCGACGGCGGCCTCAGCTATTGTAAAATCGACCAAGACGTCCGGATCGGTGCTATCCAAAGCTTCGCCCATCTCGTCCGCCTCCTTAACTTTTACTCCGAGCTTTCCCGCACCCGAAATTTCGCCGACGTCCTGTCCGGCGGCGGGAATTCCCGGCCTATCTATCGCGGCGACGACCTTCATGTCCTCCTTTTCCGATATCGTGTTGATTATCCTCTTCCCCATGCGTCCGCAGGCACCGCAAACAGCAACTCTGATCATTAAATTTCCTTCTCCAAGGTTACGGTATTTGAATTTTTACTAAAAAAACTTCCAGCGTTGGTCGGGAAAGATTTTCCGAACCGGGGAAAGTTTGAAACGTGAGGGAATATATCTAAGGGTGGAAAATGTCCGATGAAAAAGTTGTATTTGAAAAAATTGATGAAGATGCGAAACTTCCCGAACGTCAACATTCAAATGATGTAGGTTACGACCTTTATTCCGCGGAGAACGCTACGTTAAAGGTCGGGGAGGTCAAGGTCATAGGGACGGGTCTAAAGGTAAAGTTACCTCGAGATATGGAAGCGCAGATTAGACCTCGGAGTGGTCTGTCGCTTTCCGGCCTGACGGTAATGAACTCTCCGGGGACTGTAGATCCTGGATACAGGGGGGAAGTAGGTGTCATCTTGGCTAATTTGGTTGGGGATGAAAAGCAGATAGAAAAAGGCGATAGAATCGCACAGATAGTTTTCGGATCCGTAAAACATCCGAAAGTAGTTCAAGGTTCCTTGGACGAGACCGATCGTGGAGAAGGAGGGTTTGGATCTACGGGTGTTTGACGACGGGTCGGATAATTCAGTTTTTGAATATTTTTCTTTCCCGACGTCCTTTGAGGTACTACTCTGCCGTTATGCCCAGCTCCGAAAGAACCTCTCTGATTCGGTTTTTCGTCTCTTTAGTTACCTCTACTAGAGGCAGGCGAATCCTTCCGGAGCATTTGCCTAAAATCTCCATGGCGGCCTTTAATGGCGCAGGATTCGTCTCCAGAAATAGAGCCCGGAAGAGTGGCAGGTATTCGTAATGTAAATTTCGAGCAGTTTGAATGTCGCCTTCGAGGTAGGAATGGACGAGATTTGAAATTTTCTCGGGGATTATGTTGGAGGTGACTGAAATAACTCCTACACCTCCGAGGCCGAGTATCGGAAATGTTTGGCTGTCGTTTCCTGAGAGCACTTGGAATTTTTCGTCCGTGTTTTCTATTACATCCATGATCTGATTTAAATCGGTGATAGCTTCCTTGACCCCGATTATATTTTCGAACTCGGATAGACTTATCAAAGTCTCAGGGTCTACGTTTCGACCCGTCCTGGTCGGGACGTTGTAAATAATTTGAGGGATATCGATTTCCTTGGCAATCTTCTTGTAATGCCTGTAAAGCCCTCTCTGAGTTGGTCTATTATAATAAGGAGTCACGAGCATTGCGGCATCCGCCCCGGCCTCCGCCGCATGTCTAGTGAGTTCCAAGGCCTCCCTGGTGCTGTTGCTTCCGGTTCCCGCTATCACATTTACATCCCCACCGGCTGCATCGATAGCTATCTCGACAACCCTCATGTGTTCCTCGTGTGAGAGTGTTGCACATTCACCGGTTGTCCCTACAGGTACTATTCCATCTATCCCCCTCTCTATCTGGGAACGAATATTTTTTCGAAACGTTTCTTCGTCCACATCGCCGTTTTCATCGAAGGGGGTGATCAGGGCCGTATTAGCTCCCTGAAGATCCAGTTAAATCACCTCTTCTACCTTTTCTTGTAGAAGTTCGTAAGCTGGATCGCGCTTTTCCCAGTCCACAAAGAAACTGATCGAGGCTTGACTCGAGTAAATCTCGATGACGTTGATGCCGTTCTCGGCGAGAGGATCGGATAACTTTGAAATTATTCCCGGGGTGTCTATAAACTTCTCGCTCTCCGTAACTATCATCGCAACCCCACTCTCGCTGGTTGCGGATTTTATTACGGGACTTTCTTTGACCGTGTCGTGGATAATTTCCAAGGCTTCTTGAGATTTTTTCTCGGTGACGTATACGGAAAAGGAGCGCGGACCTATAGAGACTCCGAATATATTGATCTTTTTCTCGCGCAGCGGGTCTAATGTATCGACCAATATCCCAGGAGTGTCCTGCATATCCTCCCCGACGATCGTGATCATAGCTAAGGGTTCCGGGAAGAGTTTTACGCTAGCGCTTTCCCTATCAGGTGTGGCGCCTTTGATAATTGTTCCCTCCGTAGAAAGATTGCCATGCCGATAATGTATAACTTTTGCGTTTATCTTCGGATCCTTATAACTTAAGGCGTTGTGTTGCACGATTTTTGCGCCGTATCGGGCCAGGTCTACTAGTTCCTCGGTGGTGACTTCGCCCAAAAGTTCCGGATTTTCGATCCTTCTGGGATCCGCGGTCAAAACTCCTTCCGCGTCCGTGACCAGAATTACATCGGACGCATTTAGACATTTTCCGGTGAGAAAGGCCGTTATATCGCTTCCACCTCTTCCGAGCGTTCTTTCGACGCCTTCCTCGTCGAGTCCGACGAAACCGCAAATTACGGGCACTATCCCGTCTTTTAGAAGAGGTTCGATTTTTTCCTTCATTAATTTTCCAGTTTTCTCCAAGTTTGGAGTGGCGTTTCCCGGCTCGTCATCCGTTACAATGGGCCATTCGGGATCATCGGGTGTGACTGCTTTCGACTTAACTCCCAATGATCGGAGGGAAGCGGAAAATATTTTTGCGCTTATCTTCTCCCCCATGGACATTATTTCGTCCATTTCTTCCTGTGATGCTTGGGAATCAGTACTCTCTCTCGCGTTCCCGAT
>Ga0207421_10000970_pt1 | contig 37253 bp, 40 predicted proteins | sample SodLakKL_010_SED_4_FD_187542 | JGI IMG/M metagenome (GOLD analysis project Ga0207421, IMG submission 187542) | Alkaline sediment microbial communities from Lake Tanatar, Kulunda Steppe, Russia - 8KL_010_SED (SPAdes) (version 2) | ecosystem: Environmental > Aquatic > Non-marine Saline and...
CGTCGAAAAAGAGCGCGATCTCTCGCTCGTTCGCGCCCTCGTCCTCGTGGTCGGAGGCGTGGATGACGTTGTGGCCCAGATCGAGTCCGAAGTCGCCGCGGATGGTGCCGGGCGCGGACTCGGCGGGGTCGGTCTCGCCGACCATCGAACGGACCTGTCGCGTCGCGTCCGCCCCCTCCCAGACCATCGCGAAGACGGGGCCGGAGGTGATGAACTCGACGAGCCCGTCGAAGAAGGGCTTGTCCGCGTGTTCGCCGTAGTGATGGTGTGCCAGATCCTCGTCGATCCGCATCAGCTTGCCGCCGACGAGCTTCAGCCCGCGAGCCTCGAACCGCGAGACGATCTCGCCGATAAGCCCGCGCTGGACGCCGTCGGGTTTGACCATCACGAAGGTCCGCTCGTCGTGGTGGCTCATTCGTTTCGACCCTCCCCGCGGCCCTCCTCGGTCCATTCGAGGTCACGTGCCTCGCGGCCGAGGAAGTAGTTCTTCTCCGCCTTCGAGTCGACGAAGTGGAGGATCGTTCCGTCGGTCTTCACGTACATCGTGCCCGTTCCGGGCTCGATATCCTCGCCGGTGTAATCGCAGGTGCGTTTTTCGACCATCTTATCGCCCTCCGATGGAGTCCGCATCGCGCTGGGTCTCGCGGAGCTGGAGCACGTCGCCCAGCCGCACCGGACCCAGGACGTTTCGGGTGATGATCCGTCCCTGGTTCGATCCCTCCTGGATGCGGCATTTGACCTGCATGGCCTCGCCGTGCATCCCGGTCTTGCCGACGACCTCGATCACCTCCGCGGTGGTCGAGTCGCTGGTTCCCTCTTCTGCGCTCATGGTGGGTTATCGAAGCTCCGCGACCTTCTCCGCGATGTCCTCGACGTCGTCGGCGGCGTCGCCGGCGTCGACGATGGCGGCGGCGGCCGAGCCGACTTCGAGGCCCGCGGCGAGGCCGACCTCGTCCTGCGTGTCGACGAAGATGACGCCGATCCCCTTCTCGTCGGCCAGCTCTGGGAGGTGCATCACGATCTCCTCCGGGGAGACGTCCTCGGCGACGAAGACGAGTTTGGCGTTGCCGCGCTCGACGGATTTCGTCGTCTCGTTGGTTCCTTTCTTTACGGTACCGGTGTCTCGGGCGACCTCGAGCGCCTCAAGGGCTCGCTCTGCGAGGTCGGCTGGGGTGTCGTAGTCTACGTAAACTGCCATGGTTGTTCACCTTATCCTCCCCGCGGGCTCGCGTGTCCGTCCCGTGGTCGGTCCCTATCGGAACGGCACATCATCAACCCCGAAGAGGCTGTAGCCCGGAATTGGCAAGGGCATCATAAAAGCGTGTCCAATGCGATCCGGCCATGTGAGCCGGGCGCACGCCGTTTGCCGCGTGCGGTTTCGGGGGACGCTTCGGAGCGATCTTTCGGGGACGCTACGGGACGATCTTCCGGGGACGCTCCGAGGGCTTTACCCGCGTCCGCCGACTTCCCCCAACTAGATGGCTCGGTTGGTCCACTACTCCGATATCGAGAACGTCTTCGACGCACCCGAACGGGCGGCCCGACTCACCGGGCAGATCCGGGCGCTTTCGGGGCCCGACGCACTCGTCGTCGGCACCGGCGACACGACCGCCCCCGGCGTGCTCTCGCTCGTCGCGACCGGTCGGCACATCCTGGAGTTTTACGCCGCGACGAACACCGTCCTCGACACCTTCGGGAACCACGAGTTCGATTACGGACCGGACCCGCTTCGGCAACTCGTCGCCGACGCGCCCGTGGAGTTCGTCTCCGCAAACGTGCGAGATGAGGAGGGCGAGCCGTTCGGCCGCGCTGAGGGCGTCGTCCCGTGGACGACCCGCCGTATCGGCGAGTCGACTGTCGGGTTCGTCGGGCTCACGGACCCCGCGACGGACTCGTTGAACCCGATGGCCGAACCCCTCTCGTTCGACGACCCCGTCGAGGCCGCACGGGGGGCGATCGCCGACCTCCGATCGACGGCCGGTGAGCCCGATCACCTCGTCGTCCTGTCACACCTCGGCGGCGGCGACGACGACATCGCAGCCGCCCTCGACGTGGACGCCATCCTCGGCGGCCATATCCACAGCCGGCGGAACGAACACGTGCACGGCACGCTGCTCGTGCGTCCGGGCGTAAACGGCGAGACGGTCGTCGAGGTCGACCTCGATGGGCCGCGAGCGACCGCGACGCTCCACGAGCCGAACGGCGCTTCCCCGTACGAGCCGATCCGGGAGGCCCTAATAACGCGGATGGCCGCCGCCGACCTCGATGAAGTGATCGCCGAGGTCGAGGACCCGATCGAACGGACCGGCGAGGTCGTCCACGGCGGGGAGTGCCGCGTCGGCAACTTCGTCGCGGACGCGTTCCGCTGGGTACACGACGCCGACGTGGGCCTCTCGAACGCCGGGGGGTTGCGGCAAGGCGACCCGTTGGCCGGCGAGGTGACGAAAGCCGACCTGATCAGTTTGATCCCCTTCGAGGAGCCGGTCGTGCTCGTCTCGCTCACCGGTCGGGAGCTTCGGGCGGTGTTGCGGGAGATGGCGGCCCCCGACGTCGACTTCGGCGAGGCCGACTGGTGGCACGGACACGTCTCGAACGTCCGCGTCGTCTGGGACGCGACCGAGGAGCGACTCGTCGAGGCGACGGTCGGCGGGGAGCCGATCGATCCCGACGGCCGGTACACCGTCGCCACCTCGGAGTACCTGCTCCACTCCGAACACGAGTTCCCGACGCTGCAACAGCGTCACCGGATCGGCGAGGGCGACATCCAGTACGAGGTGCTCGCCGCGTACGGCCGCGAACACGGGATCGACCCGACGATCGAGGGCCGGATCGAGATCCGAAACCGCGTTACGCCGGCGCAAGCCGAGTAATCAGGGACGAACGGAAGCGTCCTCCGGCCGATCAGGGAAGGTCGATGTCGACGTCGTGCTGGCGGCTTGCCGCCATGAGGGTGTTATAAAGGAGCATCGCCCGGGTCATCGGGCCGACGCCGCCGGGCACGGGGGTGATCGCGCCCGCAACTTCTTTCGCGGAGTCGTAGTCGACGTCGCCGACCAACTCGTAGCCCCGCTCGGTGTCGGCCTCGACGCGGTTGATCCCGACGTCGATCACCGTCGCTCCTTCCTTCAGCATCGAGCCGTCGACGAACTCGGGGAGACCGGCGGCGGCGACGACGATGTCGGCGGCTTCGAGCCGCGCCTCCAGGTCCGTCGTTCGGGAGTGACAGACGGTGACGGTGGCGTTGCCGCCGGGGGCCTTCTGTAACAGGAGATTCGCCATCGGCTTGCCGACGATGTCCGAACGGCCGACCACGACCGCGTCCGCCCCCTCGGTCTCGACGTCGTAGGCCGCGAGCAGTTTTTGGACGCCGTGGGGGGTGCAGGGTTTAAATAACGGGTCGCCGGCGACCAGCCGCCCCACGTTCTCGGGGTGGAAGCCGTCGACGTCCTTTTCGGGGTCGATCCGTCGGAGGACGGTCCGTTTGTCGACGTGGTCAGGCACGGGGAGTTGGACGAGGATCCCGTGGACGTCGTCGCGCGCGTTGAGGTCGTCGATGGTCTCATAGAGGGTTTCCGCCGGTGCGTCGGGGTCGACCTCGACATGGATTCCCTCGATACCGACCTCCTCGCAGTCGCGCTGTTTCATCGAGACGTACGTCTCGCTCGCCGGGTCGGTGCTCATAAGCACCGTCGCCAGCCCCGGTTTCACGCCCGACTCGGCGAGCGTCTCGACCCGATCCGCGATCTCCGTCCGGAGGTCCGCCGCGACCGCCTCGCCGTCGATGACCGTCGTCATGGTCGAGCCGAGACGGACGAGGGGTAAAAACCACACGGGATCGTGGTCAGCCGAGACATAATTTTGGCGGTTTGTGTGCACACATACGGATCGACCTGCTTGCTCAGCGGTACCCGCTCTGGGATCCTGACGCAGCCCACTTTTGTACCCGCGCGCCGATCGGTAAACCATGACGCTTGACCGTTACGCCGACGCCGTTTCAGACCTGAATCCCGAGGAGGGATCGGTCGAGACCGCCGAGTTGGTCGTCACAGACGACGTGCTCGTGAAGGCGTTCGTGCTCGGACCGGGCGGGGAGATCAGCCCGCACGAACACGCGGACGCGACGAACGTCTTCCACGTGATCGAGGGCGAGCCCACGGTGATCCGCGACGAGGAGGCTGAGACGCTCGCCGCGCCCGCGGTCGTGTTGAACGAGCGTGGCGCGATCCACGGGGCCCGAAATGAGACCGACGGGCGGGTCGTCATCACCGCCAGCCTCTGTCCGCTGCCATAATGGTCGCCGAGATCGACACCGACGAGTTGGAGACGCTGCTCGAACGTGGGGAGCCGGTCCGGATCGTCGACATCAGGGACGAGCGCGCCTTCGACCGGGGCCACCTCCCGGGGAGCGAGTCGATCCCGTTCCCGCAGCTGACGACGCGGGTCACCGAGTTGGAGGGGGCCGAACGGATCGTCACCGTCTGTCCACACGGGATCGCCAGCCGCCAGGCCGCACAGCTGATCGGCAGCTACGTCGGCACCGCCGACGCGCGAGTCGAGAGCCTCCGAGGCGGGATCGAGGGGTGGCAGGAGGCCGGCAACGAACTGGAGCCGACCGAACCGGCAAGAGCGATAGATGACGAGGGCCCGGGGGATGGGCCCTCACCCGACCCCGACGAGGGGCCAGCGGCTCCTTTTTAACCCGTAGACCGGGATTTACATGCCGACAGTAGTGCCGCTCACCGCTTCCGGCGGACGACCGTCACCAGCGCACCCAGTGCGATCGCGACGATGGCCGCGAGCGGTCCGAACCCGGGGACCTCGTCCACCGTCTCGGTAAATCCATCGCCGATCCCATCGCCGACCCCATCGAGCGGTCCATCGCCCTCGACGGTCAGGGTCGCCGTCGCCGAGTTCTCCGGCCCGACGACCTCAACCTCCGTCGATCCGCCGTCCGTCGCGGTGAACTCATGTGTGATCGTCTCCGCGCCGTCGACATCCAACCGTACCGAGCTGTTCGCGATCGTCTCGCCACCGACGAGGATCTGCACGTCGCCACCCGCGGGGCGGTCGGCGTCGTTGGCGACCGTGGCGCTCACGGCGACCGTCTCGCCCGATTCGGCGACTTCGGGGGTGACCGAGAGGTCGCTGATCCGAACCGACGCGGGCTCCTCGACGACGACTGACATGGTTTCACCGGCGACCCTGACCTCGTACTCGCCGGGCTCCTCGAAGGAGTGTTCCACGGTCTCCGTCCGGTCGGATTCTGGATCGACGGTCCCGCGCTCGACCGTCACCGGCTCGTCGTCCACCCGCAGGTCGACCTCGTAGTCCCCGGCCACGCCGCCGGTGTTCCGGACCATCACCTCAAGCGCGAGCGTCTCGCCGGCGACGAGGCGAACCGGGTCGTCCGCGACGGGCCCCTCCCGGTACTCGCCCGTCACATGGACGCCATCGCTCGCGAGCCCGTATCCGACCTGTGCCGGCGGTGCCCCGAACGCCTCTGCATGTGCCTCCCGGTCCCAGACGGCCGGAACCGCGTCCGTCGTGGTGTAGCGTTCGGCGTCGTCACGGATCGATGCGGCGGTCTCCGCGTCGGTGTATGCGGCCGCCGCATCCTCGACGGCGTTGAGGAACTCCCGGTTGGTGACGGGATCGGCGGCGGCGTTAAGCTCCTGGAAGACGGTCGCGAGCGAGGCCCGGCCGTCGGTCTCCGTGCGAAGCTGTCGGTCGATCTCGCCGGCGACGAGCGACCCCTTCGTGTAATCGGGATAGCCACGCCAGGTTGTCGGGTCGTCGAGGATCGATCGGGCCTCCGGCTGGCGCTCCCCGCGGGCGAGTGTCCGCTGGAACTCGTCGAGGTCCGCCTCGCCGCGCTCCACGGCGAAGAGCGCGGCGTAGTAGGTCGCGGTCGCCTCGGTGAACCAGCGGGCGCTCCCGTCGCCCGAACCGCCGTCGCTGGCCGATCCCCCGTCCGACCCGCCCGCGCCGGTCACGTACGACTGGCGGGTGTGGACGTACTCGTGGGTCCAGACGTCGGCGGTCGTGCCGGCCGGCTCATCGTCCGCGACCCAGAGGTCGTGATCGCCGGCCTGGATGCCGCGGGCGGCCCACTCGACCTCCCCAGTGGGCGCGGCGATGGCGACCACCTCCTCGTCGCGAGCGCCCACCTGCAGCGCCGTCGCCGCGTACTCGAAGGCCGCAAATACCTCCTCGGGGGACGCGACGGGGTCGGCCGCCTCGGGGACGATGAGCCGGAAACGCTCACCCGAAACCTCGTGAACGTGCTCCTCGTACGGCCCGAGGAAGGCCATAGCCTGTGAGGCGACGCCCTCGCCGTCGACCCCGCGCTCGCGGACGACGGGAACCTCGCCGTCGACGGACGAGTAGTGCACGTCCGAGACCGGCGTTCCGACGAGCGCCCAGTCGCCGGCATCGACGAAGCGATACGAGCCCTCGCCGTCGAGCGGTCCATCGCCGTCCGCGGTCTCGTTGGCGGCCATCAGGTAGGTCACCGACGGACGGTCGGTTTCGCCATCCCACTCCCACGTCCCCTCGCCTTCATCGGCGTCCTCGACGCGCTCGAAGCCGTCCGCCTCGATACCGTGGTCGCTCGCGTCGCGGAGCGTGATCCGCAATGCACGGACGCGGTCGGGGATCTCGACCGTCGCCGTCACGCCGACGTAGCCAGGCTCATCGACGAGAAAGAGGTCGTCCTGGAGGCGTATCGGGTCGTCATGCGCGACGGAGAAGTGGTACAAATCGGCGGATCCGGTCCCGGAAGCGGGGTCGGTCACCGCCGCGATCGGTTCGGACGCTCCAACGGCTCCGATCCCGGCCCCGACGAGGAGGAGCGTGAGCGCGAGCGCCCAGAACGCGACGGGAAGTGCGGACCGCCGGGTGAGTGAGGACTGCCGAGTGAGTGTGGACCGCTTGGTGAGCGCGGACCGCCGGGTGAGTGTCGACCGATCTCCGTCATCCGGGGGCCGCGACCGATTCATACGGGACGCATGTCGTCGCCGGATTTATCCCTATCTCTCCAACTATACAGGGTGAGAATGGGGAGGAGGGAGCGTGTGACGAGTCCCTCCATCATGTGCTATGATTTCACATTACATAGGTATTGGCCGAATATTTCGGCACGGATCGTGGTGAACACAGGGGTCATCGGAGCCCTATATCGCGTGAATACGGGCGGTCCAGAAGTCCCGAAACGCATCCGAGAGCGCCGCCTCGGGCGACCCAGTCGCGTCCGAAACGTCGGTGTGATCGGCGTGTTCACGGACCTCGCCGAGCACGCTTCGTTCACCGACAACGATGGTCCGATCGACGCCTTCGACCCCCGAAAGAGCCTCCTCCGCGTCCCCGAGGTGGTCGGCTATCTGCCCGTCCCGCCGGCGTTCGAACCGTCCCTGTGAGAACCCGCCCTTCGAGTGGGCCTCCTTCACGTCCGCGGTGAACCCCTCGAAGGAGACGCGCTCGTCTCCCTCGTAGATGCCAAGCGCGAACGTATCCGAGCGGACGAGCGCGAACGCGAACCGGCCGGTCGGGAGGAACCACTCGTCGTGGAGCCGGAACCGGTCGTCCCAGCCGTCGAACGACTCCGGGGGCAACGCGGGCGAGATCGCCGCGCTAACCAGCCCAAGGTCGTCGCCGACGAGGATCGTCGGAGCCGCACGCCTCACAAGCCGGCTGCGATCCCCGAGGAGGTCCGCGACCGACGACGGAACCGAGTCCTCGTCGGCGACGCAGGCGGTAAACAGTCCCTCGGGATCGTCGCTCCGGATCGACCGCAGCCGACCGAGGACATCCCGAAGGCGGCCACCCCTGAGGTCGCTCACGCGGCGGAACTCCACGTCGGCCTCGCCCGATTCGGCCCGCTCGATCCGATCTTCGAGCTCGACGATCCGGTCCTCCAGCCGGTTGACCCGTTCCTCGGCGCGCTGGCGGTCGGCGACCGCGTCCGCGCGGCGCTCCGTCTCGGCCTCCGCGCGCCGTTCGAGGTGCCGTTTCTCCTCCTCCAACTCGGCGATCCGCTCCTTCAACTCGGACCGTCCGAGCAGGTCGTCGATCATGCCGGGAGAACGGGCCCGGCGTGGGTTAAATGGTGGCGTCAAAGAGGCCGTATACCTCCCCGAACACGGCGGCCAACAGAAACCAATAGGCCGACGCCTCCCGCAGGGGGAATATGGAAGCCGATATCCGCCCGTACGACGCCGGGACCGACGCCGATGGGCTCTACGACTGCAAGCTCGCCTTCGAGCGTGGACTCGGGGAGGGAACGGGCGGCGAGGAGAAGGCGGCCGCCTACGACCGGAAGCTCACGGACGCCTACCGGGAACGCTGGCTCGCGTGGGTGGATCGGTGTGTGGCCGAGGAGCCCCGTTGCGTCACCGTCGCCGTCGACGACGGGGCGGTCGTCGCCTACGTTTTCTGTCTTCCCGAGCGGCTCTCGATGATCTGGGACGCCGCCGTGATCAACGAGGTCTACGTCGCGCCCGAATACCGGGGGACGGGGCTGGCCGACGACCTGATGGACGCCGCGCTCGCGCTCGCGGCCGACCAGGACCTCCCGCTCGATCGGATCCTGCTCGACGTCGACCCGGCAAACGAGCGCGCCCGCGGCTTCTACACGCGCCACGGGTTCGAACCGTGGGGCGAACTCATCGCCCGACCCGTCGGCGAGGAGTAGTCTCGCCACGAAGAGCGACGGGTCCCGACGGGCGAATAAAGCGGATCAGGGCCGCTCACGGCTCGCCGAGGCAGCGCGGGACGAGCCAGTCGGCGGCCGCCTCGGCGACGGCGCCGGACTGACCGACGAAGAAGTGGTCGCCTTCGATGGCGACGACATCGGCGCCGACGGCCCGGGCACGTTCGACGACGGGCCGCCACTCGGCCGTCTCATCGCGTGTTCCGTAGATTATCTGAGCGGGTGTCGTGAGGGAGTCGAGCGCGGCGACCGCGTCGACGTCGGGGTTCAACCGGGCGGTCGGCGCGAGCGCGGAGACGCCGACGCATTCGGGGCGACTCGCCCCCGCGACGAGCGCGAGACAGCCACCGAAGGAGAACCCGAAGATCGCGACCCGGTCGTATCGTTCCAACGCCCACCCGACCGCCCGATCGACGTCGGTCGACTCCCCGTAGCCCTCGTCGAAGGGGCCGTAGTCGAATCGGAGACAGTCGACCCCACGGGCGGTGAGCGCGTCGCTCACCGCACGAAGCCGCCCGTCGCTCCGATTGCCACGGTGCCGTGGGTCCGGCGGACACGCGACGACGGCCGATGACGGGACTCCATCGACGGGTGTGGCCCGATCGAGCACCCCGCGAACGTCTCGGCCCCCGGGGATCGGGACGTGTTCGGACATGGATCCACACCGTAGCGGTCGGTGAAAAGCCGTTCGACGGCGCGGGCACGGGGAGGGATCGTCGCTCACGCTGCAAAGCTTCAAGCCACCGGGCCGCTTTTCGAAAACCATGACGGCCCGCCGGGGGCGATCGACGCAATGAGCGAGGACGACGACTGGTTCGAGCGCGCCCTCCGCGAACTGGAGGAGTCGGACGGGAGCGACGACCTCGAGGACCTCGAGGACATACAGGATCTCCTCATGGAAGCCGGTGACGGGACGGCCGGCAGCGACGATGCCGACGGCGACAACGGAGACGATGCCGACGGTGACGGTGGAGACGATGCCGACGGCGACAACGAAGACGATGCCGACGGTGACGGTGGAGACGATGCCGTTGACGACGATCCGGACCGAGAGGTAGCCGGGGAGACGGGATCGCCCGAGGACGGCAGGGACGGATCGGACGAGGATGATCCGGGCGGGGAGGGGCCAACCGAAGGGGAGACGGACCCGTTCGGTGGGGTTCGGGACGATGCGGCGGGATCCACACAACGGAATGACGGGGATGTCGGGGACCCGTTCGTCGATGGTACCGGGGCCGATGACGACCCGTTCGGTGGGGGTGAGGGGGACGGTACAGCGAACGATCCGTTTGGCGGTCCGTCGGAGGGGGCGGCCGACCCGTTCGGGGGTGGCAGCGATCAGTCGGCGGATCCGTTCGGCGGCGTCGGTGACCAGTCGGCGGATCCGTTCGGGGGTGGGGGCGATCAGTCGGCGGATCCGTTCGGCGGCTTCGCCGGCGGTGGCGGCGACGACTTCGGCTTCGCGAGTTTCGATTCCCCCGAGGATCCCGGACCCGGCGTGTTCGACGACGAGGAGTTCGAATCGGATATCGACCGGGTTGCAATCGGGATCGATGGCCTCGACGAGATGATCCTCGGGGGCGTCCCCCGCCGGTCGCTCATGTCGATCATCGGCTCCGCCGGGACCGGGAAGACGACCTTCGCGTTGCAGTTCCTCAACGAGGCGCTCAAAAACGGCGAGAAGGGGGTCTACATCACGCTCGAACAGAGCCGCGAGGCGATCATCGACACCGCCGAGGAGCGCGGCTGGCCGTTCGAGCGATACAGCGATGACGGCCTGCTTGCGGTCGTCTCGCTCGACCCCGTCGAGATGGCGAACTCGCTCGCCTCGCTCAGAAACGACCTCTACCGGTTGATCACCGACTTCGGCGCGGAGCGGCTCGTCCTCGATTCGGTCTCGCTTTTGGAGATGATGTACGACCACCCCGCAAAGCGCCGATCCGAGGTCTTCGATTTTACCCGGTCGTTGAAACGTGCGGGGGTGACGACGCTTCTCACCTCCGAGGCCAGCGACGAGAGCCCGTACACCTCGAAACACGGCATCGTGGAGTACCTCACGGACGCCGTGTTCATCCTCCAGTACGTCCGTACCTCCAACTTTCAGGAGACGCGGCTCGCCGTCGAGATCCTGAAGATCCGCGACGCGAACCACTCGCGTGAGGCCAAGCCGTACGAGATCACGACGGACGGGATCTCCGTCTACCGGCAGGCGAACATCTTTTGATCCACGAGCCATTCATGCCCGGTTTACGATCCCACCGCCCGGGAGACGCCGTCCATTTTTAAGGGCCCGCGAATCGAACATGGAGGTATGTACGACCGAATACTCATTCCGACCGACGGCAGCGAGGGTGTCGACCGCGCGGTCGACCACGCGATCGACGCGGCCGACCGCTACGATGCGACCCTCCACGTGCTGTACGTCGTCGACAGCGCCATCGTCAATGCCTATTCGGGCGATGAGTACGTCCACGAGGCGGAGGGCGCCGAGGCGACGCTTGAGGAGATCGGCCGTGAATCGGTCGAGGCGGTCGCGGAACAGGCCGAGGCGGCCGCGGTCGAGACGGAGACCGCGATCGTGCACGGCGAGCCCCACGAGGAGATCCTCCGGTACATCGACGACGAGGGCATCGACCTCACGGTCATGGGCTCGAAGAACCGCCCGGGCGACTACCGACGGATGCTCGGCTCGGTGACCGAGCGCGTCTCCCGGCTCTCGGCGGCCCCCGTCAGCATCGTCAAGACGACCGTCGGGAAGCGGTGATCGGCCGGCTGGGAGTCGAGGCCCGGCGGTGAACCGGCACCGTATACGAGCGGTGAGCCGGCACCGAACCCGGCCGTCGTGTCGCACAAGCGACGGCGACACCGTCCGTGATCTTCAAGGCTTTACGTCCGGGGAGCGACGGCCGAGATATGAGCCACCGAATCCTGTTGTTGGGAGCGCCGGGCGCGGGCAAGGGGACCCAGAGCAAGAAGCTCGCCGCGGAGTACGGGATCGAACACGTCACGACGGGCGACGCGCTCCGGGCGAACAAGGACATGGAGACGGAGTACGGTACCCCCCGGTCGTTCATGGACGCGGGCGAACTCGTCCCCGACCCGGTTGTCAACGAGATCGTGAACGCGGCGTTGAAGGAGGCGGACGGCTTCGTCCTCGACGGCTATCCACGAAACCTCTCACAGGCGGAGTACCTCTCTGAGATCACCGATCTCGACGCGGTCATCTTCCTCGACGTGAGCGAGGAGGAACTCGTGGGGCGGCTCACCGGCCGGCGGATGGACCCCGAAACGGGCGAGATCTACCACGTCGAGTTCAACTGGCCCGAGGACGAGGAGATACAGGAACGTCTCGTCCAGCGGGAGGATGACAAGGAGGACACCGTCCGCGAGCGGCTTCGTGTCTACCGGGAGAACACCGAGCCCGTGATCGAGCACTTCCGTGAGCGAGGTGACCTCATCGAGGTCGACGGCGAGGCCGCCCCGGATACGGTCTTCGAGCGGCTAACGGACGTTATCGAGGGATAAGCCCGTTCACGGGATCCTGCAAGGTTCTTAAAGCTCGACCGCTAATTCCGGCACAATGAGTAAGGTCGAACGGCGTGTCCGCTCGTTGGTCCGTGAGGATCGTGAGATCCGCGGTGCCATCGAAGTGGTCCTCGACGCCGCCACGAACGGCGAAGGGGTTGAAGACGAGGTGCGGTGGATCGACGTCCGTGACGAGATCACGAGCGGGCAGTGGGGCCGGCTGATAGAAAAGGAGATCCTCGTCGACGGCGAGAGCGGCTTCGCGCTCGCCGACCGGGAGGGGATCGAGGACGGACTGGAGGTCGAGGACGACCTTACCCAGGGGAGCGACTTTGAGGCCCCGGAGACGACCACGTGGACGAAGTGGGACAAGCTTGCGGCGCTCTCGACGGTCGGCTTCTTCGTCGGCTACGCGTTAGAGCCGGTCAGGGCCGTGATCGCCGGAGCTATCGACCTCGTCTTCGGACCGCTCATGGGGCTCGTCCCGTTCTACGTCGTGATCATGGTGGTCGCGCTCGCGACCGGCCTCTATTCGACGCTCCTGCGTGCTGGATTGATGGACATGGAGAAGATGTCCGTCTATCAGGACCGGATGAAGGACATTCAAGAACGGCGTAAGAAGGCCAAAGAGCGGGACGACGAGGAGGCGATGGAGGCCATTCAGGAGGAACAGATGGAGGCGATGGGCGACCAGCTCGGGATGTTCAAAGAGCAGTTCCGACCGATGGTCTGGATCATGTTCCTCACCATCCCGGCGTTCCTCTGGATGTTCTGGGTCGTCGGCTACCGCGGCACCGAAGCGCAGTACACGCTTGAAACCCTCGTGATCCCGTTCGCGGGAACCGTCGAGTGGACGACGGGCGTCATCGGGCCGATCCAGGTATGGATCGTTTGGTACTTCCTCTGCTCGATGGCGTTCACCCAGATCGTCCAGAAGAGCTTGAACATCCAGATGACCGCCTCGTCCTCCTGAGCCCCCCGACCCGGGCCAAGTGACCGACCTGACGGCTGAAACACGTTCTGGCGGGTTTTTCACCGATTGTGATCGATCCGTGAGCGACGGCGATCGATTCCCATCGATCGGGAACGACGGCCGCGTTTGAAGATGAACGTGTGTGAATCGGTATCTATCGCCCGGCGGGTGAGCGCGGTCGGACGGCCGCGGACCGCGCCGGGAGGAGTTCACCCATGACCCCATCCCCAACCGAGATCATCGCCGAGCTCGAATCGATACCCAATCCCGCCGTCGACGGCGACATCGTCGAAACCGGCCTCGTCGTCGACGTCGACTGTGACGGCCCCGAGGTGACCGTGACCCTCGCGGTGAACACTCCGTTTGCACCTATCGAGACCGAACTCGGAAACGAGGTCCGCGAGACGGTGGAGGGACTCGGCTTCGATCCCACCCTTCGGGCGAGCGTTACCCCCGAACAGGGATTCGACGACCGGGTCCTCCCCGGCGTCCGCAACGTGATCGCCGTCGCCTCAGGGAAGGGCGGCGTCGGAAAGACGACCGTCGCCGGGAACCTCGCGGCCGGCCTCGCCGACCTCGGCGCACACGTCGGGCTACTCGATGCCGACGTCCACGGGCCGAACGCACCCCGAGTACTTTCGGTCGATGGCGAGCCTGGGATCACACCGGAGGGGAACATGATCCCCCCGGACGCCGAGGGGGTGAAGGTGATGAGTACGGCGTTCCTGATGGAGGATGACGACCCCGCGATCCTCCGGGGACCGATGGTGAACGACATCATGCAGCGGTTCATCGAGGACGTCGAATGGGGACAGCTCGATTATCTCGTCGTCGACTTACCCCCCGGGACCGGGGACGCCTCGTTGAACCTGCTCCAGACGCTCCCGCTCGCCGGCGTCGTCACCGTGACGACGCCACAGGAGATGGCGGTCGACGATACCCGAAAGGGGATCCGCCTGTTCGAGCGACACGATTCCCCGCTTCTCGGGGTTATCGAAAACATGAGCGGGTTCACCTGCCCGTCATGTGGCGACGCACACGACCCGTTCGGCGAGGGACACGCGGAAACGTTCCGTGACCGATACGGCGTCGACGTCCTCGGTCGGCTCCCGATCCACCCGGCGTTCGACACCGGGGGGAGCGACGGGCCGGCGATCCGGACGGCGGACGAAGAAGTCCGACCGACGCTGCGGACGCTCGTCGACGATGTGGCGAACGCGGTCAGCGAGGCGAACCTCGAAAAGGTGGCCGAAAGCGTGGACGAACACACGGGGGGACCGGATCCACGCCCGGTTCCGTAGACGGACACCGCCGGCATCCCCGTGCGGCTCGATCGGCGGACACCGCCGGCATCCCCGTGCGGTTCCGTAGAGGGACACCGTCGCCCCTGTAGAATATAAAAACCGAAACGAATGAAGGGATACTGGCAGGGTCGGCGGGTTCGTTGTTTGAAACAATGTTGCAAGCGTTGCCCGTCGGACCCGCGCGGAAGGGGCTGGGAGCCGACCACGAGCGAACGTCCCGGATCGGCGGTGATACGCCATGACGTGGGTGCGTTTCCGGCTGGGGCTGCCGAGCGAGTCGTGGCTCGCGGAGGCTTCCCGCACCCATCCGAAAGCCACCATCAAGGCGACGGGTGTCCGCACGGAGACCACGGGAGCGGTCCTTCTCAGGGTCGCGGGGACGGCGGCCGAACACGTCGCTGACACCCTGCGTGAACACCCGGCCGTCGAGGCCGCCGATCCGCTCGACGGCGACGGGTCTGAAACGACCGTCCACGTCGTGGGGGATCTGCCGCCGATCCTCGATGTGACCCGACGGACCGGGCTCCCGACCGAATCGCCCGCCAGGATCATAGAGGGGGTGGCAACGGTGGAAGTCATCGGCGATCACGACCGGCTCTCCCTGCTCGGTCGCCGCCTCGCCCGGGCCGGCGTGGACGTGACCGTCGACGCCATCGGCCGAGACGGCGACGCGACCCGGCTCCTCACCGATACACAGCGGGAGCTGGTCCACGCGGCGGTCGAAGCCGGCTACTACCACACTCCCCGACGCTGTACGCTGACCGAGCTCGCCGAACGCCAAGGGATCGCGAAGTCGACCTGTAGCGAGACCCTCCAGCGTGCCGAGGAGCGGTTGATGAGCCGCTTCGTCGACGAGGCAGTTCCGAGGTCGCTGCTCGCAGAGATCGACGCTGAGACGGCAGGAGCCGGCGAGGACGCTCCCGCCGACGTCGACTCCGGGGGTCGACGGTCGGGCGACGAGCGGGAGGTGACCGCATGAGCGAATCACAGATCGTCCGGTGGGCCGGCCCGGAAGCACGGGCTGAAGCGGCGTTCCCAAGGGCGTTGAGCGACGCCGCCGCGCAGCACGGGGTCGTCACGCTCGCATGCACGTATCGATGTGCGTCGGGCGGACGGCGTTCCGGGGAGTGGCGTGGGATTCGCGTCGCCGACCTCCTCGTGGACGCGCCGCCCGAAACGACCCATCTCCGCGCGGTCTCGGCGGACGGGTATCGCGCGCCGGTGGCGATACCGGACGTGCTCACGGCGATCGTGGCGATCGAACGGGTTGACCGGCAGTCGGACGGGCTCCCCCGGCTCATCGGCGAGTCGGTCCCGGGGCCACGGACCGTCCAGAACCTGATACGGATCGAACCGATCGCGCTGCCGCCGGGAGCGGATGCCGACCCGGATCACGTCGACGATCCGGGTGCCCCCCATGATAACCTGGACGCCACGTCGGGGGTGTTGGGCTGATGGGGATCGAGGTGACGCCGGTCGTGGTCGCTGGAGGGCGATCACGTCGGTTCGGAACGGCGGACAAGCTCGTTGCGACACTTGCTGGTCGCCCGATCATCGACCACACGGTCGTGGCAGCCGCGGAAGCGCTCGGGACCGATCCGATACTCGCGACCCGTGACGGCACACATGAGGCCCGCCTCGCCGGCGCGGTTCGGGGCACCGAGGTTCGGTTCGTCCACGACCACCCCGAGTACGCCGGTCCCGTGGCGGGGATCGCTGCGGCCGTCACGGATGTCGACACCCCCTGGACGTTCATCTGCGGGGGCGATATGCCGTGGCTCTCGAATCGGGCGATCCAGTCGCTTTGTACCCGCTGTGAACGGCTCAAGCCGGCCGGCGTCGTCCCGGTTCGTGACGGCAGACCCGAACCGCTCCACGGACTCTATCGGACGGCCGATCTCGAACGGGCGGTCGCCGGCGCCTGTGGACGCACGAGCGTGCGCGGCGTGATCGAGCGGCTCTCACCGCTCGTGACCGTCCCGACGACACACGCCGACCGGTCGTTCCGCCGCTCGCTCGCGGACGTGGACGAGCCGAGCGACTTGCGACCGGATCACGTCGAGTTTGCGGTGGCGGGTGACTGATGTCTCCACGGGACGGAGCTACTCGATAAAGAGCGAACACGGTGGATGGCCACCGTGAGAGGGCGACGTGATCGCTTCCGACCGGCTATTGGAACCCGATCCGTCCGGAACCGGTGTCGCGGAGCGTGTCCTTCGCGCCGCCTTTGAACTCCTCTTCGACCTCCTCGTAGTAGGCCATCAGGTCCTCGGTGATGGTGGGACGGACCGCCTCCATCGCCCGCCGGAAGTGTTTCATCTCCACCTCCGTCGCCGTCTCGTCGTCGCGGAGTGCCTCGATGGCGGCCTCCCGGGCGATCCCCTCCAGGTCGGAGCCGACGTATCCGTCGGTGATCTCGGCGATCTCCCGGAGGCTGACGTCGGGTGCAAGCGGCGTGTTCCGGGTGTGGATCTCGAGGATGCGTTCGCGACCCTCCTGATCGGGCTGGCCGATCATCACGAGCCGGTCGAACCGGCCCGAGCGCAACAGGGCGGGGTCGATCATATCCGGCCGGTTCGTCGCGCCGATCACCATCACGTCGCCCATCTCCTCTAACCCGTCGAGTTCGGTCAACAGCTGGTTGACGACGCGCTCGGAGACGTTGTTGCCCATCTCCTGTCCGCGTGAGGGGGCCAGGCTGTCGAGCTCGTCGAAGAAGATGATCGTCGGGTTCACCTGCCGGGCCTTCCGGAAGGTCTGACGGATCGCCTTCTCGGATTCGCCGACCCACTTCGAGAGCAGCTGCGGGCCACGGACGGAGATGAAGTTCGCGTTCGTCTCGTTGGCGACCGCCTTCGCCATGAGCGTCTTGCCGGTCCCCGGCGGGCCGTACAACAGCACGCCCTTCGGCGCGTCGACGCCCATCCGGTCGAACCGCTCGGGCGAGGAGAGGGGCCACTCGACGGACTCTTTCACCTGCTGTTTCGCGTCGGTGAGTCCGCCGACGTCCTCCCAGGATATCTTCGGCAGCTCCACGAGCACCTCGCGCATCGCGCTCGGTTCGACTTCGCCGAGCGCGCCACGGAAGTCCTCGCGTTTGACGATCATCCGGTCGATGAGGCTCGGCGGGATGTCCTCCTCGTCGAGGTCGATCTCGGGGAGGTACCGTCGAAGCGCCTTCATCGCGGCCTCCTTGGTGAGGCTCTCGATGTCTGCGCCGACGAAGCCGTGGGTCTCATCGGCGAGGTGATCGAGCGAGACATCGTCCGAGAGCGGCATGCCACGGGTGTGGATCTGCAGAACCTCCTTGCGGCCCACCTCGTCGGGGACGCCGATCTCGATCTCGCGGTCGAAGCGCCCGGGGCGACGGAGCGCGGGATCGACGCTGTCGACGCGGTTCGTCGCGGCGATGACGATCACCTGTCCGCGGGTCTCCAAGCCGTCCATCATCGTCAACAGCTGGGCGACGACGCGGCGCTCGACCTCCCCGGTCACGTCCTCACGCTTGGGGGCGATCGAGTCGAGTTCGTCGATGAAGATGATCGACGGCGACTCCTCTTTTGCATCCTCGAAGATCTCCCGAAGCTGCTGTTCGGACTCGCCGTAGTATTTCGAGATGATCTCGGGTCCGGCGATGGAGAAGAACGACGCGGAGGTCTCGTTGGCGACCGCCTTCGCGAGCAGCGTCTTCCCGGTGCCCGGCGGGCCGTGTAAGAGCACGCCCTGTGGGGGTTCGATCCCGAGTTTCGAGAAGATCTGCGGGTGTTTCATCGGCAGTTCGACCATCTCGCGGACGCGCTGGATCTCCGACTGCAACCCGCCGATGTCCTCGTAGGTGATCCCGCTGCCGGTCTTTTCGAAGCCGGAGATCGGCTCCTCACGGAGCTCAACCTCCGTGTCCTCAGTGACGAGACAGACGCCCTCGGGCTCGGTCTCGATGGCGATGAGCGGGATCGCCTGCCCGGGCGAGCGCATGAACGGGTGGTTCGTCGAGCTCATCACGGGAACGATGTCGCGCTCGACGACCGGCCGTTTGAGGATCTGGCGTTTCACCATGCCGGCGGCATCGGAGCCGAACTGCACCGACGCCTCCTCGGGCGGCGCCAACACCAACTTGTCGGCCTTTTCGGCCTCGGCTTTGCGGATCGTGACCCGCTCGCCGATACCGACGTCGGCGTTCTGTCGGGTGAACCCGTCGACCCGAACGGTGTCGGTGTTCCAGTCCTGCCGGTCCGCACGCCACACCTTCGCGGCGGTCGTCTCCGTCCCCTCGATCTCGATGATGTCGCCGGGGGAGAGTTTGAGGTGTAACAGCGTGTCGGGGTCCAGCCGTGCGATGCCCCGTCCCGAGTCGTTCGGGTACGCCTTCGCCACTTCGAGTTGCACTTCGTTCATGATTCCTCGCGGGGGATACCCGAAGGTGGATGTGGGTCGGCCATAAGCCTGTTGCTCGGGGGGGTTTCACCGCGCTGCTGGCCGATCGATCGGTCCTGTTTGCCGCAGTATGTCATCATGTGACATGATATGGAGGGGGTGGTTAAAACCCCGTCGTCGGTCGGGACATCGTGATACGTGCCGGGGAACCCCGCTCGATTACGCCGTGTACGGGGGTCGAGCGAAAACGACACTCGGTTGGGGAGTCAACGCGACCCACGTCGAAGCCAGCGGACGGCCGCGCCCGCGCTCGCCCCGAGCGCGTTTAGCAACACGTCGTCCCACGCGAAGGTGCGCCACGGAACGACTGCCTGTGCGAGTTCGATCCCGAAACCGAAGCCGGTCGAAAGCGCCGCCGCGAGGAGGACGCCACGTCCGTCGCTGCCTGTTAGGTCGACGAACAACCATGCGAGGATCCCATAGCCGATCAGATGAAACGGGTCCGTGAGCCCCAGGCCGAGCGGCAGCATTGTGGCCCCACCCGACGACCCAGGGATGGGGACGATGGACGCGATGAACACGACAAGCGCGAACACGAGGACGCGGAGGCGGGCGGTGCGATCCCGGGACCGATGGGTGAGGCCATCGCCGGTTTCGGCATCCGGCTCGCCACGGGGGCTCGATGGCGGCGGTGTCATATGGAATCGCTGGGTCGCGCGGGTGTTAGGTGATCCGGGACGGGCCGCCCCGGGATCGGTTCCGTAACCACGGGAGATTACCCCGCGACGTCAACAGCTAACACGCTGTGGGTCCAATATAATAATTGTACATTACATGACCGACTTAGGTGGCTACAGAGACCGCGTTGCACAGGTCGACCTCACGGACGGGGTCGTAAACTATCACGGGATAGACGACGAGGACGCAGAGAAGTACATCGGGGCCCGGGGGCTTGGCGTCAAATACGTCTTCGAGGCGGGGCCCGAGGTCGAACCCCTCAGCCCGGAGAATCGGCTGGCGTTCATGACGGGACCGCTCACGGGGACCCAGACCGTGATGAGCGGCCGGATCGCGATCGTCACCAAATCGCCGCTGACCGGGACCGTAACCGACTCCCATCACGGTGGCTGGTCCGGTGCCCGACTGAAATGGGCGGGCCTCGACGGCATCCTCATGGACGGCGCGAGCGAGGACCCCGTCTACCTCTACGTCAAGGACGGCGACGTGGAGATCCGCGACGCCTCACATCTGTGGGGGATGGGCGTCCACGAGACGATAGACACCATCGACGAGGAGTTCGAGGCCACCGTCGGCCGCAACCTCTCGGTGATGGCCATCGGTCCGGGCGGCGAGAACGGCGTCCGCTACGCCTGCGTGATGAACGAGGACGACCGTGCCTCGGGTCGGGGCGGAACCGGCTGCGTGATGGGATCGAAGAAGGTGAAGGCGGTCGTCGTCGAGGCCGGCACACGGATGCCAAAGCCCGCGAACCCGGAGCTGTTCAAGGAGGGCTACCAGCAGGCGGTCGGCGCCATCCGCGAGTCCGAAGTCACCGCCCCGAACGAGGGCGGCCTCTCCGTCTACGGGACGAACGTGTTGATGAACGTCACCGAGGAGATGGACGGACTCCCGACGAAAAACGGGAAGTTCACCTCCACGGAGGCGTACAACGGCGACTCCGGGATCGACATCGACGCCGAGCGGGTCTCCGGCGAGAACGTTCGCGAGAACATCCTCGTCGACGAGCCGACCTGTCACTCCTGTCCGGTCGCCTGTAAGAAGGAAGTCGAGGTGCAGATGCACCACAAGGGTCAGGAGATGAACGTCCGCACGGAGTCCTACGAGTACGAGTCGGCGTGGGCGCTCGGCCCGAACGCCGGCCACACCAACCGCGACGAGATCGCCCTCATGTTGGAGCGGTGTAACGACACCGGCATCGACACCATCGAGGTCGGCAACATGCTGGCGATGGCGATGGAGATGTCCGAGGAGGGCAAACTCGAGGAGGGAATCGACTGGGGCGACGCCGAGCGCATGGTCGATATGATCGACGAGATCGCCCACCGCGAGAACGACCTCGCGGACCTCCTGGCCGAAGGTGCAGAGCGAATCGGCGACGCGAAGGACGCCCACGACAACAAGCTCTCGGTGAAGGGCCAGACGATCGCCGCCTACGACCCCCGCTGTATGAAGGGGATGGCGATCGCCTTCGCGACCTCGAATCGAGGTGCCTGCCACCTGCGCGGATACACCCCGGCCGCTGAGATCCTCGGCATCCCGGAGAAGGTCGATCCGTACGAGTGGGAGGGTAAGGGTGAACTCACCGCCGTCTTCCAGGACCTCCACGCCATCTCGGACTCCTTCGACATCTGCAAGTTCAACGCCTTCGCGGAGGGCATCGAGGAGTACGTGCTCCAGTACAACGGGATGACCGGCCGCGACGTCACTGAGGACGAACTCTTCGAGATGGGCGAGCGGATCTACAACCTCGAACGCTACTACAACAACCTCGCCGGCTTCGACGGCGAGGACGACACCCTGCCCGGACGGTTCGTGAAGGGCCACCCGGACGCGATCCCGGGACAGGGCGCGAGCGAGGGCGAACTCGCCGAGCTGGACGAGATGAAAGCCGAGTACTACGAGCACCGCGGCTGGGTCGACGGCGTCGTCCCGGACGAGAAGCTCGAGGCGCTCGGCATCGACATCGGTCCCGGCACGGGCGTCTCCGCGGGCGACTCTGCCGCTCCGGCGGACGACTGATCGGGACCACCCCGAACCGCACTTTTATTCAACACCGTCGTGAGTGGAGGGTATGGTCCACGATCCGCTCTCCCCATCGGAAGCCGTTCGCACGCCGGTCGGTGCCGTCGTCGGGGTAGCCAGCGCCTTCATCGTCCTCTACTCGCTCGTTATCGCGGCACAGATACTCATCGGACTCGCATTTGCGGGCGTCCTGACGGCCGGAACATTCCTCTGTTACCGCGTGCTTGCCGTCCTCGATTCGTTCGCGGACGCCGCACAGCGCGTTGCGGCCGCTCGCGAGCGTGAAGCCGGGATCGAGTGATCCGCACCCTCGTTAAAAATGTCCCGCCGTGAATGTGGAACGCGCTATTCGTCCGACGCCTCGTCGTCGGCGTCGGAGGTGTCGTCTTCGCTCGCCACACCTTCGTCCGCCACGTCTTCCTCCGATCCCTCGTCGTCGTCCTCACCATCTTCCGCATCCGTCCCCCGGACCGCCTCGAAGGCCGTCGAAACCTCACCCTCGGGAACGATCCGGTAGCCGTCCGCCTCGGTGATCGTCGCCACCGCGAGGTCCGGCGCGGATAGCTCCTCGTCGAAGGTGAGCAGCGCCTCGACGCCGAGTTCGATCCCCGCCGCGAGCGTCAGCCCCTCGGACCACTCCTCCTCCAAGTGGCCCTGGATGGCCTTGCGACCGCCGCCGATAACGGTCGCTTTCCACTCGTTCGGCGTCCCTGAAGGGTCGGCCGCGAACAGCCGGGGCTCGCCGCGTTCGACCCCGCCGATAAGCAGCGCCGCACCGTACGGGCGGGTCCCGCCGCGCTGGGTGTTCTCCTGGACGTGGTCGGTCACGTACTTCGTCAACGCCTCGACGCCCACGGGCTCGCCGTAGCGAAGTCGGTTCCCCTGTGCCTGCCGCCGGGCGAAGTCGATCAGCTGGCGCGCGTCGGCGACGTGGCCCGCGCTTGCAGTACCGACATGGTCATCGAGTTTGTGCAGCTTCTCGATGCTTTCGGCCTCCATAAGCGTCGAGGAGGCCCGTGACATGGCGACGAAGACGACGCCCTCGGCGGTCCGGACCCCGACGCTCGGCGCGCCGCGCGAGACGGCCTCGCGTGCGTACTCGACCTGATAGATCCGGCCGTCCGGCGAGAACAACGACGTACCGCGATCGTATGCCTGCTGGTCGTTGCCGCCCATCACCGTCGACCACCCGTCCGCGTGGGGACGCGTTCGCTCATTATCTATGGGTAGCGACGGACGTTGAAAAAGCCTCCCTAAACGGTCGGCGGACCCGTCCCGAAACGCTTTCACCGTATGGGGGACCCGGTTTCTCCATGCCCGAACGACTCCCGCTCGTACCCGACGGGACGACGCTTCCACCCACCCCGTATCTCGTCGTCACCCTCCTCGGTGCCGTTCTCGTCGCGGTCGCACTTCGCCGCCGGTCACCCGCGGTGACCGAGGCGCACGTCCTCGGGTTGGCTCCGTGGATGGCGCTCGGCTCCGCGCTGCACGTGCTCTACGTGACCGACACGCTTCCGGCGTCCGTGGCACCCTTCGGTGGGTCACCGACGGTCTACATCACGGTCGCGATCCTCGCGGGCGCGACGTGGCTTGGCGCGGAGTACGCGGAGTCGACCCGGGATCGGGTACCGGCCGTCCTCGCCGGGGTCGGCGGCCTCGCGCTCGTCCCGGTGGCGGCGCTCACGCTCGCCGGTGGCGTCTCCTCCGCGGGGGTGTGGTGGTCGGCGGTCGCGGTCGCGCTCACGCTTCCGGTCGTCGCGCTGTGTTGGTGGGCGCTCACCGCGGCGATCCCGGCGGTGGCGGTGACGGGCGGGGTCGGGGTGCTCGTGCTCTTCGGTCACGCGCTCGATGGTATCTCGACGGCCCTCGGCGTGACGCAGTTGGGATTCGGGGAGCGAACGCCGCTCTCGCGGGTTATCCTCGAACTCGGGGGCCTGCCGTCGGTCCCCCTTTTCGGGGAGGGATGGCTCTTCGTGCTCGTCAAACTCCTCGTCCCAGCGGTCGTGATCTGGCTCTTCGCCCCGTCGGTTCGCGAGCGCCCGGGTGAGGGCTACCTCCTCATGGGGTTCGTCGCCGCCGTCGGGTTGGGGCCGGCGGTACACAACCTGTTACTGTTCTCCGTCGTCGCGTGACCGGGGAGAAAAGCGACACCTGACGTCCACCTCGTTTCGCGGATGTGGGGAACGGTCGGAGGAGCGGACGCCGGCGAATCCGGATACCGGAAAGCCGGTGAGCGTGTGTCGTTCAGTCCTCTTCGACGACTTCGGGGTCGTCGAGCGCCGACTGGAGCGAATCGAGGCCGTTGACCCATTCCGTGACGAGCCCGTACTCGAACTCCTCTAAGAGTTCGATATCGAGCGTTTCGCCGTCGATTACGCGCGTGCCCGCCTGGACGACATAACCGAGGGCGGCGTCGAAGTCCTCCTCGGCCTCCGCCTCCGCGGCGGCGCGGATGAACGCCTCCACCTCGCCGTCGACGACGCCCCCGACGACGAACTCCTCCGCGGCATAAAAGACGGGGATGAGCGACGTTTGAACCCCGTCGATCATCATCCGCTTGTCCTCGTCCTCAAGGGCGATCTCCGCGAGGACGATGTCCCGGACGTTCCGGACCTCCTCGACTGCGCGCTCCTCGCCGATACGGTCCTCCGCGAGCGCCGTGAGCACCTTCGCGATCGCGATGGCGGCGTCGTCCTGTAGGTTCAACAGCAATCGAGCGGAGTCCTCGTTTTCCGGGTTGAGCTCCTCCTCTTCGACCCGTGCGAGCCAGTTTTGCCAGCGTTCTTCGGAGTAGAACGTCTCTACGGCCTCATCCTCGGTCATACCTCTATGTCTGCCGGCCGCTTCAAATGCCTTTCCTCTCGGCATGCCCGCGGGAACCCGTCACACCCTCGGAACGGTTCGCTCGGCCGTCATCACTGGCCGATTTCAGCGGTCGAACGTCGCCTCGGTGTCGATACCGTAGACCGCCTTCGGGGTTTCGACGTGCGCCCGATGGACCGCCTCCTCATACCCCTCTTCAAGCAGCCAGCGAACCCGACGGGGGACGGTCTTCGGCCCGAGCACCGCCCCCGGACGATCCGGGTCGTCGACGAAGTCCGTCTCCATCAGGAACGGCTGGCCGGACCGGGCCGCACGCGTCAGCCGGTCCCGCTCGCTCATCACGCTCGGGACCGGTCCGGCGAGTTCGCCCGCCGCGTAGTGTTTGACGACCCGTCCGCAGTCCAGCCCGACCGACTCGGCCAGCTCCGCGAGGTCGGTCAGGTCCTCGCTCGCCTCCGTGTGGAGCTGTACGGCGCAGTCGAGTCGGGCACCTCGATCGAAGGCGTGTCGAATGACCGCGTTCGAGGCGTCCCAGACGGGGTCCGGAACCTCGTAGTGCGGCCGTCCTGATTTAAGCGCAAGCGCACGACCCTCCTCGACGAACGAGGCGGCGACGTCGATCCCCCCGCACATCAGGTCACGGGCGTCTTCCGGGTCAAAGCCTCGGTCGTCGACGAGCCGGGTGATGAGCCCCGGGTGGACGCCCAGGACGGGCCACGCCCGCCCGGGGAGTATCTCGGTGGCCGCCTCGACGATCTCGATCGTCTCCTCGAAGACGGCCTCGAAGTCGGCCGGCTCGTCGGCCTCAACGTCGAGGAGCCACGAGGGCTTGTTCACCACGAGTAGGTGGGTGCCGCCGAGTCGAACGAAGTCGCGGACCGCCTCCAACCCACGGCCGTAACGCGGATCGAGATGGAGGTGGTTGTCGAGCACCGGCGTGTCGGGCGGGTCGTTCATATCGACGGCTTGTGTCCCGATGGGGCAAAGGGGTGTCGTCACGGCCGGTGGGGGTAAAAAGGGTGGATGAATCCGACTGCGAACGACTGTGAGGGACCAGCTACTTGTCGCCGGCGGCAGATCCGTTCGCATGGAACTCACCGTGCTCGGCTCCGGCACCGCGATGCCGGTTCCGGACCGACGGCAGGCCGGGTGTCTCCTCACCGACGGCGATCGGCGGCTGCTGGTCGACTGCGGTGCCGGCGTCCTCGCGCGGCTCTCGGAGACGAGCGTCGGCTATGAGGGCGCATCGACCGTCCTGCTCACCCATCATCACCTCGATCACGTCGCCGATCTCCTGCCGCTTATCAAGGCCCGCTGGCTCGCCGGGGAGGAACACCTCGAAGTGATCGGGCCCGTCGGCACCGCCGCGCTCGTCGACGGCCTCTTCGAGGTCTTCGACTACCTCGACGGCCGCGTCGACGTCGCCGTTCGGGAGGTCGCCCCCGGAACGCCCTTCACCGCCGCGGGATTCAACGTGACATCGCGCGAGACGCGCCACTCGATCCGGTGTCTCGCCTACCGCTTCTCCGCGCCCGGGAGCGAGGTGCCCGCGACGGACGGACCGCTCACGCTCTCGGGCGACTCGGAGGCGTTCGGCGGGCTCGCACGGTTCGCCGACGGCTGTGATGTCTTCGTCCATGACTGTTCGTTCCCCGACGACGTGGACGTCTCGGGGCACCCGACGCCGACGGCGCTCGGGGAGGCGCTCGCGGGAACCGATGTCGGGACGCTGGTGCTCTCGCACCTGTATCCGCACACGCAAGGCCGCGAGGAGGAGATGATACGGCGGGTTCGCGCCGCCGGCTTCGAGGGCGAGGTCGCCGTCGCACACGACGGGATGCGGCTATCGCCGGAATAAACGAGACGGAGCCAACATACCAGCTAATCCCGTCGAACAGTATCCGACGAGCCGATATAGATTGGTTATAACCCCCACGATCAGGCTATTTAAACGACAGCCGCACCGCCTCACCGGCGTCAAGATCGCCCTTCTCGACGACGTGGTCGTCGTCGCCGAAGGCCGCATGCAGGTGATCGTAGGTCCGCTCTAATCCCTCGACGATCACCTTCGTCCCCCCGACGACGGGCATGAAGTTCGTGTCGCCACGCCAACGCGGGACGACGTGGGTGTGGAGGTGTGCGAGCGAGCCGCCGGCGGCGTCGCCCCCGAGGTTGAGCCCGGTGTTGAACCCCTCCGGGTTGAGGTCGCGCCGGGTCGCCTCGATAGTCGCCGCCTTGAGCCGGCCGTGATCGAGCAACTCCGCATCGTCGAGGTCGGTCCAGTCCTCGACGTGCCGATTCGGAATGATCATCACGTGACCCGGGTTGTAGGGCGCGTTGTTGAGCAGCGCGTAATTGTGATCGCTGCGCGCGACGATCCGCGCCTCCCGATCGTCGCCCCGCTCGGGGAGGGCACAGAACTGACAGCCGTCTATGGGGTCGTCCTCGCGTTCGACCCAGTGGATCCGCCACGGGGCGTAGATCCGGTCCATTCAGTCGAACGAGTGGATGCCGGCGGTCGTGACCTCGACGCCGTCCTCGGTGATCAAAAGCGTGTGTTCCGCCTGGCTCACGAGCGACCCCTCTGCCTCCTTTAACACGGGATAGCCCGTGATCACGTTCGCCTGTTTGAGTCGGCGCAGCGCCATGTCGGCCCCGTCGCCGTCGAGCCATCGGGCCGCGAACGGGAGGCCGTCGAACCCGGCGATCTCCTCCAGCGTCTGGCGTGCGCGTCGGTCACGGACGCTTCGCTCGTGTTTGAGCTCGTAGATCTCCTCGGCGGTGCCCTCGCCGACCTTCCCGCGACCGTCGGTGGCGAACGGCTCGATGGCGACGGCCTGTCCGGGCTTCAACTCGACGGAGCGGTCCACCCCGCGGTTCGGCACGTTCGGTTCGGTGTGCGCGTCATACTGCTGGACGCCGTGGCCCGAGAGGTTCAAGACGGGCGTGTAGCCGTAGCCGCGGATCACGTCCTCGATCGCCTGCCCGACGACGCCGACCTCGACGCCCGGGCCGGCCTCGTCGATCGCCGCCTCAAGCGCCATCTCGGCGGCCTCGACGAGTTCGACGCTGCCGGTGTGATCGACGGTCACCGCCGCATCGGCGATGTAGCCGTCGACGTGGACGCCGATATCGAGACAGACCATCTCCTCGCCGAAGGTGGTTTCATCGTCGCGTGCGGGCGTCGCGTGTGAGGCCTCCTCGTTCACGCTGATGTTGACCGGGAAGGCGAGTCCCGCGCCAGACTCGTGGATGAAGTCCTCCGCCCATTCGGCGACCTCGAGGTGGGTGCGGCCCGGTTCCACCATCCCCCGCGCCTCGTTCATCGCTTCGACCAACACCGCACCCGCCTCGCGGTAGCTCTCGATCGCGCCGTCCTCGAAGGCATGTTCGCTCATAAACCACCCTTCGGCAAGGGGCCGCAAAGAGGTTGCGGGATGGGAGGAATACCGGTGCGAGTCGGGTGCAGCGCTCAGTCGTCGGCAAGGAGGGCTTCACGCCCCCCGTCCGGTCGGGAGGCCATCGCTTCGAGCCCCACGCCGAGGGTCCGATTCGTCATGGCGACCGAGTCGGCGGGGGACTCATCGGTGCACATCGCGCGGATCGCATCGATGTTCTCGGGGACGACGTCGGCCTCCTGGTGGACGTTCTGGAACAGATAGAGGTCGGGGCCAACCACGTTGATCGACTCCTCCCAGATGCAGTTCTCCCAGAGGTCCCCGCGTGGCCGACCCACGTCGCGGGCGAACTCCTTCAGCTTCCCGGCCCCGTCGATGGCGGCCGTCTCGGGGATCAAAAAGAGCCGCTCCTCCCCGTGGAACAGCTCGCGAACCGACTCCGTCTCCGGCTCGGTCGAAAGCGTGACGTTGAGGCTGTGGGTGTGCATCTGTGTCGCCGGCACGGTGAGTCCGAGGGTGTCGATGTCGACATCGGGAAGGATCGTGTTGACGTCGGGGCCGTGGTGGGAGGGGACGGTCACCGGGTCGGGAAGCACGTCGTTTATCGGGCCGCGGCCGGTCTCGGCGGGGTCGCCGCCGCGCCGGACGAGCGTCGCACGGACCTTCTCGACGCCATAGGCCTCATCGAGGGGGGCGATAACCCGCGAGAGCCCGGTCGTGTTACAGGAAACGACGCGGACGTGATCGGCGTCGCGGGCGGCCTCGAAGCGCGCGCGGGCGTTGAACGAGGCCTCCGCGACGGTGGCGTCCTCGCCGCCCTGATAGATGGCTTTGACCCCGTGTGCGGCGTAGATCTCGCGATTCTCCGCACCCACGCCGGATGGACAGCAGTCGACGACGATGTCGACGGCATCGAGAAGGTCGGCGAGCGTCCCGCTGACCTCGACGCCGGCCGCCTCGAACGCCGGGAGTCGGTCGGGGATCGCGGCGTAGAGGTCATAGCCCCGACGACGGGCGGCGTCGGCCTCGAAGTTCGGCCGCGTCTTTGTCACCCCGATGAGTTCCATGTCCGGCTGCACGTCGACGGCGTCGGCCACGCGTTTCCCGATCGTCCCGTATCCGTTCACACCCACGCGTATCATTGTCGGGTCATCCTCCGGCACCGGGTATAATTCTTTCGAGGAATTCTGTAATAAATTAACTACGCGGTGAGTAACGGCTCGGTTAATTCGACCGATGGCGAGTCGTAACTGAGATCCGTAATTGGGTAATTACACCCTACAGGGGAGAGATACCGGCCCGTCGAGCGGGTCGCCGGGATGGCAAGGGCTAACGCGTTGGATCCCTCACCATGGCATATGAGCGACCAGCTGGCAACGGCGGCCCGGACGGCGATCGAACAGTGTCTGTCGGTCGGCCCCGAGGAAACCGTCACCGTGATCACGGACGACAAACGGCGGCCGATCGGCGAGGCGCTGTATGGGGCGGCCCGGGCGGCGACCGACGACGTGAGCCTGATCCAGTATCCGCCGGGTGAACAACACGGCGCGGAGCCGCCCGCGCCAGTTGCGGCCGCGATGGCCGCCGGGGACGTGTTCCTCGCGCCGACGAGCAAAAGCCTGAGTCACACCCGAGCGCGGGGGGCCGCCTGCGACGGCGGCGCTCGGGGGTCGACGTTGCCGGGGATCACGGAGGAGGTGTTCATCGCGGGGTTGGACGCCGACTACGAGGCGATCGCGAGACACAGCGCGGCGGTCCTTGAACAGGTCGCGGACGCCGAGGAGATCCGCGTGACCGCTCCGGCGGGCACAGACATCACCTTCGGGATCGGCGACCGCGAGTGGCTTTCCGACACCGGGATCGTCCACGAGCCCGGCTCGTTTTCGAACCTCCCGGCCGGCGAGGTGTTCGTCGCACCCGAGACGGCGACCGGCACGTACGTCGTCGACGGGACGATGCGCCCGCATGGCCGGTTGGAGCCGGGACAAACGCTACGGTTCGAGGTCGAGGACGGCTTCGTGACCGAGATCTCCGATGACGAGATCCGCGCGCAGGTCGAGGCGGGCGCGGAGGCCGTCGGCGAGGCAGCCTACAACCTCGCGGAGCTCGGCATCGGCACGAACGTGGGCGTTCGGAAACTCGTGGGGTCCGTTCTGCTCGACGAGAAGGCCGCCGGTACGGTCCACATCGCCATCGGCGACAACGCCGGCATCGGCGGGGAGACCGACGCGCCGTTACATCTCGACGGTATCCTCACCGATCCGACGGTGTTTGCGGACGGCGAGGAAGTGACGCTCCCGGAGGCGTGAGGCGGCGGTTCAGTAGAGGAGTTCGTCGTCGTTTTCGATCATGTAGAGCGACCGCGCGGCGATGTTGACCGCGTGGTCGCCGACGCGTTCGAGGTCGCGGATCGTGAGCAGGAGCCGGGAGACGTTCTGCATGGTCATCTCGATATCCTCGTCGGCGTCGAGTTCGTCGCGGGTGATGAGGTCGCGGACGACCACGTCGCTTGCGGTCTCACACAGCCTGTCAAGTTCGTCGTCCATCTCGGCGACGGCATAACAGCCATCGACGTCGTCCCGTTCGTAGGCGGCCATCGCCGCCTCAAGCATGTCGAGGGTCATATCGCCGATCCGCTGGACGTCGACGTCCGGATAGACCTCGCGGTTGCCCTCGCGGGCGTAGCGGCCGAGGTTGGTCGCGAGGTCGGCGATCCGTTCGAGATCGGTGATGATCTTGAAGGAGGCGGCGATGAACCGGAGATCGCCGGCGACGGGCTGTTGGAGCGCGATGAGGTCGGTGCACTGCCCTTCGAGGTCGAGGTAGAGGTCGTTGATCTCCGCGTCGCCCAGGATGACCTCCTCGCCAAGGTCGGCATCGCGCTGTTCGAGGGCGTCGAGTCCAGCCCGAAGCGCCTCGGCGACGACCTCCGACATATAAAGGACGTCCTCACGGAGGTTCTCAAGTTTCGTCTGGTACTGTTCGCGTGGCATTTGCTTGCCTCCTTTCGGAGTGCGGAGACACAAAAACACGTCGCACCGCAGTCCGCACCCGAAGCGACCGATCCCCGGTGGGGCGATCGGCGGTGGTCGGTTAGAACCCGTGGCTGATCGCCTCTCCCGAGGCAGTCTCGAAGAGGTGGAGTCGGGACCGATCGAAGACCACGTCCATCTCCTGGTCCTCCTCGACGGGGACGTCCGGGTCGACGCTCATGAGCACCTGGTCGGCGGCGGCCTCCTCGTCCATACGGACCCGACCGGGCTCGCCGAGTTTGAGGTAGACGAAGATCTCGTTACCCATCGGCTCGATGACGTCGGAGTGTGCGGTAAAGCGCGCGGATCGGTCCTCGACCGATGACGCGGAATCGGCGATATAGACGTCCTCGGGGCGGACCCCGAGCGTTACCCTGTCGCCGACGTTCGGTTCATGCGTTCCGACGTCGAACTCGATATCGACGTGTTCGGAGCTGAACCCCGTATCCGTCACCTCACCCTCGATGAAGTTCATCGACGGCGACCCGATGAAGCCGGCCACGAAGAGGTTCGCCGGCTCGTTATAACAGACGAGCGGCGGGTCGATCTGCTGGAGCTGCCCGGAGTTGATGACGGCTATCCGGTCGGACATCGTCATCGCCTCCGCCTGATCGTGGGTGACGTAGATGATCGTCGTGTCCAGCTCCTTGTGAAGCCGCTGGAGCTCCGTTCGCATGTGGACACGGAGCTTCGCGTCGAGGTTGGCCAGCGGCTCGTCCATCAGGAAGACGTCCGGGTTGCGAACGATCGCGCGGGCGATGGCGACGCGTTGTCGCTGCCCACCCGACATCTCATCCGGCATCCGATCCATCATCCCCTCAAGTTGGACGACCTCCGCGGCGTTCTCGACGCGGCGATCTATCTCCTCCTCCTCGTATTTCCGCAGTCGAAGCCCGAAGGAGATGTTGTCGTAGACGTCCATGTGCGGGAACAACGCGATGTTTTGGAAGACCATCGAGACGCCGCGGTCCTTCGGCGGGAGGTTCGTGACGTCGCGCTCGCCGATCATCACGTTCCCTTCGGTGGGAAGCGTGAGCCCAGCGATCGTCTCCATGGTCGTCGATTTCCCGCACCCCGACGGGCCGACGAACGTGACGAACTCGCCGTCCCGTATCTCGAGGTTCATATCGTCGACTGCCGTTACGTCACCATACCGCTTCGTGATGTGTTGTAGTTGTACGTCCGCCATGAATTACTCCTTGAGTGCCCCCGATGTCAGTCCGCTCACGATCTTCTCCTGTGCGACGACGACGAGCAGGGCGACGGGGATGACCCCGGCGATGCTCGCGGCCGCCATCAGATTGAACAGTACCTCGTGTTGCCCCTGGTAACGCAGGATCCCCTCGACCAGCGGTGCCCAGTTGTGCTCCCGGCCGTCCGTCATCAACGAGGAGAAGAAGTACTCGTTGTAGACGGCGATGAACGTCAACACCCCGGCGGTCGCGACGCCGGGTGCCGACAGCGGCGCGATGACCCGGAACAGAGCGCCGATGCGGGTCGTCCCCTCGACGCGGGCCGCATCCTCCAGACCGTCAGGGATCTGCGAGTAGAAGGTCGTCAGGATGAAGATCGAAAGCGGCATGAACAGCGCCGAAAACGGGATCAACATCGCATACGGCGTGTTATAAAGCGTTCCGTCCGCGAGGATCGGACGCATCACGTCCACGGGCGTGTTGAACAGTTGGTTCAACGGGATGAAAAACGCCGCCGGTGGGAAGAACGATACGATGAGCACCAACAGCATCAGCGGCCCTTTGAACCTGAACTGGAGCCGGCCGAAGACGTAGCCGGCGAGGCTCGCAACGACGATGACGATCACCGTCGTCACCGCCGCGATGACGAAGCTGTTGAAGATGTATCGATGGAACGGGACCGTGGTGAACACCTCAACGAACGCAAAGAAGTTGATCCCCATCGTCACTTCTCCCTCCGCGAGGAGGGTAGGGTCGAAACTTCCCGGCAGGAAGATGATGTTCTGTAAGCTCCCTCGCTGTGTCAACGCCACCATGAGCAGCCAGTAGAACGGGAACAGCGTCGTCACGAGGAAAAACACCGTCGCGGTGTAGAACATCGATTTGTAGGCGCGCTCGGGGTTCGAGATCATGTTCGCCGCCCACTGTTCGAGCGGCCCCCGGTCCAGTTCGGGCTCCTCGCCCGGCGAGTACTCTTTCAGCTTCTCCGCTGCGCTCTCTTCGCTCATTAGGCGAACCCTCCTTCGGTTTCACGGAAGCGCCACAGATAGACGATCACGAACAGCCCGATGATCACCGCGGTCATGAACGCGACCGTCGCCGCCGTCGCGTAGATCCGCGTCCCGCCGAAGAGCCCGTCGACGACGAGACAGGTGAGCGACGGCACCGTCGAACAACCGACTGTCGAGTCGATGACCCCGTAGACGCGCATCGCGTCCAGCGTGCGGAACAGCATCGCGACCAGAAGCGCCGGCATCACGATCGGCAGCGTGATCATCTTGAACCGCTGCCACGGCGACGCACCCGACACGCGGGCGACGTCATAGAGGCTGCGGTCGACGCTCTGGAGCCCGGCAAGGATGAGCAGGGCCATGAACGCCGCCGTCTTCCAGATGTCGGCCACCAGGACGATGATGAATCCGTCCCGGCTGCTCGCAAGCGGCGAGGAGCCGAAGATCCCCAACCACTGCATCAGGTCGGAGCCGAATCCGACCGTTGGCTGGAAGATCAGGTAGAACAGCATCCCCTGGATGGCGACCGGGATCGCCCACGGCAGGATGATCGCGACACGGACCCAGCGACGGCCGCGGAACTCCTTGTCGAGAACGAGCGCCTGCCCGAAGCCGATGAGCGTCTCGAAGATGACGCTCAAGATCGCGAACGCGAGCGTGACGAAAAGCGCCTGTCGAAGGAACGGCGTCCCGAGCTCAAGGAACGGGAACGATCCCGAGAGGCCGACGTCAACGAACTCCCGCGTCAGGCGGGTGTCACCGGTGAACACGTCGATGTAGTTCTGGATGCCGACGAACTCACCGAACGGGTCAGCGCCTGCGGTTTCATCCGCCAGGAGTGACATCCGGAACGTGGCGATCAGTGGATAGAACGCCACGATCGCAAGCAGGATGAACGCCGGAATCAACAGGATGTACGCGTAAGCGGCCTCACTAAGCGTCTCCATCCGGTTGACAGGTCTCTGTAGCAGGCGCCGGAGGGCATTTGAACCTTCGTTCGATCTATCTGTGGCCATTTATGTCTCAGTCCTGATCGCTCGTTTCGAGCTGTTCTTGAAGATCCTCCATCGCCTCCTCAGGCGTCTTCTCCTGGGTATAGGCGTCGTGAACCTCCTGATATACCTGTGCAGCCTGCTGCGGCCAGACGTCGGTGACCGGGCGCGCGATCGTGTGCTCCCCCGCGACGGCGAGGGTGTCGAGGTAGCGGCCGATCGGCCCGAGTTCGTCGGGGTCGGCGGCTTCGACGACCTCCGGAACCGGCGGAAGGTTCCCGTTCAGCTCGAAGACGGTGAGCATGACGTCGTCGTCGACGAAGGCCTCAACGACCTCGATGGCCGCGTCGAGGTTCTGGGAGTTCGGATTCACGGTGAGGTGCCAGCCGCCGAGCGCGTGCTGGGTGCCGCCGAGCCCGTCATACTGGGAGTCCCCCGGCGAAACACCGTATGGAAGCGGCATCGTCCCCAGGTCCTCGCCGAAGGCGTCGTCCTCGCCGTTGATGACGACCGAGTAGGGCCAGTTGCGGTGGAAGATGGCGTTGCCGTTCGTGAACGGTTCGCGGGCATCCTCCTCGGTGTACTGCACGAGGTCATTGTTCGTGATCTGCGGGAAGTCCGGATGCGCCTCCTCGTCCTCGTCGCCGTACATGAACGCGCGCATCATCCGGATCGTCTCGATGACCGGTTCCTCGGTCACCGTGACGGGCCGGTCACCGCGCTCGAAGAGGTTCTCCCGCCCCCCGAAGAAGGCACCGCCGAACGAGGACATCGTCTCGTTGAACGTACAGCAGGCAAGCCCCTCGTAGGCGGCTGCCTGGGTGGTGAACCCGTAGGTGTACTCGTCCTCGCCGCCGTGGTAGTCCCAGACGTCGGCGACCATCTCGGCCCACTCCTCCCAGGACATCGGCTCGGTGGCCCAGTTTTCACCCTCCGGATCGTAGCCGGCCTCCTCGACGAGGTCCTTCCGGTACTGCATCACCGGATAGTCGGGGAAGAACGGGACGCCGAAGAGCTCCCCGGTCTCCGGGTGGGTTGCCGTGTCGACGGACGCCTCGAGATATTCGTTTTCGATACGTGAGAGGACGTCGTCGGACAGCTGCTCTTCGAGGTTGAGGACCTGTTCGCGGAGGATGAACGGGATCGTCCATCCGCTGTCCATCATGAAGATGTCCGGGTCCCCACGGTTGGCGTCGAGCGCCGCTTGATAGTCCTCACGGCGGGAGTCGGTCTCGAAGTCGCCGGGAAGGACCTCGAGTTCGATGTCCTCCGAGAGGCCGGCGTCGTACAACGCGGCCTCGATCTCGTCCTCGATCGCCTCGAAGTCGGCGTCGGCGGACAGTTGGACCGTCGTCGTGCCGTCGTCGTCATCACCGCCTGTACACCCCGCTATCCCCATCGCCGCGCCCGTTGCACCGGCGGCCGCCATGAAGCGACGCCGCGAGACGCTGCTCTCTCTCAGATCGCTATTTGGGTCAGTATCGACCATTACGTTTTGGGGATTATGTAGAGCCCCTAAATATACTTTTGGGAAAGATTACTACTTTTGTTGTACCAATCTAGCCGCCGCTAACGGCGCGAATATCCGACCATCATTTAAATAACGATCAATAACAGAAAAACATTTCGCTTAACGTGATCATGCGTCAGGAGATCACGGCGGGCACCACCGACGCTCGGGAAGCGTCTGCGGTGGCCTGAGCATCCGGGGATTCAGTCGGCGATCCGTTCCGGAAGCGGCCCCTCGTAGCCGTCCGGAACGTATGGGCAGAGGGGATCGCTCCCGGTGGGATCGCCGGTCTCGGCGTAGGCACGCGATCGACTCCCGCCGCAGACGTGTCTGAACTCACAGGCTCCACACTTGCCGTTGAAGCCATCGGGGTCCCGAAGTGACCTGAAGAGATCCGATTCGCGATAGATGTCCACGACCGAGGACTCCCGAACGTTACCGGCCGATCGCGGAAGGAATCCGGATGGATACACCTCACCGACGTGGCTCACGAACGCGAACCCGCAACCGGCGGTGATCCCGGCCCGTCGTCGGCTCCCCTCGCGGCCGCCGTCCTCGCGTTGAATGCCGACCCGGCGATAGAACGGTGCCTCGGTGGTCTTCACGCCAAAGGGCTCCTCGGCGTCGACGTCGTGGAGCCACTCCATGATCCCTTCGGCGCGCTTCGGGGAGATCGGGGTCAGCACGCCGCCGCGCCCGACGCGGACGAGGAAGAACACGCTCCAGAGGACGACCCCCAACTCGCCGACCAGTTCCCGGATCGCCGGCAGCTCCTCGACCGTATCGGCACACACCGTCGTGTTCACCTGTACCGGGACGCCGCACTCCTGTGCGGCTTCCGCCGCGGCGATCGTATCGGCAAAACTCTCCTCCCCACGGAACGCGTCGTGTGACTCGCGGGTCGCCCCGTCGAGGCTGACGGCCATCCGTGCCATGCCGGCGTCTGCGAGTTCGGCGACGCGGTCGCGTGTGAGCGATCGCGTCCCGCTCGGCGTCACCGCGATCCGGAGGCCCCTGTCCGTTCCATATCGAATGAGTTCAGCGAGGTCATCTCGCCGGAGGGGATCACCGCCGGAGAACACGACGAGTTGCCCGTCGCCGAACTCGGCCGCGTCATCGAGCAACGCCATCGCTTCCTCGGTGTCGAGTTCGTCCGGATGTCGTTGCGGTACGGCGGCGGCCCGGCAGTGGCGGCAGGCCAACCCACACGCCTGGGTTACCTCCCAGATAAGCACCAATGGGGCGGTATCGAAATCGACCGTCCGGCCCATCGGCCCGGCCTTCCGTGTAGCCGGCCGCCCACCCCCGCCCGCTCCCTCAGAAGCCGGGTCAGCCGATCCCCGGCCCTGTGACGTGTCCGACCGTTCTTCGTTCGGGACGGAAACCGCACGGGAGTCCGGCGGATCAGGGTGCTCGGTCGGGTTGACGCTGGGTTTCATCATCCGTACTTATCGGCCGGCTACCCTCAACCGTCACCGGTCTTCTTACCCATCGGGAACGGGGCCGAAGATGTTCGGGTTGTGTGCGAAGCTACGACCCTCAGTAGCGCCCGCACCTCGCTGTGCTCGGTGCGGATGCCGGCCTCGATAAGGGAACTACAGTTGCAACGCTCGATGATGCAACGAATGGAAGAAAGTGGGTTGGGG
>Ga0207421_10000971_pt1 | contig 37237 bp, 33 predicted proteins | sample SodLakKL_010_SED_4_FD_187542 | JGI IMG/M metagenome (GOLD analysis project Ga0207421, IMG submission 187542) | Alkaline sediment microbial communities from Lake Tanatar, Kulunda Steppe, Russia - 8KL_010_SED (SPAdes) (version 2) | ecosystem: Environmental > Aquatic > Non-marine Saline and...
GCTAGTGACCCTAAGATCGATATTCTCTTTGGATACACCAGAGAGTTCAACCTTGATAGTGTACCTTTCCGAGTCGTGATGAATATCAGCGTTGGGGGATACGATCTTTTTCTCTTCTGCCATAATCCGAAACCTCCATTAATTAATGAGTTTAATCTACCTCTTAAACACGTATTTCTTCCACCCAGAAATTCCAAATATTTTTCAAGCTGTCGATTTCTTCGAGTGAAGGAGGTTTAGAGTCGTCCGTTTCTATAGACTTGGGGTTTTCACGTTTATTACGGAGAATTCTTCCTCTTGATCGGCCTTTAGAGACATTTTAGTGTTTGGGGGCATGGTACGATGTCTTTTACCTCGACTATCTCTTTTTCCCCCCGATCTGTATAGTTCCCTTTCCACTTACCACGTAGAAGAAAACGTTTAACGGACGGAATGTTCCGGTACTTCATCTCCCGGTGAAAGGACCAAATTCTTGATCTCTGCATCTTTATGACTTATCAGTTTTCTTGTAAGTATCCCTCTTTTGTTTTCTTTCCCCTCAATCTCTTACATTTTAATGACTTTCATGATACCACTATGGGTATAATTTAATTCTATTTATTGGGTCCTGACTTGGATTCGGTTTTTCGCTAATTACTACCGATGGTTCAATCGGATCCAAACACTTAAAAGATTAAGTTAGTAAACACTTACTAACTAGGTGTTTGGTGTGTCGAGAAAGACCTCGAAAGAAAGGAAGAAAGAAATCGTTAAGGCAACTCTGGAGTTGGTAGGCGAGGAAGGGTTAGGATCCCTCAGGACCTCACAGATCGCCGATCGAGTGGGGTTCTCGGAAGCCGCCCTTTACAAGCACTTCTCCGACAAAAAGGAAGTGTTAAGGGCTGCAATCGATACTGCTGGAGAGGACCTGATGGAGGCACTAATAGGCTCGATAGAGGGATCCTATCTAGATGATAACCTGTACAAACTGAAAAAAGCGTTCGAAACTCACATGAGGTTCATAAGGGATCATCCGGGCGTCACACGTCTCCTGTTTTCGGAAGAGGTGCATGTCGCCGATGAGGATCTTCGACACGATCTTTTCGAAATCATCACCGGATACAAAAATTTTATCGTAGGATTGCTGGAAAGAGCTATCGAGGAAGGTGAAGTAAGGGAGGACCTCGACCTGGACGACGCTTTTACTCTATACTTCGGGATGATACAGTCTCAGATACTCTTCTGGTCTCTCAGCGGAAGAAAGATGTCCCTTGAAAGTCAAGTGGATGATCTTTGGAATTTATACATAAAGGTAGTAGAAAAGGAGAAGCGGAAATGAATATTTTCGTTTTGGTCCTGGTTCCGGCTGCTTTTATATTGCTCGTTTGGTCCGTTTTGAAGGATAGAGATAAGACGAAAAAGAGCCTCGAAGTCGCCAAAGGGATGTTTTTAAAAATAGGTGGGGAAATTTTCGGCCTACTGTTGCTGGTTGCTTTGTTCTTTGCCGTCGTACCTCAAGGCGCAATCGAATCTCTTCTTGGTGGCGCCAATGTCTTCCTGAGCAGCATCTACGGCGCTCTGATGGGTACGGTTTTAATTTTACCCAAATTCGTAGCCATGCCATTAGCTGCGGATCTCATTGCCGAAGGTGCGCATATAGTTGTGGCTGCAGGGTTCATAACGACACTCACCATGGTCGGTTTCGTCACTGCACCGGTGGAGATTGAACATTTTGGAAAGAAGTATACTCTCGTGAGAAATGTGCTCAGCTTCATATTCGCGTTAATGGTCGCTCTGGGGATGATGTTGATACTATGAGGCTGAAAGACTATCTCAAGGAAAATCGGATACTGGCTATCGCTCTGATAATATATTTGGCAGTCCTTATAGTGGATCGAAATATTTTTCTGCAGTCTCTAAACACTGCATGGATATACATCGAGGAGATGTTACAGGTTCTACCTCCCGTACTGATATTTACCGGAATGTTGGAGGTTTGGATTCCTCGAGGAACCATCATGAACACTTTCGGATCTAAATCGGGAATTTCCGGGAAGCTTGCTTCCTTTTCCCTGGGGACCATTTCAGCAGGTCCGATCTACGCCGGTTTTCCGGTTACGCAGACTTTGCTCCGTAAAGGAGCGAGCGTGGCGAACATGACAGTGCTTTTAAGCACATGGGCCGTAGCCAAAATTCCAATACTTTTGGTCGAAATTCAGTTCCTGGGCGTGAGTTTCGCGCTCGCAAGGTGGAGCCTCACAATTCCGGCGATACTCGCCATCGGTTACCTGACCGGTAAGATTGTGGACAGGGAGGAGATCATCTCCGAAATCGGCGAGATCGAGGAAATTGTGCAAAAGATGCTGGACCGTTTGCCCGGGCACAACTGCGGGGCTTGTGGATACGAAAACTGCAAGGAATGTGCTGAGGGCATAGCGGAGGGTGAGGCCGAACCTGACGTATGCAAACCCGGAGGGAGAGAGGTCGAGAGAGAAATCAAAAAGTTGATGGAAGAGCAAAAAACAAACATAAAATCTTAATAAAGAAACGAAGGATATTAGGTATTTTTCCGGAGAATATTGAAGGATTAAAGTCGGAAATTGTAAGTGTATCCATGATATCGACTACCCTGCCGGCGAATACCACTCAAAAAATTATGAAGCGCGGTGAAAAATAAAAACTGTTAGAGGTGAAATACAGAAATGGAAAATGCAAGGATAGGTATGGATAAGAAGGAGATCGACACTCCCGCACTATTGATCGATCTCGATAAACTGGAAGAAAATATCGAGAGGATGGGCGAGTTTTACGAGGGGAGGGAGGGGGCTGCCTACCGACCCCATCAGAAGGGCCATAGACTTCCCATCGTAGCAAAGAAGCAGTTGGAGGCCGGAGCTTGTGGCGTCTCAATGACTTCGCTGGGACTAGCCGAATTTTACGTCGAATCCGGGATAGAGGACATCCTAATCACAACCCAGATATATGGGAAAAACAAGCTCAACAGGCTGTGCAGTCTGTCCAAACAAGGCGAAATAACCGTTAGCGTGGACAATTTAAAGAACGTGGAACAGCTTTCGAGGGCGGCTTGCCGGAATAACGCGGAAATTAGCGTCGCTCCACAGCTTTACATGGGGTCGGGAACCGCAGGTGTGGAGCCGGGGAAGGCGAAAAAATTTTCTATAGAAGTGGCGTCTCGACGAGACGTAAATTTCGAGGGCTTCTGGTGGCATCAAGACCTGACACATCTGTCTGATTGGGGGGAAAGGAGGGAAAAACATTTTGAAACGCTGGATAGAGTCGCCGAACTAGTCGACGAAATTCGGGAGGAAGGTATGGAGGTAGAGATGCTGAGCGGTGGATACACCTGTACTTGGAATATTACTCCGACATATCCATCCTTGGAAAACGTAGAAGTACAGGCGGGTGCCTACGTGTTCAACGATTGGGTCAATCGCGACGAGATGGAGGGGTTGGATGAGTTTGAGTGCGCATTGACCGTCCTTTCGAGATGTATCAGCAGGCCGACAAAGGGCGAGGCGTTATTCGATTCGGGTTTGAACTCCTGTTCCTGGGAGGCGACAAATGATTACGACTGTACGCCCGGCCCCAAGTTTAAGGAGCTGGAAGGTGTCGAGACTATAAGGCAGCGAGAGGAGGTTTCGATGGCCGAATTTGAAGAGGAGGATTTGAATAGGGAAATCGAAGTCGGCGATACGTTTGAGTTGATCCCTCCTCATTCGGACACCACGGCGAAATTACACGACAGGTACTACTGCGTAAGGGATGGGAAGGTCGAAGCGATTTGGCCGAACTACGGAAGGGGGCTTTTGTAAATAGCAAACCTTCCGACGGAGCGAATTTACGAAAACTGGAGAGTCTCCATCTCTTTTTTCGTAAACTCATCCTCCGGCACTACCGGAGAAAACGTAACTGTCCCTTCAATTTGACCAACCAAGTTTCGACTGAAGATAAATAAGTAAACTCTACGTCGGACGGGGAATCCAGTAATTCTCTTAAAGTTCGTACTTTTTCCTTTTTCTACCTGTTCTTCGGACACCGATCGACTAGATTTCCACCTTATCGGCTAGCTTTTCTGCCCATCTCCTTATTTCTTCCCGGTCCCGGGTGTCGAATACTCCGTCTTTCTCCTCGATTTTGAATTCGCGTAGGCTCTTTTTTATTCGTCCCAATAGTTTACGGGTCAGCCAGTTCATCTTGTTGTAATCGAAAATACCTCCAAAAAGGCCCATCGAGATAGGATCCAGGGAATACTTTTCGGCTTTCTCGACGAGAAGTCTTCGATAAGCGTCATCCTTTTTTTCTACATCTCCTCTTTTCGCGTCGATGGATGCTCCTCCGGCACTCACGAAGATCGCAACTTTTTTACTCGCAAGTTTTCCCTTGTTTTTATCGATGAACTTTTCGGCGTCTCCGTTCCACCTGTTCATCCTTACGCCGGAACCCACTATGACGAGATCATATTCCGAGATGTCTTCGACGGATTCTTTTCCTAAATCGGCCAATCTGACGTTCATACTTCTTTTCCGCAGTATCTCCGCGATCTTCTCGGAAGTGTCCGAAGTAGCCCCGTACCAGGTCCCGTAAACAATTAAAACGTTTGTAATAAATCCACACCCTTTACTTTTTAGTAATAATTTATCCTTTCTCCGATTAATCACTTTCCCTATTCGGCGTCCGCAGATTTTTTGTCGACGTCATTTCCTCAAAGTAGGAAGGATATCCTAATCTTCGGGGAGCAAAGCGCTCAAAACCAGAGCGGAGAATCCTCCGGTTATCAGTCCGGAACTGAAGAAGGTTTGTGCGTCCCGAGCGATGGGACCTATCGTCGGTCGAAGCTGTTCAAAGAAGGTTTCGACGGCTTCAGGTCGGAGTTCCACTGCCAGCCCAAGGGCCAGGGCTACCGCAAGGATGACCATGTTCCGCCTGTTGGGGTTCACTTCCTTCATTATTATCCTGGCCCCGCTGGAAAAGATCATTCCGAACATGATAAGCGCTCCCCCGCCAAGGACCGCGTCGGGCATCTCAGCAACTATCGCGCCTATCTTCGGTATCAACCCGAGCCCCAGGAGAAACGCCCCTCCTATGCCGGCCGCAAACCTGCTGGCGACCCCGGTAAAGTTGACAAGACCGACGTTTTGAGAAAAAGAAGTGTTCGGGAGGGCGTTGAAGATGGCGCCGAAGGAGCTCATGACTCCGTCCGCGATCAACCCCCCGCTGAGCTCCCTGTCCTCCGGCTCCCTTCCAACTGCTGAGGTAATTCCCGTTATATCGCCGATAGTTTCCATAGCCGTTATGACGTAGAGAAAGGCCAAGGTGATTATAGGTCCGATTCTAAAGTCTATCCCGAACCTGAGGGGGCTCGGAACGGCGAACCAACTGGCCTCTAGAATGGCGGCGAAATCCACCATTCCCAAGGGAATAGCCACTATGTAACCGACGACTATCCCGATTAGCACGCTTGCGTAACGCAAAAATCCATCGAAGTATTGATTTAAAATCAGAGAGATCAAAAATACTAAACTCGCCAGACCTATGTTCACGGGATGTCCGTAATTGGCCGCACCGACTCCGCCGGCGGCGTAGTCCATACCCACCGGGATCAGGGTCAACCCTATCAGCATTACGATTATCCCGCTAACTATCGGAGGAAATATCTTCTTAAATTTCTCTTTTAACCCCGCCCCTATCCCGATTTCGACCGAAGCTCCGATCAGACAGGCTCCGAAAACTGTCGCGAGTCCATATTCCGTGCCTATCGCTATTAAAGGACCCAAAAAGGCGAAGCTAGTTCCCATAACTATCGGCAATCTGGCTCCGACCGGTCCTATAGGGAACGCCTGAACGATGGTGGCTATGCCGGCCACAAACAAGGCCATCTGAACGAGGAACGAGGTGGTACCAGTCGCGAGACCAAGAGCACCTGCAATTATTAGAGGCGGAGCTACGTTTCCTAAAAACATAGCTAGGACGTGTTGTATTCCAAGAGGAATTGACTTCCCGAGGGGCGGTCGGTCCTCTATACCGAAAGCTACTAAGGACTCTTCACCCTCAGAGGAACTCTTCATGGTTCTAATACTAACTCCACTCACCGATTTCTTAAAAAATTATCGACGAAGGCGCGTTTTCGGAAAGAGATTCCTTAAGGTCTCCCTTCTCCGGCTTTTACGTCGCTGATTTCAAAAAAGCTTCAGATAAGCATGTAAATAATCCCCGAGCCTAAATGGTGTCTTCGAAGCCTCTCAAAATTCAAGTCCGTCCGACCGGGACGATGTAGAGCGGATCAAGATCAGGATGTAGCCCAAGTGTCTCCCCTACTGCCGCGTCGTCGAAAGCTCCGATCACCACGGTTCCCAGTTCGAGAGTTTCGGCCTGGAGATATATGTTCTGTCCGACGTGTCCAGCTTCCATGTGTACGTACCTTTCTCCGCGGTCTCCGTAGGTAGCGGTCGTCCGCTCGTAATCCGCCGAGATGACGATATTTACCGCCGCCTCGCCTACAGGGTCCTGTCCTAGGGCTGAATCTTTTAGCTTCGCGACCACGTCTCCCATCATGACGTTTTCCAACAAGTGGTTCCCCGGTCGGTAGCGATAGACTCCTTCTCCAAGTTCGGTCACGCCGCCGGTGGATACGACGAGGTAAACCTCAAGTGGGTAGGTGGCTCCAGCTGATGGGGCCGATCTGAAGTTCCTTCCGGCATCCGTAATTCCTTGTGCCGACCACAGGAGCTGAGAAATCTCCTCTATATCCAGCGGATCGTCCGTGTAGCTCCTTACCGATCTCCGACCCTCTATGGCTTCCTCGACGGATACGTCGCCGTCGGTAGAAGGTGTCGGGAGTTCGACAGTTCCTGTAGCTTCCACAGTCTCTTCCTGTGGACGATTCCACTCGAAGAGGACGAGATATCCCCCGATCGTAACGGCGGCTAGGATTGCAATGACCGCTATTAGACCAGTCTTCTTCTTTATATTCATATTTCTCTCTCCCGTACCATTATGGACTACTGGCGCCTTTCCTAATTGTCTTTCCGTTCCAAACCCGCGATGCCGGTTCATAGGTTGATGAATCCTTTCCGGAGTGCGACTCCGGGGTTTTGCTATACGTACCGTTCCGGAGGTGAGGTAGGCAATAGTTTTTAGGAGATTTGATAATTTATTGAGGGAGCTTGGCTCTGAATTATTAGTCAAGTTTGAAATAACGTCGCTATTGGGGATTTAATTCTTTTAGTTCTACTGGCTTTGTTAAAAAGTAATTTCTTTTTAAAGAGGCGATTCTTTATTATTACTATTTAGGAATATCATTGGAATTCTTTATGACCTATCTTTGGTCGCTTTATTTCAGGAAAACGAGGTTTAGCGGAGGTTAAGGAATTTTAGAAGATCTTAATAAGAATTTTAAAAGTTTTGAGCACTATTATGAATTAAAAGGAGGTGATTTTAAAGTGTTTGAAGCTTTTAGGTGTGAAGTTTGTGGGGAGACGTACTTAGGATATTCTAAACCTGAAAATTGTCCTTACTGTGGAGCACATCAAGAGTATTTGAAAAGATTAGAGGAATACGAACGTATAATGCCGGATGAAATTTCGGAAAAATCTCATGAGAACGTATTGAAAGCAATTGACTTGGAAATCGGTAATGCAAAGTTCTATGCTTGTGCAGCTCGAAAAACGGAAAATGATCTGGATGCAGCGGTGTTTAAGAGATTAAAAAAGATAGAAGCGGAACATGCTGAGGCTCTCGCTGAAATTATAGATGTCCCTGAAAAAGAAATACCTACCTACGAAGAATGTTCTAAGGAGGCTCTTGAGAATTATAAACAATCACACGAACGCGAGGAAAGAGCTATCAGGAAGTATTCTCAGTTTGCCTCGGAGGCGAAAAACTCGGAGATCAAGGAGCTTTTCGAAGCGTTGGTAGAGATAGAGCAAGACCACCTGGATCTTTCCGAACGTAAGATCTCCGGCTGATCACCCGCTGATTTTTAAAACCTCCATTTCTTTACTCTTTTATTCTTACATAGATTTCTTATCTATTTTGATGTATGGTTTTTATGTTGAAATGGAATTAAACTCGATTTTCAGGGGGAGGACAAGCTAAAGTTTTACAATCTCCGCTAATGGTTCAAGTAACGCGGCCTGATTATAGGATAAAAAAGTTGATAGATCAAAATCTTGTCAAAAATACTAACCGATACGCTTCGGAAGCGATATTCTACGGTATTCACATATACTAACTTCTATCCTGCATAAGTCTTTATTTAACAGTTTAGGAGATATACTAGTGGGGGAACTAACCTCGGTTTTATAAATGTCGATAGTGAAGCGTTACAAAAACATGGATTCTTCTCTAACCGATATCTTCGAGGATGTCTTGACGGAGATAGAAAAGGAAAAGGAATTGAAAATTATCAATAAACTCAAGGGCGAGACAAAGAACGGGAAACCTTTTCTGTCCGTTAGTGCGACTAGGGTGGGCGTACCGACCAATATATTCGGTGAAGTTAGGGAACTGACAATTACCATAACGGGTACTTCGAATGACTATGTTGTAGAGACTCACGTTGGGTGTTGGAAGTGCGGTCGTACCAAAGTCGAAGGAATATCCTCTGCTGAGGAAAGCTTGAAGAAACCTCAACCTGTTTTCGGTGTTCCTGCCTTTAGTTACGGCAACGACCTTGTAAAGAGAATAGATGAACTGGTGAGAAAAAACAGTAAAGGAGATCTCGGTTCTGAAAATATAGAAGTTATCGACGGATGATAATGGTTTTTTATGAGTTGGTGTTGAAATGTACAAAATCGTCGAAAACGATGCAGAAATAGCTTACTTCACCATGGAGATAGGTCTTGAAAAAGACATGAAGACCTATAGTGGGGGGCTTGGCGCTTTAGCTGGGGATACGATAAAGTCCTTCGCAAAAATGAAAGTGCCAGCAATCGGAGTTACTTTACTTAATAGAGAGGGATATATCTCCCAGGAGTTGGACGATAAAGGAAACCAGATGGACGATTCAGATGAATGGGAACCCGAGGAGTTCCTGGATCTACTCCCCTCATCGGCGAAAGTTCAGATAGAGGGTCGGGAGGTAAAAATCAATATTTGGAAAAAGGAAGTCGAATCCGAATTTAAAGATTTTTCCGTTCCTGTTTTCTTCCTCGACACCAAAGTACCGGAAAACGAAGATAGGTTCAAAGATATAACTGACTCTTTGTATCTCGGAGATCAAAGGTACAGATTTTTCCAGGAAGTGGTTTTAGGAATAGGAGGATTTAGAGCTCTGAAGGAACTGGAGTTGGATCCCGATGTATACCACATGAACGAGGGGCATTCCAGCCTCTTAACCTTGGAATTAATGAGGGACAATGGTTTAGACCCGGAATCTGTCCGGAAAAAATGTGTATTTACGACCCACACGCCTGAAAAAAGCGGTCACGATATTTTCTCTTTCGACCTAGTTTCCGATGTTTTAGGGGACTATATATCCATCACTCGGCTAAAAGAACTCTGTGGGGAGGATTATCTCAATATGACACTCCTCGCACTGAATCTGAGTAGATATTCAAATGCCGTTTCAAAGAGGCATGGTGTTATATCGGAGGGGATGTTTCCAGGCCGAGAAATAGATTCCATAACCAATGGCGTCCATCTGCTTCGATGGGTTTCCGATAGGATCGGGAGGATTTTCGATGAAAACTTGACGAACTGGAGGAGGGATCCCTACAAGTTGAGACATGCAAATCTTATTCCAAAGGACGTTCTATGGGAAGCTCACTACGCGGATAAAACGGATTTGATAGACTTTGTAAACTCTCGAAAATCTACAGATTTATCCGAAGGAGTCTTTACAATGGCCTTTGCCAGGAGGGCGACACCTTATAAAAGAGCCGATCTGCTGTTCAACGACCCGGACAAACTCATGGACATAGCCGAAGACAAGGACTTTCAAATAATCTTTGCAGGAAAAGCACATCCTCAGGACTTTGGAGGTAAGGAGGTTATCAGAAATATCTTTTCCAACATGGAAAAGTTCAGAGGAAAGGCCAGTATGGTCTATCTAGAAGATTACGACCTTGAATTGGCAAAGATGCTTGTAACTGGAGTGGATCTATGGCTTAATACCCCTGAACCGGATAGAGAAGCCTGTGGGACTTCAGGCATGAAGGCGGCCTGCAACGGGATACCTCAACTCAGCACCCTCGATGGATGGTGGATAGAGGGACATATTGAGGGGGGGACCGGGTGGAAAATCGGTGCGGAACCCGGGGGCAAAGTTAGCAGAGAGGAGGAGGCCTCCGAACTTTACGAAAAACTGGGAAATTTGATAATCCCGAAGTTCTACACGAAGAAAAATGAGTGGAAAGAGATTATGTTAAACACCATAGCCTTCAACGCCTCGCATTTCCATGCGGAAAGGATGGTTCAAGAATACATATCAAACGCATATTCAGAATAAATATAGTAAGTTTACTCCCGTAAGTTTCTTACGGAAATTTGGTTTCGTCTGAGGTTTAAAAATATTTTAAAAGTATAATATTCTTATTGACCTTAAATATCCTCTAAAAGAGCTATAAAATCCAAAGAACGTTTTTTAATATCTCTTTGGCTCTATCATTTTCTCATTCAACCAAAAAATAATTACTATCATACAATATCCTACTACTAATCTTAGAAAAATTTTTTATTCGAATATTAAGAATATATGAATGTGGGAATAGAAAAATTTTCCAATTATTAAGGGGGGGTGATTAAAATTCCATCTGTAAGGCGATATAAGGACTTGAATACTAACATCGACGACTTATACGATGATATCGTGGAAGAACTACAGAAAGAAAAAGAATTGAATATAGTAAACGAAATGGAGGGGACGGTAAAAGATACAGAAAAACCTTTCAAGACCGTTACGGCCGTTCGACAGAGCATTCCTCGAGTCTTTGTAGGGGCCCTTCGAGAAGTTACTGTGACAATAACGGGAGAAGCTGATGATCATTTTGTAGAAGTTCACACGGGTGCTTGGCTCAGGAACTTGGCGATGCCTGGAGCAGGAGGCTTACTGATTGCTGGACCACTCGGCGCTGGAGTAGCTGCGGGCGCCAGTGGGCTTGTAGCGGCTAATTATCAAAGGAAGTTGTGGAAAAAGATCAACGAGTTAGTTAATAAAAATAGCAAAAAGGAGCTTTCCATAGAAAAAGTAGAAGACTTACCGTCGGTTTAAAAAAATGGGGGTGTAAACTTGCCTAAATGCATGAAATGCGATAAAGATTTCGATACGAAAGAAGAACTAGAAAAGCACAAGAAAAAGAGACACTAGAACTTGGAGAATTAAATTCCAAAACAAAAATATTTTCTTTTTTATTATTAATCCGCTTGAAATTTATTTGTCTAAAACTTTACGACCTGTAGAACAATTTTTTATAAGTTTCACTGGTTACTTGTTTTATCGATCCCCAATTCTGTCGAATAAAAAGAACCGTCCTAGGGATCGCGGTTAAATCAATAGAAGTCGGTATCGATACTATTCTTTGTATACTTGTTGGAGCTTTTTACCTATCTTCTCCCAAGTAAATTCTTTTAATTTTTTACGACCATTTTTTCCCAACCGGTGGATGGCCCTCGAATCATCAATGATGTGGTTTATGCTCCATCCAATCGATTCTGGTTGTGGTGAGGCTTTTATTCCGTCGTTAAAGTCAGTTATGTTCTCGCTCAATCCCCCGACATCCGAGGCTACAACCGCGTTTTCTGTTGCCCAGGCCTCGAAGAGGACAAGACCGAAAGGTTCATTTCTGCTTGGAATGCAAACTATATCGCTCGCACCCAATAGGTCGAGCTTCTCCCCCTCAGATACGTATCCGGGGAACCTCGTGGAATGTGATATCCCAAGCTGGTTTGCTTTCGACTCCAAATATCCTCTCATCCCGCCGTCACCTAACATCATAAGCTCAGCGTCCCACCTATAGTCGAGAATATCGGGTATGGCGTTCAACATTATATCCGGCCCTTTTTGGTATTCCATCCTTCCGAGAAACGTTATCATCGGGGCTAGAGGATGTATCCCGTACCTTTCCTTTATCCTTCCAGGGTCCTTTTCCTTTCCTATCTCCTGGATCATACTCCCGTTGGGAACGACTCTTATTTTTTCTGGAGGTATTTTATAAACTTCTTGAAGCTCGTTCTTCATTACTTTGGATACTGTGATGATTTTGTCTGATGCGTAACCTGCCGACCATTCCTTATCCCTAATTTTGCGAGAAGTGTGTCCTTGGCCGTACGTTCCCCCGTTACGTCCGTATTCCGTGGAGTGGAAACTCATAATCGTGTGATGATCCTGAAGTTTCTCTAATGCATCCGCAATCATCCAGTCGTGCCCGTGTATGATATCAAACCTGTCCTCGACCTTCTCCACTTCTCGGACATTACTCTCCATAGCCTTGCACATTTTCTCCGTATGTCCAAGAATGTCTCCATGAGGATCGAACTTGCATCTATGGTAATGAACTCCGTTTATCTCCTCATTATCCGGTTGTTCGTGTCCGGATCTGGTAAAGACGTGAACTTCATGACCGTTCTCTACTATCCCCTCCGCCATACCCGTAACCGCTTGAGCCAGTCCTCCGACTTTTATGGAGTGTAGGGATTCCCATGAGAGCATTCCGACCTTTAGAGTTTCAACCAATTTAACACCTACGCGAATTTTTTGGGATAACTACGATACCTTGAGGTTTTGGAGGAGCTTTGGAAAAGCCGAAAACCTTTACTAACTTGTGACTTACTTTGAATTATTTTCCCCCGCAAAGTGTCCGGAGCATCCCTATTTATGTGCTATTTACCCACAATATACTCTGTATATAATCGGATAAAAAGCTCTACAATCCAGTCAATGATAATCCAGTACCTTTTCTCTAAAGTCTGAAACTATTCTGGAATATGCTCTGAAGGCCTCCTTTGCCGTCTGTTGGCTGAAGTAACTGTGAACTTCTCCCGCTGCCCCGCCTTTCAAAGCCATATAATACAGATGGTCGCTGATTTGTAACAGCCGCCAAATTCTTAACAGGTTTCGATCCCCAGACGTCTTGACTGGCCCCTCGAGATTTTTCAAAGATCTGTAACAAATCCTCTGTAATTCGTTTCCTAGCCAAGGTGAAGTGTCCCTTTCTTCACCCGCCCAAGATACGGTATCGTAATCCCCCACGTTAAATCCATCAACAGGGTCATGTTCTAATAATTCGGAAGGATTAACAAACCTCAGGTTATCTCTGGCCAACACTTCGGAGGGTAACCATCTGAGAAATTCGTGAATGCCTGACTCCGGCCAATGATGTTCACCGAATGTTTCGTAATCCATGAAAAGATTAATGCACTGTCCTCGAACTTCTGAAAGCCAGGCGGCGTACTTACCCGCAGTCAAAGGCCATTCTCTCCATCTCCGGTCGGAAAACCTGAAACCGACATCGTCTGACAGTCTGTAGTTGCGCGTAAAGATTCTAATATCGGATCCGACCGACTTATAGACGTAGTTTGGAGCCCTCCAACCCAGCACCCTTTCGGCACCCTCCGTAAAGATTCCTTCATACCCAAGTCCTTCTACCGTTTTGGCTATAGAATTGTTATATATGAACTCCGTATTTTCGAAAATCCTCGGCGTTCGGGCAAAAATATTATCCATGCAATCCTTATGCATTCTCACTTGGTCAACAAACTCTTCCCTGTCGATCGAGTAAAGACTTGCAAGAGAATGATAGTAGGTCTGACCCAACAACTCGACGCTCTTCCTCTTGGACAATCTTCTAAAAGAATCTAAAGCCTCAGGATAATATTTATTCAACTGTTCGATTAGAATACCGGAAATACTCATCGCTACTTTGAATTTACTATCCTCATCTTCAAACCTATCTATATTCTTGAGGAGGATCTCATTTGCAGGCAGATAACATTTATCTACAACCCTTCTCAAAATTTTTCGGTTCCATTCATTGTCAAAGTAGACCTCAAAAAGCTTTTCAGGCTGCACACCTTCGGCTTGATCTTTCGAAAATCGTCGATCTAAACGATAGGGTTGGTGTAATTCAAAACCGAGACAAACATCCATCATTATTACTATTTTTTTCCATCTACAAAGAGTTAAACCTCCAAAGCAGATATGTTCCTTTTTCGGACTTTCGGAATTAGGATCAAATGAAAGTTAAAGAACCTGTTTGTGGCCAAATATTGAACATCTAAATTTTCGAGTCAAATTTTTTCAACTGTTAAGGATTAAGTACGAAAATCAAAATAATTAATAGTGGGAATTTGTGGAAATAATCGAAAGAAGGGGCGAGTGGACCCTTATAAAGATAAAAAAGGGTCTGTATTCGATCACGAAACACGGGGAGGCTCAAAAATTGATTATAACGGACAGTTACAGGTGTAAAGGAACGATGTTGAATCCGGCGGGACGAGCTGATTTCGACTCAGTTAAAGTCGTAGATTCGAGGGATGCAAAATTATTTTTCGAAAACTTTACCTATCATCAACAACGTGGTTGACTCATAAGAGAAATAAAATGTTGCTAGCATAGGATTGAATAGAAAATGTGATATTGAATCAACTTAATTTTCTAGAAGAACTTGTTTTGAGTAATAAGATCTATAAAGCGTAACGGCCCTCTCGATATTTACTTTGCTCAGTTTATTCTTAACAAAGAAAACTCGTGAAGTAAACGTGGAGAAATAGTTAGTAAATACCGGTAGAACCTCAGAGGCAGATTTGATAGAAGCTTAGAAAATTTCATTTCACTAATTTTTTTCTTCAAGTTCATATAGACTTGATTTTTATGTACTGTTTCCCAGAAGAATTGGATTTTTTGACCTCTATTCCCAGAAAATATAGACATAGAAAAAGAAATTAATGATTAGAGATAAAATTATCTAATTAATGATTTTCATCTTTATTCTACTCATAATACTTGTGATTCATTGGAAAAGAAAAATCAATAACGCCGAAAAGATGAGCGAATAATGCTAAATAAATTTACTTTCAATACTCATGAAACAATATTGTCGAGTACCTATTCCTGATGGACTGTGGTCTGGTATGGAAAATAATGATGACCTGACGGCCGAAGAGACGCAATTAGGTCTAAAACATATTTTTAGAGTGGGAGTAGCAGGTCAAGCGATGGTCACTCTTACTGAAGGTGTACTTCTAGTTGGCCTTGCTGACGCACTCGATGCCCCACTGTTTCTGATAGGGCTTTTAGCTGCTATCCCCCCTCTTACTCAGTTGGTTCAGATTCCCTCTACTTATCTGATTGAGAAGTACCGGAGCAGGAAAAAGATAACTTTACTTGCCTACACCGGAACCAGAGTTTGTTTAATTCTGGTGGCTCTCGTCCCCCTCCTATTTTCTCCCGCGCTAGCCCTGATATTTCTTTTAATTTTCATACTTTTCCGAGGAATTTTCGCTGGATTAGGTGCTGCTGCTTGGAATTCCATAGTACATGATTTAGTTCCGCGAGATAAGCTAGGGGAATTTTTCTCTCGGAGATGGACCTACAGTATAGCTATTAGCATCGTACTTAGTCTTCTGGCAGGGTTTCTTCTTAGGGGTTGGTCGGGATGGTTTCCAGACCGTGAATTGCAAGTTTACTCAATAATATTTTTCCTTGGTTTCTTAGCTGGCACGATAGGTCTTTATTCTATGTCCAAAACACCAGAAGTCCCTATGCCACCAGTTCAAGAGAAGACTAAGTTTTTAAAAGTTTTCAAGCGTCCATTTAAAGATCCTAATTTTAGAAGATTAATAGCATTTCTAGGATCTTGGAACTTTACCCTCTTCCTCGCATCTCCATTTTTCACTATATATCTTTTGAGAAGGTTGGAGTTTGGCATGTCCTTTGTTATTACAATGACTGTTCTCAGTCAAGTAGTCAATCTCGTTTTTATGAGAGTCTGGGGAAATTTTTCGGACCGTTATAGCAATAAGTCCGTCTTGGGCATTAGTGGTCCACTCTTCCTCATAGCTATCATCCTTTGGACTTTTACGGGTACGCCCGGAAGGTATGTGTTAACCATTCCGCTTCTAATCGTCATTTATATTCTTTTAGGGGTAGCTATGTCAGGTGTAACACTTGCCACAGGAAACATCAGCCTTAAGTTGGCTCCTAAAAGAGAAGGGACCTCTTATTTAGCTGTAAATAATCTTGTCAGTTCATTAGCGATGGGTACAGGCCCTATTCTTGGCGGTGTTATCTCAAATCTTTTAGCGGAACAGAGGTTATCTTTCACTTTTAGCTGGACAGGCCCTTTAGGTGATTTTGGTATTGAAGCTCTAAGCTTTCAGGGGATAGATTTTACGTTTTTCGTTTCTTTTCTGATTGGACTATATTCAATTCATAGACTCGCACTGGTGATTGAGGAAGGGGAGGTCCGCAAGGATGTCGTCTTTCGGCAACTGATGTTGGAGATAAAAAGGCCTCTATTAAATTTTACGAAAGTCGGAGGATTTCGAGAGATCGTAGAGTTTCCTTTTAGTTTGATCGCCGAAAAAAGAGAAAAAAATCGTCAAAAACGTAATGAGTAATGTATCTAATTTAGAATTAGTAAAAATCGATCCAATTCATAAATTAAGATGTTTTTTAAGAGTTTTGAGAATTTTATTTTTGTTTCAAGGATTTATCTTCAACAGAGTTGATAATGCGGAATCAATTAAAAATAAAAAGAATAGGTTAATCAAGGATAATGCGTCGTCTTCACTTCGTGTTTTTAAATTTCTTCCGAAATTCCTTCTAGACCCTCACTGGACATTCCTCCTTCTTTTGCCGCTATGACATCATCTATTCTCAGTATCATGACGGCAGCTTCGCTTCCGGAGCTGATCGCTTGTGTTTTTATGGGTAATGGTTCGATAACCCCTTCCTTCATCATATCCTTTATTTCGCCTGTATATGCGTCAATTCCGAAAGTGGCTCCGTCCCCTTCGTGTTTTGATCTCAGTTCAACTATCGTGTCTATCGGGTCAAGTCCGGCATTCTGCGCCAGTGATCGGGCTATATACTCGATGGCGTTTGCAAATCTCCTAACTGCAAGTGCTTCCTTTCCTCCGATACTGTCGGCGTAGTCCGATATTTTCATGGCTAGTTCTATTTCAGTCGCTCCGCCCCCGGCGATAATCTTTCCGCTTTCGATTGATTTGGCTATCACGCTGACGGCGTCGTGAAGGCTCCTCTCAGCCTCCTCTACGATGTGCTCAGTACCGCCACGTATAAGGATGCTAACAGCCTTCGGATTTTCACATTTTTCTAAGAAGGTCATTTCTTCTCCAGATATTTTCCTTTCTTCGACCACTCCTGCTTTTCCGAGATCTTTTGAAGTAAGATCATCGATACTGGTGACTATGTTTCCACCCGTGGCTCTCGCTAGTTTTTCCATGTCCGATTTGCTGAGAGACTTGATCGCGAATATGCCTTTTCGTGCCATGATATGTTGCGGCAAGTCCTCGATATCTTTTTGACAGATCACCACATTGGCGCCGGATTCCTCTATTTTTTCCACCATCTCTCTAAATCCCGTCTCCTCTTGATCCATGAACTTCTGAAGCTCTTCAGGAGTGCTTACGCTTATCTTGCTGTCCGTTTCAGTCTCCTTGACTTCCAGAGCTACATTTATCAAAGCTATCTTGGCTTTTTCAATTCGTCTCGGCATTCCTGAGTGGGTCCTCTTTTCGTCTAATACGATTCCATCGACCAGTGTACTGTTATCTACGCTCCCACCTTCTCGTTTTTCCATTCCTATGTCGTCGAGATCAATTTTGTATCCTTCATCTGTCTTTTCGGCGACCTGTTTAACTGCCTTAACTGCCAGTTCGGCTAGTATAGGTACGTTGCCTTCGACTTTTTTTCCGGTCATCGCCGTTTCCGCCACTTTCTTGAGCTCGGCTTCATCTTCAAATCCAATATCATGGGCTATCTTTTCCAGGTACTCTCGAGCTTTCGCCGCTGCCATTGAAAAACCCGAAGCGATGATAGTTGGATGAATCCCTTCGTCGAGCAGCTCTTCGGCCTCTTCTAAAAGTTCTGCGGCAAAGACTACGGCTGTAGTGGTGCCGTCTCCGACTTCTTCTTCTTGAGTCTCGGCCACCTCGGCTATCATCTTCGCTGCTGGATGTTCTATGTCCATCTCTTTTAGAATGGTCGCCCCGTCGTTTGTGATAACCACGTCCCCCATGCTATTGACTAGCATTTTGTCCATACCTTTAGGTCCTAAAGTTGATCTTACCGAATCTCCGACTATCTTCGCCGCCATGATGTTTGAATCTTGTGCGTCTCGCCCTCTACGTCTTTCAGTATCTTCTGAGAGAATGAATATTGGTCCGTATCCCCCATTTGTCATTAATATCACCTCCTTTCCATTTTTTGTATTTTATTATGGAAATTGCTAAATTTAACTTTGTTTCCAACAGTCTTTATTGTTTTTTAAGGATTTATTTCTATCTATTCTTTTTCGGATCAGTCCTATGCATGAAGAGTCACATACGTCTTGGTTGATTCATTTGATTTTTCTCTGTTGTATGCCGTTATATCGGTTTTAAGAACTTCTTGAACTCAGGATTTATCCAGTTCTACTATATGTCGATCTCTAAATTTCTAGGTCCACTCAAATGTTAATTCATTTTTCAGATTTTGGTTGGCTTATTGCGGAGTTTTTTTCCGAGTAAAATGATGAGCATTTATAAATACTTATGTAAATAAAGTGTTAATGAGTGATTAATCGGTAATTTTTTCTTTCAACACATAAAATTTAATATAGGGGAATAAATTGGCAAAAGAAGAAAAAAAAGAAATTAAACTGACTGTTGCGGAGGCTAGGAGTCAGCAAGATGTAGGGAGAAGCGTCGCGCGCGTTAATAGAGTCGTAATGGATAGATTAGAGGTCAGACAGGGCGACGTTATAGAAGTAGAGGGTTCTAAAAAAACAGGAGCAATTGTAAGATCGGCTTACCTGGAGGATGAAGGTCTGGATATTATCCGAATTGATGGTTTAGTTCGCAGGAATGCTGGTGTATCGATAGGGGAAAAAGTAACGCTAAGGCAAACTGACGTAAAGGAAGCCGAAAAGATAACTATTGCTCCGGTCGAGCAAAACGTTCAAATAATTGGGGGGGAACAAGCTCTTGGTAGATCCCTTTTAGGTAAACCGGTGAAAAGGGGGGACATCATATCGCCGACCGGTTTACAGGAGGACATTTTTTCGAGCCTTTTTGGAGGCGTGTTCCAGGGGGCGTCGTCTCCGTCATTCGGGTTGGGGGAGATAAGGTTTATGGTTACAAGTACTGTTCCGGATGACATCGTTCTAGTAACGGATCAAACTAGGGTGAATATCTCATCTCGCCCGACGGAGATAGAGGAGGCGATCACCCCCACCGTTACTTACGAGGATATAGGAGGTCTCGAGAAGGAGACTTTGAGAATACGGGAGATGGTCGAGCTTCCGCTTAGGCACCCGGAATTGTTCGACAGGCTTGGGATCGAGCCGCCGAAGGGCATCCTCCTTCATGGACCGCCGGGTACTGGAAAGACTCTGACTGCGAGGGCCGTCGCTAACGAATCCAACGCGTACTTCGAGTCGATCGCGGGGCCAGAGATCATGTCAAAGTTTTACGGAGAATCCGAGAAGCGGCTTAGGGACGTCTTCGAAGAGGCCAGAAGAAACTCTCCTTCTATAATCTTTATCGATGAAATTGATGCCATCGCTCCAAAGAGGGAGGAAGTTACGGGAGATGTGGAGAAAAGGGTCGTGTCGCAGCTGCTCTCTTTGATGGACGGGCTCGAAGCGAGGGGGAAGGTCATTGTCATAGCGGCTACTAATCGTGTCGATGCTCTTGACCCTGCCTTGAGAAGGCCCGGACGGTTTGACAGAGAGATGGTTGTAGGAGTTCCCGACCGTAAGGGAAGAAAAGAAATTTTACAGATCCATACTCGAGGAATGCCTCTCGACGAAGATGTAGATCTAAATGAGTTAGCTGGGAATACTCATGGCTTTGTCGGAGCCGATTTGGCTGCTCTGGCTCGGGAGGCGGCGATGAACTCTCTGAGAAATGTCCTCCCGGAGATAGACCTAGAGGAACGAGAAATTCCACCGGAGATCTTGGATAGATTGAAGGTCACCAAAAAGAATTTTCAGGATGCCAGGAGCCAGATAGAACCCTCGGCTATGCGTGAAGTCCTCGTCGAGGTGCCGGAAACTTATTGGGAAGATATCGGTGGACTTACAGGTGTGAAGGAAAGATTACAGGAAATTGTAGAATGGCCGCTGAAGAGTCCAGAGATGTTTTCGCGGATGGGGGTAGACCCTCCTCATGGCGTCTTGCTTTACGGCCCTCCTGGAACTGGAAAAACTATGTTGGCTCGAGCGGTTGCGACTGAGAGCGAAGCTAACTTTATATCCATAAAAGGTCCAGAAATTCTTTCCAAGTGGGTCGGAGAATCAGAGAGGGCTGTAAGGGAAACTTTCAGGAAGGCCAGACAGGCGGCCCCTGCAATAATATTTTTTGACGAAATAGACGCCATCGTCCCTATGCGTGGTGGTGGAATAACCGATTCACACGTGGGTGAGAGGGTTATCAGTCAACTTCTTACGGAAATTGACGGTTTGGAGGAACTAGAAAATATAGTGGTCGTTGGGGCTACAAACAGGCCCGATCTCGTCGACCCGGCTCTCCTTCGACCCGGTCGGTTTGATAGGGTACTTATGGTTCCAGGACCCGATGAGGACGCTCGTCGAGAAATATTCGAGATTCACACAAAACGTATGCCTCTCGCCAAGGATGTAGATATGGAGAAACTGGTTGAGATGACGGATAACTTTAGTGGGGCCGACATAGCTTCGGTCTGCCAAGAGGCTGCAATGATTGCTTTGCGAGAGGATACTGAAAGTAAGAAAGTAAAGCTGAAACATTTCGAGGAGGCCGTAAAGTCGATCGCTCCGTCGATAAGTGAAGAAATTATGAGTGGATACGAGAAATTCAGCAAAAGATACGGAAAAAAGACCGGAGAGAGAGTAAGGAAAGGAATGTCCGAGGAGATCGAATATTACTGAGAGACATATTTAACTTCTGTATATGAACATTGCATTAACTACAGGAATGAGTAAAATTATATATCCAGGTCAAGGTTCTTTGTAAGTTCCTTGTAGTGCTTCCTCAGAGTTAACGTGCTGACACCCGAAACTTCGGATATTTCCCTCTGAGATATTTTCCTCCCTGAAAGTTTACAAGCGATGTAGATTGCGGTCGCGGCAATCACCTTTGCCTTCTTTCCGGTGAGGAGTCCTTTTTCCTTGGCATTATCGATTATGTCTATCGCGAGGGCTTTCATTTCGCCTGATAAATCAAGATCGCTTCCTAACCTAGAAATGTACCTTGTAGGATTTATTAGTGGGGGGCGAATGTTTAACTCCCTCGACATTAATCTGTAACATCGAGATATCGTCTTTTTATCGACATTGCTCACTTCTGTCAAATCCTCCAAGGATATAGGGACATCGAACTGCCGGCAAGCTGCATATATAGAGGCCGAAGCGATAGCTTCGATCCGCCGACCTCTGATCATTCCCTTGGCCATTGCCTTCCTGTAAATTTTGGACGCCGATTCTCGGACATCGGAGGATACTCCGAGGAGGGAACACATTCTCCCTATTTCAGCTAAGGCGAAAGCTAAACTTCGTTCATTTCTTCCAGAAACTCGACTGCGGGATTGCCATTTCCTTAAACGATAAATTTGCGATTTCGCTTTAGATGTAATTCTTTTCCCGAGAGCATCCATATCTTCAAAGCCCATCTCCGTGGAGAGCCCTTTATCGTGGATCGTGAATGTGGTTGGGTCGCCAGTACGCTCCCTTTCCAAGTCCATTTGTTCATAGGTGCGCCATTCAGGTCCGCTATCCCAAATCTTCTCATCGAAGATTTTGCCGCAGGTTTTACAGATCACGATCCCCGTATTTTTTTCTCCGACGATATATTTACTTCCACATACAGGGCAAGTATTTTGTTGGTCTTCCAAGTCTCCCCCCCACATTAATAGTAATTCGTGCCTCCTCAATTAGTTTATCTTCTTTAACCGAGAAGACACCTTCCCAATTGAGGATTGGATGGGTGATGAATCGGAAACTGTATTGGTTCCCGAACTACTCGTTCAGGCGAATGCTGGATTACGGGTGCAGGGGCATGGTATTGAGTATATGCGCAGATTCAGTGTTTGGAAAATTAATTAATAATGGATCAAATTTAATTAACAGTTGAATTGCAAAGGGAAAAATAAAATGGAATACATAGATTTTTTTCTCAAGGCATTCATTGCTATTTTCATCATCATCGATCCACCAGGGAATATACCTCTTTACATTTCGTTTACTGAATCGACGACGGAAGAAGAAAGAAAATCGATATCCAATAAAGCCATTTTGATTGGGGTCTCTATTCTACTTATTATCACCGTCACTGGAAGCGTCATACTAGATGTCTTTCGAATAACTCTAGACGGGCTGAGGATTGCGGGAGGGATTCTTCTCTTTGTCATATCCGTTGATATATTATTTGGGGGGAGGAGAAAGAGAGAATATTTAGAAGAAAATCATGAAGTGATGGGAACTATAGATACGGACTCTATCGCTACCTTTCCTATAGCACTTCCACTTTATACCGGGCCAGGTGCGATCACGGCCTCAATAGTGCTATATTCCACCGCACAAGATGTAGTACTCAAACTCCTTGTGTTATTGAGTATTGTAGTTACCTATCTGATAGTGAAGATTACACATGTTTATAGCGAAAATATCCTAAAGGTCCTCGGCAAAAGCGGATCCAACATCATTGCTAAATTGATGGCTATCTTTTTAGCAGCTATAGCGGTAGAGTATTTTTTCGCCGGTATATTAGGAAAGATCGCTTTAATCTGAGAAAAGATTCTAAATAAAGTAATTTTGTGTATTTCAGATGTGGATTTAGAACATAATTTATATTTTTCCTTTCTTCGAATACGTTAAAAACCGGGATGGAGCGAATCTTACCGCAATTTGAAAGGAAGGAATCCCTCCTGTGGGGATAAGATTCTATCTAGTATTTAAAGCTAGATTTACGCCCCATCCCATTATTTTATATATCAAAAGAACTAGTTAAATGTTTCTATCAATTTAGGGCATCAGAAAGTGATCTTAACGATTCTTTAGGTAAGATAAATGGTGAATATATCCTCTTTATATCTGGGAGCTAAGTTCCATTCCAAAAAAACAGAAATATTTTAATATTTTACTCACTATATAATGATTAAAGTGGGAAATAATGAAAGTGGAAAAACTAGCCCAAACCCTTAAAGATTTCCATGAAGGGAGAGTTTCTAAGGACGAAGTTTTCCTTGAAATAAGAACTGCGGAACCTTTGGAGATATCTAAAGCTGAGCAAAGACTTTTAAAAGAGGGAGTGAGCGAAGAAGAATTAAAGGAGTTTTGTAAAATTCATCTCGAAGCGGTTGAGGAAAAAGTCGAAAAAATCAAGGAAAGACTCGAGGAGGATCATCCAATTAATATCCTCATTTCAGAGCACGAAAAAATAGAAGGATTTCTATCTAAGCTAGAAGAACTGGGTAAAACAATAGAAAAAGACGGGTTTAATAGAACCCGTAAGAAAAGATTGAGGTCGCTTACAGAGAAATTGCTCGAGTCGGAGAAACACCACGAACGTGAAGAGGAAACGATATTCCCGAGACTGGAGAGAAAAGGAATAGACGGACCACCAAGGATTATGAGGCAGGAACACGATCAATTTAAGCCAAAGAAAAAGAGACTACGAAAACTTTCGGAAAAACCTGAAGATAACACGGAAGAAATTCTAGAGATCATCGAGTATTTGACCTTCAACCTTAGAGATCACATCTTCAAGGAGAATAACATCCTATATCCAACATCCCTGGACGAAATAACGGACTGGGAAAGTGTAAAAGACGAAGGAAGAAAAATCGGACTCTGTGACTTCTCGTCTTAAGGTCGATTTGATAAAGGTATACATATAATGGCTTTGGGACAAAAAGGTTAGGCTGCCATCCAGGGTGCTGTTAGTCCTTCTTGGCGTTTGATGTAGCTGGCTCGTTTGAGGTTGTAGTCGCAGGCTCTGGCGAAGGCTTCCGTCTTCCTTCTCCGTTGGATGCATTTTCTGAGCGGAGAGAGGAAGTTTCTTTTGAATGTAGAGAATCCGGATTCGACGTTTGACCTTGTGTGGTATTCTTTCAACCATTTCCGAGGGTTTTCGATGAAGTCGAGCAACATTTCGGTCCACGCCCAGGATCCTTTCCTGTTGAGGTTTATCCCTTTCTTCGGATAGATTCGGGGCTTTCCTCCGTGTTTTTCCACTAAGTCGCAGTTCTCTCTGGATAGAAATGCCGAATCGGTGGTCACCAGCTTTATTTGTCTGTATCTTTCCGCTGTTTCTTCGAGCAAAGGTTCAAAGTATGGAGATTCGTGTGCCCGTGGGTTGTCGGGAAATTTGACGCTCGATATCAGTTGGTAGGTGGCTCCGATCATCGCGATCATCTGGGTGAATTTTCCCGTTTCTTCGTCGGAGTTTTTCTCCTTCTCCCAGTTGTTTTTGATCGAGTTCGGTATCCCGGTGCCGTCCGGAGAAAAAGTGTCCTCCTCGTCCTCAACCGACTCTTGACTCATTTTGAAAACTTTCCTCAAAATCATCGCCACATGCGGATCGTCGTAAGCCCTCTCCAAAGTCTTATACGAGTAAGCCTCATCAATTCCAAGCCTCCCCTTAAACAGATCTACAAATCCAGCCGCGACACGGTTCGAAACCTCGAAATACTGCTGCAGAAGCACACCCTTCGCCAAATCCTCCGCCGGATAAGAAGGACGACCGCGACCCTCGTCGGAATCGTCGTCGAAACCCAACCGCTCCACAGCCTCGTCCACACTTTTCTTCACAAACGAGAGCATGTCTTTGAGCTCGTTCACCTGAGCCTTGTCATAACTCGACCAATTCACACCTGACCCTTCATCCTCAGGAGGCTCGTAGTCGATCTCATCGTTCTTCAACTTATCGATAAACTTCTCAAGCCGTTTCTGCTTCCGTCTCTTCGGCATGAGCACCGTCTCGTTAAATGAACGGAACCCTTATAAACTTTACTGTGTTAAAACACAGTAAGATGGATGGGAAAATCATCGTATACGACACCAGCGACCTCACCCGAGCAAAAAAGACCAGTTTCGGGAGAAAACTCTACGGATACACAGACAAATCAAACAACGGACAATACGAATACTACCGACCCGGACTACTAGACGAAATACCCTCACGAAAACTCATACGGGGAGTAGTGATAATCAGAAAAGAAGACACAGACCGGGTGATAAACCTGATGAACGACTACGATGTGAAAACCTACCAAAGACAGATAAAGCTAACACCCGACGACCTCGAAACCCTTACCAACGAAGAAGATTAATATTTTTGTCCCAAAGCCACATATAATCCAAGTCTTATAAACTAAAATGTCCGCAATTGGATGTTTGTCTTCCCATTAAACCATACAAAAAGGGTATTCAAATATGAATGGTGATTTAGTTTTATTGTTTACTGGTTTACAAGACCTGTATGAAGTTACACAGGATGAGAAAGACGCTCCATATACGGGGATAAAGCCGTCTGTCAAAGAGGTAAGACGGGTCGTCTAAGGAATGGTTTGGTTTTTACGTCGAATTCACCCATCGCAACAGGAATCTACGACTCTTTACGGAGACGGCAAGAAAATATAGCGTTTGAATAAAAATATATGGTCCTGAAATATTTCTAGCACTTTCATTTTTTTTATCTTAGAAAGAAGGAAGAAGTTACCTAGAATTTAGGTAACTTAACTTATGAACAGGGTTTTAATTTTACCGATGAGATCAGACGTATTTTTCGGGATCTTTTTCGAATTTCTTTTTGCACCCGGGACCGCAGAAGAAGTAGACATCATCTTTCCACTCAAATTCCGCTGGCGCCTCGTCAGGATCTACATCCATTTTACATACTGGATCTTTTGCCATATTTTCACCCCCCTATTGGTTTTTCGACATGATTTCATTAAAAATCTCTTATTTCACTAATTTATAACTTTAGACCATCATATTTCGATTCTTTTCAATCTGAGAGCGTTACCTACGACGGTGATCGAGGAGAGAGCCATGGCGCCAGCCGCTATCGCTGGATGGAGAAAACCTAGAGCTGCTAAAGGTATGGCAGCTGAGTTATAACCGAATGCCCATGTGAGGTTTTGTTTTATGTTTTTCATCGTGTGCTTTGATAGGTTGAAGGCTTGGAATGCGGCATCGAGTTCTCCCCTAACCAGCGTTACGTCGGCCGACTCTATTGCTATATCGGTACCGGTCCCTATCGCTATGCCGACGTCAGCTTGGGCGAGGGCCGGGGCATCGTTTATTCCGTCGCCTACCATGGCGACCATCTTCCTGCCACCCTCCTCTTGAAGTTCTCGAATTTTGGACGCCTTTTCATCCGGAAGTACCTCTGCCTCCACTTCGTCAATTCCAAGCTCATCGGCCACTGCTTTCCCTACACGTTCGTTATCGCCTGTAAGGATTACCGTTCTGAGCCCGGCGTCCCGAAAGTTTTCCACAGCCTCTTTGCTTTCCTCTTTTATCCTGTCGGCGATCGCTATGATGCCTAGGACGTCTCCATCAGACGCCACGTAGAACGAGGTCTTGCCCTCTTCCTGTAACTCCCTCATTTTTTCCAAGATATATTCCGGGACATCTATCCCCCTTTCTTCTAAAAGTCTATCGTTTCCGACGACGATTTCTTCGCTATTTACGGTTCCTACGACACCTTTCCCCTGAACGTTTTGGAATTTTTCCACACTGGAGATTTCTATATCTCTTTCTTCAGCACCTCTGATGATCGCTTTGGCTATGGGATGTTCGGAGGCATTTTCTATCGATGCCGCTTTGGCTAGCATATCCTCTGCGGAACCGTCGGGGCTCCAAAAGTCCGTAAGTTCGGGTTTTCCTCTCGTCAGGGTACCCGTCTTGTCGAAGACTATCGTGTCGAGGTCCTGCATTAGTTGAAGGGCGTCCCCCTCTTTGAACAAAATTCCATTCTGCGCACCTTTTCCTGTACCCACCATGACCGAAGTTGGCGTCGCGAGGCCGAGAGCACAAGGACACGCTATGACCAACACCGCTATGGACGCGAATAAAGCGAGGCCAAACGTACCTAGACCTGGATTTAACCAGGGTAAAAACCCCTGTGCCCATTCAAGTATCTCGACGAGACTATTAGTCGCTAGAATCCATAATAGAAACGTGACAAAAGAAATAGTGATAACACTAGGAACAAACTTCGAGGTGACTCGATCCGCCAATTTCTGGATCGGAAGCTTCGCGCCTTGGGCTCTCTCCACCATTTCGACTACTTGTGAGAGGAAAGTATCCTTACCCACCTTCGTCGCCTCGACTTTTAACATTCCTTCCTGATTGATGGTAGACCCTACCACCTCGTCACCCTCACCTTTTGAAACGGGTACGGATTCTCCCGTGACCATGGACTCATCGACGTTGCTATTGCCTTCTACGACCACGCCATCGGTAGGTATCTTCTCTCCCGGTTTTACTTTCATTAAATCTCCCACTATGACCTCTTCCAAAGGTATCTCAATTTCCTCCCCGTCACGAATGATTCTCGCTGTGTCGGCTTCCAGTTCGAGAAGTTCCTTGACGGCCGATGAAGCCCTTCCCTTCGCCTTATCCTCCAAATATTGTCCGATGAGGTGAAATGCTAAAATCATGCCTGAAACCATAAAGAAGCTCGGTATCTCCATAAAGAATGATAAAACGCCAGCGGACCATGCAGCAAAAACACCAAGCGTAATCAACGTTTCCATATTTATGTTCCCGGAAGTTAGGGATTTGAAAGTCCTTGAGTGGACGGTTGGCCAGCCTATGATCAGGCCCACAACCGTGGCCAAACCACCCATTACGATCATCATATGGAAATCCGAAAGTGGGAGGAATTCTCCGACAATAAAATCAAAGTTGAGTTGAAGCCAAAATGGAACCATCAAAACGGTTCCGATCCATGCATATATCAAGAGTTTTTTCGCTTTCTTCGTCTTTTTTTCTGCTTCCGTAACTTCGGGCTCTGCTCGTTCCCCTGCCTTAAACCTTAGAGCGGTGTAACCAGAACTCTCGATCATGTCGATTATCTCGTCCTCCGAAATCAGTCCTTCTATGGCTTTTACGTACACCCTCTCATTTGGAAGGTTCACGTTCGCTTCCAAAATTCGATCATCCTTCTTCAGGGTAGACTCGATAGTTTGTACGCACGAGGCACAGGTTATGTCTGGAACTTTGAATTCGAAACTTTTAACCGAGACGGAGTAGCCGCTGTCCTCGATAGTTTGTACAAATTCCTTAAGATCCGTCTCATCAGAATTGTAATTTACGGATCCCTTTTCGGTGGCTAAATTTACGTTGACCTCCGATACGCCCCTAAGGTCTTTCAAGGATTTTTCAATCGTCTGTGCACATGACGCGCAGGTCATGCCCTCGATTTTGAGGTCGGCCTTTCGTTTTTTATTTTTTTCTACCATATTACATATATTCTTATTTGATATATCTTATTTAAACATTGAGATCTCGGTAAGATATTCCAAAGAACTTCGAGTTTTTTATCTATTCTACATCCATCACGGTACTCTACCAATATGTCCTTCACCATAAATCCTTCGAACATATATCCGCACGGGTTACGAGGTTAAGTAGTAAAGCTCTTGGACAGTACGGAGAGGGGATGTCCTTTGTTCCTCAACTCGAACTCCTTGTACCATCCGAACGGTACCCTCATCGTATCGAACCCCTCGCTCTTGAGATGGGACTCAATTTCTTTTAGAGCCGAAACGGCAAAATCAGGAGAAGCCAAATTTTCGGAGAGGTGTGCAAAAGGGAACAAAGCTATATTGTCGACACCTATTTTCGAGGAAACGTCGAGTATAGCTTCGACGGTCTTCATTGCTACCTTTTCCATGTCGGACTTTTCGTCCTTATCCTCTATCGAAATGAGGGCTATCAGAGGTTCATCCATATTTCCAGTTTTACCCAAGCTTTCGATGTCTTCCGCTACTGGTGTCCTTTCTTTCACCCTGTACCTGAGGTATTCCGCGTGGATAAATAGGACTTTCAAGGTATCTACCAGTGGAAAGATGGCGATACTTTTATAAAAATATAACGCTGTTAATTAGATGGACGATTATATGGTTGAAGATAACTTAAAAAGCATAGAACTTGATGTCGATGATCTTCGGAAGTTCAAACTTAGATACTCTCTCGGACAGGACGATGGACGTAATTCTAGGCACTTCCTTAGAATAAAGGTCACGGAAGGCGCGATCACAAGCCGTCAACTCGTAGAGGTAGCGCGCCTCTCCGATCAATACGGAAGGGGAAAAGCATGGGTTACTGACCGTCAGAGTATCCAGCTTCATTGGATCGAAGGAAAGCACGCTACGGATATATTTTCACGTCTCGAAGGAATAGGTTTTACGACCGACAAATGTGGACAGGCTTATCCTAAGCCCGGATACGGAGACCTTCGAAACGTATGCACATGTCCGGTGGCAGGATTCGAGAAAGGAGAACAGATAAATGTCAAACCGCTCGCTGAGGAGATAAACGAATTTTTCGTCGGAAATGAAGATTTTTTGGATATGCCCAAGAAGTTCAAGATTTCGATCTCGGCCTGTGATATTGACTGTGCCCGATCTCAAATGCAGGATTTAGGATTTTTTTACCTGGAGAAGGACGGAGAACCCGGTTTTGGAGCAGTGATCGGGGGGGCTATGGGAATAGCTAAGCCCGGAGCTGTTACTGGAAAACCTCTAAACGTGTTCATCAAACCCGAAGATGTCTTCGAGGTATCCAAGAAAATGGCGGAGATTCATAGGGATTACAGCAATACGGAAGAAGTTGCGAAGGCACGCTTCAAATGGCTCGTCCACGAATGGGGGGCCGAAAAGGTAAGAGACAAACTGGAGGATAAGCTCGGAAGAAAACTTGAGAGGCACGAGTATTCTGGCCCTAAAATTAGCGGTAGAGAACATGTGGGAATCCAGGAACAGGAAAATGGAAAGTACTTCGTCAATATACCCCTTATCGGAGGAGGGATATCCAGCGAAGCGCTCAGAGAAATTTCTAAGGTCTCCGAAAAATATGGAACCGGTGATATAAGGACTACCCCCTATCAAAACCTGATATTACTCAATATATCGCCCGATGAATTGGAGACAAGTTTGGAGACCTTGAAAGACGCAGGTTTATCCGTTAAAGGCTCAAGAACGCGATGGGAAAGTGTTGCTTGTGCGGCGGATTTTTGTGCTAATTCTTCACAGTACCGTCCTAAAAGAGCTTTGAGATCAATAATAGATTATTTGGAAGAGAATATTGGAGATGAATTGAGTGATTTCAAGGTGAATATAGGTATTTCCGGATGTCCACGCGATTGTGGACTTTTGAAGGCCTCGGATATAGGAATGCTTGCTGTTTCGCCTGGTGAGAACGGAATTGACTCCGAAAAATACATGCCTCATCTAGGAGGGGAATTTGGTGAAGATGCCAGATTTGCTGATCGTTTACCAGATAGTAAGAGCGTCGACGAATTGAAGGGATCAATACAAAATCTGATTGAAGAAGCATTAGACGAAGGATACAATAACATACGGGATCTTTATGCTGACCGTACGACCCAAGAGCTAATAGAAATAGCTGAAATGGGAGAGGGTTGAAAAATGGAGAGCGCTGAAAACAATTTGAGGAGATTGGACAAAGGCAAATATGAGATAGATGTAAAGGGGTATTCCTGTCCATACCCCGAGGTAATCGCTCGGAGATCTCTGGAAGAGATGAATTCCGGTGAAATACTCGTTCTCAAAACCGATAATAAACCCTCCAGCGAACGCGTTCCTGCTGCATTGAAGGAGGAAGGACACGAATCTCAGGGAGTTGAACAAAAGGGAGAAGCCCTGTGGGAAATTAAAATCAGGAAAAAGTAAACTACCCGTATACCGACTAACTTGGGTTTGATGAAAAAAACTTTGATCGAGTTTTCTATGATCCCCGTTCCCATTTTATTTTTCAAGTTTTTCTTTTTCCTCCCTTACAGCGCAGAGGATCTTGTTCGATAGGGATCGACTGAAGTCTTGTAACACGATGTCGGTGTCACGGTTTTTGATTTCATCCTTCGCCTTTTCCACTTGTTCCTTTCTGATTTCCTCAACTTCCCTATACAAATTCTCGAGCGGATCACTTTGTAAGAATCGATTTTTTTCCTTTTCTATCATCTCCTCTACCTTTTTCATCTCTTCCCTCCTCTCAACCAGATTTTTCCTTGCCTTTCCAGTGAGTTCCTTGTAAGATACGTATTTTATATCCTCAGCGTTTCTCACCTCGGGATGGACGTTTGGCGGAACTGAAAGGTCCAGAAGAACCTTTTTCTCCTCTAGTGGCGGGATCTTTTCCTCCGTGATAACGTAGTGAGGAGCTCCGGTAGCACATACGATTATCCTCGCCTCCTCGATGAGATCTGAAAGTTTTGAAAGTCTGTGGCTCTCACCTCCTATTTCCTCCGCCAGTTCGATCGCGTTTTCGTAGGTACGGTTTGCAACCATTATGCTCGTTACTCCTTCAACCTTCAGATATTTTGCCACAGTGGTCCCTATATTTCCAGCTCCTACGACGACGGCATTTTCACCTTTGAATTCCCCGATAATATCCTTAGCACGGTCCAAACCGATAGAAGCTACGCTGATTTTCCCCGAACTTATCTCGGTTTCCCTCCTAACTTTTTTTCCAAATTTCAAAGCCTGATCGAAGAGGCCTCTCAGACGGGAGCAGGCACGATTCTCGCGAATCGAATCGTTGTAAGCCTCCCTAACCTGATTTAGGATTTCCGTTTCACCGACTACGAGGGAGTCAATTCCGGAAACCACTCTCAAAAGATGGTCGAAAACTTCACTCCCCTCCATCAAGTTCAGGTCGTCGAAGGCAGGATGTTGGATTTCCTTCGAAAAATAGTAGGTCTCGACGCGGTTACAAGTCCTGATGAAAACGTAGTTATCGATTCCGTTTCGATCTAGAAGAGATTTTATATCCCTTCCTGCGGACGGTATCTCCTGTACTTCGCCGTCCTTGTGTGTATATGACAGGCATCTTAACTCGTCCATTTTAAGGCCCCCGCCCAATTCTCTCTAGACAGTCCTTTATCGCCCCTCTTGTTCTATCGAGATCTTCACCGGAATGGGCTGCCGATATAAACCAGCTCTCCATCCTGGAAGGTGGAATGAATACACCTTCATCCATTAAGGATCTGTGAAATTCCCTGAATTTTTCAGGGTCGCTTTTACGAGCATCTTCCGCGTCCTTTACATCTCCGTCCTTGAAAAATACCTGTAACATAGGGCCTACTCGATTGACTGGATATTCGCTTTCCTCATGGAATAGTTCCGCCACCTCTTCTGCAAAATTGCTCGTCCTTTTTATGACTTTTTCCTTCTCGAGTATCTCGATCGTCGCTCTGCCTGCGGACATTGCCACGGGGTGCCCACTGAACGTTCCAGCGTGAAAAATTTTTCCCGTGGGAGTAACCTCTTTCATGATCTCCCTTTTCCCTCCAAAAGCCCCTATTGGGAAACCTCCTCCTATGATCTTACCCATGGTTACGAGGTCAGGTTTGACGTTGAAATATTCCTGAGCACCTCCCATCGCCAATCTAAAACCCGTTATAATCTCGTCGAAAACTAGGAGGGCGTCGATTTCATTACAGATCTTTCTAAGACCCTTCAAAAATCCCTCTCCCGGGGGAATGCAGCCGGCATTTCCCATAACGGGTTCTACAACTATGGCTGCCAGTTCTTCTTTTTCTGCGATAATTTGTACCTTCTCGAGGTCGTTAAAAGGTGCGACCGTTGTGGAATTCTCCAGAGCTTTTGGAACTCCGGGGCTCTTTACACCTTCGGAGCTAAAGAGTAGAGAGTCGTTTGCCCCGTGATAACCGCCGTCGAACATCAAGATGTTTTCCCTATCCGTGTATCCTCTAGCCAAACGAACTGCATTGACAGTTGCTTCCGTCCCTGAATTGACAAATCGAAGCATTTCGATGTCGGGGACATGTTCAACGATTTTTTCCCCGAGGCCGATCTCGGTTTCCGTGGGGATTCCGAAATGTAGGCCCTTTTCTAGCTGCTCCTTGACCGCCTTGAGCACTGCAGGATGTCCGTGTCCTAGGATCAGTGGGCCATATCCAAGGCAGTAGTCCAGATATTTCTTTCCGTCTACGTCATAGATCTCGGACCCGCTCGCCGATTTTACAAAAAAGGGGTACGGTTTAAAGGCCCTAACCGGGCTGTTAACTCCCCCCGGAAAGAGGGACTTCGACTTTTTATAGAGCTCCTCTGAATCCATTCTGACACCCTTCGGTTCTTGATAATACGGAAAAGATTCCACTAAAATAACTCCTATTGAGCAATTTTTCGCCCTCCGAACCTATAATTATGGAACTACCTCCTCGAAAAAATTTTTGAGATCGGGACGTGTAAGCTCGAATTTTACGGTAAGATTCTCGTTAAGCGCGGATTTCGTAGTTTTTCTACCAATCGTAATTAAAAAAGATTCATTCAATTTTTCCTTAAAATCTTCTTTTAACCCTTCGTTATGGGCCGCTTCCATCAAAATCTTCAAGATTCCGGAGCTGGTAAGTATTGTATATTCGGGATTTGATCTGAGATAGCTTTTCACGGTCTCTGCAACATCCTTAGGTATAACGGAATACGCAGTGACGTTTTTTGCTCCTTCGATATCTTTTTCGGCTAAAGAGGATCTTAAGGCGAGAGATTTCCAACTTTTTTCTTTCAAAAGATTCTCTATCCCTTCACTGCTGTGGAGGCTAGGAAGAATTATTTCTTCGGCGCCAAATTTCTCAAGGACTGCCTTAGTCCTGTTTCCGACCGCCATAATTTTGTACCGATCGAAATCCACCAACTCCGCGGCACTCCTGACCCCGTTAGGACTCATGAAGATCAGGGCGTCCCAGTCCTCCTCTAGAGCATTCCTCAGTTCCGGGTTATCGGAGTCTTCTATTCTACAGACATTATAAAAAAGGGGAATACCGCCGGATTTTTCTATGAGCGCTTCCGTTCTATCTTCTTCCAAATCTGGCCTAAAGATGGCGACCCTACGTCCCTTCAATCTGAGCAATTCTCTAACAACTTCTCCCGATACCAGTATCGCCGGAGGTGCTATCCCGACCAGCTCGGCCAGATCGACTATTTCGGAAAGCGGTGAGAGAAGTATTCTTTCATCGTCTCGCGTTCCCGAACTTATCAAGGCGGAAGGTGTTTCGCGGGATTTACCGGATATCAGCAACTTTTCGACCACCTTAGAAAGGTTTCCAACCGTCATCAAAACTACTGCAGTGTCCCCGACCTCGGTCCAAGTTGGATCCTTTCCACCGGCTTCTACGCCGGTCAGAATGGTGATGCTGGAAGAAACCCCTCTCTTTGTAAGAGGTATTCCGAGTAGAGGCGGTAGAGAAGTTGCGGAGGAAAGACCTGGTACGACCTCTACTTCGATTCCACGTTCCTGCAGGAACTGAATTTCCTCTCCACCTCTACCAAAGACCACCGGGTTGCCGTTCTTAATTCTCGCGACCACCTTCCCGTCTTTGGCTTTAGAGAAGAGGAGGTTATTGATTTCATCCTGTTTGCTAGATTCTCCCGGTATCTTGCCGACGTCAATCTTTTCGGCGTCTCCGGCATAATCAAGAACTTGTGAATCGATGAGCCTATCGTAAAGAATGACTTCAGATTTTTTCAAGATATCAACTGCCCTCAGAGTAAGTAAGTCCGGATGCCCGGGACCGGCACCTATCAAATAGACTTTACCTTTCAATTTTGAGCCTCCTAGCTGCCTCTCTGCCGAGCTTTTCGGGCTCTTTACCCGAAATCATCGCTATATTTCTGGATCCCCCTTCATGGAGCACTGAAGTGATTTTGATAAGATCCTCACCGACTTCGGCTACGGCTCCCACTCCAGATCTACAACCCAACCCAAGCTCTTCTAAAAAGGCCCTTTCAGAAATCGACGCTATGTTAACATTTCCATCGTCAATTGAACTCAGGAAATCCACCTTCTCATCGTCTCTTCTCGATACAACGCCAAGTGTACCTTGCCCCGCTGCCGGGACAATCTCTCGAAAAGAAAATTGGTAATCGGCCTTCTCTCTGAACCCCAATCTTTCGAGGGCGGCCATGCTCGTGACCAACGCATCGTATTTGTCTCCACTTTCAATCTTCTCTATTCTGGTATCCACATTCCCTCTTATATCCTCGAATTTTAAGTCGGACCTCAGATAAGAGATTTCCGATCTCCTCCTAGGACTCCCTGTTCCGATCACGGAGTTTGAAGGGAGCTCCCGAAAGCTATCGCCGTCGGAGGACACGAGGACATCGTTTGGGGTTAATCGTTCCGGAAAGCTCGCTAGGACGACTTCTTCGGGAATTTTCGTGGGGAGATCCTTCAAGCTGTGAACCCCTATGTCGACTTCCCCCCTATGAACCGCTCTGTTAATTTCCTTGACGAACTTTCCGGTTCCCCCTCCTTTTCCTCTGTCGCCGGAAGTTTCGATTACCACTATTTCGATTTTTAGGCTATCATCGACCTTTTTGATTTTCTCAGACACTCTACGAGCTTGGAGTCGTGCTAGTTTACTACCCCTCGTACCTATTTTAACTTTCACCCAACCACCTAGCCACATCGAGGGCTGCGTAAGTTATAATGAAGTTTGCTCCGGCCCTTTTGATTGACGTGAGGCTCTCCAAAAATACGTCCTTTTCGTCAATATCTCTTCTCCGGCTTGCCTCTTTGATCATGGCGTACTCTCCGCTTACCTGATAAGCAGATATGGGGATGTCAAATTTCTGGGACACTCCTCTTATGATATCAAGATAGGGGAGTGCAGGTTTCACCATGACGATGTCGGCACCTTCATTTATATCGAGAGATATTTCACGTAAAGGTTGATCACTCGCTCTGTAATCCATCTGATATGTATTTCTACCCTTTAGCTTCGGGATTTCTTCGAATTCCTTTGGTGCGCTTTCGGCTGCGCTGCGAAAAGGGCCGTAGAAACTACTGTTGAATTTTGCCGAATAACTCATTATCCCGACTCGCTCAAAACCCTTCTTATCCAAACTTTTACGAATGGATCTTACTTGACCGTCGAGCATCGCAGAAGGAGATACGTAATCTGCCCCAGCTTCCGCTTGTGATATTGCGGCCTTTTTTAAGACTTTAAGAGATTTATCGTTATTCAACCCCTTCTCGTCCAGTATTCCACAGTGTCCATGAGATGTATACTGGCAAAGGCAAGTATCCGTGAAGAGTGTTAAGTCGGAAATTTTCTTTATTTTCCGCCCTGCCATCTGTACAATTCCCTCTTCTGCGTACGCTCCGGAGCCTTCCTCGTCCTTCTCTCCCGGTATTCCAAAGAGCAGTACGCCGGGTATTCCGATATCTTCACATTCGGATAATATTTCTTCCAAACCATCCAGAGGGTAGTGAAATTGGCCAGGTAATCCTTCGATTTCTGTCTTTTCTTCGATACCTTCTTTGACAAATATAGGATAAAGGAGATCATTTTTGGTTAAAGAGACGTTCCTCATGAGCCGACGCACGTTCTTTTCCTTTCTCAATCTCCTCAATCTATTCTTTGGAAAACTCATTTTCCAACAACTCCTTGGCTTTTTTGGTAATGGATGGGTCGTTACCCAAGGTAGTAAGAGATATTTTTCTTTTCACCGTCTCAACGACGGCGGGAAATACGAGATCTCCATCTTCGAAGTCTCCCGCCTGATTGACTAGTACGCCGTCTTCCTTAGCCTTTCTGGCTATTTGAGAGTTTAATTCTTTGTCGCTTGTGGCGGAGACCGCGAGGAAGTAGTCCTCGAGGGAGGGAATGGAATCGGGACTTAGCTCTCTTTGAAGCATGTCTATACCTTCGACCTCGATATTTCTTTTATCGACACCCAATACGTCGGCCCCCGAATCTCTAAGCCTCTCTGCGCGTCTTCGCCCGACGTTTCCCAATCCGAAAACTATTGCTTTCCTTCCTTCCATATCCATATAAAAGGGAAGATACATCTTTGATCAGTCCTTTAAATATTATTCTTTTT
>Ga0207421_10000972_pt1 | contig 37221 bp, 34 predicted proteins | sample SodLakKL_010_SED_4_FD_187542 | JGI IMG/M metagenome (GOLD analysis project Ga0207421, IMG submission 187542) | Alkaline sediment microbial communities from Lake Tanatar, Kulunda Steppe, Russia - 8KL_010_SED (SPAdes) (version 2) | ecosystem: Environmental > Aquatic > Non-marine Saline and...
CGCCGGGGCCCGAGGCCCGGCGTGTGCAGCAGCCGAAGCCAGTCTCGCAGCCGCTCCCTCGGCGTCTCGGTGGCCGGATCAGGGGTGCCGGACCTTGAAGCCTTCACGGATGGGACGGATGGACTTGATCACCAGCGCGTAGGACACCTTGTCGAAGGTACGGAACACCATCAGGTTGCCGATCTCTTCTTCGGGCAATTGGACCATGTCGTTGCCCGTGCCGCTGACCGGGTCACGCGCGACGCGGCCCGCCTCCCAGACCGCGAAGACCTGGCCGTTGCGGATGCCCTCGCGCTCGCCCCGGTTGATCACGGCCGTCTGAAGGGTCCCGATCTGGGTGATGGCATCGAACAGCATGATCACCGTCCCTTCGAGCCCGGGCGGGGGGCGGCTGATGTCGAACAGGAGATCCTGGTCGTCGTCGAAGCCGATCAAGCGATCGCCGCGGACGGCCTCGCGCTGACCGTCGCGCAGTATGACGGTTGCGATTTCGCCACCACGGACGACTTCCGCTTCCCCGACGGGAATGGTGGCCACACCCAGTTCCTCCCGGGTGTCGGGATCGATCAGCATGCGGTCCCGGCGCACGAGCTGGTACAGATCCCAGCGCTGGGCGTCGGGCGCGTTGCGCACGTACACGCGGTCGTCAGGGCCAAAGATCACGCGCTCGTCCTGTGCGGCGACGATGTATGGCGCCTGCTCCAGCGTCTCTTCATCAACGACGCGCGCGCGGAACATGAACGGCTGCAGGGCGGAAATGGGGAATGGCTCGTCATCCAGTGCCTCGATCCGCACCCGCGGTGCGAGTTCGATCATCACCCCGGGTCGATCCCCGACGAAGTAAATGCTGAGGACGTCACCGGGATAGATCAGGTGTGGGTTGCGCACCTGTGGGTTGACCAGCCAGATTTCCGACCAGTACCAAGGGTCGCGCAAAAAGACGTTGGCGATGTCCCAGAGCGTGTCGCCCTCCTGGACGACATACCGTTCCGGCGCGCTGGCCCTGAATTCCGGTTCCGCCGCCGCCGGCTCCGGGGCAGGTGCTGGTTCGGCGGCCGGTACCCGGGTGTCGGCCGGTGCGGCGGGCTCGGGTACGGTCGCGCAGGCGACCATGCCCAGAGCCAGCAGGACAACGACACCCGTGCGGCGCATCAATGCTGCTGCAGCCCATGCGTAGAACATCGGTTTCCCCCTGATCGTGTGCCCGTGCCGAAGGCGCCGGGCTTCCCGCAATTCCGCCTGTTTCGCCCGCACTGCGAGCGTATCGCCGCGAATTCCTGCCACCTTTCGCTGTCTCCAGCTATAGAGCCCCTTGCTGCTGGTGCAGTGTCCACGCCGATCCGCGGTTCTCTCGTAAAACGAGCCCTGAACCCAATATACTGCATCAGGAACATGGTGGCGCTATCACACCCTACCCAAACTTAGCAGAAAAAAGGCGCCGGCACAGCATTCGAGATCGAGGTTTTACCCATGGCACTTAGAGAAATTCTTCACTTTCCAGATCCCCGCCTGCGTCTGCGCGCCCGCCCGGTGGATGCAGTCGACGATGCCATCCGCGCCCTGGTCGACGACATGTTCGAGACCATGTATGCGGCGCCGGGGATCGGCCTCGCGGCCACGCAGATCAATGTGCAGAAACGCATCCTGGTGGCCGATGTGTCGGATGACCAGAGTGCGCCGCATTGCCTCATCAACCCGGAGATTCTCAGTCGCGCGGGTGAGGAGGAGATGGACGAGGGCTGCCTCTCCGTTCCCGGCTTCTACGAACGGGTGCAGCGCGCCGAGCGCGTGCGCGTCCGGGCCCTGAACCGCGACGGCGAAGCTTTCGAGATGGACATCGATGGCCTGCTCGCCGTCTGCATCCAGCACGAGATCGATCACCTCGATGGCAAGCTCTTCGTCGATTACCTCTCCACCCTGAAGCGCAACCGCATCCGCAAGAAGCTGGAGAAGCAGGCCGCGAAAGCACCGTCGGAGCGCACGTCGCTGGCCGGCTCCGCCGTCAACCTTTGATGGCCGCAGGCCGGCGTATCGTCTATGCCGGAACGCCGGAATTCGCGGTACCTGCCCTGGCAGCACTGATCGCCGCCGGCCGCTCGCCGGTTGCGGTCTACACGCAGCCCGATCGGCCGGCGGGGCGCGGCCGCAGGCTCACTGCCAGTCCGGTGAAAAAACTGGCACAGCAGGCCGGTATCCCGGTCCTGCAGCCGGCTTCGCTGAAGCCCGCCGACGCCCAGGCCGAGCTCGCGGCACTCGCACCCGATCTCATGGTGGTCGCAGCCTACGGGTTGATTCTGCCGCGCGCTGTGCTCTCGATACCGCCACTGGGCGGTCTGAACATCCATGCCTCCCTGCTGCCCCGCTGGCGCGGCGCAGCGCCGATTCAGAGGGCCATCCTCGCCGGCGATACCGAGACCGGCGTCTGCCTGATGCAGATGGAACCGGGCCTGGATACCGGTCCCGTCTTCGCCTGCGAACATCTGCAACTGGACGCCGACGCGACCGCCGCCAGTGTGCACGATCGGCTTGCCACGATGGGTGCGGATCTTCTCCTGGAAAGACTCGAAGCCATCCTCGACGATCAGCTGGCGCCACGGCCGCAGCCGGAGGAGGGCGTGCGCTACGCACACAAGATCGATAAAGGGGAGGCCTGGATCGATTGGGCCGAGCCTGCGCTCGCGATCGACCGCAGGGTGCGCGCCTTCACGCCCTGGCCCGTTGCGCAGACGGCGCTCGACGGCCGGGTCCTGCGTATTCATGCGGCGCGGCCCCTGCCGGGCGAACCCGTTCCCGGGGACGTTCCGCCGGGGACCGTCCTCGCCACCCGGCGGGACGGCGTCGATGTGGCCACCGGGGACGGGATCCTGCGCCTGCAGACGGTGCAGTTGCCGGGCCGCAAACCGATCCCGGCCAGTGCCTGGGCGCACGGCGGGGATCTGGCGGGCCGGATGCTCGGAGCCGTCGCGTGAGCCGTGGGCGGACCGGGTGGGTTCCCCGCCGGCAGGCCCTGGAGGCATCGAGCCGGGTCATTCTGAAGGGCGAGTCGCTGACGGCCGCGCTGCTCGAAGAGACCGCCGAGCTGCCCCCGCGCGAGGCCGCATGGGTCCGGGCCCTGACCTATGCGACGGTGCGTTGGTACATCCGGCTCGAGGCGATCGTCGAGGGCATGTTGGAACATCCGCTGAAGCCACGTGATGCGGTGGTGCGGGTGTTGCTGTGCCAAGGGTTGGCGGAGATCTTCCATTTCGGCACGCCCGATCACGCGGCGGTGCGCGAGACCGCGGAACTCGCCCGCGCCATCCAGCGGCCCGGCGCCGTCGGGCTGGTCAATGCGCTGCTGCGCCGAGCCTTGCGCGAACGCGTGGAGCTCACGGCCGCGATGGACCGCAGCCCCGGCATGCGGTACGCATGCCGGGGCTGGCTGGTGGCCGGCATCCGCGACGCTTTCCCTGATATCTGGGAGGAGATTCTGCGGGCCTCCACCGAGCCGGCACCGATGACGCTGCGGGTGAACACGGCCCGCAGCGAGCGGGCGGCACTGCTGGAGCGGCTGGCGGAGGCGGGTCTGACCGCCGCCGCGCACCCGCTGGTGCCCTCGGCGCTGACGCTCGCCGAGCCGCTGGATGTCGACAGACTGCCGGGATTCGCCGATGGGCTGGTGTCGGTGCAGGACGCGGCGGCCCAATGGGCGGCGCTGCTGCTCGCGCCAAGACCAGGTGAGCGGGTACTCGACGCCTGTGCAGCGCCGGGGGGCAAAACCGGCCACCTGCTCGAGACGGTGGCCGGGGATCTCGACCTCACCGCGCTGGACGTGGACGGTCCGCGCATGGGCCGCGTGCGCGAGAATCTGCGCCGGCTCGGATACCGGGCCAGGATGCACATCGGCGATCTCGCCGACCCGGAGAGCTGGTGGGATGGCGAACCGTTCGACGCGATCCTGCTGGATGTCCCCTGTTCCGCGACCGGCGTGATCCGGCGGCATCCGGACATCAAGCTGCTGCGCCGCGCGGGTGACGTCGGCGCGCTCGCGGCGCGCCAGGCCGACCTTCTGGCATCGGCCTGGGAGCTGCTGCGTCCGGGCGGGCGCCTGCTGTACGCGACCTGCTCGTTGCTGGCCGCGGAGAACGAGCAGGTGGTGGCAGCATGGCTGGCGCGGACAGCGGACGCGAAAGCGGTACCGCTTGCATTCCCCGGTGGCATCGATCGCGTGGTCGGGCGGGCCATCGCCCTGGGTACGGAAGGGATGGACGGTTTCTACTATGCGCTGCTGGCACGCGAGGCCTGAGCTCATGCGCGGATGGCTCTTCGGCCTGCTGGTCTTGCTGCTGCTCGCGCCTTCCGCCACGATGGCGGCCGAGATCAGACATGCGGACCATATCTGGCAGGACGAGAACCGCCTGTTGGTACGCCTGTATCTCGACATGAGCCTGCCGGACGTCCTCGCGGATGCACTGGCCAACGGCGTGGTGGTCAACTTTCGCTCCGAGGTGCGCCTCGAGCGCGCGCGCGGCATCCTCGGCGAGCGTACCCTGCAGTCGGCCGGCAAGGTTGTGCGGCTCGAGTATTACGCGCTGAGCCGGCATTACTTGGTCACGGATCTCGAGCGGCAGCAGATGGACTTCGCCCCCACCGTGGGGGATGCGCTGGAGATGCTCGCCCGGCGCCTTGGCCGCGTGGTGCTGGAGGTGGATCGTGACGCGTTGCGCCCCGGCCGGGATTACACGCTGGCCTCGCGGGTACAGCTGGACCACACGGCCCTGCCGCTGCCCCTACAATGGGATGCGCGGCTGCGTGGTGCCTACGGGACACAACTGGGGTGGTATCGGTGGTCTTTGGAATGAGGCGTTTCCCCTGGGGTCTGCTGGGCATGGTCGTCCTGTTCCTGTTGCTGCTGGCGTCGCTGGTGGTCATGGGCGACGCCGCACAGAACTCGGACCGCTTCGAGCGGCTGTTCCTTTGGCTGCTGGCCTTCCATGGCCTGGTGCTGGTGGTGCTGGGTACGCTGATCATCTATCAGCTCTCCCGCCTGATTGTCCAGAATCGGGACGGCGTGCCCGGCAGCCGCCTCACGCTGCGTCTGGTCTTCGGCTTCATGCTCGTCGCGGTGCTGCCGGCGACGGTGGTGTATTACTTCTCCTTCAAGTTTCTGAACGAGGGTGTGGACTCCTGGTTCGATGTGCGCGTCGACGGAGCCCTCGAGGACGCGCTGGAGTTGTCGCGTTCGTCGCTGGACCTGCGCGTGCGACAGCTGTCGCGGGAGACGCAGGAGATCATGCGCCAGCTGGAGGACGTGTCCGAGGCCCTGGTCCCTCTGGCACTGAATGACGTTCGCGCCCAGCTGAACGCACAGGAACTGACGCTGGTCGGCGCCAACAACCGCATCATCGCCTCCAGCACCGACAGCCCGATCCGGCGCCTGCCATCGCCGCCTGGCGCCGACATCCTGTGGCGCATGAGCCCCGGCCAACCCTTTACCAGGCTCGAGCCCCAGCCGGATGGTTCGCTGGTGATCCGGGTCGTCGCCACCGGCGGGGACCGCCGCCCGGGCGCGGACAGTCGGATCCTGCAGGGAATCTATCCGGTGGACCCGCGCATGAGCGCACTGGCGGTCCGGGTTGAGGACGCGTTCGTCGACTATCGGGAATTCGCCTACCTGCGGGGCCCGATCAAGCAGGGCTTCATCTTCACCATGTCGCTGGCTCTGGCCATCTCGCTGATGGCGGCGCTCTGGGCGGGTCTGCTGGTGGCGCGGCGCCTGGTTCGGCCGGTCACCGATCTGGCCGAGGGTACGCGGTTGGTGGCCTCGGGCGACTACAGCACGCGCCTGGCTGTAAGTCGGGACGATGAACTCGGATTTCTGGTGCGCTCCTTCAACGCCATGACCCGTACGCTGAGCGAGGCGCGGCAGGAAGCGGAGCGGAGTCGGCGCCTGCTGGACGCGGAGCGCGCCTATCTCGAGAGCGTGCTCCAGCACCTGCGCTCCGGGGTGCTGGCGCTGGACGGCAGCCTGCGGCTGCGTACCGCCAATGATGCCGCGTGCCAGATTCTGGAATGTGATCTGCGTTCCGGACACAACCGCTTCCCCTCCGAATTCGACGAGGACTGTCCGCTGGTGGCCCAGTTTTTCGACGCGATCAGCGACGCCCTGACCCGACGCGAAAAGGAGTGGTCGCGGGAGGTGGTGGTCTTTACACGCAGCGGACGCAAGGTCCTGATGACCCGCGCAGTCTGGCTGCCCAACCCGGGTAACAACCGCGGGCTGCATGCCATCGTGTTCGACGATATGACCGAGTTCCTGCGCGCCCAGCGTGACGCGGCCTGGGGCGAGGTCGCTCGGCGTCTGGCGCACGAGATCAAGAATCCGCTGACGCCGATACAGCTGTCAGCGGAGCGGTTGTCACGCCGGCTCGGCAAGACTCTCGAGGGAGCCGACCGCGAGATGCTCGACCGTGCCACCCAGACCATCGTGCAGCAGGTGGAGGCCATGAAGACGCTGGTCAATGCCTTCCGCGACTATGCCCAGGCGCCGCGCCTCGCCCTTGCGCCGCTGGACCTGAACAGTCTGCTGCGCGATGTCTGCGAACTCTATGACGGCGAAGGGCAGCCGGCGCGGGTGGCGCTGGACCTCGCACCCCGGATGCCGACCATACGGGCCGATGCGGGACGCCTGCGCCAGTTGATGCACAACCTGATCAAGAATGCCCTGGAGGCGGTGCAGGGACGTCCCGACGGCGAGGTGCGCGTGTCCACCCGCAGCCTCGAGGACGACCGCGGCCGCCGCGTGGAGCTTCGCGTCGCCGATAATGGGCCCGGGATCCGCCAGGACTTCCTGGAACGCATCTTCGAGCCCTACACGACGGACAAGCCGCGTGGCACCGGGTTGGGGCTGGCCGTGGCGCAAAAGATCGTGGAGGAACATGGCGGTATGATTGAATGCCATAATCAGCCGGAAGGGGGCGCCGTGTTCGTGATCCGGATTCCGGTCAGTCACGGCGGTGACACCGGTGGTGTCGGAGAACAACAGAAATGAGCGGACCTTACGTATTGGTGGTGGACGACGAGCCGGACATCCGCATGCTGTTGCGCGATGTGCTCGAGGACGAGGGGTACGAGGTTGCGCTGGCCGGTTCGGTTGCGGAGGCCAAGGCGGCGCGCCGCAGCCGCCGCCCCGATCTGATCCTGCTCGATGTCTGGATGCCGGATGGCGACGGCGTCAGCCTGTTGAAGGAATGGAGCGACGAGGATGGACTGCCCTGTCCGGTGGTGATGATGTCGGGGCATGGCAACGTCGAAACCGCGGTCGATGCCACAAGGCTCGGCGCCTACGACTTCATCGAGAAGCCCCTCTCCATCGACAAGCTGACCATCACCCTGAGCAACGCGCTGGCATCGGACCGCCTGCAGCGGGAAAACCAGGGTCTGCGCCGTCACGGTGCCGCGACCGCCGACCCGGTCGGGAACAGCCCGGTGATGCAGAACCTGCGTGACCAGGTGCAGCGCATGGCACAGCACGATACCTGGGTACTGATCTCGGGCGAGGCCGGCGTGGGCAAACAGACTTTCGCGCGCTACCTGCATGCGCGCAGTGCCCGGCGGGACAATCCATTCATCATCGTCGCGGTCGGCTCGCTGACGGGAGAGGAATCCATCGCCGAACTGTTCGGCACCGAGCAGGGCGACCGGATCCGGTTCGGCCTGTTGGAGCAGGCGGCCGGCGGCCTGCTGTTCCTCGACGAGGTCGCGGAGATGGATCTGCAGACCCAGGGCCGCCTGCTGCATGCCCTGGATACCCAGCGCATTACCCGGATCGGCGGCAATCACCCCATCGCAGTGAACGTCCGCGTCATCGCCGCCACCAAGGACGACCTCGCCGAGGCCGTCAGCGAAGGGCGCTTCCGCGAGGACCTCTACTACCGGCTGAACGTGCTGCCGCTGAAGATCCCGCCCCTTCGGGAGCATCCGGAGGACATTCCGACCCTGCTCGACTATCACATGATGCATCTGCATCAGCAGGAAGGCCTCCCGGCGCGCCGTTTCCAGGCGGGGGCCCTGGACCGGCTGCGCCGTTACCATTGGCCCGGGAATGTCCGCGAGCTGCGCAACTTCGTGCAGCGGCTGATGATTCTCGGTTCCGGCGACGAGGTCACCAGCGACGAGGTCGAGCGCACGCTGTCGGGCCAGACGCTGCACGAGGCCGAGCTGGACGAGGCGAGCCTGTTCCCGGACCTTCCGCTGCGCGAGGCGCGCGAGCAGTTCGAGCGGCAGTACCTGATCCATCAACTCGAGCGCAGCGAGGGCAACATGACCCGGCTTGCGGAGCGTGTCGGCCTCGAGCGCACCCATCTCTACCGCAAGTTCAAGACGCTGGGCATCGATCCGAAGAAACTGAAGACGGAAGCCTAGTGGGATGAAGCGGATCGTCATCGTGGGCGCTGGCCAGGTCGGGCAGTCCCTCGCCGAGGCACTGAGCGGCGACGGTCACAACGTCACCGTGATCGACACCCGCAGCGACTGCCTCGAGGCGATCGAGAGCCATCTGGACATCCGTACCATCAACGGCTTCGGTTGCCATCCCGGCGTGCTGGAGTCGGCGGGGGCCCGGGACGCCGAGATGCTGATCGCGGTCACCGATTCGGACGAAGTGAACATGCTTGCCTGCCAGGTCGGATCCACGCTGTTCGGCATCGGTACCAAGATCGCGCGGGTTCGTGAGCGCAGCTACCACGAAAACCCGAAGCTCTTTGCGCCGGATGCGGTTCCGGTGGACCTGCTGATCTCGCCGGAGGCCATTGTGACCAGCCAGATCCAGCGACTGGTCGAGCATCCGGGCGCGCTCCAGGTGCTGGACTTCGCCGACGGGCTGGTTTCGCTGGTTGGCGTCAGGGCCTACTACGGCGGGCCGCTGGTCGGGCACGAGTTGCGCAATATCCGTACCGATATGCCGGGTATTCAGACCCGCGTCGCCGCCATCTTCCGTCGCAACCACCCCATTGCTCCGGACGGGCACACCGTGATCGAGGCCGAGGACGAGGTCTTCTTCGTCGCGGCCAAGAAGAACATCCGCGCCGTCATGTCGGAGCTGCGGCGGCTGGAGAAGCCCTACAAGCGGATCCTGATCGGCGGCGGCGGCAATATCGGTCGGCGCCTGGCGGAGGCCCTGACCGGGCGTTACGAAGTCAGGATCATCGAGCACGACCCGCAACGCGCGGACTACCTCCGGCAGAAGTTGCCCGCAGGCACCGAGGTGCTGGTTGGCGACGGCTCCGACGATCGTTTCCTGGACCGTGCCGGCATCGGCGACATGGATGTGTTCTGCGCGGTCACCAACGACGACCAGGCCAATATCTTCTCGGGCATGCTGGCGAAGCGCCGGGGCGTGCGCAAGGTCATGGCGCTGATCAACCGGCCGGGGTACGTGGATCTGATGCAGGACAGCGCCATCGATATCGCCCTGTCCCCCCAGCAGGCCACGATCGGGGTGCTGCTGGCCCGGGTCCGCGAGGGTGGCACCGCCACCGTGCACAGTCTGCGCCGCGGCGCCGCGGAAGCCATCGAGACCATCGTCCATGGGGATGCCGGGAGCTCGCGGGTGGTGGGTCGTCGGATCGACCATCTGAGTCTGCCCAAGGGCGCCAGCATCGGGGCCATCGTGCGCGACCGCGAGGTGATCATCCCGCATCACGACACCGTGATCCACGCGGGCGACCACGCGATCCTGTTCCTGACCGACCGTGACCGGGTGAAGGCGGTGCAACGGCTGTTCCAGCCGCGGGCGAGCTTCTTCTGAGCGCCGAGGGGGGGCTGCCCGAACGGCTTCCAGAGCACCCGTCGGGCTGTGCTAATCTCCGCGCAGGGACAAAACGGAGTCACCGAAATGGCGGACATGATTGCGCGGTTCGAAGCCATGCTCGCAGGTGGCCAGGACTCGCCGATGCTGCGCCTTTCTCTGGGCAATGCCCTGGTCGCCGCAGGCAGGAGCGAGGAGGCCGTGGCCCACCTCGAGCACGCGGTGGCGCAGGACCCGTCCTACTCGGCCGCGTGGAAACTGCTGTCCAGGCAGTTGCTGGCCATCGGGGAACCGGCGCGCGCGCTGCAGGCCTGTGAACGGGGGATCGCCGTGGCCCGCGAAAAGGGCGATCTTCAGGCGGCCAAGGAGATGGAGGTCTTCGCTCGGAGGGCCCGGAAGCAGATGGAACCGCCTTCCAGTCAGCCATGAACCGCACTGACGAGGTGGCTGCGGCCGCGGATGATGCCTACCGGGCGCCCCTGACTCGCGCGCACTTCGCCCCCCGTTTCTGGGGCACCTGGCTGGGGCTGGGCCTGGTGTGGCTGCTGCATGCGCTGCCGCGTCCGGTCCTGCGCGGCCCCGCGGCCCTGCTGGCCTTGCTGATGCGCCTCGGCTCCGCCAAGCGCCGGCGCATCGCACAGATCAACCTGTCCTGGTGTTTCCCGGAATGGAGCGAGGCGCAGCGGCAGCGCCTGCTGCGTGAGCATTATCGATATGCCGCCCGCAGCCTGCTGGACTACGGAATGCTGTGGTTCGGTTCGCCGAAGACGCACGCCGCACGTATCCGGATGATTGGGGAGGAACACTTTCAGCGCCTGTACGCTCGCGGGATCCCGGTCATCGTGCTGGCACCCCATTCCGTCGCGCTGGATCACGGCGGCCTGCGCATGAGCCAGTTGCACGATGGGGTGTCGTTCGCGAAGCCGATGCGCAACCCGGTGGTGGAGTGGATCAATCACCGTTCCCGGACCCGCTACTCTGGCGATATCTTCACTCGTTCGCAGGGTCTGCGCCCCGCGATTCGCCAGATCCGCAAGGGGCGCTTCTTCTATTACCTGCCGGACGAGGACCTCGGTGCCGAGGGTGCAGTCTTCGCCGATTTCTTCGGTGTGCCGAAAGCGACCCTGACGGCCCTGGGACGCCTGGCGCGTCTGACGGGTGCGGCCGTATTGCCCAGCTTCGCCTATTACGATGACGCGGTGGACCAGTACGTGCTGAAGCTCTGGCCGCCGCTGGAGGGCTTCCCCGCTGGCGAAGCGCACGCGGATGCGGTGGCCATGAACGAGGCGATCGAAGCGTCGATCCGTGAGACCCCTGCCCAGTACCTCTGGACCATGCGCATGTTCCGGACGCGCCCGGGTGGAGGGCCGCACCCATACCCAGTGAAGTCCACCGACTAATGGGTCGAACACAGCGACCACTGGCGGGCGAGGTGGAAACGGTAACAATGGCCGTATTACCGTAACAGGATGGTAGCCAAGGTCCTGACGATCAAGCCGTCCGATCTGCACCGGCCGGTGGGGCAGGTGGCGCGTCGGCTGATGCGCAGGCGCCTCGCCGTGGCCGAATCCCTGTTGGCGACGCTGCACGATCCCGAGGCGGTGCACCAGTTCCGGGTCGCCATGCGGCGTGCCCGCAGTATCGAGACGGCGTATCGGCCCTACCTCGCTGACGTCGTCACGCCGAAGCTGCGGCGGCGCCTGAAGGCCGTGGTCGCGGCGACCGGCGCAGCCCGGGATACGGAGGTGCAGCTGACTCGGCTGGCGCAGCGTAGAGCCGATCCCAAGCCGCATCACCAGCCTGGCTTCGATTGGCTGCAGGAACGCCTGGAACGGCGCCTGGAGTCGGAATACGAGGAACTGTGTGCTTCGCTGGCGGAGCGGTTCCGGCTGGTGCACAAGCCCCTGCGCGCGCGGCTCAAGACCCGGAGCGAAGGGACGGAACCCGTTTTTGCCGAGGTCACTGCCGGCCTGCTGCTGGAGGCCAGCGGTGATTTCTCGCTGCGCTGCGCGCAGATCCTGGTCGACAGTTCCGAGGAGCCGCTGCACATGGCGCGCATCAGCGGCAAGCGCCTGCGTTACCTGCTCGAACCGTTGACCCTCGCGTTCCCGCAGGCGGCGGAGCAGGTCGTTGCGCTCAAGGTGCTGCAGGAACTGCTCGGCGAGATCCATGACCTGCAGGTGTTTGGCAAGGAACTGGCCGAGGCTTCCGAGGAGGCGGGCGCGGCGCGTCTGCGCAAGCTGATCGAGTTGTCCCTGACCCTGCCGTTCGACGCCCCGGAACTCGAACTCGCGCGGCAGCAGGACGAGCGCGCCGGCCTGATGTCACTGGCGCGGGATCTGCAAACGCGCCAGACCGACCTTGTCGAACACCTGCGCGCCCGCCTGCGCGCCGGTGCGGCCGAGGCGTTGGTGGCCGCGGTTCGCGCCATCGCGCGCGACTGTGGCCGCAGGGGTATGCCGGACGCACCAGTAAGCCGCTGACGCGGAACCCGGCGGCCTTCCCGACGGACAAATGCTGCATTGGCTCGAAAATCCTGGGGGAAACATGCTGCTGCCATTGCTCCGTCCCGCCCAGCTGCCGCTGCGCACTGCCCTGCTTCTGTTCCTGCTGACGGTCGGCGCCTGTGCCGGAGAGACCAGCGGGCCATCCGCCGCCTCGGAAGACTACCGAGTCGTCTCGATGACCAGTGATCTGGCGCATCCCTGGGCCATCGCTTTCCTGCCCGATGACAGCATCCTGATCAGCGAACGCCCGGGCCGGCTGCGGATCTTCCGGGACGAGGCGCTGCAGCCGGATCCCGTGCCTGGCCTGCCCGCGATCACCGCGACCGGGCAGGGCGGGCTGCTGGACCTGGCCCTGCACCCGGACTTCGAGCAGAACCGCTGGCTGTATTACACCTATGCGGCATCGGTGGACAACGGCGTCACCACCCGGCTGGCGCGGGCCCGCTTCGTGGACGATCGCCTCCACGACGTCGAGGTGCTGTTCACGGCGCAGCCCGCGAGCCGGGGTGGCCGTCATTTCGGCAGCCGCATCGTTTTCGACCGCGATGGCTACGTGTTCGTGTCCGTCGGCGACCGCGGCGACATGCCGCGTGCCCAGCGTCTCGATGACCATGCCGGAACGATCGTGCGCCTGCACGACGACGGGCGGGTCCCCGAAGACAACCCCTTCGTCGGGCGCGGCGACGTGCTCCCGGAGATTTTCGCCTACGGGGTGCGCAATCCCCAGGGCATGGCCCTGCATCCGCAGACCGGCGCGCTCTGGGAGCACGAGCACGGCCCGCGCGGCGGCGACGAGATCAATATCATCGAGGCCGGGCTGAACTACGGCTGGCCCGTGATCAGCCACGGCATCGACTATTCCGGCGCGCCGATCGGCGAAGGCATCCGCGAAAAGGAGGGCATGGAGCAGCCGCTGTACGACTGGACCCCCTCGATCGCGCCCTCCGGGATGGCCTTCTATCGGGGCGACGCCTTCCCGGATTGGGAAGGCGACCTTCTGGTCGGGGCATTGGCGCACCGTCACCTGGCCCGTCTAAGCTTCGATGCCGACAACGAGGTCGTGTCCGAAGTCCGCATGCTGGAGGCCTGGGGCAGTCGGATCCGCGACGTGCGCGTGCGCGACGGCCTGATCTACGTGCTGACCGATCACGACCCCGGGGAGCTGCTGCGCATCGAACCGGCCACGAAACCCTGAGGAAACATCGATGCTGTTCGCCGCCATGCACAAGACCCGTATGCCCGACCCCTCCGAGGCCCTGCCCGGCCGTGACGCCGCGATGCCGGTCCCGGCGCGCCATTCGGTCCTCGATGCGCCCCTGGCGCCGCCGTATCCGGAGGGGATGCAGACGATCCACTTCGGGATGGGATGTTTCTGGGGGGCGGAGCGGCTGTTCTGGATGTCGCCGGGCGTGTACACCACGGCGGTCGGGTACGGAGCGGGGCATACTCCGAACCCGACGTACCGGGAAGTGTGTTCCGGGTTGACGGGGCACAATGAAATCGTGCGGGTGGTGTTCGACCCTGAAGCGGTTTCGGTCGAGACCCTGCTCAAGGTTTTCTGGGAGGGGCACGACCCGACCCAGGGCATGCGCCAGGGTAACGATGCTGGAACCCAGTACCGGTCCGGGATCTATGTGTCGGTCCCCGAGCATGTGCCGGTCGCGGAGGCGAGTCGCGAGCGCTTCGCAACGGCCCTGCGCAGTGCCGGGCGCGGCCCGGTTACCACCGAGATCGCATTGCTCGAGGCGTTTTTCTTCGCCGAGGAGTATCACCAGCAGTACCTGGCGAAGAATCCCGGGGGCTATTGCGGTCTGGGCGGGTTGGCGGTCCCTTATCCCGCGGAGGCCTGATCAGGCCCGCTCTTCCTCGATGCCCTCGGCTGCCGTCCGGACCAGGGCCTGAAAGAGGCGTTGTTGGGTCTCCTTCTGCGGCAGGTACTCGGGATGCCACTGCACACCGACGCTCCAGCCCTGCACGCCCTCGATGGCCTGAATGACGCCGGTGGCCTCGCAGGCAGCCACCCGCAGTCCCTTTCCCAGCTTGTTCACGGCCTGGTCGTGCAGGGCGTTCACCCACAGGTCGTCGCGATCGAAGACGCGCGCCAGCCGGGTGCCCGGTTTCAGGGTGACGTGTTTCACCGGCAGCAGGCTGCGGGCCTGTGGAATCTCCACGTAGAAGCCATCGAGATTGCGGTTCAGGGTACCGCCCAGCACGACATTGATCAGTTGCATGCCGCGGCAGATGCCCAGCACCGGCTTGTGCTCGTCCAGTGCCCGGTTGATCAGGGCCTTTTCCAGACGGTCCCGTTCCTTGTCCAACGTTCCGCCGTGCGACTGGAATATGCGTCGCAGCAGCCAGAGGACGGGGTAGAAGGCATAACCGAAGATCCGCTGGGACCAGCGGCGCTCCGCTGCCTGGATGTCGCTGACGCCGGGTCCTTCGAAATCTCCGTACAGCGAGGGGTCCACGTCGGCGCCGCCACCGACGATCAGGGCATCGAATCGGCAGTGGTGGCAGGGCTGGGCCGGGCGGATACGGAGGGCACGGCCACCCGCGCGACGCACGGCCAGTGCGGTGAAGAACCACGCCAGCCATCCTCCGCGGTCCGGACCGGTGATGGCCACCAGCGGGCGCCGGGGCTTGAAGGCCGCCGGATCCACCGCATCGTTGGCCTCGTGCCGTTCAGAACCAGTCACGGATGCGCTTTGCCCATTCGTCGGCGAGTTGCCCCCAGGCCTGGGCCGGCCGCTGCAGGTATTCCGAGCCCGCTGCCGCCAGGCGCTCCGGATCCGCAGCCAGGTGTTCCACCTCGGCCCAGCCATTGAAGGGCCGCGCGAGGGTCCAGTCGGGGTCGTCGATCTCGCAGTTCGGCAGGCGGTAGTGCAGGGCCGGGCGAGGCTTGATCAGGTTGCGTTCCACCGGTGCCGCCATCACGCGTTCCCGGTCGATCTCGGCAAACAGAGGCAGCATGTCCAGGGGCCGATTACGCGTCGGGTTGTGTTCGAGGTAGTCATCGATCAGTTCCGTGATGGTGGGGCGGTAGCCGGGCTGCAGCACATGGCGCACGTAGCTGCCCGGAAAGGGCTTGATGTAAGGGGAGAGTTGGCGCGAAAAATCGATGTTGCCGGCCTTGACCAGGGCTTCGTAGAGCAGTACGAAGGCCTTGAGGATGGACGTCAGCCAGTCGGCTTCGAGGCTGTGGGCCTCGATGTTCAACTGCAGGCCGAAGGCGTACAGCAGCGAGGACTCGGTTCCGCGGGCGCCTTTCTTCTGCAGCGCGGCCCGCACCCGGTCGATGCGTGGCAGGATCTCAAGCGGCACCGGCGGGGCGACGATTTCGTGCGGGACCAGCCGGCCGGCAGCGTCGGCGAGCCAGCGATCCAGTGCTGCGCTGTCCTCGGCGGCCAGTTCGATCCCGAGCCGTTTCAGGTGCTCTCGGTAGCCCCTGTCCTTGAGTACGCGGGCATCCAGCTCGACCTCGAAATCCCCGAATTCTGTATCGCGGACGTGCGTGACAAAGGGTCCCTCCGACGAGATCCGGCCCCCGAACTCGTCCCGCACGGCCTCGGCCATCACATCGAGTGCGACTCCGGCCATCTCGATCTCGACGCCGATACGGCGTGGGCTGTCGTCGGGCGTGTGTCGCCAGGGAAGGTCTCTGAATTGAGTGGTCATCGCCAGATATGCTCCAGGGGCATTCACCCGTTCCTGCCCCTTGGTGTTCACGCCGGAATCATAGCGCACCGTTCACGTACCCATCGACCAGAGGTCTTTGCGCGCGGGCGGCAGGTGGGCTCGTACCAGTGCTCGTCGATCATCGAGGGCAGACGCGAGTTGCGCGTCGGCGGCAGGTGGGTGATGGGACGGCGGTGGCCGTCTCTGTCGGTTATTCTTGCGCATTCGCGCATCGTTTACACGTCCCGGCGGGAGGGGCTGCCTTTCATGGATCAGATCTATCTACGCGACCTGGAGGTCGAGGCCGTTATCGGCGTCTACGCCTGGGAGCAACGCATCCGACGCCGCCTGCGCTTCGATGTCGAAATGGGAGCAGATACGCTCGTGGCCGCCCGTTCCGGCGACATCGCGGATACCGTCGACTACGAGGCCGTCGCAGAGTGCATCCGTGCCATCGCCGGCCGGGAACCCCACGTGTTGCTCGAGAGCCTTGCCGAGGAGATCGCGCAGACGCTGCTCGACCGCTTTGGCAGTCGCTCGATCCGGCTGACGGTGGGCAAGCCGGGCGCGGTCCCCGGCGCCCGCGAGGTGGGCATCCGGATCGAGCGCGGTCGCTCTTGAGCATCGACCAGCGGTCCCCGCGGCGGGCCTTCGTCGGCTTGGGCAGCAATGTCGAGCCGGCCCGGAATCTGCGCGCAGCCCTCGTGGCGTTGGAACGGACTTTCGGGGATCTGCGGCGTTCCCCCGTCTGTGTCAGTCCGGCCGCGGGTTATGACGGGCCGGACTACTGGAATCTCTGTGTCGAATTCGACACCGCGTTGCCTGCGGAGGCCCTGGTGGCCGCGCTGAAGGATCTGGAGCGCAGTCTGGGTCGGCAGCCGAATGAGCCGCGCTACGCCCCGAAGACGCTCGACGCCGACCTGCTTCTGTTGGGCGATGAGACCTCCGCGGCACCGCCCCTGCCGCACCCCGAGATCCTGACACGGGCCTACGTGCTGGGCCCGCTGGCGATGCTGGCCCCGAGGCATCGGCTTCCGGGAGGCACAGATCCGCTCAGCGACCTCTGGCGGAATTTTGCGGGGGCCGACGAGCTGACGGTTCTCGAGCCGGATCCGCTCTAGATCCGTCAAACCTCTTCGCATTGGCCCGCTCCCGGAGGATCGACCTCTGGCCGCGATCCGCCGCCCCCCGTCGCGGCCGGAGGCCGCTCCACCTTGCCACCATCCGTAGGAGCGACCTCTGGTCGCGATTACCCGCGCTGGATCGCGGCTGGAAGCCGCTCCTATATCGGCGTTGCACCATTAAGGTGCATTGCTGCCCCGTATTCCGTGCCGTCTTGGTGCAAACGCCACGCGGCGTCCCCCCTCCTGATCGAAAAAGCCGCCGCAACGGCCTCCGATGCTGTTGGCACGGGCCATGCAAGACTCCGCCTGTCTGAAAGACACCAATCGTCCCTGTGGACACACCGGCTCTCTCGAAAAGGAGTGAATGATGAAAATGATCACGGCGATCATCAAGCCGTTCAAGCTTGATGATGTTCGCGAAGCAATCTCGGAAATCGGCGTGCAAGGCATGACGATGACGGAAGTTAAGGGTTTTGGTCGCCAGCGCGGTCACACGGAGCTCTATCGTGGGGCCGAGTACGTGGTCGACTTCCTGCCCAAGGTGAAGCTCGAGGTCGCCGTCGATGGCGACATGGTCGACCGGGTGGTGGAAGCCATCTCCAAGTCGGCGAGCACCGGCAAGATCGGTGACGGGAAGATCTTCATTTCGCCCATCGAGCAGGTGGTCCGCATCCGTACCGGCGAAACCGGTGCCGAGGCGCTTTAGAGCGCGGCGACTGAACTCACTTAACACTGGAGAAATCCCATTATGGAACAGCAAGTAACTGAACTTGCCTACGCCCTCGACACCTTTTATTTCCTGGTGTCGGGCGCGCTGGTCATGTGGATGGCCGCAGGCTTCACAATGCTCGAGGCGGGCATGGTCCGCACCAAGAGCGTCGCCGAGATCCTCACCAAGAACATCGCCCTGTATTCCATCGCCAGCATCATGTTCATGATCGTCGGCTACAACATCATGTACGGCGAGGGCGTTTCCTCGATCATCCCGAGCATCGGTGCCTTCATCACCGGCGACAACAGCGTCGAAGACGTGATGGCCAGCGGCGGCGACGTCTACTACTCGGATCGTGCCGACTTCTTCTTCCAGGTGGTGTTCGTTGCCACCGCGATGTCGATCATTTCGGGTGCGGTCGCGGAACGCATGAAGTTGTGGGCGTTCCTGGCCTTCGCAGTAGTCATGACCGGCTTCATCTACCCGATCCAGGGTTTCTGGAGCTGGGGCGGTGGTTTCCTCGACGAACTGGGTTACCTCGACTACGCGGGCTCGGGCATCGTCCACTTCACCGGTGCCGTGGCGGCCCTGGCCGGTGTGATCCTCCTCGGCGCCCGTAAGGGCAAGTACGGTCCGAACGGTGAGATCAACGCCATTCCGGGTTCCGCGATGCCGCTGGCCACCCTCGGCGTGCTGATTCTGTGGCTGGGCTGGTTCGGCTTCAACGGCGGTTCCGAGCTCAAGGTCTCCGACATCGATTCGGCGAACAACGTCGCGGCGGTCTTCGCCAACACCAACCTGGCAGCCGCCGGTGGCGTGATGGGCGCACTGATCACCACGCGCCTGCTGTTCGGCAAGGCCGACCTGACCATGGCCCTGAACGGTGCGATTGCCGGCCTGGTGGCCATCACCGCCGAGCCGCTGATGCCGTCGCCCCTGCTGGCCGCCATCATCGGCGCGATCGGCGGCGTGATCGTGGTCTTCTCGATCGTCGGCCTGGACAAGCTGCGCATCGACGATCCGGTCGGCGCGATCTCCGCGCACGGCACGGTGGGTATCTGGGGCGTGATGGCGGTGCTGCTGTCCAACCCGGATGCGACGGTCTTCGGCCAGGTGGCCGGTCTGGCGGTGATCTTCGGCTTCGTCTTCATCGCCAGCCTGATCGTGTGGGGCATCCTGAAACTGGTGATGGGCATCCGCCTCTCGGAAGAGGACGAGTACATCGGCGCAGACATCTCCGAGTGCGGCCTGGAATCCTATCCGGAGTTCAGCAAGAAGTCCTGATGGCACGAACCGGAATGCCCGGCCAGTGGGGCCGGGCATTCCAAAGGAGTCTCCTCCAGCACCGACCATAGAGTCTCCCAGGCTTGAAATCGGTGGTTCGCGGGCGCAACAGCGCCCGCTTTTTTTTGTTTGCCCAGCATGGGCGCACTCCTGCGGCGCATGCGAAGAACGACAGTGTCTCGCTGCCGAGCCGGGCCGCCACGCCCGGTCGTGATGCTCGAATGGATCCCTCCCGGTTTTCCTGCGTCTTGTCCGCCCGGGTGTTCGCCGCGACTGGGGTAGAATCGCGCCTTGGCAAAGGCTGCGATCGACGAGGGAGCCGCGGTGCTCATGGATTGCCTGCTCGAAATCGAGGGCCTGGAGACTTCCCATCTGGGCCCGGTGGATCTGTGCGTACAGCCGGGCGAACTGGTGCAGATCACCGGCGCATCGGGCTCCGGAAAGTCGCTGCTGTTGCGGGCGATCGCGGATCTGGATCCGAATCGGGGCCGGGTTCGTCTGGACGATCAGGCCCGTGATGACCTGGCTCCGACCGACTGGCGCCGTAAGGTGGCCTACGTGCCTGCCGAAACGGCCTGGTGGGCGCTGCAGGTCGCCGAGCATTTCCCGGCAGGCTGGGTCCGCGGGGAAGTCCAGGGCTGGCTGGCTCGTTTCTCGCTGCCGGAAGAGTCATTGCAATGGGATATCGAGCGGCTCTCCAGCGGAGAGCGGCAGCGTCTGGGCCTGCTGCGCGCCTTCCTGAATCATCCGCGGGTCCTGCTGCTGGACGAGCCGACCGCGAACCTCGACCTGGAAAACACGCGGCGCATCGAGCGCGCGGTGCGCGGGTATCTGGCCGAGGAGGCTGCGGGGGCGCTCTGGGTCAGCCACGACACGCTGCAGCGCCAACGTCTGGGCGGCCGCATCCTCGAGATTCGCGCAGGGAAGCTGGACTCGTGACGGATCGCCTGATGCCCGTGTCGACCTCGCCCTCCAGGGGCCTGCGGCGACTAGATGCCGCGGCGGGCGCACCTCTCGGGCGCAATCCGTTCGTGCGCAACGCCCTGCATGGCTGTCCCTCGTGGGGGGCGAGCCCTCTCGGCGACCTAAGGGCGGAAAACCTTCGCCCAGAGGCTGGTCTCCCACAGGGGCGTCCCTTGAAACAGCGCCAATGCGACCACCTTTGGACCTTCCCTGGTCATCGGGATCCGCGATGACCGTGATCAGCCTCAGTGCGCTCGATCTTGCCCTGGCGGCGCTGTTGGTGCTCGCGCTGGCGGCCTTGACGCTGTGGGCGCGACTTGGTGTCGGTCGAAGCCTGCTGATTGCATCCGCCCGCACGGTGCTGCAGTTGCTCCTGGTCGGCCTGGTGCTGCAGGCCCTGTTCGATCACGCCCAACTCGGATGGGTTGCGTTGATGGCGCTGGTGATGCTGGCCGTGGCCGGGTACGAGGTGATGGCGCGGCAGGAACGGCGCTTCGCCGGCTTCTGGGGCTATGGCATCGGCGCGGCAACGATGTTCGTCTCCGCCTTCGCGGTCACCGTGCTCGCCCTGACGACGATGGTCGGCCCGACGCCCTGGTGGGAACCGCAGTATGCGATCCCTCTGCTGGGCATGCTGCTCGGGAACACGATGACCGGCATTGCACTGGGGCTGGACCGACTGACGCAGACGGTGTGGCGCGAACGGCGCGTGATCGAGGGCCGCCTGGCGCTCGGAGAATCCTGGGTGAACGCCACCGCCACGATGCGGCGCGAGGCTTCGCGCAGCGGCCTGATGCCGACGATCAATGCGATGGCGGCCGCCGGGGTGGTGAGCCTACCTGGCATGATGACTGGCCAGATTCTGGCCGGCGTGCCGCCGGTGGAGGCGGTGAAGTACCAGATCCTGATCATGTTCCTGATCGCTGCCGGCACCGGCTTCGGCGCTTTGGGGGCCGTCTGGTTCGCCTGCCGGCGCCTGTTCGACCACCGCTCGCGCCTGCGCCTGGACCGTCTTCGTGCCGGCCGGCGTTAACTTTCATGGCCCTGCGCCACCCCATGGCGATGAAACGCCGCAAACCGTAGGTCGGGTTAGCCCAAAGGGCGTAACCCGACGGGCCTCGCCCCCACCCGTGTCCGCACGGCAGCGTCCTACCCCTCACCCTGGCACGTCGGGTTTCGCTACGCTAACCCGACCTACAGGACTCCCGCTCATGGAGTGCGGGAGCCTGCTCCCGCTTTCGGGATACCGGACCCCGTCCCAGCGCCTGAAGCGGCGGCAAGCCGCCGCGCTCCGGCGGCGCTGCGCGCCGTGGCGGGTGCGGCCCGCTGCTTTCGTCAGCCCAGGTTCTTCACGAAGACCCTGGAGTTGCGGGCCTGGTTGTACAGGGCCTGGCGTACGGGAGGGAGGTCCGTGACGCTGCCCGGCTCGTAACCCCGTTCCTGGAACCATTGCGCGGTGCGGGTCGTCAGCACGAAGACGCGCCGATGCCCGCGCTTTAGCGCCAGCGCCTCCATGTGCTCCAGGATCTGGTCCCCGCGTCCACCGCCCCGGTAGTCGGGATGCAGCGCCAGGCAGGCGATCTCGGCGGTCCCGGCCTCGGGAAAGGCATAGAGTGCCGCCGTGCCAATGATCAGCCCATCGGCGTCCAGCACCTGGAAGCAGTCGATCTCGAGCTCCAGGTGTTCGCGTGAGCGCCGGACCAGGATGCCCTCGCTCTCGAGTGGCTGGATCAGGTCGAAGATGCCGCCGACGTCGTCCATGGTTGCGGGGCGCAGTCGTTCCACGGGCTCGCGGCTCACCAGCGTCCCGATGCCCCGGCGTGAGAACAGTTCGATCAGCAGGCCGCCGTCGATGTGCCGGTCGACGAGGTGCACGCGCAGATCGCGGATCGAGCACACCTCGACCGCGCTGCGCAGGTGGCTGGCCAGTTCCTCCGGAAGCTGCCGGTCTCCGGCGAGAAGTCGCTCGGCGGCGGGAACGGTGAGTTGTGCCAGGGTGTCGAGGTGCTGGTCGCGCAGGGGGCCGGCCTCCGTCAGGAAGACCAGCTTGTCCGCCTTCAGCGCGAGCGCGACCTGCGTGGCCACGTCTTCGCCGGAAAGGTTGAAGACCTCGCCGGTCGGGGAGTACCCGAGCGGCGACAGCAGCACGATCTGCCCGTCGTCGAGCAGGCGCTCGATCGCCAGGCTGTCCACTCTTCGGACCTCGCCGGTGAACTGGAAATCCACCCCGCCGCGCACCCCGAGCGGTCTTGCGGTGACGAAATTTCCGCTGGCCACGCGAACTCGGGTGCCGGCCACGCTGGGGCTCCCCAGGTTGCGCGATAGCAACCCCTCGATGTGCAGGCGCAGGCGGCCCGCCGCGTCACAGACCGCCTCCAGCGCCTGCGCGTCGGTGACCCGCAATCCCTGCGCATAGCGGGGTGTGAGTCCGCGTTCCCGCAGGCGGGCCTCGATCTGGGGGCGCGCCCCGTGCACCAGCACCACGCGCGGACCCAGCGCCCGCAGCTGCGCGATGTCGCGCAGCAGTGCCGGAAACTCCGGCGCCTGCGCGGCCTCCCCGGCGATGGCGATGACCATCGTCCGGTCCCGATGCGCCGCCACGTAGGGCACCGCGGCGCGAAACCAGTCGAGCCCGGTCTGTTGCTGGTCGTTGTCCATGTTTCGTCAACCCGCCGTTCCGCCGGCCCCTGGGAATGTCGCGCGTCCTCCCATTCTGCCCGAATCAAGCGCGGGGGCAACACATGGTCGCCAATGCGCGGCGAAGGCGCGCCGGCGGGAGAACCGAGGGAACGGGTCCGCGATTGGGAACGGAGGCGGCCGGGGAAGCCGACGGGAGCGGCAAGCGCTTCGGGGTGAAGCGCCGGCAAGTGTTCGCGAAGTTCAAGGCGTTCGAAACAGAGAGGCCGTCATGCCCTCATTTCCGGCCTTGCTCCGCCGGTAGCAGGACGCGGGCCTCGGTGCCCCCGCCCTCGCGGGCGTGCAGTGTGACTGACCAGCCGTTGGCATTGGCCAATTGCCGGGTGATGGCAAGCCCGAGACCGCTGCCACCCGTCTGTGCGCTCCGCGAGCTGTCCAGCCGATGGAACGGCCGGAATACGGCCTCCCGCTGCTCCGCGGGAATGCCTGGGCCGCGGTCCATCACGCGGATGATCACGGTCGAGGCGCACTCCAGCATCAAATCCACGGGCTTGTCTTCGCCATAGCGGACGGCGTTTCCCACCAGGTTGGACAGTACGCGCTGCAAGGCCAGGGGGTTGATCCGCCGTATGCAGGTCCTGGCCACCCTGCTCAACCGGATGTCGGCGTCGGTGCGGCCTGCGTCCGCAGCGACCTGTTCGATCAGCGCCACGAGGTCCACCGTCTTCTCTTCACGCGTCTCCAGGTCACGGCTGAGCGCCAGCGTCTGTCCGATGATGCGATCCATGACCTCGAGATCCTTGCACAGACCGTCGATCAGCTTGGGATCCTGGAGCTCGCGGAGCATCTCGAGCGACAGCCGCATGCGGGTCAGCGGCGTGCGCAGATCGTGCGAGATACCGGCCAGCAGGGTGGTCCGGTTCGCGAGCAGCTCGCGCACCTCCTGCGCCATGTGGTTGAAGTTCCGCGCCAGTCTTCTGACCTCATGGGCTCCCTTCTCGGGTAATGGCTCTGGCAGCTGGCCATGCGTCACGTCTGCGACTGCGGCAGACAGCAGGCGTATCCGCCGCGTGGTTCTTCCGGCCATGAAGACGGAGGTCACCAGGACCAGCAACACGGTGATCATCCCTACGGCCAGAACGCCCTCGAGATGCCGCGTCGCTACGCGGCCGATTGGGAATCCGATGCGCAGGCTCTGCCCGCCGAAGGACAGGTCTGCCCAGAACCATTGCTCGCCATCGAGCATCTGCTGCCGCAGGGGGAGATCGAAGCCCGCTCGGCGTGAAAGGGATTCCTCGACGAACTCCAGATAGGGCAGTGGCAGCTTGTCCCCTGCGGGAATCGCTTCGGTACGTTCCGTGATCCGCAGGCCGTGGTTGCGATAGAGGCGATCATTGAATTCGGCGCGTGCCTGCGGCGGGATCTCGGTCCAGCTGCGCGCCGAGAGGAGCATCAGCGCGGCGAGATCGTCGCCCGCGCTCCTTGCCAGGGGAATGATGGTGAAATGGGCGACCGATGCCAGGACCAGGATCGCAAAGGCGAGAAACGCGATCAGCAGGGTGCCCGTGGTGCGCAGGAAGATTGAACTCGGCGCGAGGGACCCAAGGGAATTCATGTCGTGACCTCATTGCCGTCCGGGGCGAACAGGTATCCGCGCCCCCACACGGTCCGGATATAGCGCGGGTTGCCAGCATCGTCCTCGATCTTGCGCCGCAGGCGGGCCACCCGCACATCGATGCTGCGATCGAAGGGCTGATGTTCGTAACCCTTGATCAGGTCGAGAAGGGTGTTGCGATCGAGAACGCGCTGCGGGTGTTCGACCAGCACCCGGAGCAGCGTGAATTCGCCCGTGGTCAGGGGGATCTCCTCGCCGGCGCGCAGCAGGCGTTGGGACGCCCATTGCATCTCGTAGGGCCCAAAGCGATGGACATCTCCCGGGGTCTCGTCCTCGTCGACCGTGGCCGAGCCTCGTCTCAGCACCGCCCGTACGCGTGCAAGGAGTTCCCGGGGGTTGAAGGGTTTGGCGATGTAGTCGTCGGCGCCCACCTCCAGGCCGACGATCCGGTCGATGTCCTCACCACGCGCCGAGACGATGATCACCGGCAGCGCATTCCGGGTGACCAGCCTGCGCAACAGCGAGAGTCCGTCTTCACCCGGCAGCATCAGGTCGAGAATCAGGAGGTCGAAAGCCTCCTTCGACAGAGCGATATCCATCGCCACGCCATCGCGGACGGCGGTGACCTCATAGCCCTGTTCTTCGAGATAGCGCTGCAGCAGATCGCGCAGTCCCGGATCGTCGTCGACCACGAGAATTCGGGCGGGGTTGGTCGCTTCCATGGCTCCTTCCTGCGTAGCTCAAAAACAAGGCGTTGAAACACACTGTTACATATTCAGTATATCAGGACACTCTAATGAAACAGGTGGTCCGTATGGTGAAGGCTGCACGCGTTGCCTGCGCCAGGAGGCGGATTTTTCGCCAACCGCGGCGCTTTGGCGGATCCGGCGGGGTACCGTGAGCATCATTCGATACGAAGCCAAATTACAGGAGAAGTCAGTATGCATTTCGACAATTTTACCTTGCTAGGCATCACGGCGGCCCTTGCGATCGGCGGTCTGACCATCCGTCTGATGATGCCGGAACGCAATGACAGCAACCGGAGGGTCGCCGCTCGGGGCGGCATGACCGGCGAACGAAACAGGTTCCTCCGCTCGTGACCGGCGCGCGCGGAATGCAACGGACGGCAATGTCCGGCCAAGGGATGGCCCACCACAATCGATCTTCCTGTGGTCGTGGAGGCACCGCTCTGTTCCCGCAACTGCGGGGATAGAGCCGTGCCCCCCGGCCCGCTGTCCCGGTGGTCCTCCCCGGTATCAGAACCAGCCGCGGCGCCGGAACGCATGCATCATCGCGCCGGCGATGGTGAGCATCACCAGCCAGAGCACGGGATAGCCGTAGTAGGCGTACAGCTCCGGCATCGCCCAGGGGCTGTCCGGATGAGCGAAGTTCATCCCGTAGACCCCGACCAGGAACGTCAGGGGAATGAAGATCGTCGCGATGACCGTCAGGACCTTCATGACCTCGTTGAGTCGGTGATTGACCGCTGACATGAAGACGTCGACCATGCTCGCGGTCATCTCCCGATAGGATTCGAGCAGATCCATGATCTGGATGGTGTGGTCGTGGACGTCCCGCATGTAGGGCAGCGTCTCGTCGCCAAAGCGTTCGGCGCCGTCGCGCATCAATTTACCGAGCATGTCCCGCGTGGGCCAGAACTGGCGGCGTAGCACCAGCAGCTCCCGCCGCAGCCCATGAATCTGTTCATAGGTTGATCGCTCGGCCTTGTCCAGCACGCGATCCTCGAGCTCGGCGATCTGGGTCCCCAGTTCCTCCATCACGGGAAAGGCCTGGTCCACGACCATGTCGATGACGGTGTAGGCCAGATAGGGCGCGCCCAGATTCGTGAAATGCCGGTTGGTTGCGCGAAGTCGGTGGCGGATGGGTGGGAACGGATCGTGTGGACCCGAGTGCACGGTGACCACGAAGTTGCGGCCGAGGAAAAGGCTGACTTGATCCAGGACGATGCTGCCGTCCTCCCATCTGGGCTGGTTGAGGATCGCGAATGCGCTGTCGTCGAAGAGGTCCGCCTTGGGCCGCTGCCCGTGATTGCCCACATCCTCCACCGCCAGCGGATGCAGTGAAAAGATCTCGCGCAGCCGCGCCAGCTGTGCCGGGTTTGGCTGTCCCTGCAGATGGCACCAAAGGATGCCTTGTTCTTCCAGGGGCAGGCACTGCTCCAGGTCGCAATCCGCGTGGTCAGCGACCTCCGGCCCGCGGTAGCGCACCACGTGCACCCGGGCCGCTGCCTGCGTTGTGCGGTGCTCGGGAAGGGTGCCAGGGGCAGTGCCGGGTGGGTGGTAGGATTTTCTGAACAGGTGTCCCATGTCGATGTTTCCCCATGTGTGTTCTTCGATGCAGCCGGTTCCGGAAGCATAGGAGGTCGGACTTCAGAACGCTCGGAACCGGATAGAATGAAGCCTTACGGTCGCCAGTCCGCGCGAGGAGCCATGACGACGGGAAAGGCCCGGATTCCGGAGCATTCTGCAGGGATGGCGAAGGGCCCGGTTGCTCTCGATGATGACCTGGCTCCGGGGAGCGTGACCATCCGCGAGGCGGGGGTCCAGGACGTGGATGCGCTGGTCGCGCTGGAGCAGGCCGCCTTCCAGGGCGACCGGATCTCGCGCCGCCAGTTCCGCTACCTGCTGACCCGGGGTCATGCCCGGACACTGGTGGCTCCCGATCCACGCGGCCGGGGGTTGCTGGGTTACGTGATGCTCCTGTTCAGTCGAGGAACCTCGCTGGCCCGCCTGTATTCGATCGCCGTGAGCGAGGCAGCCCGGGGCATGGGGCTCGGGCGGGAGCTCGTGCACTCCGCCGAAAAGGTGGCGAGCCGGAACGGCTGCGCCGACCTCCGCCTGGAAGTGCGTCGCGACAACCCCGCGAGTCTGGCCCTCTTCCGTGGCATGAGTTTCCGTGAATTCGGCACTATCGAGGACTATTACGAGGATCACATGGGTGCGCTGCGACTGCAGAAGTCGCTGGCCCCGGGACCCGATCCGGCCCTGGTGCGCGCGCCCTACTACGCGCAGACCCTGGACTTCACCTGCGGTCCCGCCGCATTGATGATGGCCATGCGGGCGCTCGACGCGGCGCTGAAGCTGGACCGGCGGCTGGAATTGCGCCTGTGGCGCGAGGCGACCACGATCTTCATGACGTCGGGTCACGGCGGCTGCGGCCCGTACGGGCTGGCGCTGGCTGCCGCGCGCCGTGGTCACGCAGTGGAACTGCTGGTGCGGGATAGCGGCGTGGCCTTCTTCGATTCGGTGCGCAGCGAGGAGAAAAAACGGGTGATGCGTCTGGTGCAGGAAGACATGGTGGAAGAACTGGAACAGCTCCGCGTGCCGATCACCCAGGGACCGGTGAACGTTGCCGGGCTCGAGGCGCGGTTCAACGCCGGCCGGATGCCGGTGGTCCTGATCAGCAGCGTTCGGATCTACGCGGAACGCTTTCCGCACTGGGTCACCGTGACGGGCTTCGACGATCGCTTCATCTATGTGCACGACCCCCTGGTCGACGTCGATGAAGGCGAGCGCGCGCTGGATTCGGTAAACATGCCGATCCTGCGCCGTGATTTCGAGCGCATGGCGCGTTACGGTCGTGCCGGTCTTCAGGCGGCCGTGATCGTTGGGCCGCGGGACGCGACCGGAACGGCAACCCATGTCTGAACATCTGCTGCTGGTCGAACGCAAGGCCGACTGGAAGGAGCATTTCCCCGATCTGCCGGTGGCTGCGATCGACGACTACCTGAAGGAGCCTGCCGAGGCCTATCCGCCCAACCTCCGTGTGATCAATCTCTGCCGCAGTCAGCGTTACCTGTCCGAGGGCTATTACGGCTCCCTGCTCGCAGAGGCGCGCGGACACCGGGTGGTGCCCAGCGTCCGCACCCTGCAGGATCTCTCGCGCAAGGCCATCTACAGCCTGGATACCGAGGACATCGACCGCAAGGTCGCCAAGGTGCTCGGCCGCAGCCGGGCCGGCCTGCAGCCCATCGCGCTGGAACTGACGGTGTTTTTCGGCCAGTGCGCACCTCGGGAGATGCAGGAGATTGCCGGGCAGCTGTTCAGCCTGTTCCCGGCGCCGATGTTCAAGGTCGAGTTTCGCCTGCAGGGCCAGTGGCAGATTCACTCGCTCAAGCCCTTTGCCCTGAACTCCCTGACTCCGGCCCAGGAAGGGGAGTTCTTCAGCGCGCTCGATGGCTATCTGAAGAAGCCATGGCGTCGACCCCGGGGAGCCAGGAGCCACCGTTACGATCTCGCCATCCTGCACAATCCGGATGAACAGCTGGCGCCGTCGAGTCCGGCGGCGCTGACGCGTTTCGTGCGCGCCGGACGCGCGCTCGGGGTCGATGTCGAGCTCATCCAGGCACGCGACTTCGGGCGTCTGGCCGAGTTCGACGCCCTGTTCATTCGCGAGACGACGCGGATCGACCATTACACCTACCGCTTCGCGCGCAAGGCCGAGGGCGAGGGCATGGTGGTGATCGACGACCCGAACTCGATCCTACGCTGCACGAACAAGGTCTACCTGGCCGAGCGCCTTGCGGCGCAGAAGGTGCCGACGCCGAAGACGGTGATCCTGAACCGTGACTCGGTTCTGCGGGCCGAGGAACTGATCGGCTATCCGGTGGTGTTGAAGATCCCCGACGGGAGCTTTTCGCGCGGGGTGTTCAAGGCGAGCACGCGGTCGGAACTGGAGTCGATTGCGAAGAAGCTGTTGAAGGAGAGCGACCTGATCCTGGCCCAGGAATTCGTGTATACCGAGTTCGATTGGCGCATCGGCGTGCTGAACAAAAAGCCGCTCTATGCCTCGCAATATCTGATGTCACGCAAGCATTGGCAGATCGTGAACCACGAGGCCAAGGGCGGCCCGCGTCACGGGGGCTTCAATACCGTGGACATCGGCGCAGCCCCGGCCGCCGTGGTACGTACCGCAGTGAAGGCCGCCAACCTGATCGGCGACGGGCTCTACGGCGTCGACCTGAAGCTCACCGACCGCGGCGTGATGGTGATCGAGGTCAATGACAACCCCAACCTGGATGCCGGCGTCGAGGACAAGATCCTGGGCGAGGCCCTCTACAGAACCCTAATGGAGGACTTCATCCGGCGCCTGGATACGTCCCGCCGCAGTCAGGCCGCGGCCATCCGCGCACCGTCCCCGGATTCGGCCTAGTGGGCCATGCGGGAAGTTCGGTACCAGGTCGCTTCGCCAGGCACGCCGGCGACGGGATGCTTTACATGTATGCCTTGGCTTCCTCGCCGGGGTTCGGCAGCCCCGAGATGCGCCAGACCGGCAGGCAGCCGCCGAAGAGGTCATGCACCTCGTCCCGCGACAGGCCCGTCGCCCGGCAGACCCGGCGCAGGCTGGGTAATCCGCCGAGCGCGAGGAACCGCTCGCGAACATGGCGGATGAGCCGCCAATGCGGATCGTCCAGGTGGGTGATGCCTTCCTGCTGGGCGATGCGTTGAGCGAGCGCCTCGTTCCATTGCCCGAAATCCACGAGAAACCCGTCCTCGTCGAAGATAGAGGCCGGTACCAGGAACGGGCTGGGTGTCGGCGTCTGTTGACTGTGCGGTCTGGTATCGAGCATGGGGCACCTCCTGATCTGGATGCTGGGCGTTTCCGCGCCGTTTCGATCGCGGCGCCTTACCTGCAGTATTGACGCCCCTTGGTATCAAGTAAAATAATGAATAGCCCGTTTATATCAGGAAAAATGATATGGAGCTCCGGCAGCTTCGATCGCTGATCGCCCTCGCGGAGAACGGATTCAGCGTCAGCCGTGCCGCGGAACGGCTGCACCTGGTGCAGCCGGCGGTTTCGCAGCACCTGCGGTTGCTGGAGGACGAACTCGGAGCGCCCCTGTTCGTGCGCACCGGCAAGCGCCTGACCGGACTCACCGACGCCGGTGGCAAGGTGCTGGCCCATGCGCGCGGCACGCTCGCGGAAGTGGCCAATATCGTTGCGATCGGGCGCGACCATGTGGAGGAGGGCCGCGGCGTGCTCCGCATCGGCAGCACGCATACCCAGGCGCGCTATGTGCTGCCCCCGGTACTCAGGCGTTTCAGCCAGGCCTATCCGGAGGTGGAGGTGCAGATTCTTCAGAGTACACCCGGGCAGTTGGTGGAGATGACGCTGGCCGACCAGGTGGATCTGGCCATTTGTACCGAGGCGATCGGTGAGCACCCGGCGTTCACCACGCTGCCCTCGTATCGCTGGAATCGCTGCCTGATCGCGCCGCTCGGGCACCCGGTGCTGTCGCGGCGGCCGATCTCCCTGGGCGTACTGTGCGAGTACCCGATGATCACCTATCTCTACGGATTCACCGGGCGCGGCCGCCTCAGCAGTTCCTTCGCCAAGGTGGGGCTGCGCCCCAGGGTGGTCCTCAGCGCGGCAGACACCGATGTGATCAAGACGTACGTGCGCGAGGGCATGGGCGTCGGCGTGATCGCGGACCTGGCCTTCCAGCCCGAGCAGGATGCCGACCTGGGGATGCGTGATCTCAGCCACCTGTTCCCCTGGGAGGTCACGAAGGTCGCTTATGTTCGGGAGAAATACGTGCGTCGATTCCAGCAGCGTTTCATGGACCTGTTCCAGGAGGAGGCCAACCGACTCGGAAGCAGGGTTCGGGTCCAAGCCCCCGGACAGGCTCCGGCGCCGGAATAGCGGCGGCTTGCCGCCGCTTTAGTAGGAGTCTGTCCGGAGACTGAATATTCGCGCAGTTGCCGGGCTCTGTCCGGTTCTGGCGTCAGGCCCATGGCCGACTTTTCCCAGCCCCGTGCCACCCCCGGAGCAGATGCGCGCAAGCGGGCTTGCGCGCGTCAGGGGCATTCAGCTGGCTGGGCGCGGGCCTCCCTGGTCGGACGAGGGCAAGGGACCGGCTGCTCCCCCGGCTCCCCGCGCGACATCCCGGATGTGCAGGTCCATCTGCGGGTACGCGATCTCGATGCCCTTCCTGCGGAATTCCTTGATGATGGTCTGGTGCAGCTCGCTGACGGTAATCAGGCGATCCTTCAGTTGGTTCACGTAGATACGCAGCTCGAAGTTCAGGGCGCTGTCGCCGAACTTCAGGAACAGCACGTTGGGTGGCGGTTCCTTCAGCACCAGCGGGCTGGCCTCGGCGATTTCGCGCAATGTCTTCATCACCGCGTCGACATCGGCGTCATAGCTGACGCCCACCGGCAGCACGATCCGGGTCATGGTGTCAGAGAGTGTCCAGTTGATCAGCCTTTCGGTGATGAAGGTCTTGTTCGGGACCACGATTTCGCGATTGTCCCAGTCGACGATGGTGGTGGCCCGAGTACGGATGCGCGATACCGTGCCGCTGTATTCACCGATGGTGATGGTGTCGCCCACGCGCACCGGCCGTTCGAACAGCATGATGAGGCCCGAGACGAAGTTGGCGACCACCTCCTGCAGTCCGAAGCCCAAGCCCAGAGTAAGCGCCGCGACCATCCACTGCAGTTCGCTCCAGCGCAATCCCAGCAGGGAAAACACGCTGATGACCGCGACCACGGCCAGCACGTAGCGCAGCAGCGTGGTGACGGTGTAGCGGCCGGCTGCATCCATCTGGGTGCTGCGCGACAGCAGGATCTCCACCAGGCCCGGCAGGTTGCGGGCCGCCAGCGTAAACAGCACGCCCAGGAAAATGGCAAGCAGGAAGTCCTGGAGGCTGACGCGGCTCAGGATCTCCGTGTCGCCCACGGCGATGGTGCGTGACCACAGCGTGACTCCGTCCAGCCAGGTCAGCGCCGGCAGAATGTCCGCCCAGACTCCGAACAACCCCAGGACCAAGGCCGCCCCCGCGGTGACCCGGAGCAGGGTGCGGGTCTGCTGGTTGATGTTCTCCACGCTGAGGTGGGGCTCCGGCATGTCGATGACAGCGCCTTCGCCAACGGTAACCCCTGCCTCCATGGCCGCTGCCTTGGCGCGTTGCTCACGCATCCGGCGAATCACCAGGCGGGTCTCGCTGAGCACCAATGCGCGCTCCGCGAGACTGAAGCCAAGCCATACGGCGGCCACCACGATGACGGTATTGATGGTCCGGCCCAGCAGGGTCGCAACCGTCAGCAGGTAGCCGGCCAGGGTCAGGACGATCAGTGCAGTGGCAAACGCCGTGAGCGCGATACGCAACAGTCGCCGGTGCCGCTCCTGTCTCTCCGTGGCCTCGGATTCCTTTCGAGGGGCCAGCATGCGCCACGCGAAGAGCCCGGTCACGAAGGCCGCCCCGGCCAGCCCGGCCCGGGCGAAGACATCGGAAACCAGTTCGTGGGGATGCCCGAAGGTCAATGCGAGGAAGACGACCAGGAGCAGGAGCACCGGAAGATACCAGGCAAGATGGCGGCGCAGCCGCCGCACCATCAGCGGGTTCCAGTCGAGATGGGCCATGCCGACGCCGTTCCTGCTGGTGAACAGCAGGAAGATGTGCCCGGCCACCCACCACAGGGCGACACTGAACAGCACCAGCGCGAGCATCTCGACACCCGGTCCGATGTCCGGTATCCGCTCGAGGCGGAAGCCCGTAGCGGCCAGCAGGACCGGGATCGGGATCACGCGCAGGAGGCTCCATCCGATGGCCTGGAAGGTCAGGCCGATCCGGTCGGTGAAGCGATGGGTGGTCATCTCCGCCAGACGCGCCAGGTGTCCCGGCGTACCCCGTCCCCACATCGCCAACAGGGCGGCGACGAGGATGGACAGCAACGCACCAAAGGGGCTGCCAATGGTCACCGCGTACAGTGCGTCGTGAATCTCCTGCCAGGATGCGGGATCCAGGAGTACGATCACCGCCGCGGGTAGGCGCGCGGACCATTCGAGGCCCACCGGCGGGTGGCTCGGCCACCACAGCAGCGACTCCCGGAGGATCTGCGACAGTTCCTCGACCTGCAGGACCACGGTGCGCAGTCGAGTCTCCACATGGCGCAGCTGCTCGGTCAGCTGCTCATCGGCATGCAGCTGAGTCTCGATCACCTCGCGTTGCAGGCGACGGAGTTCGGCCTGCGCGCGGTCGTCCGCCATGACGGGAGGGGGTGGAGGCAGGGTGCGCAGCTCATCGCGAAGGGTGATGTCCCGGAGCCGTGACTGGGCCAGTTCCCGCTCTACGTCGCGCAGCACGAACTGCAGGTCGACCAGCCGCCGCAGGCGCCTTTCCTCTTCCATCAGTAGGCCGCCGAGGACATCGGTCAGGCCGCCGATCTCCAGCCTCTCCCTGACGCTGGCCAGGGTCTGGGTCAGGTCGCTCTCGATCTGCGCATAGCGTTCGCGGCTCTCGTGGAGCTCGCGGACGCGGGCCTGGGTCGCGGCGATCCTGTCGATGCGCTGCAGCATGACCTGGATCTCGGGTCCAAACCGTTGCGCGGCCTCGGGTTCGCGTTCGATCAGGCGCTGAACCTCTGCGCGCAATGCCCGCAGTTCCTCGCCCGCGCGCTCGGCGAGCTCCGCGGCCAGCTGCCCCTGGAGTTGCCCGAGCCAAAGGGTTTCGACCTCCAGGACCAGCAACTCGAAACGCAGGATTTCAATCCTTGGAGCAATCGTCTGGGCGTCCAGTCGTGCGGCAATGATGCGGGCATCGGCCCGCCGTTCCTGCGCGCGCTCCCAGGCCGCGAAGGCGTCTGCGATGCCGGGTTCCTCGAGCGGACCCCAGGGGGTCGTATCGAGATCGGTCGCGCGTTCCTGGCGCAGGCGCTCCAGGGTCTCCTGCTGCGTACGTGCCTGGCCCTCGAGCCGCTCCAGTATTTGCCGCTTCTGGTCCTGCTCCAGCGCTACCTGGGCGCGTCGGTGCTCCAGCGCGGCGATCTCCTGCTCGATCCCGGACAGGCTGCGATCGTCCACGTCGGGCAGTGGAACCAGTCTGGCATCCAGGATCTCCCGGATGCGCCGTTCAGCCTCCCCGAGACGTTGCTCGGCTGCCAGGGCCAGGGCGGCCCGCTCCAGGGCACCGCGAATGCGCTCGGTGCCCGCCCGTTCATGCTCCAGGGCAGCCTGCCAGATGCTCTGTTCGGCTACATCCTCGGCCGTCACCGCGAGAACCTCCGCGATGCGGTCCGCCGGGCTCGCCTCCAGCCAGTCTTCAGCGGGGTCGGTGTCGATGGCATCGACCATTGGCAGGACCCGTTCCAGACCGTGACGCAGGGCGGCGCGCAGATCCAGCAACCGCTCTGTCGTGACCATGACCGGTGCGGCGGCACCGAGGTCATTACTCCGTTCCTGTGCCGTCGCGCCTGGGGCCCACGGCAACAGGAAGGCGAGAACCAGGAGTTGGCGGAGGAGGTTCGATGGCAGGCGCATGTTCAGGTCGGCTTCGGGATCGTCGGATGCCTGCCGTTCCGGCAGGGACTTGTGGGGATGCTGCTGTGTGTATCCAGCGGCGTCGGTTGCGGATACTTCCGGGGTCAGCTTCGGGCGAGGCGACCCATCAATAGTGGCCGCCCGCGAGGTCCGTCACCAGTCGCTCGAGGTCCTCGATCCGGGTGCCAGCATCGACACTATGGCGACCAAACCAGCCTTGGTTGACCTCGAGGGCATAGCGTGCCGGACCCAGCGAGGGGTGCGTCCGCAGCGAATGGGGTTCCATGTCGGCAATGTTCAGCACCCGGAAATCACGATCGATGAATGCAACCGACAACGGGATGAGGGTGTTCTTCATCCACATTGCAACGACCTGGTCCCCGGGCCAGATGAAGAGCATGCCATGATCCTCCGGCATGTGCTCGCGAAACATCAGGCCCCGCGCCATCGCCTGCGGTGTGGCGGCGATCTCCACCGTCAGGATCTGCTCGGCAACCCTCAATTCTCCGGTCGGGAGCTCCGCCCATGCGCTGCCGATGGCGATCCAGAGCAGTAGGATCGTGGCCACTGCCGCAGTCCATGTGCGCCGTGACACTGGCCGGGCTACCGTGCCGTATCGAGTCCTCACTCCTTGTCCATGCGCCCCACGGCGCAGCTCACGAAGGATTTGGCCCTGGCGCCGGCAGACTTCAGCCCGCGCACGGTTCCGGTTTCGGGATAGCCCATGGCGGCGAGCTTCTGCGCGATTTCGGGACGGAGCCCGTCGTCCGCCTGCACCTGGACCACGCCGCCCTCGATGTCCACGTCGACCGCATCGACTCCGTCGAGGCCCATCAGGCCCTTCCGGATGCTGCCGGCGCAACCGCCGCACTTGATGTTTTCCACTTCGATGCGCATGGGATCCTCCAGGGGTTTCGTCACGATCGGGAAAGTGAATGTATGATTTCACATTACGCCAAATGTTCAAGGGATTATCGAATGCCCCAGTATCGTTCCCGCACCACGACCCACGGCCGCAACATGTCCGGCGCGCGCGCGCTCTGGCGCGCGACTGGCATGAAGGATGGTGACTTCGGCAAGCCGATCATTGCGGTGGCCAACTCCTTCACCCAGTTCGTGCCCGGCCACGTGCACCTGAAGGACCTCGGCCAGCTGGTGGCGCGGGAGATCGAGGCGGCCGGCGGCGTGGCCAAGGAGTTCAACACCATCGCGGTGGATGACGGGATCGCGATGGGGCACGCGGGCATGCTCTATTCGCTGCCTTCGCGCGAGATCATCGCGGACAGCGTCGAGTACATGGTCAACGCCCACTGTGCCGATGCGCTGGTGTGCATCTCCAACTGCGACAAGATCACGCCCGGGATGCTGATGGCCGCCATGCGCCTGAACATTCCCGCCGTCTTCGTCTCCGGCGGACCGATGGAGGCCGGCAAGATCCAGCTTCGCGGCAAGGTAGTGCACCTGGATCTCGTCGACGCGATGGTGCAGGCGGCTGACCCCGATGCCACCGACGACGAGGTTGCGTCGGTGGAACGCTCCGCCTGCCCAACCTGCGGCTCCTGTTCCGGCATGTTCACCGCCAACTCGATGAACTGCCTGACGGAGGCCCTGGGCCTGTCCCTTCCCGGCAACGGTTCGCTGCTCGCGACCCACGCGGGCCGCAGGGATCTGTTCCTGGAGGCCGGGCGGCTGATCGTCGACCTGGCCCGGCGTCATTACGAACAGGACGACAACGCGGTGCTGCCGCGATCCATCGCCAGTTTCCAGGCCTTCGAGAACGCCATGAGCCTGGACATCGCGATGGGCGGGTCGACCAACACCGTGCTGCATCTGCTCGCCGCCGCGCAGGAGGGCGGGGTGGACTTCACCATGGCCGACATCGACCGCCTGTCGCGCCGCGTCCCCAACATCTGCAAGGTCGCCCCCGCTACGCAGAAGTACCACATGGAGGACGTGCATCGCGCTGGGGGGGTCATCGGGATCCTCGGTGAACTGGACCGCGGCGGGCTGCTCCATCGGGACGTACCCACCGTGCACAGCGCAACGCTGGGAACCGCGCTGGATCGCTGGGACGTGGTCCGCGCCGAGGCCGGCGAGACGAGAACCCGTTACCGCGCCGCGCCGGGCGGCATTCCGACCCAGGTGGCCTTCTCGCAGGATGCGATGTGGGACGATCTGGACGTGGACCGCGTGAACGGGTGCATTCGCGATATCGAACACGCCTATTCCCGGGACGGCGGGCTCGCCGTGCTGTACGGCAACATCGCGCCCGAAGGCTGTATCGTGAAGACGGCGGGTATCGACGAGAGCATGTTCGAGACCGAGGAGCTGCGGTACACGACCAGTGTTCCGACCTCGCTGATCCGAGTGTTCACCGGCCCCGCCCGCATCTTCGAAAGCCAGGACGCGGCCGTGGAGGCCATACTCGGCGATCGCATCCGGCCGGGTGACGTGGTGGTGATCCGCTACGAAGGTCCGAAGGGCGGGCCGGGCATGCAGGAGATGCTCTATCCGACCAGCTACCTGAAGTCCAAGAAACTCGGCAAGGACTGCGCCCTGATCACCGACGGGCGCTTCTCCGGCGGTACCTCGGGGCTGTCCATCGGCCACATCTCCCCGGAGGCGGCGGAAGGCGG
>Ga0207421_10000973_pt1 | contig 37218 bp, 30 predicted proteins | sample SodLakKL_010_SED_4_FD_187542 | JGI IMG/M metagenome (GOLD analysis project Ga0207421, IMG submission 187542) | Alkaline sediment microbial communities from Lake Tanatar, Kulunda Steppe, Russia - 8KL_010_SED (SPAdes) (version 2) | ecosystem: Environmental > Aquatic > Non-marine Saline and...
CTGTCTTCGCCGCGGCAGACAGGTTTTAAATGCTGATTCTCTGTGCACCGAGTAGTAATCAGTGTCAATCTGTGACCTTCTATCTAAGAAAACTGAAAAAAAGCTAATTCAGGGAGCGACAACTGTTTAAGTAAAGCGAAGCGATTATCGATGTACCGTAAGCATAAAAAAAGCTGATGCTCATTTCTGAACATCAGCTTTCTTAGTTTCAACAGGCAGCGTTTATTACCAAACGGATATGCCTGAATCTCTGAACAGTGTATCAAGCAGCGTTATGCCTATGAACACAATAAAGAAGAGAAATGAAAACATTAGTACTACTGTATTGAATTTCTCGTCGTAGTAAAGTCCCATAAAAAACATACCCACCAGCGTGGCTTTAAATGAAGCCAACAGTAAAGCTACTACTACGTCAAATGGAGCAGGAATGGGAAGATAAAACACTGCAACCGTTACTATTGTGAGAACCACTAACGCTAAGGAAGTGGATATCAGTGTTTTCATTGGTATGATATGATGACTGCTCATAATCTATTTACTAAAAATGTGTGTTTGACAGAAATGTGATTTTGCGAATTTGAAGTCTTTTACTCGATCAGATACATCAAAGGAAACAGGAAAATCCAGATGATATCCACAAGGTGCCAGTACAGACCTGTCATTTCCACAGGCGTGTACCATTTACTTGAGTAATCACCCATTTTAGCCCTTACGACGAGCCATATCATTAATCCAATACCAATTACCACGTGAAGACCGTGCAAACCCGTCATCATGTAGTAAATACTGAAGAACACGTTGGCTTTAGGGTGATCGATGCCCTCGAATGTGTAGTAGGCTCCGGGAAAAATTCCCAAATCGAACTTATGCATGTACTCAAAGTACTTAATCACAAGGAAAACACCTGCAAGCAGGATAGTCATAAGGAGGTAGTTCACAATTTGCTTCTGCTTATCTGTTTGCGCAGCACGGATTGCCAAAGCAATTGTTAAAGAACTTCCGATTAGTACTACTGTATTTACCGCACCAAGTACAGTGTCAAGCTGAGATGCAGCCATTGTGAAGAGTTCTGGATTCCAGGCACGGTACACAATGTATGCTACAAACAGTCCACCGAAAAACATAATTTCGGTGAACAGGAACAGCCACATCCCCAGTTTGGATGAACTAAACTGCTGATCTGCGTTTCTGAAATGATGCTGAAGACGCGGATTTTCGAGGCTATGAGCTTCGGCCATTTTTGAAGGATTTGTAATTCAGATTTTGTTATTAGATAAACGCTGTCAGACGTTTTGTTCCTGCTGCTTTATTGTATCGCCTTTCTGCTCGTGTGCATGCTCATCTTCAGCAATTCCAAGAGTGAAGTCGGCTATCGGCTTGTGGAAATCATAAGCCCCATTATTACAAACAGGCTGATAGTTGAAGTTATGCTGCGCCGGTGGTGAAGATGTCATCCAGTCGAGTGTACGTGCTCCCCATGGGTTTGCAGGAGCTTTCTGCCCTTTCATCAGCGAGTGCGCAAGGTAAACTGCAATAATCACAAATCCTACGCCCAGAATATACGATCCGATGGTGGATAGCTGGTGCATGGTTTGGAACTGCTCAATGTAGCTGTAGTACCTTCGCGGCATTCCCTGGCTTCCCATAATAAACTGCGGAAGAAAAGTAAGGTTGAAGCCGATAAAGATAATAATGGCAGAAATACGGCCCCAGAATTCACTGTACATTTTACCTGTCATCTTAGGCCACCAGTAGTGGAGACCTCCAAGGAAGGCCATTACCGTACCCCCCATCATTACATAGTGGAAGTGGGCAACTACGTAGTATGTATCATGAAGCTGTACGTTTACAGAGATAGCACCGAGCATAATACCGGTTACACCGCCAATGGTAAACAGAAACAGGAAGATACAGGCATAAAGCATAGGCGTCTTCATATCGATTGAGCCTTTGTGCATTGTTGCCAGCCAGTTAAATATCTTTATACCCGTTGGTATACCTACAAAGAAGGTAAGGAAGGAAAAGATTACTGTACTTAGCTCACTTTGTCCGGATACGAACATATGGTGTCCCCATACCAGAGATCCAATAAATGCGATCGCAAGACTGGACATGGCAATAGCCCAGTAGCCAAATATTGTTTTTCTTGAGAATGTGGCAATCAGCTCAGAGATTACACCAAAAGCAGGTACAATCATGATGTATACAGCCGGGTGTGAATAGAACCAGAAAAAGTGCTGATACAAAACGGGATCACCGCCCAAAGCAGGATCAAAGATACCGATACCAAGAGTACGCTCCATTATGAGAAGCGCAAGGGTTATAGCCAGTACCGGAGTAGCAAGTACCTGAATAATGGAAGTTGCATACATTGCCCAGAGGAACAAAGGCATACGACCCCATGTCATTCCGGGCGCGCGCATTTTGTGAATGGTTACAATGAAGTTCATACCCGTCAGGATCGACGAGAAACCCATTATAAAGACTCCTATAGTCATTAATATAACCGCAGAGCCAGTCTGTACAGAATAAGGTGTATAGAATGTCCAGCCGGTGTCTACAGGGTTTACACCAAGAGAAACAAGCGTAAATAATGCACCGATAGAATAAATCCAGAAGGAAGCCAGGTTTAATCTCGGGAAGGCCACATCTTTTGCCCCCAGCATCATAGGAAGCAGGAAGTTACCAAGTGCTGCCGGAATAGAAGGAATGATGAATAGAAAAACCATTACCGCGCCATGTACTGTAAATATGCGGTTGTAGGTTTCTGCAGTCATCAGGTTTTCCGCCGGAGTAAACAGCTCCGTACGAAGCACGAGTGCCAGTACACCTCCCACAAAGAAGAAGAAAGCAATAGATGCAAGATACATCAGGCCAATTCTCTTGTGATCTACGGTAAATAACCAGGACTTAAGGCCAGACTCTGCATTCAGATAATGCTCTGTCGGATTTTCCTCTATATCGAAATAGCGGACTTTTAAGGTTTTCCCGTTAGTAGTTGCTGCAGACATCTTATTGTAACTCCTTTATAAATTCAACTAATCCCATTAGTTCACGCTCACTCAGCGTACTTTCATAAATATTAGGCATGTTGTTAGGGTAGCCAACGTTTACCAGTTCGCGAGGATACAGAATTGATTCTATCAAGTACTCTTCGTCGGCAATACGAGTAGTTCCATCCGTAAATTCCCGCTCTGCCATATACAGCCCGGCAAATGTAGGCCCAACCCTGGAGGTGCCGTCCGTCGTGTGGCATCCCTGACAACCAGCCTGTGAGTAAACAATCTCACCAAGTTCGGCCAGTGGTAAAGAATCCAGATCGCGGCCGAGCTCTTCTTCGGTCCATGCATCAAAATCATCCTGTTCCAGCACTTCAACAATCCCGTTCATTATAGAGTGCCCGCCACCGCAATACTCGGTACAAAAGTACACGAACTCACCTGGACGAATGGCTTCAAACCATGCGTAAGTGTATCGGTTTGGCATTAAATCCTGCTTCAGCCTGAACTGCGGCACGAAGAATGAGTGCAATACATCACCGTCGCGTGAACGCATGATGAGACGTACAGGAGTTGCAACAGGTACAGTTAGGTTGTTAGCTTCTGTAATTCCATTAGGATGCTCAAAATTCCAGCCGAAAGAATAGCTTTCCACATAAACTTCATAGGCATCCGACGGAGGCGTACGCATCTCGACGTAATCGTTAAATCCCCATCCGAAAACTATAAGAATGAGAATCAGCGGAATTACAGTCCAGGTAACCTCAAGAGTTGTATTGTGTGTTATAAGAGGTGTGGTATCCTCCTGAGATTTTCGCCTGTACTTAATAGAGAAGTACACAATCGCAATTGTGATACCCACAAGCAATATGAGGCTCACAATATTGATAAAGTGAAAAAGTCCGTCTACGCTCGCCGCATACGTGGACTCAGCTGACGGAAGGAAAAAATTAGTTACGTATTCCATATAATAGTTGAACTGTTAATCTAGTCGTCGAAACTGATTTCTGATGATTTTTTATTTCTTTCCTTAAGCCAGAAAAAACCTAAGAAGAGACCAAGGCCCAGCACGATTACCACACCGCTCACCTTCATTATGTTCATTGCGTAAGGAACGTATGAACGTGAGTCTGCATCGTATGTAAAGCAGTAGAGAGCAATTCTTTCCATGGTGGAACCAACTCTTCCACCCGCTGCATCGAACAGCGCATTACGAACATCAAGCTCTCTGTATGAAACCCCGTAAAGATAGCGTGTAAGCTTCATTTCCGGAGAAACAAACATAATAGCTGAACCATGAAGAAATTCCTGTGCTTCATCACTCCAAACAAAAGGCATCCCTACGGCATCCGTAATACGGTCTACGTTTTCCTGATCGGTCGTAAGAAAATGCCAGCCATTTTCTATACCCTCACGTTCCATGCGGCTAAGGTACCCACGCTTTTGGTCGGCAGCCATCATATAATCTTCGTCGGGATCTATACTGAGAGTTACAATCTCATATTCCTCACCCGGCACCCAGCGAAGCTGATCTACGGCATCAGCAACGCCGTTCAGGATAAGGCTGCACATGCTCGGGCAATTGAAATAAATGAGATTAAGTAATACAGGCTTTCCTGATTCGAAATAGGTTGACAATTCTACCTCAACGCCATCTTCGTTAGTTACCATAATGTCTGAAGGTATGCTATCCCCCAGCTTTTCGGTAATCTCGAGCTGCCGCAACATTTCTGCATTTTCCTGTGATTGAGGTATAGTTCGTTGTGATCTTTGTGCTAACAAATCAGACGACAAACCTAAACACAACAGTACTGTTACTAAAGTGGTTATATGTTGTTTAAATAATATCAAGATATTGCTACGTAATAATAGGGTGTAACTTCGGATCAATTGTATCTGTTGAGCAGCAACGTCTTTGCGCTGTCAACGGGAATCTGATAGATTCCCTGCTCTTCATCAACAACCTGAAGTTCGCTCAGCCTGCTGATGTTTTCTGCTCTGTGGTTGTTGAGTTCTCTGTACTCAACATTAACCGCCTGCTGAAATTCTTTTTCGAATTTATAGAATTTGTAGAGATTGTAAGCGATAGCTATAAGACCGATAATCAACACGCTTGTTGCTACAGACCAGAACACAATTCTGGACATGCTAAGTTCATCACTCATCACTCCCTGATCTACGGAACTTTGAAATTCCGGATCTTCTATATCGAAGTATTCAGTAGCTTTTTTAGGTTCTTTTCCAGATTGCATAGTCTAAACGCAGTAAATCAATGTTTATTTAAAGATTCTATCAGATTTGGATCATTTTTCGGAACCATGCTTTGTTTCTTAAAGAAGAAAAAGAAGCATCCAAAAAAGATTCCCGCTAAGCCAAGGAAGGTAGCGACATCCAGCCAGTGGATTGTAAACGTATCATGTAATGATGGCATCACCAGCCAGAAAAGTTCAACGATGTGGCTCGCAATAATTAAGAAAGACACGGTTGTTAGAACCTTGTAGTTTGCCTTCGCAGATTTGTTAAGAAGTACGATGAACGGAATTACAAAACGTCCGAATATCACTGCATAAAAAACATACTGCCAGTTGCCTTCCATTCGTACAAAGTAAAACAGCGTAGCCTCAGGAATATTGGCGTAATAAATCAAAAAGAACTGGCTGAAAGCGATATATGCATAAAACACAGTGAAAGCGAACATCCACAGACCCAGGTCGTTTATATGTGCTCTGGTGATTGTGTTCAGCAGCAAGCCTTTACCTCTGAGGTAAAGGATCATAACGATAAGAACGGCCATAATTGCCTGAAAAGACATGGCGAAGTAGTACACGCCGAACATAGTCGAGAACCAGTCGAAACGCAACGACATTATCCAGTCGAAAGAAGCAAACGCCAGAGTAAAACCAAAGAAGAAGATTCCCGGAGCGCTGATTTTGCGGAACATACTATCAAGCCCCCAGTCTCCGGTCTCATCCATTTTGATGGAGTTATTGTAAAGCTTATAGCCTAAAAACGACCAGATGGCAAAATAGATAATGTTGCGAATTATAAAGAAGGTCACGTTCAGATACGGACTCTTGTATTCGCGGAGGCCTTCGTAGAACGGACTGTACTGTTCTTGTGTCCAGCCATACAAGGTCGACATACCGAGCAGGATAGGAATAAACAGCAGTGCAAATACCCAAAGGTAGGATGAAAACGTCTCAGGAATTCGTCTGAGCGTTGTTCCCCAGCTGGATCTTGTAATGTGATGAATCATCACCAGAAACAAAGAAGCCAGTGATATACTAATGAAGAATGAAAAGCTTGTAAGGTAAGAGTGCAGAAACTGCTCGTAGTTTACCACTACCCCAACAAGACTGGCGATTACTCCTACAACTCCTACAGCAATAATAGTACGCGAAGGATTAGCACTATCGGGAAATTGTACGTTATCTGTAAGTTTGGTCTGTGCCATTTCTATGAGTTACTGAAGTGTTTGTAATTACTCTGTTGCCAGATCTGAACCGGAGTTATTAATATCGAAATGCCCTGCGCTGATGTTTAGCTGACGTAAGTCGTCTTCTGTAGCGCCCTGGCTGATTTGCATCGCCCGGATGTAGGCTACAATTGCCCAGCGATCCTCAGCACGGTTTACCATTCTTCTGTATGTAGGCATACTTCCGGCCCCGTTATAAATAGCGCTGTAAATTTGTCCGTCAGGCATATTAAGCACATCCTCGTCGTGGAAAGACGGTGGCGGAACGTATCCACGGCCAATTACAAGGCCATCACCATAACCGGCAACGCCGTGGCAGGGAGTACAGCTTATGTTGTACTGTGCTTCACCGCGCTTGAGCAACTCACGTGTTACTGCAATTGGAATCATTTCCACGTAGTCGCCATTAGCTGTGACGCCTTCATATTTTTCCACATCGTTACGCAGGTGCCCACGGGCAACGGTGCCTTCAACAGGAAGACGCATAGCACGGCGGTCTTCGAAAAAGTCGTTCGGCTCGAACGCCTTAAACTTTTGCTGCCAGTACATATTCTGCTGAGGCTGAATCTGAGTACGCTCAGTCGGCTGGCCCTGACATGCCGAAACCACAAAGGCCAGCATCAGCACCGATAAAATCCTCAGGTTGTTATCTTGCAAAAACTTCATTCTATAGCTCCTACTCGTAAACTTTTTCAATGTGTGATGCACCAGTTCCTTCCAGAAACTTCTGCGTTTCTTCTTCGGAAAACATACCATCTTCAGTTTCAATACATATAAAGAACTTATCGTCGGTTACACGGCTGAAGTTCTCAGAGTTAAACAGGCTGTTGTGCAGCTTTGGAAGATTGTTCAGGAAAAACATGCCAAATACTGCAGCAAAAGCTGAAAGCAGAATCGTAAGCTCGAAAGTTACCGGCACGTAGGCAGGTATGTTCGCAAACGGACGACCACCAATATTAATCGGGTAAGCAATAGAACTGGCCCAAACCTGAAGCGCTAAACCACCGGAAAAACCCACTAATGCATGGCTTAGCACAATCCAGCCCAGTTTAGATTCTTTCAGGCCCATTGCACCGTCCATTCCGTGAATCGGAAACGGGCTGTGTGCATCAAATTTAGTATAACCGGCTCTGTTAACGAGCTTGGCAGCTTTCATAAGCTTGGCCGGATTGTCGTACTCGGCAAGCATAGCAAAGACGGTCTTGTCTGTTTCTTTAACTTGATCGCTCATCGTTATCAGTTGTTAGTATTAGGCTCGTTTACCTGTTCAGTTTCTTTAACCGGCTCGTTGCCGTCTTCATCATAATAATGCGGGTCGGCCTGAGGCATCACCATTTTAACTTCGGCAATAGCAATCATGGGCAGGAATCGAAGAAACAGCAGGAAGTTGGTAAAGAAGAGTCCGAAAGTTCCGACGTATGTTAGTACATCCACCCAGGTTGGTGAGTAGTACGCCCAAGAGCCCGGCAGGAAGTCCTGCGCGAGGGAAGTAACCGTAATTACGAATCGCTCGAACCACATTCCTATGTTTACCACAATTGAAAGAATGAATGAAACCGTAATGCTTCTTCTCATCTTTTTGAACCAGAAAAAGTTTGGCGCAATCACGTTACAGCTCATCATTATCCAGTAGGCCCAGGCATAAGGCCCTGTGGCCCTGTTCACGAAGGCGAATTTCTCATATTCCACCCCGCTGTACCAGGCAATAAAGAACTCCATGATGTAGGCAAAACCTACCATCCAGCCCGTTACGAGAATAATGATGTTCATCTTCTCGATATGGTCTATAGTCATGATATCCTGCAAACCGTAGATTTTGCGGGCAATGATCATGAGCGTCATCACCATGGCAAACCCGGAGAAAATAGCACCGGCCACGAAGTATGGCGGGAAAATCGTTGTGTGCCATCCTGGTATGATAGACACGGCAAAGTCAAATGATACAATAGTGTGTACAGAAAGTACAAGTGGTGTAGCAAGACCTGCGAGAAGCATATAGGCCTTCTCGTAGTGTTGCCACTGTCTGTTGCCACCGGTCCAGCCTAAGGCAAATGCGCCGTAAAGCTTTGCACCGAGCTTGCTTTTCACTCTGTCGCGAAGGGTAGCTAAATCGGGAATCAGACCAACGTACCAGAAGAGCAGGGATACGGTGAAATAGGTTGAAACGGCAAATACATCCCAAAGCAGCGGGCTCTGGAAGTTAGGCCACATCTGCATCTGATTTGGAAGCGGGAACACCCAGTAAATAACCCAGATACGACCAACGTGAACAGCCGGAAAAATACCGGCGCACATTACAGCAAAGATGGTCATAGCCTCTGCAAAACGGTTAATAGCCGTTCGCCAGCCCTGCCGGAACAGAAAGAGCACGGCAGAAATCAGCGTACCGGCATGGCCGATACCGACCCACCATACGAAGTTAATAATCGCCCAGCCCCATGCTACAGTATTGTTAAGGCCCCAGACTCCGGTACCCTCCCAAATCAGGTAGCCGAGCATCAGGAACAATAAGCCCATCAGCATGTTGGACACGCCAAAGGCGATATACCACCAGAAAGGCGTTGGCTTTTCAACAATATCAGCAACGAGTGCTGTAATACTGCTAAAAGTATGATTGCCCTTTACCAGTGGGGCTTCTTTTACGTAACCGCTATTACTGCTCATGTATAACTGCTAGTTTACTTATAGTTCTTATTAGGCAGGGCATTAAGCCAGCTGGCTGTTAGGATTTCTCAGTTTGGCCAGGTATGATGTTCTCGGCCTGATATTCAGTTCCTCGAGCATCACGTAGTTTCTGTTGTTACGCTTAGTTCTTGAGATGATGCTTTGCTCATCAGTGAGGTCGCCAAACGTAATCGCCTGCGAAGGGCAAGCCTGCTGGCAAGCGGTCTTAACTGTACCGTCGGCTGGCTTGATTGAATTACCGGTTTCGTTCTTAGTGGCAATCTTACCACGGTTAATACGCTGTACGCAGTAAGTACACTTTTCCATCACTCCGCGGAAACGAACAGATACATCCGGGTTCATAGCCATCTGAATGATGTCCGGATCTTCGTCGATTTCAAGCCAGTTCTTCGCATAGTTGAAGAAATTGAAACGACGCACTTTAAACGGACAGTTGTTCGAGCAATAACGCGTACCAATGCACTGATTGTAAGTCATTTGGTTGAGGCCATCGTCACTGTGTGTTGTAGCTGCAACCGGGCAAACCATCTCGCATGGTGCCTGCTCGCAGTGCATACACGGTATCGGCTGATGCACAACCTGTGGATCGTTCTGGTCGCCCATGTAGTAGCGATCGATGCGAATCCAGTGCATCTCACGATTGCGCGCAACTTCACGCTTACCAATAACCGGAATATTGTTTTCAGACTGGCAGGCAATCGTACATACCCCGCAACCGGTACAGGCATTAAGGTCTATCGCCATGCCCCACTGAGGCTGGTGCGACGGAAAAAGCTGGTCGTTAAACAAATTAGGCGCGTTTCCATCCTCCTGTCGGCCCGGCACATAAACCATATCGGGTGCGAAGGTTGGGTTAGCGCGATATTCTTCGAGTGTAGCCTCACGAACCAGCGGACGATCTTCCATCTGGTTGTGGTTTTGTGTACATGCAATCGGGTATGTACCGGCAGCCATGCTTACTGAGACTACAGGATGAACCATCATGTTGGATGTGGTTCTGAAAACAAAGGTATTATGACCAATATCATCGGCTACTTTACCGATAGACGTACGGCCATAGCCAGTGGTTACCGTAATGCTGTTATCTGCATGCCCCGGAAGGATCCAGGCCGGCATAGTTACTGAAGTTCCGTTTACTTCCAGAGTAACCAGGTCGTAATCGGTTTCGCCAAATTTACGTGCACGAACGCCAACGCGCCCGGCCGTAGCAGGACTCATTGCAGCAACGTTATCCCATGTAATTTTGGTGATAGGATCCGGGAGCTCCTGAAGCCACCCGTTGTTAGCAAAACGACCATCAAAGACTGTGTTGTCAGCACGTACTACAAGTTCAATATCGTCGGATGATGATGAAGGCAATCCAGACAAATAGCTGCTTACGGCATCAGCCATTCCGGATGCTACAGAAACGGAACGAACAGGGAATCCATCGCCTTCGTGGATACCGTTATGAACCACTTCATTCCAGCCGCTGCTGAAGTTTGATGTAATTACATCATTCCAGGTTTCACGAACCAGATCGTAGCCCTCGGCACTTTCGCCGTTTATGATGGCGTACAGAAGCTCAGCTTCACTCTTACCATCAAACAGCGGACGAATAAGGGGCTGAATTACAGAAGCTTTACCGTCGTATGAAGTTGCATCGCCCCAGAACTCGAGGTAATGCGCACGATTTACATGCCAGGTCGCTTTAGCAGAGGTTTCGTCGATGTGCGAAGACAAATGTATGCTGGTGCCTACGGCATCCATCAGGTCTGCAAAGTTGAGGTCAGCCGGGGCGTCGAATACAGGGTTGCCGCCGATAATAACCAGAGTGTCGAAATTGCCGTTACGAATACCTTCTGCTACATTAGCCAGGGCATCAGGATTGTATGAATCGTCGTGGAAACCTGTTTCGAGATATTCTACAGAAGAACCAGCATTTCCTAGGGCGGCGTTAATGGCTGCTGCCATTGCGTGCACCTCAGGAGCGTAATCTTCGCCAACAGCTACAATTGAGCTACCGCGGTTATTTAGCAAATCCTGAGCGAGGACAGAAATCCAGCTGTGCTGTGAAAAATCGTTATTAACACCAGAAAACGCAGCAAGTCCTGAAACAGAACCTGAAAGGGCGGAAGCAAGAGCTGCCACAAACGAAGGCATTTCTGAAGCTTTTACGCGAAGGCGGTGGTCGGCGTTAGAACCAGTTACGCTTAGCGTGGTTTCTACAGCATAAAGACGACTCATGCTATCGTCGGTCTGCGAAACACGTCTGTGATCGGCGTAATCCATGTTGCTGCGAACCGTATCCGGTCCAAGACTCATGAAATCGTAATCAAGAGATACGACCACGTCTGCCCGGTCGAAGCGATAATTTGGTCTCAGCTTGGTTCCAAAAGCAATTTCGGTTCCTCTGAGTGCATTTTGTGGTCCGTGCGCTTCCCATGTAGCCCATGCTGCATTCGGAAAACGGTTGAGGGCTTCTGCTTTAAGCCTGTTGATAGTCGGTGAGCCGTTTGCTTCACTTACGAAAGCTACATTACGACCAGAATCGCCGAAATGCTGCTGGCAAAATGAAACGAAATCGTTCCAGCTTTTGGTTTCACCGTTTTCCCGGGGTGAGCGGGAGCGGTCCACATCGTATAAATCGAGAATGGAGGCCTGATGAAAAATACCCGTAGCCCCACGGCTTCCGGGGTGATCAGGATTACCTTCAATTTTGGTCGGGCGGCCCTCATTTGCTGTAATAAGTACACCAACACCGCTGTCTTTAACAGGAATAGTTGAAGCATACTGCAGGGGAATACCTGCAACAATTTCTTCGGGCTGCTCATTGTATGGCAACAGTTTCTGCACCGGCTTACGGCAGGCTGCAAGCCCGGCCAAGGCTACGGATGCACCCATTATTTGCAGGAAGTTCTTTCTTGAATATCCGTCCTTCAACTCGCCGGCTTCATCCGGAAATTCTCTGCTTATGTATTCTTTATAAGCATCGTTCCTGGACAGGTCTTCAAGGCTGCGCCAATACGTTTTTGGTTCTGTATTCGACATTCCGAAAATCTCGTACTAAGTTTTATAGTTAACTAAACGCTTACCGGTGGCAGGCGTTACAGTAAATGGGTGGATTGATGTTCTTTTTTGAGATCACCATGCGGGCGAACTCGAAGTGGTCCTCTTCCGGCTCCCACGCCATGTTGGTTACTTCTTCTACCGGCCGTAAATAAGGCTCGGGGTTATTATGGCAGTCCAGACACCAGCCCATGCTGAGAGGTTCAGACTGCATAACCACTTCCATTCTGTCTACGCGGCCATGGCATGTTGCACAGCCAACGCCAACGTTTACGTGCGCACTGTGGTTGAAGTACGCAAAACCCGGAAGTTTGTGGATGTGTACCCACTCTACCGGATTACCTGTTTCCCAGCTTTCGTATAGTGGCTCCAGTTTATCACTATCGGTAGCAATCTGGGAGTGGCAGGTCATACAGGTTTCGGTTGATGGAATTCCGGCACGTGCCGATTCCATTACGGAACCATGGCAATACTGGCAATCGATGCCTAATTCACCTGCGTGGAGCTTGTGGCTATAGTCTATAGGTTGCGATGGCGCGTAACCTACCTGGGTATATTTTGGTGATCCCCAGTACCAAAAGCCAAAAATGACGGCGAGCAGTAGTAAGTTGACAGACAACAAAAGCTTCTTTGGAACTTTGTTTGCCCACTTAGGAAAGAGTTGAGCCATTAGGTTTTAAAGATTTGTTTACTCAGAATTTAGCAGAAGGACTGTAAAATCGTAAATGAAAATATCGCGCTAATATACAAACGAAAGGCCGCAAAGCCCTAATGCATCAGCGAAATAGTGAATTTGAAACAGTTCTAAATAATAGTAGTTAGTAGTCGTGTCAAACCGTTTCGGGGCCTAAAAATAACACGTTCAGGCTTAAAAACCCACATCTTTTATTCATTCGACGATAATAAACTTGCTGAAATTCTTCATAAATCTAACAGTCAGAATTGGATAGGCTTCATAAAAAATTTATAAAATCTTCTGCTGTTCACCCGGTCTCCAATCACTAATTGCCCCTAAACCCGCTCTGGCAGCACATAATAAAAAGGCGCCCGTAAATAAACGAACGCCTTTTTATTCCATACAATACAAACTTGTTAATTCGAGGACTGAGGTACAGGAACTTCCTGAGCGGCAGGCTTAAACTTAAGCACTGTTTTTCTGACCCGCTCGAGCATTGAGGCTACGGTTACATACACAATCGGAATCAGAAACAAGGTAATAAATGTCGAAGCCGTAAGTCCTCCAATAACTACACGGGCAAGCGAGGCCTGTAATTCACCACCGGCACCGATTCCAAACGCAAGGGGCATAAGGGCCAGGATAGTCGTAAACGTTGTAAGCATGATAGGCCTCAGACGTAATCTTCCGGCTTCCACAACAGCTTTACGTACCGGCAGATTTTGCTCACGACGCATCAGGTTAACGTAATCGACAAGTACGATAGCGTTATTTACCACAATACCGATGAGCATCACAACCCCCATCAGGCTTTGCAGGTTTAGCGTTGTACCGGTAAGAAGCATCGTTGGAACTACTCCAACAATCGCTACAGGCACGGAGAACATTACAATAAGCGGATCTACAAATCGCTCGAACTGAGCGGCCATAACCATGTAGATTAGCAACAGCGCCATCAAAATAGCCAGACTGAAATCCCGCTGTGCTTTTTGCTGCTCTTCGTATTCGCCGCCAAAATAAATAGAGAACCCGTCGGGGAGTGGAATCTGGCTGAGCTCCGAACGGATGTTATCTACAGCCGTACCCAAGGCAACTCCTGACTCCAGATTCGCTGTGATATAGGTTACGCGCTGACCATTCACCCGGTTGATATTCGTTGGTCCACGTTCGCTTACCTGCTCCACGACGCTCGAAATAGGCAAAATGTCACCTGCAGCAGTACGCACGTTTATATTATCTATATCCTGTATACTAACGCGGTCTTCCGGTCGAAGACGAACCGTAATTGGTATTTCTTCACCATCCTGGCGGAAAAGTCCGGCACGGCGACCGCCCACGTTTGCCTGAATGGCTGTTCCAACATCCTGTCCGGTAATGCCCAGTCTGGACATTCGCTCCCGGTCGAAACGAATATTCTGCTCAGGGCGGCCTTCACGTACTGCCGCATAAACGTCGGTAACTCCGTCAATTTCTTCGATTCTGTCGCGCATCATCATGGCGAGCTCCTCGGCTGTTTCGAGATTATAGCCCCGAAGCTGCAGCGAAACGGATTCCCCATCATCGCCCCCCCCGCTGCTGAATACACGACGCAAAATCCAAAGCCCTGTACGTGCCTGCACACGAATATCGGCACCGGGAATTGTTCCCTGAACCCTGTTTCGGATTTCATCAGCCAGCGCATTTGCGGATCGTGTTCGCTTGTCGTAGTCTACGAGCGTCATATCGATGCGGGCATTTCCGTTGCGAACATCACGCGTGAGGTAGCGGACATCTTCCATGGGAACAACTTCTTCCACAATGGAGTCAAGCTCCATCATATACTGATAAATGACAGCGATATTTGTGCCGCCATCCATTCTCATGTTGATGCGGATTTCATCGGCTTCCGTTTCAGGAGCGAGCTCAAAAGGGATTGTTGGCAGCACATAGAATGAAAGAGCCACAAGTCCGGCGGTTAAAATTACAATATATCCTCTAAAACGGATTGCGTGCTCAACTCCGTTGGCGTACTTGTCTTCAAGCCGGCCCATAAAACGCTGCCATCTTGTTCTTTTTTCCGGATCGGGATGATCTGGTTCAACCTTCAGGAAACGACTGGAAAGCATGGGCACCAAGGTAAGCGCCACTATTAAAGAGCATAAAAGAGAGAATACAACTACCAGCGCAAGCTCCTGGAACATCATACCTGTAATGGTTGTCATGAATACAACCGGCAGGAAAATAACAGAAGTTGTTAGCGTAGAGGCGATAATAGCTCCGGCTACCTGCTTGGTACCAATAAGGGCACTTTCCTCTTTTTCTTTTCCGTTTTGCCGCTGCCTCACAATATTTTCGAGCACCACAATGGCGTTATCAACAATCAAGCCAACGCCAAGCGCGAGTCCCCCGAAACTCATTTGGTTAAGGGTGAGGCCACCGAAATACAGAAGTCCGAAAGTGGCAATAATCGAAATCGGAATGGTGATACCGATAATCATGGTAGCAGAGCCGTTTCTCAAAAAGGCAAACAGCACGATGATAGCAAGAATACCGCCCCAGATGGCTGAATTTCGAACATTATCTATCGACTGGTTTATGTAGTCGCTCTGGTCTGTAATTACCTTTAACTGAAGGTCGGTTCGTTCGAGGTTTATTCGCCTTACCTCATCGTGAACGCGCTGGGCTACAGCAACCGTGTTGGCACCCGATTGTTTACGAAGCCCCATACGGATCGTAGGCCGGTTTTCAATTTCTACATAGCGATTGATATCCTCATAGCCAAAAGTGACTATCGAGACATCTCCCACCCGAATTGGTACGCCATCTACTGTAGTAACAATAGTATTCTGTACCTCATCGACGGTCTGGTATTCACCAAGGGTTCGAACGTAAAGATCGCTTAAGCCCTCTTTAATATTACCACCCGGGAGGTTTACATTTTCCCGCCCGATGGCGTTAACAACGTCTGTTGCTGTTAAACCTGCAGAAGAAAGCCGTTCACGAATGAGATCTACGTGGATTTCACGATATACACCACCCCATACGTCGATAGCTCCAATTCCTGAGATTTGTTCAAAGCGTTTACCTATCTCGCGCTCGAGAATACGGGTTAACTCGGAAAGTTCGCGCTCGGACTGGGCGCCAATTACTACAATGGGGGAATCGTTAGGGTCGAATTTCCAGATGCGGGGCGGATCAACTTCCGGGGGCAGGCTTCGGCGCACACGGTCGAGTGCTGCCCTTACGTCGTTGGTGGCTTCATCCAGGTTTGTGCCCTGCGCAAAATGAAGCGTAACCCGGCTCGAACCTTCACTCGAGTTGGAGTTTACACGGTCGATATTAGGCACTCCGGCAACAGCGTTCTCGATCTGATCGGTGATAATGAGCTCCATTTCCTCAGGCCCAACATTATCGTAATTAACCGCTATGCTCAGCTGCGGGTATTCAATAGGCGGCAGCAAATCTACCGGCAGCAAACGAAAGCCGATTATCCCGAGCGTAATAACAATGAGATAAATCATTGTGGTTGCTATCGGGCGGGAAATTGATTTAGCGGAAAGGGACATTCTGCGTTTTTCTTTGAGTTATGTTGCGTATTTCAGTTCAGGCGTCCGGCATTATGCCATTTTGCTCGGCCAGTTTCTGGCGAATCATATCAAGCAGGTCGCGATTTTGCAGCTGCTGCAGCTCCAGAATTCTTTCCCAGGCAATTACCCTTACTCTGGCTTCTTCTCTGCCTGAAGCAAGCAGGTTCTGGCCTATCGTTACCACAAGGTCTCCTGCTTCAATACCTGTTACGCCCGAAACTTCACGCCCCTGGGCAATTACATTTACAGGTACAAAATCCACCCCTGTAGGTCCAATAATTGAACTTCGGCTTTCATCACCAAGATCAATTTCCGACAATCCGCCGCGATCTGCCACATAAACTCCTCTGCGGCCATCATTCGGGTTGGTAAATAATGAGTTGTTAGGAACAAGCACCGCCTGATCGCTCTCGCCATAGAGCACATCAACGGTAACAAACATTCCTGATCGCAGTAAACCGTCGGGGTTATCCAGCTCAATTTCTGCTTCAGTTGAGTTTGTAACCGGATTCAGGAATGGGGAAATACGGGTAAGTTCTGTCTGGATGACTTCACCACCAAAGGCGGCTGACGAAATATTAACGGTCTGTCCGGTAGCAATGTATGATAGCATTCGCTCAGTTAATGAAATGCGAATATGCATCCGGCGGGTATCACCAACTTCGAAAATGCGGGTGCTTGGCGTTACCAGCTGGCCAACTTCGACCGCTCTGGTTCCAACATATCCATCGATAGGCGATTTTATGATAGTATTCCCAAGCTCTGTTTTCCTCTCTTCAAGAATTGATTCGGCCTGGCTTCTCTGGGCTTTTGTTAACTCAAGAGCAGCTTTTGCCGATTCAACCTCAGCCTGAAGCTGCTCCACATCGAGTTCACTTTCAAGGTTACGAACGCTTAGCGCTTCAACACGACTTAATCTTGCCTGCAGTCGCTGCACGTTTGCTTCAGCCTGTCTTACCTGAGCGTCGGAGATCCTGAGACCGGCTTCTGCTTGTATGAGGCGCTCTCTGGCTTCATTATCTCTTAACCTTACAAGCGGCTGGCCTTGTGTAACCTGTTCACCGCTGCTCACCATTATCTCGCGCACCGGCGCAGTAATTTCAGGATAAATATCGGATTGACTTCTGGCCCTGACTACCCCTGTAAGACGTTCCTCCAGGGGCAAGGATCCGATAACGGTTTCAATAACTTCGACTGTAGGAGTGTAGCCTCCGCGGCCCCGGTTCTCTTCTTCGGCTTCGTCGCTGCTGCATGAGAACAGAATGAAGAAAGAAGTGAGTAATAAAAAGAGTATGCTGTATTTCACTATATAGTTGTAAGGCAGTTATCTATATCAATTGTTGTTATAACAATCACTAATCTTGCGAAATAGTTTGACTGATGCTGTAAAAGCTTTTTAAACAGCTATTAAACTATACTTTTACAAAAGCACTTAGTTGCGGGTGTTTTCACGACATAGTGATAATATTTCCCAACGAACACCTCTTTCAGTTTAATTGTAATTTTTTTGTTTGTTCAACATTTTTTGTTGTCTCGGTGCATATATAGCAATAATTTAAGTCCTGATTCATTACACATGAATTAAATCATTAATTTTCGTTTTTCGATTAATCATTTCTTCTGTCATGCCCCAGGTCTCCCCTCGTTCCCTTCTTTTTTTTATTACGGGTATATTAGCATCATTAATGCTTTCATCATGCAGCTTTGGTGATTCCAATCCCGCTGAAACCCCGGAGACAAATGTAATACAGGCGGCTGCGGAACCAGAGCCGGTATCAGTAGATATGTTCGGGCTTCCTGCGGCGGACTATTCCGTTGTTGAACGCAGAGTTCGAAACGGAGAAACTCTTTCAGCTATGCTCTCACCTTATGGAGTGGGCCACCAGCAGGTTCATGCAATCACGCAGGCATCAAGTGGCATCTTTAACCTGAGACGCATCAACTCCGGAAGAGATATTCGTTTCTACATTAATGAAACCGACGGCCTCGACTATCTTGTATACCAGCCCAGCCAGCGCGACTACGTTGTCTTCGACCTGAGGGACGAAATCGAAATCTACACCGGAGAGCGCGAAGAATCGCGGGTTATTAAACGAATTGAAGGTCAGATCGACGGTTCTCTGTACGTTTCTTTGCTGGAACAAGGCGGCAGTCCTGCTCTGGTAAGTCGCCTTGCGCAGGTTTTTGCCTGGCAAATCGATTTTTACCGCATACAGCGCGGAGACCGGTATGCTCTCGTTTACGAAGAACTTTTGATAGACGATGAAGTTGTTGGTGTTGGTCGCATACATGCCGCATGGCTGGAACACCGCGGACGTGAATACCATGGTATTTATTTTGCCCAGGGTGAAAACGCCGGCACTTATTTCGATCTTGAAGGCAATTCCCTGCAAAAAGCATTTTTACGCGCTCCTCTCGACTATACGAGAATTAGTTCCCGCTTTACTAACAGGCGCTACCATCCGGTTCTCCAGCGGAATATGCCTCACCACGGAACCGATTATGCCGCGCCTACAGGAACACCAATACGCGCCGTTGGTGATGGTGTGGTAACACACTCTGCCTACGACCGGAATAACGGGAATTACATCCGCATACGCCACAACAGCGTGTACGAAACCGGCTATCTGCACATGTCGCGTCGCGCTAACGGAATGAGAGCAGGAGCAACGGTTCGCCAGGGTGATATAATCGGATATGTAGGCGCCACCGGCCTTGCAACCGGACCTCACCTGTGCTTCCGGTTCTGGCAAAACGGGCAGCCGGTTGATCCTTACCGTGTTGAAATGCCGCCATCAGAGCCGGTTGAGGCAGCCTATGCCTCTCAGTTCGATGAAATTAAGAAAGACATGATATTCAAGCTTTTTCCTGAAGAGCAAAAAAAAATCTCCAAACCACTTTTGCTCGCTGATGAAGGAAACACACGTCATCCATCATACAGCTTGCCGGTTGTTCTGATTCAGTAGAACTCATTTTCTTCCACAAAAAAGCCCCTCCGGCGATATCCGGAGGGGCTTTTTTTGTGTACAGTTCTGAAAAAGAGGTTTATACTTCAGCTATGCTGGTTTCGACTCCGCTCAATCAGCGTTCTTTATTTTACCTATGATATCTTGATACCTCAGCGCATCCTGAGCGGAGTCGAAAGGTGTGCATTTAAGACCATTATTATTTACCGGACAATCCTTAAAAAAGGAACGTTGTTTTTCACTACTCTGCTTCTCAAATTAAAGCATCATACTTTTCCATCCAATATCATACTCTCATGCATCTGCTTATATATCTCGAACCGGAAGCCCTGTTTTTTATCATGGAAAAAGAACAGCCCGTAAAAGTTGAACCCGGCTCAGCTGCTGATGAGCTGTCTGCTGGTTTTGTTGATACAGGTGTTCCTGAAAACGCTCTGTTCGAAAAGAATGAGCAGGATGGGGTCGAAATCTACGTATCAAAAAAGGTAAAGATTACCGCCGAACAACAATTGGAAATCAAAGTTAAGAAAGGCTGGCTAGGGCGTAAACTCACGGCTAAAATCACAGAGAAACAGACTGTACCAGGTTTTATGGGCACGCGCGGCTGTTAGGAAGAGGAGTACATCACCCTAAAGACTCTTTGCCTTTATATACAGGCAAATGGATGATAAATTCAGCACCACCTCCCATGCGGTCGCGTACGCTAATTGTTCCGCTGTGCTTCTGAATTACACCCTTCGTTATGGCGAGACCAATACCAAGGCCAAATTCACCGCCGGCTGTTTTTGTAGTGAAACTAGACTCAAAGATCCGGTCTTTTAACTTATCCGGAACGCCCGGGCCATTATCGGCTATAGTAACCCACACATGCTCGTCTGAAGCCGTACCGCAACTTATAAACAGCTTTCCCTTTTCATCCATCGCGTCGCAGGCGTTTATGATGATGTTTGTCCAGACCTGATTTAGTTCGCCCACGTAACACTTCACCAATGGGATTTCGGGCAAGTTGAGATCCACTTCAATATCATTGAGGCGGTTGCCGATAATCATGAGCGTTTCTTGAATGCCCAGCCTTATATCCGCCACTTCGGGCTCTGCTCTTGAGTCTCTGCTGTAGCTTTTCAGGCTTTTAACGAGATGACCGATACGACCGGTGGAAAGCTGAATACTTGCCAGGAATACGCCAGCTTTATGGCTGTCGAGGAGCAGACGAAGCGATTTCGGCCTGTCGCTTGACTCAGCATAAGGAGTTACTTTCACCAGCATCTCATGGTTCAACTCAGCCATATCCCTTAGAACAGAACGGCTGAGATGCGGGTATTTTTGCTGTAATTTTTTCATTTTTGCGCGCTGCTGCTCTGTATCCTGAACCTCTCGTTGCATGCCCGATTCCAGAAAGGCTCTTACCAGACCGGTATCCGGCAGAGCTCCGGCCTGCTCCGTCATTTCTGGTAAAACGCGGGTGAGGTAATCTACAGAGCGCAAAAGCGCAGAGGCCGGATTATTTATTTCGTGCGCAAGCCCGGCTGTGAGCTCGCCAAGCGTTGCCATCTTTTCCTGATTGATGAGCAAGTTACGTGTTTGCTCCAGCTCACTAATCGTTTCCCGAAGATTGTTACGCTCTTTTTCCAGCTCTCTTGAGAGCTGTGCTATTTCAATATGAAGAGTTACAACCCTTCTATACCGCTCGGAAAGGTTTGAGAATATCAGCCCCTGTATCACACGGCTTATTTCCGGATAATCCTGCTGGATCCTGTCGAGTGACCCCTGCCCTACCCGAAGTACTTCCACATCGGAACTCGCCCTTGCGGTTGTAAAAACACGCTCACCCGTCTGGAAAGAAAGCAGGCCCATAAAATCGCCCGGCCCCTGAAGGTCGATGGCGATATCGTATTCATCAGATCTTTTAAACTGCTTTACATACCCATCCAGAATTACGAACAAACGCCTGTTTTCCTGATGTTCGCGAAGAATAATATCGCCCTGCTTATACGACTGATGATGACTTTTAAGCAGCTCCGAACCTGGCAATAATTCTTTTATATGCTTAACAAACGTAGTTTTATCAAGTCTGCGTTTGGTTCCGTGCAGGTCCATGGTCTTCTCGCGTTTCTGAACCTTTTCCCGGGATTCCTTCAGATAACGCATATATTTTTCATCTGATGACATAATTGCTAAAGCAAAATGATGAATTGGCCGATGGGCTTAGATTAATAATCAGAAATGGAGCCTCTGGCGCGTATAGCCTCCTGAATGCGTTTTGCGTCGAGGATGCCCATAAATGGTAACAGATCTTTTTCATTTTCAATTACATACGTAGTTAGCTCATCTTTGGCCACATTCACCAGGTTCTCCGGATCCCATGGTTTGGCTATATATCGGTTAAGGCGGGCATGATTCACGGCTTCTACGGTCGCATCGAGACCCGCTTGCCCGGTTAGCAATACCTTTCTTGTTCGTTCAGTAAACTCCTCTTTCTGCATTTCAATCATAAGTTCAACGCCTTTATCGCCTGGCATCACATGGTCACAAATGGCCAGACCGATTTTATCACCCTGCTCGTTAATTTCTTTTATGATTTGCCGGGCTTCATCGGCAGAGACAGCCATTTCAATTGGGAACACCTCTTCCAGACCAGAAAGGTCGCGGACGATCACATCCAGAACCTCAGGCTCATCCTCTACGCACAAAATATAAATAGTTGACATAATCCGGTTCTCCTGTGTTTAAAGTAATATTAATGGCCAGAAAAGGACTGCGTAAGCAAGGGCCACAAACAGGCCTATGATTCCGATAATACTTCCGATTTTAACCATGTCTGCTGTTTTAATATAACCTGTACTCATGGCAATCGCATTAGGCGGTGTAGAAATTGGAAGCAGCATTGCCATATTACACGCCATACCAATCATCACTGCAGAAATAACGAGACTAAAACCTTCACCAGCAATTCCGGAAGTTCCCATACTTACTGCCAGCGGAATCAGAAGTGTAGCCGTTACCGTGTTTGAAAGGAAATTTGATAGCATAAGAGCCACAAAGCCAAATACGAGCAACAGCCCGATTTGAGGCAAGACATCCCAGCTGATGCTGGACACCAGCCATATGGCCAGACCTGTGTTTTCCATTGAAATACCCAGGGCGATACCGCCCGCAACCAGCCAAAGCACTTCCCAGGGTAATCTGCGAATATCTTCTTTTTCGAGCACGCTTGTTACCGTAAGACCCATTATGGGCAGAAACGCCACCATACCGCTTGGAATACCGTGCTGTGCTTCCGTGATCCAAAGAACCACTGTAAGCGCAAATATCGCATACATTACCAGGGCTTTTGCAGATTTATCGAAGGCGCTGTCGAGCTCCAGCTTAAAGCGCGTTATTGTTGGCGGGTACATTACCCGCATCAGGCCCCAGGCAGAAAGCAGCATAACCAGAACGAGAGGTACGGCTATGAGCATCCATGTACCGAAAGCGATGCCTTCACCCTGCGCGTTTAGAGCAGAAATAACGATTGCGTTGGGCGGCGTTCCAATAGGCGTTGCCATACCGCCCAGGTTAGCGGCAATGGGGATACTGAGGGCAAGCATCACCCTGAATTTATCCTCTACGCTCACCTGAAGCGCAATAGGAATGGCCACGGTCATCATCATGGCGGTGGTGGCCGTGTTGCTCATAAAAGCCGAAAGTACGGCGGTAACGAGCATCAGACCGAGTATGATGAACATCGGCTTTTCACCAAAAGGCTTTAGCAGCACATTAGTGAGGTTTTTGTCCAAATTGTACTTTACGGCTGCGGCGGCAAGCATAAAACCGCCAAGGAAAAGGATAATAATGGGACTGGCAAGCGTGCCCATAAAGACTGTATAGGATGCCGGCGTGTATCCGGTTAAGATATGATTCACATCCGATACAATTTGAGTTTCAGCTGTGAGTTCTCCGGAGCGAACCAAAACAAATCCGTTTTCTGTCTCTACCACCTCCACCTGAAGCTCCTCTGATGAACGATCGCCTGTACGGAGAAAAAGAGTGCCATTTTGTAATGCTGTGTCGGGTATCCGCCAGACCTCCTCCTGCCCGGATGCCTGCTCGACCGTATACGACGGCAGTTCTGCATTCTGGTACAACGGCCCCTGCGTACTAAGCAGTACAATTTGCAAAAATATAACCAGCATAGACGTGGCGTAAATCGGAATAGGCTCCAGCATCCAGAACGAGGCAGCTACAAGAAAAATGCCGAGCGTAAGATGCCCCGCAAACGACAGCCCGTCGAAATTGACAAAAAGAGGGATACAAAAGCCGATTAAACCAAGAGCAAGCCCGACCGCAGTTTTCGTCCAGTCGGGGAAACGTTTTTTTTCTTTAGACCTCATAGCACGTTATAAACCTTCATGAAATGTATGTATGTGTACATGTTTAAATAGCCATCTGTTACATTTAAGCGCACTATTATTTCGCAAATACTATTCTAATAACGCTATTAGAATTTACGCTTTTCAACAGCCAAAAGCATCTGTTTATTTTCCCGAAAACACTTATGAAACTGCTTTTTCCGACCATTTGACGGGAAAATCGCTTCCAGTTATAACTATAATTAACACATTATTCTACTGATGACAAAAAAGCTTTTCAGGATACTGCTCCAGCCATTTTCTTCTTGTTTGATAAACACTCCTAATGTAGCTTCGGGATGCACAGTAAAACAGTAATTTATCATAAAACAATTATGGGACCAGCAGAAGCAACAGCCGTTTTTCTTATTAAATGTCCCGATCAGCGGGGGCTGGTGGCTTCCATCAGCGGCTTCTTTTTCGGCAGGGAGTTTAACATCATAAGCTGCCAGCAGTATTCTGAATTAAGCACCGGCCGGTATTTTATGCGGATTGAGGTCTCGTTGTCCGACCTGAAAACATCACGTAAAAAGCTACAGGATGATTTCCAGGCTTTTGGTCATCCATTCGGTTTGAATTGGTCGGTTCACTACACCGATGAAAAACAGCGCGTCGCCCTTCTGGTTTCCAAAACATCACACTGTTTGTATGATCTGCTCCTCAGGTGGAAAGAAAACGAGCTGCATTGCGAAATACCTCTGATTATAAGCAACCACCCTGACCTCGAGGCGGTGGCCAATCAGTTCAAAATCCCGTTTCATTGCCTTCCCGTAAATAAGGATTCGAAGGTTCAGCAGGAGGCAGAGATTCGCTCGCTGCTTCAGTCGCATCATATCGATCTGGTGGTGCTGGCAAGGTATATGCAGGTGCTATCCTCAGGTTTTGTGCATGAGTATGAGGGACGCGTAATCAATATTCATCACGCGTTTCTGCCGGCTTTTCAAGGGGCGAATCCGTATCAGAGGGCGTGGGAGCGCGGGGTTAAGATGATTGGCGCTACGGCCCATTACGCCACCGAAGATCTGGACGAGGGCCCGATTATCGAGCAGGATGTGCAGCGCGTAATGCACGAGGAAACCCCGGAAGAGCTCAAACAAATTGGCCGCGACGTAGAGCGAATTGTGTTATCCCGCGCGGTTCAGGCGCATCTGGAGCACCGCATTATTTTGTCGGGGCGAAGGACGATTATTTTTCGTCGGTAAACTACAGGTGTTTTCGATCCAGGATATTGAATAGTGATGCTGAGTTTTTCAACCATCCCTGTAGAGACGCAATGCATTGCGTCTCTACGGTGGGCGTAAAAAACTCACCCCCCCCCTAAAAACACAAACAGCTCCGAACCTAAGGTCCGGAGCTGTTTTATTTTTCTAACAGGATGATGCGCTCCGTTACGGATTCGCGCCCATCAGGAATTTGAAGAAGTCGCTGTCGGTAGACAGGATGATGGTCGTTTTATCGTCCATGGTCTTCTCGAAAGCTTCCATAGTGCGGATGAACTCGTAGAGCTCGCGCGTCTGGTTGTTTCTGTTGTAAGCTTCCGCATAAATACGGGTGGCTTCCGCATCGGCGCGACCGCGGATTTCCTGTGCCTCACGGCGGGCTTCGGAACGAATCTGCGCCAGGTCACGGTCTTTTTCACCTACGATGGCGCGGGCTTCACCCTCACCCTCGGAGCGAAACTGATCGGCAATACGATTACGCTCGGAAATCATTCTTTCGAATACGGTCTGCTGAACCTCATCGGAGTAATTAACCCGCTTGAAGCGGAAATCGAGTATGCGGATTCCAAGATCGCTTACGCGTTCGTTGGCACGTTCCAGCACAAGAGCTTCAATGGCGTCACGGCCTACGGTTATTTCCTCCAGAACCTCAATTTCACCAAGATAATCGTCGGTTACTTCGGGCTCACGGTTTGTTGAGCGAACCAGTTCGAGGAGTTCGTTGCTGGCAACCGCATTACGTGTTTCACCGTCCAGAATATCGTCGAGTCGGGACTGGGCGTTACTTTCATCGCGCAGTCTCAGGAAGAACTGAAGCGGATCGGTGATCTGCCAGCGCGCAAATGTGTCAACGAAAATCAGAGTCTGATCCAGGTTGATAATCTGGTTGGCATCGCCATCCCACTCAAGAAAGCGGCGGTCGAAATACTGCACTTTCTGAACGAATGGGAGCTTAAACTTGAGGCCAGGATCAGAAACAGGGTCGCCAATCGGGCGGCCAAACTGAGTTACGATGGCCTGGTTGCGCTCATCCACGATGAAAGTTGAATTCCATGCGAGAATGAACATTACGACGGCTACAATAATGAATATGGTATTTTTCATCAGTTTGCCCTCCGTGCCTGATCGATGTTCAGAAGAGGCAGCACGTTGTTGCCTTTTTCGTCTACGATTACTTTGTTACCGAGCTTAGGCAGCACGGTTTCCATGGTTTCCAGGTAAATACGCTGCTTGGTAACTTCAGGTGCGGCAACATACTCGGAGAAAATAGAGTTGAAGCGGTTTGCTTCACCAAGGGCATCGTTCACCCTATTAAAAGCATACCCTTCGGCAACCTGGACCATCTGGCGGGCTTCACCACGGGCGCGGGGCACCTCACGGTTGTACTCCGACTCGGCCTGGTTAATGAGCGTCTCGCGCTGCTGTTCGGCCTGGTTTACCGCGTTGAAGGAAGCCTTAACAGCATCCGGCGGATTCACATCCTGCAGCACGATCTGATCGATTCGGATTCCGTTCTCGTAATCATCGCACATTTGCTGGAGCAGCTCTTCAGCGCGCGTGGCCACGTCCTGGCGCCTGACGGTAAGGACTTCGCTCACGGTACGGTCACCTACAATTTTACGAACAACAGATTCCGACATTACACGAAGCGTTTCATCGGCATTCCGAACGCGGAACAGAAAGTTGTACGAATTCTCAATCCGGTACTGCACAACCCACTCTACGTCGGCGATGTTAAGGTCGCCGGTTAGCATCAACGATTCATCGATGTAAGGCGACTTGCTGTACGTTGTTCTCTGGCCTGATTCTACGGTGCGAAATCCAAACTCCATTTTAAGCTGGCGCTGAACAGGAATTTTAGAAAGTTCTTCGACACCAAACGGGATAATGAAATTCAGACCGGGCTGTACGACGCGGTTAAACTCACCCAGCCTCAGTACAACACCCTCTTCTTCGGGAGCTATTGTGTGGATCGACGTCCACAACGCAAAGATTGCGAAAACCCCCACGATTATTTTCAGGAGATGCTGCCGGATGAGTTGAACCTCAGGTGGCATTTGGGGCATCTCAAAGTTTTGGTTTGCCATATACTTATTTTTATGTGCTTTTAAATGATTAGCATCAGGATTTAAAACAAATCTGAGTGCTGGCTGTTTCAGAACATCCTTTTCAGGCACTTCTAAAATTTGAGCCCCTTTCGGGCTGATGTCCAAGATACGTATGTTAGCCCAAATTGTTAGGGACTTTCGGGCTATTCAGGGGATATTATCCCAAGACCATGTGTTGCCGTTTTTAACAGTATGGTTACCTTCCCGTAATGTTCCGGAAATGCTTGGTGCGTTGCTGAATGAGCCTTCACCCGAGCCCATAGATTATCCGGATATCGTGCCGGATGTGGTCGAACACATCTTAGACATCATCCCTAAAAAGAGAATATACGCGGCGGTATAGGCGATTCAGCATCGTTTATTTCACCAGCTTATTACCGATCACAATTACGATAGTTACGGTCACAAACATAAGCAGGCTGTATATGGCGATAGGAATAGTGGCTACTGAGTTTTGTAGCAAAGTTGCCGCAATCATAATTCCCATGGTGCCGTTTTGGATACCGGACTCCACCGTTATGGAAAGCCGTTGCCGAACCGGTAACGCAAACAGCATAGCCAGACCGTAGCCAATTCCCATGGTGAGCACATTCAAAGATAAAGCTGCCGGACCGGTAAGAATCATAAATTCGACAAGCTGATCGCGCTCTTTAACTATGGCGGCAACCATAATGAGGGTGAAGAATAAAGCTGAGGCAAATTTCACAGGCCGCTCCGCCATTTTTGTGAGGCGCGGATTCCGGCTTCTGATAAACATCCCGATGCTGACGGGCACAATCGTAACTCCCATAATCTGGATAATGGTCTGCATCACGGGTAGCATGACGCTACCCTCTTCCCCGAAATAGCCGATCGAAAGGTTTACAATAAGCGGGATAGTGGCAATTGTAACTATAGAGCTCACCGCCGTCAGGCTGATTGAAAGCGCCAGGTCGCCTTTAGCCAGATGCGATACCAGGTTCGATGTCGGGCCGCCCGGGCAGGCAGCAAGAATCATCAGACCAACGGCGAGACCTCCGGTAAGGCCGAATAGCTTAACCAGGCCGAAGCCTGCTATGGGCAGCAAAACAAGCTGAGCAACAAGGCCAATGGTGATTGCTTTTGGAGCCTTAAAAACGCGGCTGAAGTCATCAATGCGCAAAGTAAGGCCCATGCCCATCATAATAAAAGCCAGGGCAAGAGGAAGAAAAACAGCCGTTAAAATGCTTTGTTCCATAGTCAGTATTCGGGTGATGAAATTGAATCCCCTGAAAATACCATCAATCCCGGACTTAACAACAGGTATGACACAATTCTGATTATAATTACGCTTATAAGATTAATTTCAGCAGTATCATCATCTTACCACCCTATATTTTTTTGAAAGCATGAATTCCCGACCCAACTCCGGACTTAGCGTAAACTATGATATCAGCCGTAATAAACTGGCTATAAGCATCAATGTACTGGTAATCATTGCCTGCTTTTATGGTGCATATTATTTTTATAACGATACGCAGACCTTTCTTGAGACTGCAGAAATCACCAATGGTGAGATAATCCGTTTTAACGAATCGCGCAATGACGGGGAAATTAGCTACACTGCCGTTATTCGTTATACGCCCGCTTCCGGGAGGGCTATTGAGTTTGCGAATAATACCTCATCAAAGAATCCGTCGCATGCCATCGGGGATGTGGTTGAAGTTATTTATAACCCGGATGATCCCAACAGCGCCCGGCTGAACTCTTATTTCGGACTGCATGGGTTCACTACCATTTTGGGAATACTCGGTTTCGCCGGAGTACTTTTTTTTGCGGGAAACCAGGTTTCACTTAACAAGCGCAAGGAGCTGGCCGAACACCTTTCTACTTTTGGAAAGCCCTATGAGACAGAGTTTACGGGAGTAAAACGTGTTAAGCGGGGAAAAAATAATACCTATTACTATTACATTACCTCGAAACATGTTTTTGATGACATCACAAAGCATTTTAAATCGGAACAGCTAACGCGAGACCCCGAGCTTTATGAAGACATGCCCGAAACCATTGTAGTTGTAGCCGACCCTAACAATCTTAGTAAATATGCGATGGATATCAGCTTTTTACCCGATGATACGTTCAAGCCGACTATTCGCATAGGAAACGGCCACAGGCGCCTTCAGTTTTAATTATCCCCTGTTGATAAACACAAAAAAGCCCGCTCTGAAAAAATCAGAGCGGGCTTTTTAAATTTCGGATTTAAACCTGTAATTAAACAGTCTTCAAATCTTCTTTATTGGCAGCTACAAAAGAGCCTTTGAACTCTCCGTCGGACTCGGTGTTAGCTTTGGAGTAATCCATCACACGTTTTATTTCGCCGTCTTTAGTATTAATACGGAAAGTTATGGTAGCAGAAGTACCTGCCTTAACTTTGCTGTAATGCTCCTTAACCTGCTCGAGATCATCCGTATGAATGAGCTTGGTGAAGGCATCATCGCCCTTGCACTCATCGCGTGAATAGCCGGTAAGAGCTTCAAATCCATCTGAAATCCAGCGAACCGACGGAAGATTGTCATCACCTAAATTAAATCCGTAGGTGAAATCGTTTTTGCGATCGAAAATCTTTTCAAAACCGGTGTTCCGCTTTTTCAGTATTTCGAGCACGTTTTTTCTCATGCTCGCATTAGATACCGTGGCACGTAATACCTTATCGCCATCAACTGATATCTTTTTAAGCTTAATTTCGGCCTGAACGGGCATACCGTTTTTCCGGCGGAATATAATTTTGAAAGATTTATCCTGATCGATATGATCCTGAAGCCCTTCACTAAAAACAGCCTTCACGTTAGCCACAGAATTAGACGGGGTAAATTCCCATATTTTGCTGCCAGTGAGCTCTTCGTTTTCATAACCAATCATCTGGCGGAAGGCTTTGTTACTGTCGGTAACGGTGCCGTCTTCCTTAAGATCAACAAACGATTTTTTAGACTCTTCGAACAGATCGTCAAAATCGGCGTTGCTGTCCATGATTTTCTTTTCAGAACGCTTACGTTCGGTAATATCATGCTGGTAAGAAACCCAGTGCGTAATTTTGCCGTCTTTATCGGTTAAAGGATGGATATCCCACTGATTGATGTACTCAGAGCCATCTTTGCGATAGTTTACGGTCTGGCCAAAAAATGAATTACCTTTATTCAGATTATCGCGCAGGCGATCCAGAGTTTTGCGGTCTGTTTTTTCGCCCTGAAGGATTCGCGGAGATTTACCCACAACTTCTTCGCGCGAATAGCCCGTCATTTTTTCAAAACCGTCGTTAACATAGGCAATCCTTGGACCGGGTGAATCCAGCTCCATATCGGTTACAATAATAGAATCGTAATCGTTGCGAACTGCCGACTCAAGCAGGTCCAGATATTCTTTGTACGTATTGGCCTCTTCAGCCTTCGCTTCGAATAACGCTTTTAATTCGCTAAAAGCTGCCTCATCTTTGGCCAGGGACTTAAGTTTTTGTGTGATGTCTGAATCAAGCATATCAAATATCTGTGGGTAATTTAAAAAACTGGAAGAATATAAATGTTTAGGAGGTAAAATCTAACCCTCAAATTTAGCCTAAACCTTTTATGTGTCGCCATTATAAGCAGACGGCAGTTTCATATTCTTGTATTGTAACTACCTCAAAACATACCGCAATATGCTTTCATTCCAATTAATTAAGTTTTGGATCAAAAAATCCAAACGGGGAAATCTAAGGCGTTTTTTAAAAAGTAAATTTTATAGTGTAAGGATTTCCACTGTGGCGACTCTCAGGAAGAAAACGTACTTTCGCACACATGAAAACACATACACCCGAATCCGTATTAAAACAGTATTTCGGCTACGACTCTTTCCGGCCGAATCAGAAAAAAGCAATCGACACTATACTCGACGGCAAAGACGTATTTACCCTGATGCCAACCGGCGGTGGTAAATCACTTTGTTACCAGATTCCGGCCCTGCTGCTGCCGGGACTCACGGTTGTTGTATCTCCGCTAATCGCACTCATGAAGGATCAGGTTGATGCGTTGCGTGCCAACGGTATCTCTGCAGACTACCTGAACTCATCGATGAGTATGGCCGAGCAGTGGAAAGTAACCGAGAAGCTCAAAAAAGGAGAAACCAAGATTTTATATCTGGCTCCCGAGCGCTTTAAGGGCCGCGACTCTTTCTTCAACAGCACCTATGCCAAACAGCAGGAGATAAGTTTGTTTGCCGTAGACGAAGCACATTGCGTTTCGCACTGGGGTCACGATTTCCGGCCGGACTACCTTCAGCTGTCCATGCTGAAAAAGAAGTATCCGAAAGTACCCGTCATAGCACTTACGGCCAGCGCCGATACAACTACCCGGGCCGATATTGTAGACAAACTGAAGCTTCAAAACCCTGAAACCCTCGTTTCCAGCTTCAACCGGAGCAATATCCGGTATGAAATTCGTCAGGCGAACGACGATTTTGCTGAGCTCATCGAGTTCCTGAATGCTTATAAAAAAGAATCTGGAATCATATACACGCTGAAGCGCAGCAGTACCGAAGACCTCGCTTCACGCCTTAAAGAAGAAGGCTTCAACGCGCTTCCGTATCATGCGGGTCTGGCTCCTGACAAACGCGCACGAACGCAGGAGCTTTTCCTTAAGGATGAAGTACAGATTATCGTGGCAACCATCGCCTTCGGTATGGGTATTGATAAATCTAATGTGCGCTTTGTGGTGCATATGAACATGCCCAAGAATATTGAAAGCTACTACCAGGAAACCGGTCGCGCAGGTCGTGACGGCCTGGCCAGTACCGCTTTATTGTTCCTGAACCACGGTGACATGAGCACGCTTCGTTATTTTGCCACCATCGACGGCAACGAGGCCCAAACGGAAATCATGCTGAAGAAGCTCGAACAGATGCTCGAGTTTTGTGAAATCAAGACGTGCCGCCGCCAGTATCTGATGAACTATTTCGGCGAGGCACATCCCGATACATGCGGAAACTGCGACGTTTGTCTGGACGAGTATGATGCGTTCGACTATACTATCGAAGCCCAGAAAGTTATTTCTGCGGTAGCCCGTCTTCGCCAGCAGTACGGGGCGGAAATCATAACGCTCTTGCTAAAAGGCTCGAAGTCAAAAAAAGTACAGTTCTGGATGCAGGACTTACCAACCTATGGTGCAGGCCAGGATAAACCGGCCGACTTCTGGAAAGACCTCATTAATGAGCTAACGGCTCAGGGCTACCTGCGGCGCGACGGAAATCCTCATCAGGTGTATAAGCTCACCGATAAATGCCGCGATCTTATTAAAGGTGACAAAACCTTCACCGTATTGAAGGCCCGAAGTGACCGCAAGGAAACGGGTACAAGCGACGATGAATCAATGGACCGTAAACTGTTCGAACTGCTGCGTACCGAGCGTAAGCGCATTGCCGACAGTAACGGCGTAGCGCCTTTCATTGTGCTGAGTGATTCCACCCTGCACGAACTGGCAACGTACTATCCGCAGGATCTTGAGTCGCTTCAGCATATTTCAGGATTTGGTGTTCAGAAGATTCAGTCGTACGGTCAGGCCATGATCGATGTAATCGGCAGCTATTGCCGGGAGCATCATATTAAACCCAAGCCCATTCCAAAAAACAAAGGTCGCAGCCCGAGACCTAAATCCGGATCATCGAAGAAAGGTAGCGGAGTTAACAGCAGCAATAATGTAAGTCTGCAGATGTACCGCGCCGGCAAGTCAATTGAGGCCATCGCCAACGAGCGTGGAATCAAACCATCGACGGTGGAAAGTCATCTTGCTGTGTACGTGGAAAGAGGCATGCTGAATCTGGAAGACATGGTCGATAAATCCAAAATTCCGGCCATCAGAGAAGCCATCAAAGAAAATGAAACCGGCTTATTGCGGGATATCAGGGATTCTCTTGGCAGCCAGTATGGCTATGGCGAAATCAGGTTTGTGATGGCTGAAATGAAGGGAAACTGACGCCATCACCCTTTTTACTCTGTACTCTTCTTTAAACAAAAAAAACTCCGTGCCCTCAAAAGAGCACGGAGTTTTTTTAAATCACAATGTATCTGAGCTATATCAGCTTCTCTCGATTGGCTCTACCCGAAGCAGTTTACCATCACTGGAATCCGTGAGTACATAAACATTTCCGTCGGGTCCCTGGCGCACATCACGGATGCGGCCAAAGTCTTTGGTGAAGAGTTCTTCCATGTGGAGTACCTCATTGTCGCTTTTCAGAATTCTGAGAATACGTTCTGAGCGCAATCCACCAGCGAGCAAATTACCCTGCCAGTTACCGAATGAAGGGTGCGTAATCATCGCCAGGCCTGATGGAGCAAGAGTTGGAAGGAACTCATAAAATGGTGTTTCCACTCCGTCCATTTCGCGGGCTTCGAAGTAATCGTACGGGCCCTCGGTTCTGTAATCCAAACCTTGTGTCACAACGGGCCAGCCGTAATTGTTCCCCATTTCAACGCGATGAAGCAGGTCGCCGCCACGAGGACCGTGTTCGGTAACCCAGATTTCGTTGGTTTCAGGATCCACCACGAGTCCTTGTATGTTGCGGTGCCCGTATGAAAAGATCTCCGGACGCGCATCATCCTGACCAACAAACGGATTGTCATCGGGCACGCTGCCGTCATCATAAAAGCGAAGAAGCGTACCGGCATGGTCGTTCAGGTCTTGTGCACGAGGTGGATTCGATCCGCGATCACCAATGGAAACGAGCAGGTAGCCATCGTTGGTGAAGGCAATTCTGGAGCCATAGTGACGGCCCGGATCGGAATAACGGTCTTGTTCGAATAATTCTTCCACATCGGTTAAGGAATCGCCGTCAATTCTTGCGCGAATCAGAGCTGTTGCGGTATCGTCACCGCCATCGGATTTGGAATAGGTGAGATAGATCCAGCCGTTTTCTTCATATTCCGGATGTACGGCCACATCCATCAAACCACCCTGGCGAAACGAATTTATTTCCGGTAGTCCGCTGATTTCGCGAACATCACCATCGTGAAGGTGCTTCAGCTGGCCCGTGCGCTCGGTTACCAGCATGCTGCCATCAGGCAAAAATGCAACGGCCCACGGATGATCCAGACCTTCGGCAACGGCCGAAACGCGTACCCGCTGGTACTGTGTATTCATTTCTCTTTCGCTGAAGCTGGATTCATTATCATTATTACTGCTGCCAGTTTCTGTGTTGGCCGGACCGCAAGCCGTAAATAGAAGCATTGAGCCCGCTAGTCCAAGCGTAATTAGCTGTTTTATCATCATTTTTTTAATGTTTGGATTAAAATTAGACCCCTCTGGTATCAGGCTATATTACTTTGATATGTAAGTATAACCACGCCAGCGAATTGACCGTGCCATTGTTTAACATTTATAACATTTTAGCACAAAAATTGAAATCATAGAGCTCCTTCAGCTGTTTATTAGTCTTACATACCAGCTATACGTTATTCAATCTTATTTTTTATGTACTACACAGCAGGCATCCGCGCATTCTTTTTTGTCATAATCCTTTTCGTTTTGGCCATGTTTAGCGGATGTGAGTCGGAAGAACAGGCCTCACCTCAGGAAGTAAGAACCACAGTCAGCGCTTCCGAATATACGGGCGAGTGGAAAACATCTGCCACCTACAGCGAATATGAAAACGCCGTTATGAGGATAAATGCAGATGATGGTGATATGATTAGCGGCCGCTTGCAGTACCAGCAGCGGTTGGGCCCCGGTGATGAAACCAACCCTGCATCACGCTATTTTTTTGAAGGTTCACCCGTTGGCAACACATTTGAAGCTTCCTTTTTAACTGAAAACGGAGATGAAATCGGCATCGCCCGTCTCACCCTGCTAAACGGCGAACTTCACGTACAGATGCTGAACAGGCAGGACCGGCTTCCCGAGATTTTCATACTCGAAAAATCCGGTTCTGACAGCTGAGTCGCAGAATTCTACATCCGGCTGTACTTCTCCAGATATTCCTTAATCTTCACCTTTTTACGGGTGCTGTCGCTCGTCATGTAGCGCACTTTGCCGTAGATTTTTCGCTCCGGTCCCCAGGCGCGGTCGAACCGGCCCAGAATCCAGAAAATCCCGGAATAGCTGTTCGGGTCGCGGCCATCGATGGCATAGGTGTTGTTTAGCTTGATGAGGTATTCCAGAGCAGTGCGTACATCCGGAGTCCACTGCAGTACTTTTTTTCCCCATAGCATGCGCAGATAGTTATGGATGCGCCCTTCCCTCACTAATTGACGCTGAGCTGCGTTCCAGATGTCGTCTTCGGTTTCTGCGTTTGCTAATTGCTCGTAAGAATAAATGTGCGGACGCTCATCGGCCTCATGCTCTTCGAGCGTTTTTTGGGCCCAGTCAGGCAGTGACTCAAACTTGTCATAGTTGTCCACATGGTGCGCAAAATGAAAGCCAACTTCTCGCCAGGTGATCACCTCGTCGAGATAGGCCTCGATGCCGGTTTCGCCGCCAAAGAAGCCATCACGCTTTCCGGCCTGCGGAGCGAGCTCATCCCGGCTCCATCCTCTTGGCTGGCGTCTGAGGCAGTTGTCCACGATCTCATGCTCGCTGATTTTACCAAAGTGCAGCCACGGACTCAGGCGGCTTGTGGCCTCTTTATCCGGATCGTTTCGGTCTTCATCGTAAGCCTTCAGATCAAATTCCATAAACGTATTCATCCGCTCCAGGCCGGCCTTTCGGGTTCCATCCATCTGTATTGGCTTCACGCTGTGATCCACATCGATAGTCGAAAGCCACTCTTTGTTGTACCGATCCGCTTCTTTTGCAGTCGGGTATTTTTGGGTGATGCTTTCCGGTAGCGAAATCCGAGCTGTATTTTCAAGCTTCTCCAATGGATTTTCCTCCGGCGGCTCTTCGAAACACTGCCGGAATTTTTTCTGCATGGTCTTTCTGAAAATATAGGCCGAGTACGGGGCCTTATCACTCAAACCCAGCGGAATGATTCCGTTTGAGTCTATGGTGATGTAGGGCACGTTCAGCGTTTTCGGAATCCGCTCGTTGCGCTCCCGCATGATGAATACCGGATATTCGTCGGTGATTACCAGACTGGATTTTTCGGCCAGCTTGCTGAACAAGTCCGGGTACTCGCCCGCCTTCTCTTCAAGAAAGCCGTAGTAGTTGAGTTTGTGCTCATCGGCAAACTGCTGATGCTCTTCCATTCCCTGCATGATAAACCAGTGCGAGCGGTCGGTCCGCCACGGGTAGTCGCAGGAAAGGCCTTCGAAAATCATTAGCGGTTTACCAAGCTTGTTGGCCCACGCCACGGCATACTCAAGCGCAAAGTTATAGTGAAGCCGCCGGTTAATCTGCATCCAGTACAGCACATATTCACCATCCGGATTCGGCTCGTTGTCGTTGCGTTTAAAGACTCGTTTGCTATTGATATTCTTCATTTGGAGGACGCTAAGGAACGGGGATTACGACGCAAATTGCCGCAAAAAGTGTAAGGTTTTAGTTAATTCAGACTCTTTAACAAAAACGACACAAAAAACAATCATATGCCGCCATGACTGAAAATGAAATTTCATATAAAGTAATCGGAGCATGTTACGATGTTCACAGTAAACTTGGGCCGGGAATGCTTGAGTCTACGTATCAAAAATGTCTCGTTCATGATCTTATGAAACAAGGATTAGATGTTAGAATGGAGGTTCTCATGCCAATTAAGTACAAAGAGTTAATTGTCGAAAATGCATATAAAGCGGACATCATTGTTAACAATAAGGTTGTACTTGAGCTAAAAACGGTTGAATCTTTTACCGACGTTCATTTTGCGCAACTGCTCACTTACGTTAAACTTGGCAACTTTAAACTCGGCTTGTTACTAAATTTCAATGTTAAAAATATGAGACACGGTATCAAACGCATCGTACACAACCTTTAATTCCGCGTTAATCCGCGTTATAATCCGCGCTAATCTGCGTCCTGTCGATACCTGTCGAGGGCGTCGATGTAGCGCTCGGAGTTCTCGCGGATTTCGCTGAGTTCCTCTTCAGACTTTTTGTCGAGCATGTTTATCATAAATGATACGCGGCCGTTTTCTTCGAAGGCTTCGCGGTGGTTGTCAACAAAGTTCCAGTACA
>Ga0207421_10000974_pt1 | contig 37194 bp, 34 predicted proteins | sample SodLakKL_010_SED_4_FD_187542 | JGI IMG/M metagenome (GOLD analysis project Ga0207421, IMG submission 187542) | Alkaline sediment microbial communities from Lake Tanatar, Kulunda Steppe, Russia - 8KL_010_SED (SPAdes) (version 2) | ecosystem: Environmental > Aquatic > Non-marine Saline and...
CATGCGCGCGGTCGCATCGTATGGTCGCAACGCAACGTCGCGAAGTCGCGACGGCTGGTTCGCGATAGCGCGCGATAGCCCACATGGCACGATAGCTTGTGCGTCATGTTGACACCCGCAAGCGGCTGTGCTACGGTCTCGAAAACCTCTTTACCATCGTACCGGGGCACCCCGGTTGGCGATGGTCAAAAGACCACAAGGAGGATACACTCACAATGAGAACCTACGAAGCCATGTGCGTCTTTCGGCCCGAGGAAGACGAGTTTACTCGGGGCAAGGACGCAGTCCGCGAGCAGTTGAAGCAGCTACAGGCCAGTATCCTGAAAGAGGAGGATATGGGTCAACGTACGCTCGCCTATCCGATCAAGAACATGAATCAGGCTCACTACTATTACTATGTGGTGGAGATGGACCCGGCAAACGCGCACAAGACCGAGAACGCGATGAAGCTCAAAGACGAGCTGTTGCGCTTTCTGATGGTACGGCGCGAGGAGTCGTAACGCGATCGTTACGGCTCTTACGAGGGGCGTTCCATGAAAGATCTTAATACCGTGTCCTTGGTAGGTCGCCTCACTCGCGACGCAGAGCTGCGTTACACTAACAGCGGCATGCCGATCTGTAACTTCTCGATCGCCAACAACTACTCAAAGAAGCAGGGCGACCAATGGACCGAAGAGGTAAACTTCTTCGACGTGGTGGTTTTCGGCCGTCAAGGCGAGGCCGTCAATAACTACCTGAAGAAGGGAAAGCAGGTGGCGGTGCAGGGTGAGCTGCGGCAAGATCGCTGGGAGCAAGACGGGCAGCGGCGCAGCAAAGTGCAGGTAATCGCCTCGAATCTGCAGTTGCTCGGTGGGCGCGCCGAGGGCGGCGGAGGATCCGGCGGCCAGTACGGCGGCGGCCAGTACTCAGGCGGAGGAGGGTCCGAGCCGCGCAATACCGAAAGCCCGCCCGCTCCAGGCCCCGATTTTGAGGACGACGTACCGTTCTAAATCGGATCAATTACAGGAGGAATCCACAGATGTCAAACGAAGATACGACCAGAGATACAAGCAATGATCAAACCGGTGCAAACACCGCTGAGAATCGCCCGCAGGGCGGGCAAGACGCCGGCACCCGGCCGGACCAGCCGCAGCGCTCGGCAGCTCCGCGTGGAGACCGGCCGTCAGGCGATCGGCCCTCGGGAGACCGACCCTCGGGAGATCGACCCTCGGGAGATCGACCCTCGGGAGGACGCCCACCGCGCCGCGACGACGACGATCGCTCCGGCGGTCGCCCTCGCGGGCGGGCCTTCTTCCGAAAGAAGGTCGACAAAATCAAGACGCAGAACCTAAAGATCGACTATAAGCAGCCTGAGGTGCTGAAGCGGTTTATTACCGATAACGGGAAGATATTACCGCGTAGAATTACCGGAACCTCGGCAAAGAACCAGCGTCGGTTGGTGCGTGAGATCAAGCGCGCGCGCGCGATCGGTCTGTTGCCTCTGGCATAGCGCACGGTGCGCCGGCGCGTGCCGGGGCTGTGGCGTGCCCGCAAGCTGAGAGTGTGCGGTCTCGCTTCCGGCGGGCACGGTTCGTGAGGTGGTATGACGTTGTCGGCGCAGCGGCGGGTGGTAATTGAAACGGTAGCTCTCGCGGCAGCTTCCCTGCTGTTTTATCGGCTCGGGTTCTTGCTGTTCTTGTTCATGGTGCCGTTGCAGGTTCTGTACCTACGGCGTGGAGCTAAGCCGTTTCTCTCGGCACTCGTCGGGGTGTTTCTTGGCTTCGTGGTGATGCGCGTAGTCCAGATCATCGCGCTCTCGGCGGAGTTAGAGCGGGTGAATCCGCTGCTCCTCAGTGCCGACCTGGTGATTCCGCTGGGATTGCTCGGCGGGATTGCGCTGGTGAATCTCCAGCCGGGCGGGCGCCTGCACAGCGTGTATCGCGTGCTGCTGGCGGCGGGACTGCTTACAGCGCTCACAGCCCCAATCGTGTGGGTGATAGGGCGGTCGCCGGAACTGCTCGAAGCGGTAATCACGCAGTTCGAGCAGGTCTACGAGCTGGTGCGTGAAACTGCCGGCGATGCCGGTGCGGCGATGCCGCAGTTTGAAGAAGGCGAGTTTGAGCCGATGTTCCTGCAAGCGGTGCAGGTGCTACTGCGGACTTACGTGTTTGCGTTTACGGTGCTGCTGCTGGCGAACTGGTTTATCGGCAACGCATTCGCCGGTACCTGGCTGCGCAACCCGGGCGCTCTGCACCGCTTCGAGGTGCCGAACCGGTTGCTGTGGCCGAGTCTTTTGGCTTGGGCCGGCGCGCTTGCAACCCGCTTTGTGGGCCTCGGCGCGTCGGAGTACGTGGTCTGGAACTTCGGGTTGATCTGCGTGATGCTGTACGCGGTGCAAGGCTTGAGCATCATGAGATTCTTGTTCGACCGCTACGGGTTTGGGCGCGTCTCTCGCGCGGTCATTCTCGGCGGAATGATACTGATGCTGTTCATGCAGGGACTCAACGTTGTCCTCGTGATCGGCATCGCATTACTCGGCGTTTCCGAGAACTGGGTGGAGTTCAATCGTTTCGAAAGGAGTGGAGAGAACCTATGAAGGTGATCCTAAAACAAGACGTATTAAATCTTGGCGAAGAAGGCGACATTTGCGATGTAGCCCGCGGGTACGCACGCAACTACCTTGTGCCGCAAGGCTACGCCATGCTGTACAACCGCTCGAACATTATGCGCATCGAGGCGCGCCGCGCCGCTATTGAGCAGCGTAAGGAAGAGAAGCGCAAGGCCGCGCTGGAGATCAGCGAGCGGTTGGGCGAGGAAGAACTGGTGTTCACGATGAACGCCGGAGACAACGGCAAGTTGTTCGGCGCAGTCACCGCGCAGATGATCGTCGAAGAACTAGCTAAGCGTGACGTTGTGGTCGAGCGCAGAAAGGTCGACGTGCCTGAAGGCACGATCAAATCGGTCGGCACCTACAAAGTCGGCGTGAAGCTATACGGCGACAAGGATGCGGAGGTTGTGGTACGGGTTTCGGCCGCCAACGCGCCGCAACGCGCCGCCGAGCCTCAAGCCCAGGCTCAGCGAGCGCCCGAGGCGGCGGGCAGCGAGCCCAATGCACAACCCGAGGCAGCGGGCAGCGAGCCGGAGCAAGCCGGTGGCGTGGACGGCGGCGCGGCGGAAGCGGCAGCAGGTGAGATCAACGGCGGCGCGGGCGCCGCCGGTGCTGAGGCTGCCGAGACGGAAGCGGAAGCACGAGAGGAAGAGCGTGCGGACGACGAGGACCGCTCCTAAGCGCGGCGCGCCGGCAAAGAGCATGCTCGCCGGCGAAGCATAGACGAGTTGCGGCGCGATGAAGGACCGAGTTCCCCCGCACAATAACGATGCGGAGCTCGCTACTCTGGGTGCGACCTTGCTCGACCCGGAGGCTCTCGGGCGGGTTCTCGCGTACCTTCGCGCCGACGACTTCTACCGCAGCGCGCACCAGCACATCTTCAGCGCGATACTGGGTCTGTCCGATCGTGGCGAAGAAATAGACCTCATCACGCTGACCCACGAGCTGAAGGCGCGCGGGGAGCTCGAGCGCGTCGGAGGCGCAGCGTACGTCTCGGGTCTCACCTCGGTGGTTCCCACCAGCGCCAACGTCGAGTACTATGCGAGAATCGTGCGCGAGCACTCGGCACGACGCAAGCTCATCCGAATTGCCAACGAGATCATTGCGCAGGGCTACGACGACAGCATCGAGAGTCGCATGCTTGTCGAAGAGGCGGAGCGGAAGATCTTTGAGATCACCGACGAGCATCAAACCGGGAGCTTTCTGAAGGCCGGTGAGATTGTAGGTCGAACGATAGAGGCGATCGAGAAGCTCTACCACACCCAGGAAGACTACACCGGTATTCCGAGCGGGCTTCCGGCGCTCGATAACCTCACAAGCGGCTTTCAGGACGCTGAGTTCATCATCGTGGGCGCACGCCCTTCGGTTGGAAAGACCGCGCTGGCGCTCAGCATGGCGGCCAATATCGCGATTCACCAGAAGATCCCGGTTGGGTTCTTCACGCTCGAGATGTCGGATATGGCGTTGATGCAGCGCTTAATCGCGAGTGAGGCGCGGGTTGGTTCACAGCGCATCCGGACCGGAATGTTGCGGCCGTCCGATTTCAAGAACCTTACCGATGCCGCCGGCTTGATTTACGACGCTCCGCTCTGGATCAGTGATACGCCGAACATCAAGCTCCTCGACCTTCGAGCGCAGGCGCGACGCATGCGCTCACAACTGGGCATCAGAATTCTGTTCATCGATTACCTCACGCTCGTGGGGGCTGAAAACAGCGAGATTCCGCGCCACGAGCAGATTGCCGAGATATCACGCTCGCTCAAGGCACTCGCGCGGGAGCTCAATATCCCGATCGTTGCGTTGTCGCAGGTGAGTCGCGAGTCCGAGGGGCGTAGACCGACGCTCGCGAACCTTCGTGAGTCGGGTTCAATAGAACAAGACGCCGACGTAGTGATCTTCCTTCACCGTGAGCGGGGTACCGAGCAGGAAGAAGAACACCAGAACGTGGTGGAGACCGAGCTCGTAGTTGCAAAGCAACGCAACGGTCCGGTCGGAACGATTCGCGTTGCGTTCGTACCGCGCTATACTAAGTTTGAAACGTTGGCCGAAGAACCGGTGTAGCGGCAACGGTGGCTGCCGGCAGCGGCCCGGGCAGCGCCCGCAGGGCGGGCGTCGGCAACGCAGCGGTGCCCGGTGGTGTCGGGCTCGGGGAGCAAAGATGCCGAGAACCCGGCGTGAGCGAGACACGGTTTAGGAGGATGCGCGCATGAGTCTAATGGATCGCTATAACTTCGAGGAATTGGTAAACGAGGCTGAACGGATGGTGTTCGAGGAGCTGGAGCGACAGCTCGCCGAGCTTCCCGATACCGACGCCTGCAAGACCGAGGATGCGGTGCTCGACATCGCGGCGTACGCCTTAAATCATGTGAAGCCGATGTATCGCGTGACGCTGCTCGGTCGCGTTTACGCCGGCACCCTCCACGAGCAGCATGCCGATGAAGTGCGCGCCGCGGTCGCCGAGGGTATCGCGCGCGTACGCGAAAACCCGCCAATCGGCTGAGCCCTTGGGAAATGCCCCGCAGTCTGTTGGTGTTATTTCCGCGTTAAGCGAAGCGCTATGAAACCGGAGGCGGTGTTAGATAGGTAGAAGGAGGTGCGTTGATTATGAAGCACCGCTCTACCGCAACGCCCGGACGAAGCTCGTCCGCCGGGCCCGCGCGCCGCAGTCAACGATTATACCAACACGCTGCGGGGCAGTTCTCCGAGAGCTCGAGCGGTATGCTGAGGTCGTATGCGCGCAGATCGGTCGGTTGCATGCGTCCCGGAATCAGGCTGAGATACTCCTCGGCAAGCTCGGGGCGCGCCATCGCGAACTGGCCGCGTGGGGTTATCACCACCCAGTTTCCGTCTATGAACGCGTGAAAATCGAGAACATGGGCGCCGTCGGACGCGTTCCAGAGCGAGAGCGAGCCGCTGCGGTTAATGCCGAAGACGCGATCGCGATAGGCGTATATGCGCTCCGGAGTCTCAACGGTTCGCTCGAGCGTGGTTGCGCTGCCGAACTCATCGAACACCCGCACCCCTTGGAAACCGAGGGTGCTGTAGAGCCGGCGGCGCTCCGGGTCAAAGGTGATCCCGGCGGCGAGATCCTCGCCGGGGTGCGAGTATAAGCGTGTGCCGCCTGCAAGGCCAAGGTCGTGGTACGCGGTCAGCGTTGTGTGGATACGGTTACGCGGGCCGACGCGCTTGAGCGCGAGCACGTAGAGCGTGTCGCCGAGGTCGTCGTACTGCATATCAAGGATGTAAAACCCGTCCACTGCCACCGGCACGGTTTCTCCGGTTTCGGTGTTTATCACCACCGCGGGCGTCTCAAAGATCGGATCGGTTGTTCCGGCGATCACGAGCCTACCGCTGTCGAGTCGCGTGAAGGTCTGAATACCGGCTGCGTCGTAGACGTGCTCATCCTCGCCGGTCTCGAGGTCGTAGCGGCGAATCGCTCCCACGTTGTCGAGTATGTACAGCGCGCGCGAATCGGCCGCCGCAACAACTCGGCGGATACGGTTCGCCACCTCTATCTCGGTTGCGGTGATACTGCCCTCGCGGCTATCGAAAAGATAGAGTTCCGAATTGGGCTCGGCGCCGGTCCAGAGCACGTATTCCGCGGGTGCGAGCGGGGTAAGCTCAATATCGCTCTCAAACGGTAGTTGTAGGCTGTCGTACTGCAGGAAACGCGCGTCGGTGATCGAAACCTCGGAATCAGCGAGGAAATCCGAGCTGAGACTGAGCAAGCGTGATCCGAGAGTGAGGTGTAGGTCGTGGACGGCGGCTATTGCACTCTCAACCGGGAGGGTTCGCGGATGCGCAAACACACGGTCTATCCCGCTGAACGGGAAGAAGTAGGTGATTCTACCGTCGGAATGCGAGACCATGACGCGCCCGCGGTGGAACGTGAAATCACTGAAGCTCTCCGCGAGGCCCCGTGGAGCTTCAAGACGCGTAAGACTTCCGTCGGCGTACCGCCAACGCGAAAACTCGTATCCCGACCCCGCATCCGAACGACTCACTACGCCGATGTAATCGGTGTCGGGGTCGCGGCGGATCGCGACGACTTCCGAGAGCTCGGCCTCGGCGCGGGTCTCCCCGCTGAGAACATCGACGACTACCAGCCGATCGAAATCGACCCCCACGCCGTGGCGCCTGCCGCCGAGTAGAGTGAACTCTTCGAGGTCGTGTTCGGTTGTGATGCGCTGGATCTCATCACCGGAGGCTAAGTCCCAGTACTGAATCCGTCCGCCGGCGGGACTATAGGTCATGATGCGCTCTTCGCTCGATGCGATCGTAACGAACGACACGATTCCGAATCCGCGCTGTATCGGCTGCGTGTGGCGGCCGGTGCGAAGGTCCACAAAGCGAAGACTACGGAACTCGGGAAGCGTATAGACCAAAAAGTTGCCTTGCGGCGAAAACTGTACCGTCAGGGGTTCCTGCTCGAGCGCGAAATGATAAATCTCGCGTCCGGTTCGCCAGTTCCAGATACCGAGGCGGGTACCGTCCCGCCCCTCGGGTGAAACCGTTGCAACCAGAGAAAGATTTGGTGCGGCCACGATCTGCTGCACCTCAAACGGTGAGGCCGCCAGAACCCGTTGTAGCCTGCGCTCTTCGCCGTCCCACACCCGCACCGTGCCGTCGGCGCCCGCCGAAAAGGCGCGGCCGGTGACCGCTTGCGAGGCAAGGCCGGTGATCGGGCCGTGATGACTGGAGTTCACGAGCACACGCGCCTCGCGCGCCTGGAGCGAAGCGAGGGGAGCGAGCAGCACGCAGAGTGCGGCAAGCACGCGCATAGATCGAGACATCATGCTACTCCTCTACGGGCCGAGTCTTTATCGGCGCGTTAGAAATAGAATATCACTGAACAACGCAAAAACAATGAGTGAGAGTATCAATACCGTGCCGACGAACTGGTAGCGGTACACAAGCTTTGGGCTGAGCCGTCTTCGCGTGATGCCTTCGAACGCAAACAACAGAATCTGCCCGCCGTCGAGCGCCGGGATCGGCAAGAGATTCATGATGAAGAGCGCAACGCTCAGGAGGCTCAGGAAGTTGAACACTGCGGTGAACCCGGCGCCGACTCCGAGCGTGAAGCCTTCGGTTGCAACCTCACCGACGATGTAGGTGATACGCACCGGGCCGGCGAGCGCCTGAGTCAAGTCGATGCCGGCAAACAGCATTCCAAGCCCGCGAACGTAGAGGGTGATGGTGTTCCCTGTCTCGCGGACTCCCGCCGCGAGTGCGCCGAACGGGCCAAGCTCCGGCGAGCTCACCTCAATCGGCTTGAAGCTCACGCCGATCTCGCGCCGACCGTCGTCGGTGTGCGACGGAGTGATCTGCAGGCGTTGCTCCTCACCGTTGCGAGCGACGGTGAGATGCACGTAGCCCGAAGTTTGCTGAAGACGTTCGGTGAAACCGACCGAGTGCACGACCTCGGTGTCGTTCACGGCGACGATACGGTCGCCCTCGCGAACGCCCGCGATTCGAGCTCCGGAGCCCGCACGAACCGAACCCACTACCGGCTCAATCCAGGGAAAGATACCGATCTGGCCCGCTCCGGTCTCGCGATTGAGGCGCGGAGTGACGGCGATCTGCTGCTCGTCGCCGTTGCGCCGTATCCTGAACTGCAGTTCCTGATTGGCCGATTGCGCGACGGTCTGCTGTATCTCTCGATAATGCTCAATCTGCTCGCCGTCGATCGCAATGACGTAGTCGCCGCTTCGGAGGCCCGCTTCTTCTGCCGCCTGAACCTCAGTCTGCGCGTAGTTCTCGTACTCGGAGGCGAGAAGGATACGGTTCTCGAAGGTTTGAATGGTAAACCCGAAGAACCACACGATCGAGAGTGCGAAGACCGCGAACAACACGTTCATGATCGGCCCTGCAATCGCAACCAGGATACGTCGCCATGGGGTAGCGCCGTAGAAGGTGCCGCGCTCGGCCGGGATCGTGGAATCGCCGGCTTCCCAGGCCTTAACGAGCATCTCTTCGCCCTTCATTTTGCAGTATCCGCCGAACGGGAACAGAGAGATGCGATACTCGGTGCCTTTATATGTGGTGCCCCACAGCTTGCGCCCCCAGCCGATCGAGAAGGCTTCCACCTCTATCCCAACCGCTTTGGCCGCCAGCAGGTGGCCGAGCTCGTGCACGAAAACGACCAATCCCAGGCCGATGAGTCCGATAATGATGTTGAGGCCGATCACGCGTTGGTAACCCTATAAGTACAGTATCTGATAAAGATAATAATACACCGGCGCGGCGAACAACGCCGAATCCACTGAATCTAAAAGTCCCCCGCGGCCTGGAATCACGGCGCCGCTATCCTTGATGGTCGCGGAACGCTTCAAGGCCGATTCGGCCAGGTCGCCGAGAATGACCGCAAGCCCCACGGTGCAGCCGATTACGAGGTGCCGGACGGGGCCGCCGGGGAACAGGTCGGGCCGAAATGCACTCGCGGCGAAGATCGTGGCCGGGGACATCACAAAGCCGCCGATGAATCCGATCAAGGTCTTGTTGGGGCTAACCGCCAGAATACTTCGACTATGGCGGCCAAAGAGCATTCCGGTAGCGTACGCGAGGCTGTCATTGAGGTAGACCGCGCAGAGAAATACCAATACCAACGCGGTAGCCTGCGGTAACGCGGTAAGCCGCACCGCGTAAGCGATAAACAGTCCGGGGTAAAGCAGCAACACCAGCGTTGTGGTGGTGTGTGGCAGAATATCCGAGAACTCGTTCGGGTCTTTGCGAAACGCCTCGACGCCGAGCGTTGCCATCGTCGCGATCGCGAGAATGCCGAGTTGCAGCTCGATCGAGTATATTCCGGCGACAGCCAAGAACGCCGAGATCGGAAGCACGGTGCCAAGTAGCGGCAGTCCGATCCCGTGTATTTGGTAGTTTTCGGCTTTCTGAGCAAACAAACTCGCGGCCTCGACGGTACAGATTGCGGAGGTCACGATCGCAAGCAGATTAAATCCAATGTGGTACGGCTCATCGAACACAACCACGATCGCGAGCAGAATCGGTAAGCCGATGAAGAACACCAACAGTCGAACCTGAACGTTGCTCATTTCACCCCGCCGTAGTTACGCACTCGCTGTTGATAATCGCGAACCGCCGCGACGAGGTCGTCGCCGGTCCAGTCCGGCCAGAGCCGGTCACTGAAATACAGCTCGGAGTAGGCCGATTCCCAAAGGAGGAAATTGCTCAGTCTAAGGTGTCCGCCGCTACGGATAATCAGGTCGGGGTCGGGGAACTCCGGGAGGTCTAGGTAGGGTCGCAGCTCCTCTATCGCGAGCTCGTGATCGGGAGCGTGACCGTGGGCCGCAACCCAGCGGTTTACGGCGCGTACGACCTCGTCGCGCCCGCCGTAGTTCACCGCAAGGTTCACGCGGATTCCTTCGTAGTGCTTGGTATCCGCGGTTACGGTGGCGATCTCGCAACGCACCTCCGGCGGAAGTCCGGCGATATTTCCGCTGTGGTACAGCCGAATCTGGTTCTCGCGGTAGAAGTTGTAATGGCCGCGCAGGTTGCGGGCGACTAGAGCCATGATAAACGAAACCTCGTCCTCGGCACGTCTCCAGTTTTCGGTGGAAAAGGAGTACAGCGACAGGTACTGAATCCCGAGCTCCTTCGCTGCGGATACAACCCGCTTAGCGGCCTCGATGCCCTCAGTGTGCCCGCGGGTACGCTTGAGCTTTCGTTGTTTGGCCCATCGTCCGTTTCCGTCCATGATGATACCGACATGAGCCGGCAGCCTCGTGGCGGAGTCCGAACTCGGAGATTCTTCCGCGGTGCTCATCGTTAGAGCTCCAGTATCTCTTGTTCCTTGGTCTCTAATTGCTCGTCTATCGCCTTGATGTTTTGGTCGGTCAGTTTCTGTATCTCTTCCTCGCCGCGTTTGAGTTCGTCCTCGCTGATCTCGCCGTCCTTTTCGGCCTTCTTGAGCGAGTCGTTGGCGTCACGGCGAATGTTGCGGACCGCTACACGTGCCTGCTCTGCCATCTGCTTCGCGAGCTTGACGTACTCTTTACGTCGGTCCTCGGTCAAGGGCGGAATATTGATGCGGATCACCTTGCCGTCGTTGTTGGGGTTCAGCGATAGCTCGGACCTTTGGATGGCTTTCTCGATCTCACCGATAATCGATTTGTCCCAAGGCTGTATAACCACAAGCCGTGCCTCAGGGATCGAGATCGTGGCGACCTGGTTGAGCGGCGTAGGGTTGCCGTAATACTCGATCTTGATGCGCTCAAACATTGCCGAGGTTGCACGGCCGGTGCGCAGCCCGTTGAACTCCTCTTTCAGGTTCTCCACCGATTTCTTCATTCTTGTTTTTCCATCAGTGATGATGGCATCCATACGCAGTCTCCTCATAAGACCGCTTCCGGGCAAGACCGGGAGCGGAGCTATAGCGAGTTATTCTTGTTCGCCGACTTTGTAGTAGGCGAACTCGGCAACCGTGAGCTCGTCTCCGATCTCTTTGCCGATATCGGCCGCAACCTTCGCGACCGAGCGCTTGTCGTCCTTCACGAACGGCTGCTCGAGGAAGCAGATCTCGGACAGGTGCTTGTTCAGCTTGCCCTTGACGATGCCCTCGAGCACCTTCTCGGGCTTTCCGAGGTTACGCGCCTGTTGCATATAGATCTCTTCCTGCTCTTTCACGTACTCAGCCGGAACGTTGTCTTTCGAAAGAAATGTAGGGTTAAATGCCGCGACGTGCAGTGCGCAATCGAACGCAAACTGTGAAACGCTTTCGTTTTCCAGGGTCTCGGGTTTAGAGGCGGCCACCTTTAAGAGCACGCCGATGCTTCCGCCTTCGCCGTGAACGTACTGCACTACCTTCTCGTTCTTGGCGATCTCCATCCGCTTTGCACGACGCGCGGCCATGTTCTCCTTGATGGTGCTGATCGCTTCCTTCACCTGTTCGGCGATCTGTGAATCCTCGAGAGAGATGTTCTCGCGTGCGACGCGCTCGACGATTGCGTTCCCGAGTGCGATGAAGTCCTTGTTGCGAGCGACGAAATCGGTCTCGCACGATAACTCGAGCAACGCGGCGGCGTCCTCGGTGATTGTGGTAAAGATGCGGCCTTCGTTGGTTGCGCGTCCGCTGCGCTTAGCGGCGGCGGCGAGCCCGAGCTCCTTAAGGATGCGCTCGGCCTTCGCAAAGTCGCCCTCAGCCTCGGTGAGGGCTTTCTTGCAGTCCATCATGCCGGCTCCGGTCTTATCCCGGAGCTGTTTTACATCTGCTGCTTTTATCTCCACTGCTGTCCTCCTTAGCTGTTCACGTTACTCTTCGTATAGCTCGTCTTGGTTGATTCCGGCTTGGTCGGCCATCTTGTCCTCGGTGGTGACTTCCTGGGCCGGTCGCTTGCTGTCGTCGTCTTCGGGCTCGTACTCCGAGTAGTCTTCGGCGGTATAGCTTTCTTCGGCTTCCTCGGAGTCCGACTCGGCCAACGTTGCGACCGGTGCGGTCTCAACCTCGGGGGAGGCTTCAGCGCTTTCCTCTTTGGTTTCAGCGCCCTCTGCGCCTTCGGTCTCATCATCCTGCAGCGTCTCAATCACCTGCAGGCCCATCTCGTTGTCGGCCTCGATCACGGCCTTCGAGATGATCTGCGTAAACAGCGTGATAGCTCGAATGGCGTCGTCGTTGCCCGGAATGGGGAAATCGATCGGCTCGGGGTTGCAGTTGGTGTCGACCACCGCCACGATCGGAATGCCGAGCCGCTGCGCCTCAGCGACCGCGATCGCTTCCTTGCGCGTGTCGATCACGAACATAATTCCCGGCAGCTCCTTCATCTCTTTGATGCCGCCGAGGTTTTTCTCGAGTTTGGCGCGTTCCTTCTCTACGCGAGAAATTTCTTTCTTGCTGAGACTTTCGTAGGTGCCGTCTACTTCCATCTTCTCGAGCTTCTTGAGCCGAAGCAGCGATTTCTTGATGGTCGTGAAGTTGGTGAGCATGCCGCCGAGCCAGCGATTGTTGACGTAGAACATACCACAGTTCTGCGCCTCGCGCTCGATCGCTTGTTGGGCCTGCTTCTTGGTGCCGACAAACAGCACCGATTTGTTGGCGAGAACCGCGTCGCGGACGGCCTGGTATGCGTCCTTGATCGCCACGATTGTTTTCTGCAGGTCAATGATGTGAATGCCGTTGCGCTCCGCGAAGATGTACGGCTTCATGCGCGGATCCCAACGCTTGGTCTGGTGTCCGAAATGCACTCCGGACTCCAGCAGGTTCTTCATCGTAACAACTGCCACAAGTGCCTCCTACCCGGTACGACACTCCGCACGCGGTGTGCGTGTGAAAGAGTGCCGCGTTCCTTCGATTTGTTTCTCGAGCCGACGAGATCCCACAACGGGACGCACCCAATAAGGTGTTTCACGCCGTGGTCTTGTGCGGCCGGAAGTTTTTGCGCTTCGAACCACGGTTTGCGCGGTATCTGCGCCGCGGCAAGGCTGGGAGCCTGTTACACGGCCGTCGCTACCGTTGAAACCGGAACGAAACGCGCTTAAGAATAGAGTATAAGGAATGAATTGGCAACCCCATGACCGAGTAAAACGAGCCGTGTATTGCATCTACGAACCAAGCGCCTCGTCCTTGAGCCTTGTAGCCGCCGGCCGCATCGCGCCATTCCCCGGTGTTCAGATACCACTCGATCTCGTGCACGCTCATGGCGCTAAACTGCACCGCGCTGCAGTCGTGCGCAATTTGGAGCACCGACGGCTCTGCCGGCGTCACCGCCGGCACGCCGACCGCTACAGCCGAGATCACCTCATGTCGGCGTCCGCTCAGGCGGTTCAACACCTCGCGCGCTTGATCGCGGTCGACGGGTTTGCCGTAGATGGTGTCGTCGAGCACCACGATTGTGTCGGCTGCAAGCACGACCTCTCCGGCTGCGAGGGGCTCCGACGCGAGCGCAGCCTCGGCCTTCTCGGCGGCAAGACGACGCGCGGTCTCTATCGGCGACTCTCCGTTGCCGACCGCCTCCGGGATGTCCTGCGGCGCCACGCGAAAGCTGACTCCCAGCATGCGCAGCAGCTCGGCACGGCGCGGCGAAGCCGAAGCCAGGACGATTGAGGTTGCGGCGTGAGCGGTTTGCGTTGAACTCACAGGCGCCTCAGGAGAAGGATTGCGCCGGGAATCGCGAGGATACTGCCGGGGTTGAGCCGAACCCAAACCGCGAGCACCCCAATGTCAAACCCGTAAGGGCCAACCGTGAGCTCAGGCCCCTCGCCGAACGCGTACGCAGCCACTCGCTCGAGTACTTCCCAGGTAAGCGTGCCGACCACAACGCAGAACAGCGTCACGCCGGCGATTGTAGCGGGTTTGAGCTTCATATCGCGCCGATTGTACCCGCTTAAGAGCGCTTACGGAAGACGGTATACGAGCCGGTTGGGCGGCGGTTACAGTCCTCTCGTGGTAACCGGGACGGGCAATAGCCCCCCGGTGTCACAGCAGCGGCGTCACAGCAGCTTGACGGCGCAGTCTTGACAGCCCCTGTGCAAATGCGTACCGTGTCCCCCGAGAGACGCGGAGAAAGAAATCGTACACAACCGCCGCGTCCAACGGGTGCGTAGCTCAGCTGGATAGAGCGCTGCCCTCCGGAGGCAGAAGTCGTGGGTTCGAATCCCGCCGTGCCCAGTTACCCCTGAACCGTACGAGGCGTCGCCATTCCTTCCACACCGCTCGCCCAGTATGCACGCAGAGCTCGCAGCCACACCGTGACCGTAATAAACGGCATGGCACTCGGCCTGTTTGCGTCGCTCATCATCGGGCTGATTCTTCGGCAACTCGGCAGCTATAGCGGTCTCGAAACCGTTGTGCAGATCGGCGAGCTGGCGCAGCTCTTCATGGGCCCGGCGATTGGAGCCGGTGTGGCGTGGGGCGTTGGGGCGCCGCCGCTTGCGCTGTTCGGTGCGGTCACCGCCGGCGCCGTCGGGGCCGGGACAATAGTGTTCGAGGCCGGAAGCCCCGCCGAGATCGTGATCGGCGAGCCGGTCGGGGCGTTGGTTGCCGCCTGGGTAGGCGCTGAGCTCGGTAAGCTCGTTGCCGGGCGCACGCGGCTCGATGTAATCGTGGTGCCCGCGACAACGGTGCTCGCAGGCGGCCTGGCCGGTATCGTGGCGGCCCCGGTCGTTGCCGCTGCGATGACGCAGCTCGGGGAGTTCATCAACTTTCTCACCGGTCTGTATCCGCTTCCGATGGGAGCGCTGGTAGCGGTGGTCATGGGGATGACACTCACTGCGCCGATCTCGAGCGCCGCGCTCGCGATCTCGCTTGGGTTAAGCGGGCTTGCCGCCGGAGCTGCCACGGTAGGGTGCGCGACGCAGATGATCGGATTTGCGGTCGGTAGTTTTCGCGAGAACAAGACCGCCGGGCTGTTCGCGCAGGGGCTCGGCACCTCTATGCTACAGTTTCCCAACATCGTTCGGCGGCCGGTAGTGTGGGTGCCCACCATTCTTACCTCGGCGGCGCTGGGGCCTCTTGCCACGGTGGTGTTTGAAATGGAGAATAATGCCATCGGTGCCGGTATGGGCACTTCGGGCTTGGTAGGCCAGATCGCAACGCTGGAGGTGATGGGAAGCGCGGCGCTGCCCGGCATCGTCTTGCTGCAGTTTCTGCTTCCGGCGCTCGGTACGCTGGCGCTCACCGAGTTAATGCGCAGGTCGAAGATAATCCGAGATGGCGACCTCAAGCTCGATCTATAACGCAGTGGGTGGCGGTGGTCGATCGTGAGGTTTCACCGTTGAGGAGCGTATGAGCCTGAGAGATTTGATCGGCGATGACGACTTACCGGCCGGTACCCTCCGCGAGCTGCGCGAGGTCTTTCGGCGGCGTGACGTCCCGGACGACATCAAACGTCGGTACATCTCGCTGCGAGCTCGGCAGCAGCAACTCGAACAACAGCTGGACGACACCTCAAGCGCTCTCGACGATCTGCATGAGCAGATAAAGGCCCGCAAACGCCGCGAGCAGAATCTCGAGAAGCGCTTGATCTACAACGAGAAGACCGGTCTCGCCAATCATACCGTTCTCGACAATGATCTGCATAGCTTTTTGAACGAGGCCAACAGCTCACCGGCGCCGCGCGATATCGTGGTGTACATCATCGCGCTCGACCAGAGCTTTGAGGACGCCAAGCGCTCCCTGGAGCCGAGCCTTAGCGATTGGATCATCTACGAGACCGGCGAGCGCCTGAAGGAATGTCTGCCTGCGAACTCGCGGCTGTACCACACCCGTGAGACCGAGTTCGTGGTAGTGATGGTGCACAACCATAGCGGCGACGTCGTAGAGTACTACGCCGACCGCTTCTATGAAGAGGTCTCACGGCGCTTCACGCTGCCGAAATACACGATCTCGATCGGGTGCTACATAGGGATCGCGTGCCATCCCGACCATGGAAGCTCAAAACGGAGTCTCCTACGCAACGCGGATATCGCGCTCTCAAACAGCATCCGCTTGCGCCGGGTGTCTACTACCTATCGGCCTGAGATGAGTGTAGCGGTGATCGAGAAGATCGAGCTACAGAACAGCATCATCAAGGCGCTCGAGGAGCAAACGATAGCCGAGATCAACCGGCAGTTCGAGTTGCATTATCAACCCTTGATAGAGATCGAGTCGTGTAGCGGGACCGTCCCGCAAGGTAGGGTCGTGGGTGCGGAGGCTCTAATTCGCTGGCATCATCCTTCGCATGGGCTGGTGGCACCGGACCGTTTCATACCGGTTGCCGAGGAGAGCGGTTTGATCGTCCCGATCGGCACCTGGGCGCTGTACACCGCGTCCGATCTCCTCGCGAGTTGGGGTGTGCGCAACGGTAAGGGGTTTGAGCACTTGTTTGTCTCGGTGAATGTATCGCCGCGCCAGTTCCGCGATGAGTATCTTCTATCAAACATCGAGCGAGCGCTCAGTCGTGCGCAGGTTGCCGCGGATAATCTGCGCCTCGAGATAACCGAGAGCAGCATCATGGACGATCCCGAGGACTCGCTGTACAAGATCCATCGCATTCGTGAGATGGGTATCGAGGTCTCGATCGATGATTTCGGTACCGGGTATTCGTCGTTGAGTTACCTGAAACGCTTTCCTATTCGCTCGATAAAGCTCGATCGTACATTCATGAGAGACCTGTTGACCGACAAAGCCACGATGAGCATCGTAAAGGCCATCTGTAACATGGCGGCCGGACTGGGGATTGAGGTTATTGTGGAAGGGGTCGAGCAGTACGAACAGATTCAGTACCTCTGGGACCTAGGGTGTCGGCGGTACCAAGGGTTTTACTTTGGTCGCGCGGTGCCGGAGGACCTGTTTTCGGCTGAGCTCGACGACTGGTCGATGGAGGATAGTTCACATGGCGCTTGAGATTGCGGTTTCGTGCAATCGAGGCAAGGTTCGACGCAAGAACGAAGACGTCGCGGCTATCGGCTCGCGGCTGATCCGCGATGAGGAGAAAGCCGCACGGGTAGATTTCCCCGATGGCCGCTTCCTCGTCGGCGTTGCCGACGGCGTCGGGGGTGCGCCGGGTGGCGATCAGGCGAGCAAAATCGTGGCCGGGCAGATGCTGAATCGTCTCGAGGATCTTAAGGACGGCCTCAGCCCCGAGCGTCTCGCCGAGGAGGTGCGGCTGTCGGCGGTGGAGGTGAACACCGACCTGATCAAGAAGAGCTGGCTCGGTCTCGGGCGCGCCGGTATGTCGACCACCTACACCGGCGTGTTCGGATACGAAGGCTCGCTTTATTGCGTGCACGCCGGCGACTCGCGCCTGTATCGTTACGGACCGGAGGGGCTTCGCCAGCTCACGCGCGATCACACCCTGCGCGAAGAACTGGGTGATCCCACAATCCCCGGGAACATTATCGTGAACTGTTTTGGGGGCGAGGAGCAGTTCTACCTCGATTTTTTCCCGATTGCGGATCTGTCGCTCAACGGTGACCTACTGTTGTTGTGTAGCGACGGGTTGAGCGACATGCTCTCCGACCCTGAGCTCGAGGCGACCTGCGCCGAACTCGGCCCCGACCTCGGCGACGGAGCGAGGCGCTTTGTGGGGTCGGCAAACCAAGCCGGTGGTCACGACAACATCACGCTTGCGCTGCTTCGTGTTGTGGAAGCGTAGCCGGGACGAACTGTGTCTATGAATGCCGTGCAGCCCACGCCTTCCGGGCAGCCCACGCCTTCTGAGCGGTTGTCGGGAGCTCAGCCGGCTCCGCAGCGTGCTGAGCTTCTGGAGTTCATCGCGTTTATGGGTGCCCTGTGTTTGTTCTTCTCCACGCTCGAGTACCTGTTTCCTAAGCCGTTCCCGTTCTTCCGCTTGGGACTGGCCAATCTACCGGTATTGATCGCGATGAAGCTGGTGCCGATGCGATACGTATTGCTGCTGGTGCTCTTGAAGGTATTGGGCCACGGGCTAATCAACGGTACGCTTGCTTCGTACGTGTTTCTCTTTTCGTTTGGGGGCTCGTTCGCGAGCGTGTTCGTTATGCTCGGCGTGTATCGTCTTGCCGGGCGGCACATCTCGTTGGTCGGCATCAGCGTGTTCGGCGCGATCGCAAGCAACGTGGTACAGATCTACCTCTCGGTTACCTTTATTTTCGGTTTGACCGCCTGGGTGATTGCGCCGCTGTTCGTTGGGCTCGGGGTGTTCAGCGGGGTGCTGGTGGGGCTGTTCGCACAGCAGTTTTACGAGCAATCGCGCTGGCTGGAGGGCATTCGTGGCTACTTCGCAGCGTCGTGACCCGTTCATGGCGCGTCACTTTGCGCCGCAGCACCTGTTTTTGACCGGAGCGTTGCTGATACCGGCGTTTCTGTTTCAGCCGAACCTTTTCGTGCGGGTGGGGCAGGTCTTGCTGTTTGCGCAACTCGCTACCGCGAACGGAAAGCGCATAAAGTGGATCTACTTCGTGGTGATGGTAAGCTCCGTCACGGTGTTCAATCTCTTTACCCCGTTCGGCGAAATCTTGTTTACCGTAGGCCCGCTCTCGATAACCCGGGGCGCTCTACAGAGCGGTCTCGAGAAGGGCGTTACGATCGTGGGCCTGGTTTTTGTCTCGCTCGCTTCAATTCGCCCCGATTTGCGCTTGCCGGGTCGGCTCGGCGGTATGATCGGGCGCGTGTTTTACTACTTCGAGCGGGTGATAGAGGGCAAGAAACGGATTCGCCCGCGGCGCTTGATCGAGAGTCTCGATGAGATCCTGTTCGAGCTGTATCGCCCCGGCGAGCGCCGTGCCGAGGCCGACGGCCCCTTGCGCTCCACTACAACGCTGGGATACGCCGCGATGGCAATGCTCGTTGGTTTGAACTGGGCGCTGGTGTTCTTGGCTTCTCCAATCGGCACGTAACTGCAACCGGCGCGTAGCCGCAACCGGCACGTAGCCGCAACCGGCACGTGAACGCCACCGGCGCACACGTGGCAAGGATGGTTTTCATGACGAACGAGTCGCTCTGGCTGGTCTTGCTGTTGTTGAACTTCGGCGCGATCCTCGCGGTCTATCGCGTGTTTGGGCGCGCGGGCTTATGGGCTTGGATGCCGCTCGCGGCGATCACGGCGAACATACAGGTCTTGAAAACTATCGAACTGTTCGGTCTTACCGCTACCCTTGGAAATATCGTGTACGCCGGCTCGTTTCTGGTGACCGATATTCTCTCGGAGAACTACGGAGCGCGCTCGGCGCGTCGTGCTACCTATATAGGCTTCGCCGGGCTCGCGGCGTTTACCGCTCTCATGGCGGTAGCGTTGTGGTTTGAGCCGGGCGTCGACGACTTCGCGCACGAAGCGCTCGGTACGATCTTCACGGTGCTACCGCGAATTACGATCGCCAGCCTTGCTGCGTACCTCATCGCGCAGCTGCACGATGTGTGGGCCTACGCGGCGTGGAGACGGCGCTTCCCGGGTAGGCGCTTTATCTGGTTACGAAACACCGCGAGCACCGCGGTCAGTCAGTTGCTCGACTCGGTGATTTTCACCCTCGTAGCGTTTCTCGGTGTGTTTCGTGGGCAGATCTTACTCGAGATCGTGGTAACGACCTACGTCTTGAAGCTACTGGTTGCGGTGGTCGATACGCCGCTGGTGTACCTGGCCCGGTTTTGGTTCGACCGCGGCGTCATTCGGGACCAAGACAACGACGAACTTACTCTTTCCAAGGGAAGATCATCCCCTTAAAGGTACGAGGGCCTACCTTCTCGCGGTCCTCGCTGATGAGCGCCGTCCAGGGAATACGCTTGCGATCGGCGTCGGGGTTCTCCTCCAGGTAGTCGTACTTGTGCAGTCGCAGCTTGAACGCTACGTGAATCCAGACCATCAGACCGGTGGGCCCGGGGATCAGAAGAAACAGCGGCATGACGTACGAGCCGAGGATAAGAAACAAGCTCCCGAACCCGGTGAACGCCGCGAACCCGGGGTTATCGAAGAACACGATAAAGCTCTTCTTGAGCGACTTAAGCGGTGGGTCGCCGAGGCGCGAGCGAATTGGAAAGTAGAACTGGCAGGCGAGCCACCAGATAATGCTTACCCAGAACAGTACGATCAGCGCCAGCAGGCCGATAAAATGTTCCATCGCGAAATAGACCGGCACCGAGATACCGAGCACCAACAGGTGCAGCAGAAAGATCGCGCCGAATAGGAGACTCCCGGCATAGGTGCGCCGAAACGCGCCCAAGAGCTCGCGCAGCTCTATTCCTTGGTAATCGGTGACGTTGCGGATCACTTCAGAGACCGCCCCGGCGAACACAAACATCACCAGCAAGCCTACTCCAAACACCGCCGCAGCCCCGGGCTCGGTGGCGGCCGCCATCAGCGGCGCGGCGCTGAACGGTATCGCGATAACTACGAGGAATAAAAGGTTGAGGCCCATGATCGGCAGCAGGTGGTCCCAGGTGTCGAAGAAGGCCTTCTTGATTGTGAATCCCAGCATCGCGACCATTATAGGCGCGCGCCGTGGTCGACGGCAAGCCCGACGGCTATCCCGGCGGCGCCGGCCCCCGCGGCGCCGAACCTGCCTGCCCCGCCGGCGCCGGTAGGCTCAGCGCGGTAAGCTCGAGGCTCATGAACACCGTGAGAAGGTTAGGCGCCGGCGTGGCGCTGCAGCCAATCGACGGTGAGATCGGCCACCGTATCGCGTTCTATGTCGTTGCTCAGTACATGGCCGGACTCGGTGAGCACGACGTCGTCGGTTATCTCGGCACCAATGTGCGACGTGATCAACCGGCCCACCGAGACCGGCACGGTCTGGTCGGCCTCGGAAAGGATCGTGCGCGTCGGCGCCTCGATGCGGGGTAACGCCCTGCGCGCCTCCTGCGCCAGCCTATATACCCCGGCTATCTGCGGGATCCAGTGGTACGACCAATACTCGCGTTGCAGGAAGATCAGATCGGGATCGTCCTCGTCGCGCGGCGTGTAAGGTTTCGAGAGCTTACGGACGAACAGACGCACGAGCGGGGTGAAAGAAAACAGGCGATTGTTGACACGCAACGCCGGAGCGAGCGCTACAACTGCCGCCGGATCGAAGCGAGCCGCGAGCAACAATGCAAGGAGCCCACCCATCGAGAGACCGCACACCGCCACGCGCTCGTGCGTTCGACGAAGCTCGAGATAGCTGTCGACAGAGGCGCGCAACCAATCGTTCTCGGTGGTCTGGGCGAAATCGGCACCGTTGGTACCGTGCCCGGGTAAGCGTGGGATAAACACCGTGTACCCGGCTTCGTTGATGCGTTCGCCGAGATAGGCAACCTCGCCTGTGTTACCGGTGTAGCCGTGGAGAATCAAAACCGCGCACTCTCCGCCGGGCATAAGTCGCGGCGCTGCCGGTGCGCGTATCAGGGTGTCTTCCGGAATCTCGAGTAGCTTCATGACCACCGCAGCATAGCCGGTGCGTACCGATTCGTCCAGCCGCCGGGCCGGCAGCATAGCCTCGACACCACCGGAGCGGCGCGCGGACCGACACACGGAGCGGGCACACGGCCCGGCGCGCGGCGCGGGCGCGCGGTCACCTGCCGGTTGCCCGCCGGTCAACCTCCGTTTATGCTCAGTTACCGATCAGCTTGAGATACCGATCAGCTTGCTTGACAGCAGCAAGGTGCAGGGCTAAGTTGGAGGTGCTATGAGCACCTATTCGCGGCTTGTGATCTTCCACCTCGCGCGCGTTGACGGAACCTCGCTTTTCCTACACCCCATGAACAGGCCGGATGTAATGCTTGCGTTGAGCGAGGAACTCACGGTGCAGGGGGTGTACGGGAACGAGCCTGCGGTCTCGGCGCTTCACGAGTTTCGTGAAGAGTTGTACCGCTGTTTGGAGGACAGTGTGCTGCGTTGGTCGCTTGAACGCAGCTTCCTTGTGCGATTCGTCGCGGCGGCGGCGAGCTTCATGGCCGCGTACTTCGTCTTTGCACTGTTCATTCGGCTCGCGCTTGCGTTTCAGATACTCGGGCCGCTTGCGGTCGCTGTCGGGGTGCACCGCTTTTTGGGGGCTCAGCTTGCACGGTCAAAGCGCAGCGAGGAGAAGCGGCAACAACTGCGCGAGCAGATCGACCGCATCGTGTTCAATGAACACGGCTTCGTGTATCGCTTGGAGGAGCGCTTGCATCGGTTCGAGTTACAGGCCTCCGAGGCGATGATCGAAGATCTTCTCGGCGGCCGCGCTGAGCTCGTTATTCACGATCACGAACACGACCTCGCAGAGCGCTTCGCCGAGTTGCTGTCGCAACGGTTTCGTTCGGCGGAGCAGCGTCGCAAGCTCCGAAAACTGACTAAGGTTGCTGAAGAAGCGCGCGAGCATAACTCCGCGCATAAATCAAGCGAGGCTATACAGCGTGAGATCGAGACAGTCACGAGTTGGGCGGGCAAAGCCGCGGTGGACCTGCCGTTGTTAGCGTTGCTGGTGATGGTACGCGTTGAGTTGCGAGAGTTAAACCGCTCGCCCGCGGGCTAGGCGTGCCTCGCGATTTGGGGCGCTCGGCTCGTCCTGCTCGTCCTGCTCCTCACCTTCGCCCTCGAAGATCTCATCCTCAAAATCCGGAACCGGCATGGTTTCGTCGAGCGGTATCTGCTCAAGGCGTCGCTGCATCTCGAGCGAACGCTCGGCCGTGAGCTTGGTCTCTTCGGCCGGTGTGAAGCCGGAGTCGAGCTCGAGGGCGCGCTCGGTGAGTGTGACGGTGCGTTCGAGGTCGCCGTCGGCGAACGCGAGGAGCGCTTCCAGGTAGTACTCCTCGGCCTGCTCGGCGCGCTCGCCGCGACCTCGATCGCCGAACTTGAAGGCCGCCTCGATGCTGAAGCGGTCTACCGTGCCGACCTGGGTCGTCATATCGAGCGTATAATTTGCCACGAAGCGGGTGTTTTCAAACTCAAGCACCCCTCCGATGGTGCTACGTGGGTTCCCCCCCTTCAGCAAGAACCCGGTGTGTAGCCCAAAGAACTCGGTGATCGCCCCCGAGACTCCGGCAGCGTAGGCGGGCAACTCGGCCGGTAGATCGGTGAACGGCTGAATCGGGACTTGATAGTCGAACGAGAGTTCCACCGGCCTCACCGGCGCGTACGCGATCCCGGCGGTAACGGAGCTCGGTAGCGGGTCGTCCATCACCGGTGGGCCGATATTGCGAGCGGTAAGCCCCACCGAGAAGTTGCGCTCTCGCGCCGAGTAAAACTTCAAAAAGTTGAACCTTGTGAGCAAACCAAAATCGGCCATGTACGCAAACGCCGACTGGCCGGGCTCTATTGTATCGGGAATATGACGATACGCGCTCTTGAGATTGGCGCCGACCGAGAGGCCGTGCCGATAAAAGCTGTTGAGGAAGCGATACGACGCGTTTACGCCGGCGACGCTCTCGGTGTAGCGAATGGTGGCTGCTTGGTCGCCGAACGCGTCGTACTCGGTGAACGGGACGTGCAGGAACTTACCGGCGGCCCCGAACCCGAAATTGGTGAAGCGGCTGGTGTACGCGATACTCTCCATGTTGGCATCGGCGATGAGATTGGTGTGCTGTAGCGCGAGCTGGGTGCGCTCGATAGAGGCGCTTGCGGCCGGGTTGGCGTCGAAAAAGCCGGTGTCGCGCGAGACCGCGGTGTAGGCGGTGCCGAGCCCCTCGTACCGTCCGCCGACCGGAATAGTGAGCACCGGGAACGCGGTGAGACCGGTGCGGCGCGCGGCCTCGGTTCCAAAAAAATCGGCAACCGTACCGTAGGCGTCGGCAAACCCGTCGGCGTTCGCCGGGGCGGATACGAGAACACAGATAAGTAGTAGAACGACCGACTTTTTCATGATTGTCCGTAGTAGTATATCGCCGGTTCCGGCATAAATCTATAGTCCGAAAAGACTCGAGAAGACACAAGACGGCTCCGGAGGGGCCACGCTTCGCCGGGCTGCCGTCCCTGTGTGCTGCTGTCCCCCTGTTCCGGTGTTCCGCGGCCTGCGTAGTTGGCAGGCCCGGTAGTTATGCCGATATTCCATGTAGTATTATAGTGATAAATGTAGGTACCAAGAGGGTGGAGGTCTAACACCCACGTGCGGGCACGGCGCATCGCGACAATGGCAGTATTTCTTACTCTCGCTCTTCTCGGCGGGCAAGCTCTGTTTGCTGCCGGACAGCCCGAGGACCCGGTGCGCCGGGCCGAGGATCTCATCGAAGAGGGCCGCTATAACGAGGCGGTGGTGGTGTTGCAGCAGGTTATCAGCACCGAGCCCGATCGCATAGACGAGGCGGAGCGCCTGCTGCGCAAGGTCAGGGCTGTCCGCACCGATTACAACGAGTTGTTTGAGCGACTTCTCAACCACCTCGAGAGTTCTCCCGAGGACCTCGAGACCACGATCGCGATCATAGACGAGATGGAGGCTCTTGAAGCGCATCCGAGTGCGCAGGTGCGCGAGCAGATCGCTACCGCGCGAGTGGTCGCTCAGCTTGCCTACGACCGCGACGTGGTTAGGCGCATACTCGTTGAGGCGGGCGAGCTGCTTCAAGAGCGTCGGTACGTTGAGGCGCTCGAGCGCTACCGCGACGGGTTTGAGCTTCGTCGCGACAGCTTCGAGGAGCGCGAAGAGTTCGACGCGGAGCTCACCACCCGGGTGGCGTCGCTACGCGAGGCGCTTCAGGAGCGTACCGGCGAGGTGGCTGCGCGCGCCGATGCGGTGGGCAACGCGGTGGAGATTGCCCAGTTGTACCCAGAGAGCCGCTCGGCTGAGGCGCTCGGCGAGACCGCGGATGCGTTGAGCGAAGCGCTCGAGCAGGTGGTAGCGCTCGAGGAGGCCCTCGCCGAGGCCGCAGCCGAAGCGGGGGAACTTCGCGCCGAGGTGGCGCGGCAAGCGCCCGACGCTCCGGTGGATTGGCACGTGAACTTTCTGCGCGTTCTCACCGTCGGGAGTATCGAGCAGCGCCGCTACCAGGGTGTGCTCGGCGCTTCGCGCCTGATGCTCGACAACGCCATTGCGGAGTTTCGCGCGCCGATAGAAGACGTGGCGCGCCGGCGCATCGAACTCGGCCACGAGTTGGTGGCCGAAGGGCGCTACTTCGACGGTCTCCGAGAGTTCTCGTTCGCCGCCGATGAGTTCGATGTGGTGGTAGAGGGTATTGTGAAGCGATCCGGAGATCCGGAGCTCAACGCCGAAGCCGAGTTGGGCGAACAACTCGAGGCGATAGCCGACGGGGTACGGGCCGCGTTTCTCGACGGTCGCCTACAACTCGACCAGGCGGAAACCTACGCCGAGGTAGTGCGCGCGTTCGCAACGGCCGAGGCCGCTAGAGTTTTAGAGCTTCCGGCGGGCGTAGACCCCGGTATGGGCCCCGACGCGGCTGAACCCACGGAGGCGGCCGCGCGCGAACGGTACAACACAGTGCGCGAAGGACTGATCGCCGCATATCAAAACCTGAACCAAGGTCGCGTACGAGCGGCGGAGCGTGAGGAGGCATGGGAAGCGGTCACCGAGGCGCTTGAGCTCGAGCACGGCTGGGCCGCGCACGCCACCTCTCGCAGCGTGCAGGTGGCGCGCGATACCGCCGAGCAGATCGGCCGGTATCAAGAGCAGTTGCTTACGCGTGAGGGACAATCGCTGGTTGCTCTCTCGGCCTACCAGTACCGCGACGCCGCGCTCGCGTTCACCGAGATATTTCAGGCGTACGAGCGTGCCGAGCGCTATCTGGACGGAAGCGAGCAACCGCCGGGTTTTGAGACACCGGGGGGTGTAAGCGCGGCCGAGTTGGGGCAGGACCCGCCGCCGCTCGATGATCTCGGCCGCGACGATGTTGCGCAGCTCGGGTTGGGCGACGACGCCGTGGAGGCCGAGGGAGCGCAAGAGCTACCTGAGCGGCTCCAGGACGAGCTCGCCGATGAGCTCGAAGACGACGACGCCGACGCCGAGGCGCTTGTTCTTCGGTATCCGTCGCAGGCTCGAGATTTGCTCGAGCCGTACCTGTCTGAGCTCGACGAACTCGCGCCACGCGTGCGCGCGTACGCCGAGCTCCTGGGGCAAAGCGATGATCTCGTGCGCGAGCAGCCGTTCGTTGAGCTCTGGATTACGAGAACCGAGCAGTTCGCCGGCTTGTTCGACGATGTATACGCACGCGTTACCGAGATACTCGAACGCAGCGATCAGTACCTAGCCGAGTCGATGGAGCTGCGTGCCGAAGGGGAGCAGTTACTCGAACAAACAGAGGAGGCGATCGCGAACCTGGAGGTGGAGGTTGCGCGTGAGTACTGGGAGGAGGCTCGCACTCGGTTTTATGACGCACTCGAACTCCAGGACGACCCGCAGTTCCGAGACGAGATCGATCAGCGCATCGTGGCGCTGGGGGTGGAAATTCAAGAAGCGCGCAATCAGCGCATTGTGCAAGAGGTGCGCGAGCGTATTCAGACTGCTAATCGGCTCTACGACGACGAGGAGTACATCGCGGCTCAGGACGAGCTGCTCGAGGCGCGGCGGCTCTGGGAAGAGACGAACGTAACCGAGAACGCCGAGATCGAACGCTTGTTGGGGCTCGTGAACGCGGCGCTCAATTTTGAGGACGAACGCGTCTTGACCGAGGCCGACCCGCTGTTTCCGGTGTTGTCGAACTATCTCAATATCGCGCAGGAGGACTTCGAGCGCGGTCGCGATCTGTACCGGAACGATGTCGAACAGGAGGCTGAGCGCTTCCTCGACCGCGCCGAGCGCAACCTCGAGAACGTCATCGCAATACGCCCCAATAACTGGGAGGCCCGTCTGCTGCAGCTTCGGATCATCGAGCTTCGTGAAGGAGATAACTTTGCGCAAGTCTTCGAACGGCGACTCGAGGATGTGCTCGCCGAGCGCGACAGCGTCGACCCGATTGCAACGCTTACCGAGCTCGAGGTACTGAAAGAGATCAACCCCGACTACCCCGGGCTCGATGATCTCGTTGCGGAGCTCGAGATCGAAGCCGGTCTGCGACCCGACCCGGTCACCGTAGCGCAGGAGCGGCGGTCCGATGAGCTGTTTGCCCAGGCGCAGAATATCGCCGGGGGCGGGCTCGGCCAGGACCGGGCGGCGATGCAGCTGCTCGAAGAAGCGCTCGACCTAAACCCCAACAACAGCGAAGCGCAGGCGTTGCTCGACCAGGTCCGGATCCGCACCGGCGGTCAGGCGACGGTGGCATTATCCTCCACCGCCGAGCAGCAGTATCGCCGCGCCGAGGCGTTATTCATTCAAGGAAATGTTGCGCAAGCGTACTCGATCGTTCAGAATCTTATGCAAGACGATGCGAACGCCGGATACCCGCCGCTGCAGCGGTTGCATCAGCGTATCACGTCGAGACTGGGGATCTGAGGAACTGCGTGTGAGAGTTCGTGTAAGCACCACGGAACGGCAATATCGAGCCTCGCTGCTTCCCCGAGGCATGATGCTCCTGCGCCTGCTCTTCGGTGTGGTGCTGTTTGTCGCCACCTGCAGCGCGGTCTCGGCGCAACAGTTGTTCTTTGAGCCGCCTCGGAACGTCGAGACCGATAACGCGCGGTTTCCCGAAAGCCACGCCGGTGACGAGTTTGCGGTTGTAGTGTATCAAGAGATTGTCCCGGCCGGCGAGAATCGCGGTGAAATCTATCTCAGTCTGCGGCGAACCGAAGACGGGCGCAACTGGGACACCGTGCACCGCTTCGCAGGCCCTATCGAGTATAGCCGCGAATCGGCTCCCATGGTGTTCTCGGCGCGGATAGACGACCGCGATCACCTCTACGTGGCGGTCGCCAAAGACGCGACCGAGACGCGAATCCTGCGCTCCACCGACTACGGCAGAAGTTTCGAGGATGTCGGGGGTGTAGAGTCCGACACCACGATCGTCTCTCCGCGTCTTTTCAAGACGGAGGACGGCGGGCTGCTGTTGTTCGTCAGTCAGAACATCGGACTCATTCAGAGCATTCTCTACAGCACCTCACCCGACGGAAGCGACTGGTCGTCGCTTGAGTCGCTGGTTGATCGGCGCGAGCTCGGCCTGAACTTCCTACCGGCTCACGCTTCGCTCAATGGGCGCGAACACGTGGTGTTTCAGAGCGTAGACCCGCGCGAGCGCACCACCTATCAGCTGTATCACAAGTACAGCGAAGACGGCGGGCAAACCTGGAGCGATGTGCGCCGGCTGAGCGAGTTCTACAATCCAAACGAAGCCGATGATTCCTACAGCTACGACAATCAACGCCCGGTGCTCGAACGTATCAACGATCGGCTCGCACTCGCCTGGGAGCGCCGCCTCGCAGGGGGCGCTCCGCAGATTTACTATGTTGAGTTGGACCGAGACGGTGAGTTCATCTCGGAACCCGACGCGGTGACTACTCGGCTCGAGGTTGCGAACTATCCGCGCGTCTTGGTCGAAAACGATACCGTGTACGTGCTGTGGTTCGATAACCCCCGCGGGAGTAGCAACGTGTTCCTCTCGCAACGAGTAGGACAGACGTGGTCGGAACAGAGCCTCAGTCTCATGACCGGCGCTTCACGCTTCGCGACGCCAATGCGATTTCGCGACCGTATCCATGTGTTCTGGCACAACTGGGCGACGCAGACGCGCACCGCGCTCACCTATCTGGAACCCGACCAAAGCGTGGCTCCGCCGCGCGTCACGCCGGTGAACTTTGCCGACGGCGGGCGATCGCGGCGCGAAGAGGTGGAGGTGGCGTGGCAGCCGCCGCCTGACCCGTCCGGAATCGAGGCGTTTAACTACGTCTGGAGCCGAGACCCGAATGCCGAGGTTCCGCTCGAGCCGCGACTCGACGCCGGTGCCCGGCGAACGAGCCTCGAAGCCGACGAGGACGGGAGGTGGTACTTCCGCATCGTCACCAAGGACCGCGCCGGAAACTGGTCGGCACCGTCTACGGTTGTGTACGAGCGCGACCGCACGCCGCCGGATCCGGTTGTGTTTGTCCCGCCGCCGGTGGATGAACAGGGGTATCTACAGTCGAACACCTTCACCCTAGAATGGGAGCCGCCCGAAGACGATCATCTCGACGGTTACTCGGTCTCGTTGACACGACTCGGCGGACCGGAGCTCGATATTGAGCCGGAAGCGTTTGGCGTTCCCACGCCGTCCGCGACCGTGATGACGCGCTCGCCGAGAATCGCGCGACGCAATATCGACGACGGCATCTACGCGCTCGCTGTTGCGCCGATAGACGATGTCGGGAACGTCGGCGAGCCGCAGACGCTGGTGTTCCGCACCAACAAGTATATCCCGACGACCGAGATCTGGAACATCAGCAGCAGCCGCGACATGCTCGGGCGCTACAGTCTCGAGATACTGGGTCGCGGGTTTACCGCCGAAGGTGAGGTAGAGGAGATCGTTCTAGACCGCGAAGGTGAAGAGCCGTTTGATTACGTCTTTAGCCTGGCCGACGGCGCGTTCTCGCTCGACGGCGATCAACGAATCAGCGATATTCTGATCGACCGCGTGCGCACCGGGGAGTATCGCATTGGGCTGCGCCATTCCGAACGCGGTTTGCAGTTCGCCGATCGCGCGCTCGCGTTTGAGGAGAGCGGCCACATCAGCTTCGGTAACTACACCGTGCGCTACGAGCCGCGCTTTGTGGGTGTCCCGCGCGGCGGGTTCAGCCTCGCGGCCGCCGACGTTATGCTCGGCGGAGCGGCGCTCCTGTTGGCGTTGGTGGTTGCGTTCTCAGGTTCGCGCGTTGCGGGGCTGGTGGCCGAGTCGCGACTGTTGGAGATGGAAGTAAAAGCGCTGCTGGCCGGTGCCCCGTTGCCGTCGCAGAAAAAGGTGGAGAGGATCAAGGCTATGAAGAGACGCGGAGTAGGGCTGCGGGTTAAGTTCGCGTTTTTTGTCGTACTGTTGGTGGTGGCGGTGGTGGTGCTGGTGGCGTTCTTCCTCGGCTCCACCGCCTTAGAGCGCCAAGAGAACACCCTTGCGCGAGGTTTGGAGCAGCGCGTGGAGGTGCTGCTCGAGAGTCTCGTGACGCAGTCCGCGCAGCTGCTCGATAACCCCGAGGACAACCTGATAGAGCTGTCGCAGCTCACGCGCCAGACCGGAGTCATGGACGAGGTTCTTTACCTCACCGTCACCGGCCGCGGTCGAGAAGGAACGAGCTTCGACTACATCTGGGCGACCAATGATCCGGCGCTCGAGGCGATCGGCACCGCCGAGTATGACGAAGCGGCTGCCGGGCGCGAGATTCTTCCCAGTATCGACACCGGAGAGTTTCAACCGTTTGGGCAGTCGCGTCTCGAGGACCCGGCGTCGGAAGCGATCCCGGAGCTCGAGGAAGAGATCAATCGGCGCGCCCGCGAAGAGCTCGGCGATATTCCGCAACAGATCGACGACTTCACCGACCGGATCAGCGAACTGGTGTTGATGGGCACGCCGGAGGCCGAGGCTGAGCTCGCCGAGATAGACGAGATCAGAACCGAGCTCGAGAGTCGCGTCGGCGAGGTGCTCGGCGAGGTTGGCCGTGGCATCCAAAGCTACCCGGAGTTTGATGCCGGCGAGCTCGGCCGCGATACCACCGAGTATCTGTTCTACAAGCCGGTGCTGTTCCGCATGGTCGGTGAAACGCCGCAGGAGGCGCGCTACTATCGCGGCATGGTACGACTCGGTGTATCGACTGAGTTGATTCTGCGCGAGATCGACGAGACTACGCAGGATCTCATCATGAGCACCGTGATCGTGGCGGTCGGCGCGCTGATAGCCGGTATCATCGGCGCGACAATTCTCGCTACAATCGTCGTTATCCCGATCAACAGGCTGATGCGCGGTGTTGAGGTCATCAGGGATACCGAAGACAAAGAGAAGCTTGCGGATCATCTGATCAATGTGCGTACGCGTGACGAGCTCAAGCTCCTGGCCGATACCGTGAACTCTATGACGCAAGGACTCGTGAAGGCTGCGCAGGCCAACAAGGACCTTACCGTCGGTAAGGAAGTGCAGAAGATGTTCATCCCGCTCGACCTCACCGGCGCCGGGCAGAAAATGACGACCGGGTACGAAGACCTACCGACGGTTGAGTTCTTTGGGTACTACGAAGGCGCGAAAGGCGTCTCAGGAGACTACTTCGACTATCGCAAGCTCGACGATGTGCATTACGCCTTGATCAAATGCGACGTCGCCGGCAAAGGCGTCCCGGCGGCGCTCATCATGGTTGAGGTCGCGACCATCTTTCTCGATTACTTCACTAACTGGACGCTGAAGACGCACGGGCTGCGGCTGAGCAAGCTGGTGTATCGTATCAACGATCTGCTCGAGGAACGCGGATTCAAGGGCCGCTTCGCGGCGTTCACGGTAGCCTTGTACAACTCCAGCACCGGAAAGCTGATTCTCAGCAACGCCGGGGATAACCAACTGCATATCTATAAGGGAGCGCGTCGGCGGGTGGTGCAGATGAGCATGCCGGAGACTCCGGCGGCCGGTGTGTTCCCGAGCAGCATGGCGCCGCAAGGGTTCCCTGAGATCAGCCTCACCCTCGAACACGGCGATATGGCGCTGTTCTTCACCGACGGCGTGGAGGAGGCGAAGCGCAGCTTCCGCGACTCGGAGCATAAGCCGATGAGCGACGAAGACGGCGTCGGCGATGAGGAGCTCTCGCTGAAGCGCATCCACGACATCGTCGCGGCGGTGCAGGCCGGCGACCGCTATACGCTCGACCGCGTGCACAGTCCCGACCCCGACGAGGTGCTGACCTTCAACTTCGGCTCCTGCGAGCCCACCGCAAGCAACGCAACGCTTGCGCTCATGGCGGTTGAGAAAATCTTCCGGCTCTACCGCGCCCCGGAGGCCGGCGCCGAGCAGCGAATCGCGGTCGACAAAAAGATCGACGATTTTCTAAAGGTGCATTTCGAGCAGTACAACCTGTTCTTCGGTCATCCCCGGCAGGGCACGCCCGATGACTCACTCTACAACGAGTACACGCATCTCGTTGAGGACGAGCAGTACGACGACCTCACGATGCTTGCGCTGAGGCGCAAGTAGGCTGCAACGAGGGCGCTGTCGCGATGCCGGTGAGTCCTGTGAGCTTCTACTGCGAGAACTGCGGCAAAGGGGTTAGGCCAAACGCGAGGGTCTGCCCGCACTGCGGCCGTTTTTTCTCGGCGGTCAAATGCCCGGCCTGCAACTTCAGCGGCGAGGTGGCTCTGTTTATGGCAGGGTGCCCAAACTGCGGGTACACCGGTGCCGGGCGCAGCGAGCAACGGTTTGAGGTCATAGACCTCGGAACCCGAGGCGCGCGGTCCGGCCGCTCCAGGCGGCGCTACTGGGATCGCAAGCCCGGTGAGCGTCCTCGCTGGCTGTTTGCGCTCACGATGTCTATTCTCGCGGCCTCGTTTCTGGTTCTTGTCTGGATTTACCTTCGATTGTGAGCCGCTCGCATGCGGTCAGTACAGAAATCCGAGTCCGATACCGCCGAGGAGATAGTAATCGCTCAGCGACTCGAGTTCCGCGGCTGCGTACGCCGAGACGACCATCAAGGTGCGCGGGATCATGAGATGCGCCTCGAGACCGGTTGAGACCGGAAGGTCGAGCGCGACTGCGCCCTCGCCCAACGGCTCAGAGCGTAATGCCGTCGATACGCCGGTCTGAAACGAGCCGATATCGAGGTAGGCGCCGGTGCGCAGGTACGCCCACGCCCCGAGTTCGGGGTCGGCCTCGAGCGCTTCGCCGTACCACGGGCGTGCCGGTGAGAAGGCCAGTTCCGGGGTTGCGACAAAGCGCACGGTGCTGAACCTGAGCTCGAACGGGGTCGAGAGCTTAACTCCGGGCGGATTACCGGCTGTGTCGGGTGTACGGTACGCTGAGTCCTCCGGATAGGTCTGCAACGTGCCGGACAGGGTAGCCGCGCCGGCAAACCACGGCCGCTCGGGCAAGCTGTAGCCCCGGCGCAGGTACACGGTGCCGCTGAGATAGTTGCGATCAAACTCATCGTGCGCGTACGCGGTGCCGTGCCCTCCGAGCTCGAGCTCGTACGGGAGGCCGACGCGGAGGGCCGCGTGGAACGGAATCCTCGTCCTCGAAACGTCGGAGAACCAGTCGCGGTGACCGAGCGCCATACTCGCAAACTGAAACGCACGGGTTGGGAGGACCTCGCTGTTGGGCGCAAACAAGAGGCCGGGGGCGCCGCTCCAGGAGCTGCGGTAACGAAGCGTGTGAGCGCTATCGATGCGCAGGCGCTGCTGCTGCTCGGAGGTAGGAGTGCCGTCGGGCTCAAAGCCGATCAACCGCACACGGTAGTTGCCGTCCGGGACCCGCACCCCCTCGGAGTCGCGTCCGTCCCAGCTAATCGCGTTCTCGCGCCGCTCGAAGCGTGCGAAGCTATGACTCCAGACCCTACTGCGATCCTGATCGAGCACCTCGAGGCGCCCGCTTCCCACGTTGGTGGCCTCGAACGAGATCTGCACCGTGCCGAGAATGCCGGGGTTCGCAGGGTTGAGGCGCTTGCGGTTGAGTCTGAGCCGGTGCAACTCAAACGGGGCCTCGCTGAGCTCGGCGTGAGCGACGGTTGTTGCGTTCTCGTTGATCTGAACGCGGCGTTGAATGTCGTGGTAGCCGAAACGGCGTGCGCGCAGGGTGTAGACTCCTACCGGGAGCTCTACCAAGCGCGACTCGGTGAGTTCCCCGTCCACAAAGAACTGTGTGTTGGGGACGTTTGCCGCGAGCGAGAGGTAGCCGGTTATGCGGCGCAGCTCTATCTCGATGATCGCGGTGCGTGGCTCGCCGAGCCGGATACTGTAGCGCGCGGTGTAGTATCCTGGGGCCGAGACACGTATGCGATACGTGCCGGACTCGAGGTTTTCGAGCCGGGTTGGCCCTCGCCCGAGGTAGTCCTGGTTTACGTAGACCTGCGCGCCCTGCGGGACGGTGCGGATATCGAGGTTGCGCGTATCGGATGAACGGTCGCGTACGTCGATGCGCGCGGCTGCGCGCGCGGTATCCTCGGGTTCAAGAAAAAGACTCGAGAGGCCGGGCTCAATGCGAACCGTGAACTCGCCGGTCTCGGCGCTCGCGGCGCCGGCTCCAACGAGAGAAATAAAGGCGAGCAGCATGACCGCAAAACGCATATGCATTACTATAGCAACTATAGCACACGAGCCGATAGAGATAAAAAGGGCCTCGTTCTCTCGCGGCGTGCGGCTCAAAGGCGACCGGTAGGGCGAGTATGCTGAGGATTTTGAGTATGGGAAAACCGAGAGTTATAGTACTATACGTGTCGGCCTGTGCAGTGTTGCTTCTGGTCTCGGGGGTAGCAACGGTCTACGCGCAGGATCAAGCGATCACCGGTGAGGGGGAGGCGCCGCGCCCCGATGCGGCCCCGGACGTCGGCGGCGACGCCGCGGCCGGCGGGGTTGCGCCGCTCGATGAGCTCTCGCCGTTGGATGCAGCGCTCGGGCATCGGCTCCCGCGGGGCTTCGGCAACTTGACGCTGGGCATTGAGCTCGAAGAGCTCAAGGAACGGCTGCAGCAAGACCCGAGTTTCCAGTATCGGGGAGACCCTGAGGTATCGCTTGTCCCGCGCGAGAGGCAACACCTCGTGGAAACGCGCGGCGGTCCGTTCGTGGAGCACGCGGTGTTTCAGTTTCACGAAGACCGTCTCTTCACGATTACGCTCAACCTCAACCGCGCTCGTCTCGATTACTACGCGATGTATACCAGGCTGCGCTCGCGCTACGGTGAGCCCGACCGCCTCGACCCGGCGCGCATGATCTGGGAGGACGAAGCGGTTCGCGTTAGTCTCGAGCGTCCGTTGACGGTGAAGTATCTCGATCTGCCGGTTTTCGAGCAACGGCGGCGCGACGCCGGGCTGCAAGACTCGGTGCGAAGGCAGTTGCGCGACGAGTTTCTCGAGCTGTTCTAATACCAGCTGAACAAGCGGAGCCGGCCGAGCAAGGCGGGGCAGCAGGCGAACCGGCAGCGATGAGGAGATGCAGATGAGGAGATGCAGAGAGAGAGGCTCCGGAGAGAGAGGCTGCACAGCTGGAGCGCCTTACCTCTTGGGGCCGGTCTTGATCGGCGTGGTGTTGGCGCTGTTGGGCGCGGCCGCGGTGTTCGCGCGTGACTCAGCCGAGCTGCCGGTCACCGAGATTAGCGTCGCGGGCCATGAGTTCACGGTGGAGATCGCCGCCACTCCCGAGCATCGCTCACGGGGCTTGATGTACCGCTCCGAGCTGCCGGAGCGCCACGGCATGCTGTTTGTGTTTCCCGACACCGATTATCGTGCGTTTTGGATGGCAAACACCGCGATCCCGTTGACGCTGGCGTATATCGATGATGAAGCGGTAATCCTCGAGTTACACGAGTTGCAGCCGTTCTCGCGCAGCTCTGTTCGGTCGAGCGAACCTGCGCGCTACGCGCTGGAGGTAAACCGCGGCGAGCTCGAGGCGCTCGGCATAGGCGCGGGCGACGCGCTCGAGCTACCGAACGAGTTGCCCCGCGCCCGGTAGCGCGCGTTAGGTATTGGTGTCGTTGGGTTCGGGCTCGGCGGGGCCGCCGGCGGCCTGCGAGAGCTCCGGGAAGAGCTCGAGTACCGGCTTTTCGCCGGGCTCGTCGGGTTCGTTGACCAAGACCTCAACCCTGCGCTCGATGCGCGCCAGGTCTTTCTCGAGGCCCTTGGCGAGCCGAATGCCGCGCTCGAACTCCTTGACCGCCTCGTCGAGTGAGATCTTCCCCTCGCGGATGCGCTCGCCGACTTCCTCCAACTCTTGTAGACGTTCTTCAAAGTTCTTCATCGCTAAGGTGCTCCTCGGTCCGTGCTCGTACCGCTCCGTGCGCGAAACGCACGCGCAACGGTTCCTGCGCATCGAGATCCTCGGCGCGCGTTATTACCGCACCGCTACGCTCGGACTGCACGATAGAAAACCCACGGTGCAGAATCTCAAGCGGTGAGACCGCCTCGAGGTGGCGCTGGGCGAGTTCGAGGCGATGGCCGGCATGCCGGACGCGGTGGTGCATCTCGCGCGTGATCTCTTCCTTGGCGTCATCGAGACGCAACTGATACGGCTGCATGAGTATGCGAAACTCGCGCAACAGATTCGCGGTGTGAAACCGGGCGACCAAATCTCGCGCGTACTCGAGGCGCCGCGTGAAGCCGTGCGCGATCTCGCGACCGAGGCTCATTACCCGTCGGTACAGCTCCTCGCGCGGGGCGGTAACGGTCTCGGCCGCGGCGGAGGGGGTAGGGGCGCGATAATCGGCGGCATGGTCGCACAACGCGATGTCTATCTCGTGCCCAACCGCGCTGATCACCGGCACCGAGCACTCCGCCACGGCGCGCACCACCACCTCTTCCGAGAACGGCAAGAGGTCTTCGAGCGAACCGCCGCCGCGGGTTACCACAACAACCTCGCCGAGCTTGTGGCGGTCGGCGCGCCGGATCTGCGCCGCGATCTGCTCGGCGGCGGTGTCGCCTTGTACCGCGGTAGGCAGAATTACGAGATGCAGCCCGGCGTTGCGCCGACCGAGCACCTGCAGCATATCGCGAATCGCGGCGCCGGTGGGCGAGGTTACCACCGCGATGCGTTGCGGCAGCATCGGGAGCGGGCGCTTTCGCTCGGGATCAAACAACCCCTCGGCGGCTAATCGACGCTTTCGCTCCTCGAGCAAGGCCAAGATGCGCCCTTCGCCGGCAAGCTCCATGCGCTCGACGATGATCTGGTAGTTGCCGCGTTTGGCGTAGACCGAGATGCTTCCGTGCGCGCGCACGAGCCGGCCGTCCTCGGGCTCAAAAGGGAGCTTCGCGGCGCGACTGCGGAACATCACGGCCGAGATCATTGCGCCCTCGTCCTTCAAGGTAAAGTAGATATGCCCGGCACCGGACGCTCTGAGGTTTGAGACCTCACCTTCGAGCGTAACCTCGCCGACCTGCGTCTCGAGCGCGCGCTTGATGAGTTCCGTGAGCTCGCTCACGGTGTACGCCTTGGGCGCATGCGCGGAATTGCTTGCGGGCGTCGCGTACGGCGTCATAAATTGCAGGGTAACGATTTGACGTGATAAACTCAATCGGATCGGTTTCGCTCGTTGAGTTTCACTCCAGAGTCAGCCGCGCCGATAACGATAGAAGCACCATGAAAACAATTGCTTGCATCAATGCCGTATCGGTCTCGTCGTACGCCGAGTTGGCGCTTGCCGACGGAGTCTCGGCGGTGGATCGTATCAACCAGTATACCAAAGCGCTTCCCGGCCTCGAGCGCGTGTTCGTGTTTGTGCCGCAGCCGACGCCCGCGCT
>Ga0207421_10000975_pt1 | contig 37181 bp, 32 predicted proteins | sample SodLakKL_010_SED_4_FD_187542 | JGI IMG/M metagenome (GOLD analysis project Ga0207421, IMG submission 187542) | Alkaline sediment microbial communities from Lake Tanatar, Kulunda Steppe, Russia - 8KL_010_SED (SPAdes) (version 2) | ecosystem: Environmental > Aquatic > Non-marine Saline and...
TCAGTTGTTATGATAACTGGTCTCAAGGCGCTCGAGTGCACCCGTCGTGGCAGCGATTGCGGCCTGGACGTCCGCGACCCGGACGTATTCGCGCGGGGAGTGGGCGACGGCACCGCGGTCGTCTGCCAGGTCGCCCGGCCCGAAGACGACCGTCGGTGCGTGGGCGGCGAAGTAACTGGCCTCGGTCGCCGCGGTAAACGGCCTGACAGTGCTACCGGCGGCAGCCGCGAGCGCGCCAACGATCGGCGCGTCAGCGTCGGTTGCCCAGGCCTCGAGAAACGGCGTTGGGCGGTCGGTAAACTCGAACGTGACGTCAACGTCGTCGGGGACGGCGTCGCGAAGATGGGACGTAAGCGCGGCGTCGAAGGCCGCCGTGGTTTCCGGGGGAACGCTCCGTCGGTCGACGGTCAGTCGCGCCCGGTCCGGCACCTGGTTCGTTGCCTCGCCACCGTCGACGACCGTCGGTGTCAGCGTCGGCGCACCGAGGTCCGGGTGTGGGGGTGGAGCGCCAGGTCGCTCATCGAAGGTCTCGAGGGCTCTGAGGGCCGCTCCCAGCGCGGCCACCGCGTTCGTGCCGGAGTGGGGTTCGGCCGCATGGGCATTAGCGCCCGTCAGTTCGATCGTTCCCTCGAACCGCCCCTTCGCGGCCGTACAGACGTCGAGCCCTGTCGGTTCACCGACGATGACGCCATCGGCGTGACGGATCGGCGAGCCTTCGTCGTCGACCAGGGCGTACGCCCCCGTAGACAGGATCTCCTCGTCCGGCGTGATCGCGAGGGTGAGTCGGCCACCCTGGAGATCGGCTTGCAAAAACGCCGCCAGTAGGGTTACAACCTGTCCCTTCGCGTCGCACGCCCCTCGCCCGCGGATCACGCCAGCCTCGCGGTCGACCTCGAGGGGAACGTGCGGGGAGACAGTGTCGATGTGGGTGTTGAGTACATAGTGAGGCCCCCCAGCCGCCCGCGAGGTCCCGAAATCGGTGGGTCGGGACGGATCGGCCGTCCCCGCCGTGAACGAACGCGTCGCCAGGATGTTGCCGGCGTCGTCCACCCACGGCTCGGCGTCGTGGGCGTCGAGCGTCTCGACCAGGAGCGCGCGCATCGCCGCGACGCCAGCCCCGGGATGTGATGGCGTCGCGACGGCCGCCTCGAGGAAGGCGATCGGGTCGAACGCGTCGGTCATGGCTCGGCCCTCGATTCCACGGACAGTTGCGCCCCCTCGTCGAGTGGCCGACCACTCATGGATCGAAACTCGAGAAGTGGGTGCTCTCGACGTTCCCCTCGAACTCGAAGGAAACGGGGCCGATGAGCGTCGCGACACCGTTCTCGAAGGCAACCTCGAGGTCACCGCCAGGGGGCGTCACCGATATCGAGGTTCCATCGGTGCCGGCAGTGGACGGGACGTGACCGAGTCGGCGGGCGAGGTCCGCGATGGCGACTGCACCGGTGCCACAGGCGTCGGTTTCACCCTCGACGCCGCGCTCGAAGGTGCGCTGGCGGAACCCATCGCCATCCCGAGCGGCGAGGGTCACGTTCGTCCCAAGCGGGAAGACATCGGCGTGGCGAACTGGCGGCCCAACGGTCTCGAGGTCGATCGCGTCGACGTCGTCAACGAAGGCCACCGCGTGTGGAACCCCAGTGTTGACGACCGACACCTCGAGACCCCCAATCCCCTGCTCGAGGATCGGGTCGGTCGACGTCGCCGGGATCCCGTGGGGCTCGATCGTCGACTCGCCCATCTCGACGGCGATGCGATCGCCCACGCGACGGGCGTGGCGAGTGCCGGCCTGGGTGTCGATCATCACCTCGTCGCTATCGGTTTGTGCCATCGCCCACCGGCCGGCACACCGTGCACCGTTGCCACACATCGGTGCGGTGCTGCCATCGGGCTGGACGAGCGTCATCACGACTCGCGGGGGGGTGTACCCGGGCTCGAGCGCGAGAAACAGGATGCCGTCGGCGCCGACGCCAGTTTCGCGGTCGCACTCGCGCTGGGCGAGGCCGCGCCGATCAGGGACGTACGTCTCGGCGTCGATGACCAGGAAGTCGTTGCCCGTCCCGTGGTACTTCTCGAAAGGGATCTCGGCGAACGCACTCATCGCTGATTCACCTCCTCCAGGTCGCTGGTTGCTGTGCTTGGGTCCCCCTCGTGTACGGCCGCTCGTTCGAGGGCGACCACGTCATCGATCGTCTCCCGTCGCCGGGACAGCCGCGCCAAGCCGTCGGGCTCGAGGACGACCGAGGCCGGACGAGGCCGTGAGTTGTAGGTGCTCGCCATCTCGTAGCCGTAGGCGCCCGCGTTACCGATGACCAGCAGATCCCCCCGTCGTGACTTGGGGAGAGAGCGGTCGGTACAGAACACGTCCGAACTTTCACAGATGGGGCCGGTGACGGTTTGCTCTAGTGAAAGTCGACTTTCCCCCGATTCGCTCGAGTCACTGACCGAGTCCGCCGACGCCGTCAGGTTCCGTATCGGATGATACGAGCCATACATCGCCGGCCGGGCGAGCGTCGTCATGCCGGCATCGACCCCCACGACGGTCGTTTCCGGTGCCGGCTTGACCGTGTTCACCCGCGTCAAGAGGACGCCAGCGTCTGCCACGAGGTATCGACCCGGCTCGACCGTGAGCCGAGCGTCGACCGCTCCGAGGGCCTCGCGCGTGGCCGATGCGACCGCCTCGAGGTCGAGTGGTGCCTCGTCCTCGCGATAGGGAACCCCGAAGCCGCCGCCGACGTCGACGAACTCGAGGCCCTCGCTACCCCGACGTGTCGGGTCATCACCAGCACGGCCAATAAGGGCCGAATCGATGGAGCGTGCCAGGTCTCCCATTCGACCGACGAACCCCCGGTGCGCCTCGAGTGCGTCGCCGGAGACTCCCGAGCCGACGTGGGCGTGGATCCCGACCACGTCGAAGCCGCGGTCGGCAGCGTCCAGCGCCGTCTCGAGGGCCCTGTCGGCCGGGACGCCGAACTTCGCGTCCGCGCCGGTGCGGACCTTCTCGTGGTGGCCGGCCCCGATGCCGGGATTCACCCGGAGACAGAGGCGACCGTCGTAGCCCCGGTCGGCCAGTCGATCGATGGTGTCCGCAGCTCCCACCGTGATCGTCAGCCCGGGATGATCGGCCGCCGCCTCGACGGCGATATCCAGATCCCTGCTCGGGGGGTTGACCGCCGTATAATGGACCTGGTGGCCCCCCGCGCCGGCCTCGAGGGCCCGAACCAGTTCGCCCGCCGAGGCACACTCGATGCCGGCTCCGGCCTCGAGCAGCGTCTCGAGGACGGTCCCGAGGGCGTTTGCCTTCGCCGCATAGAGGATCTCCGCGTCGGGGAACGCCGCTGCGAGGCGAGCGTAGTTCTCCCGGACCCGTTCGGGGTCGAGGACGTACAGTGGGGTGTCGTAGGCCTCGGCAAGCGACGTCAATCCCTCGGCCCCCCACTCGTCGAGTCGCCGGACGGCCGGGGTAGTTGGGGCGTTGTCACCCGATTGGTCGACGGTCATTGCTCCCTGAGTACCTCCTCGCGTTCGGATCGCTCGAGGGTGCGATCCTCGAGCGCCGTCGCGACGACCGCTGGCTTGTAGGCACCACCCTCGAACAGGTCGTGGTCGCCGATCGAGGACTCGACGAAGCGTGTGAACGCCCGCCGCTTGGGTGGCAGTTCGCCGTACAGGACCTCCTCGTCGACGAGATCGTAGACCGGAATCCGGGGCGTGAGGAGCGTGTTTTCCCCGACGACGCAGTGCTCGCCCACGATGAACCCGGAGGTCACCCGGCAGCCGGCACCCAGCGAGACGCCGTCCTCGACGACGACTGGCGTGCTCTCGACTGGTTCGAGGACGCCGCCGATCAGGGTGTTCGCCCCGAGTTTGACGTTATCGCCGATCTGGGCGCAGGAGCCAACGGTGTCACAGGAGTCGACGAGCGTGCCGTCACCGACGAACGCGCCGATATTGACGAACGCCGGGCTCATCAGGATGCAGTTCGAACCGACGTGCGCTCCGCGGCGGACGACCGTTCCGTCGGGCGTGTTCCGGGACCCCCGCTCGCGGAACTGGCTCGCGTCCGCCAGTGGTAAGACGTCGTTGTACGTGACGTCGCCGTACTCCCGGGCGTGGATCTCGCGCAGGCCGAAGTTACAGAGGATGCCCTGTTTGACCCACGCGTTAGCCTCCCAGCCCCCCTGCTGGGGTTCGGCGGCCCGAACCTCACCGGCCTCGAGGGCGTCGAGGAACGCCTCGAGCGTGGCGAAGTCGGCCTCGTCGATCGTGTCGGCGCTCACCTGGCCCGCCTGGTAGCGATTCCAGAGATCGGTGACGTCGGCCTCGAGTGTTGCAGTCATTGTCCACAGGGTAGGGGCCTCGCGGGGGTAGTTGCTTGGGGTCGGGGCACAACTGGCCGCCGTCCGCCGGCTCGGCTGCACGAACCCCATGCCGGGGCTGGAATCGTGAATCGTCGGGCCTGCATTGGAACGGTCGCCATCATTCGCCGATCACCGACGAGAAGTCGTAGACACCGGGATCCCGACCGGCGAGCCAGACCGCCGCATCGACGGCCCCCGCGGCGAAGACGCCGCGGTCCTCGGCGCGATGGGTGAGCCGAAGCTCCTCGTGGTTGCCAGCGATGACGACCTCGTGTTCACCCGTGACGTTCCCCGCTCGAAGAGCGTGGACGCCGATCTCACCGGCCTGCCGGGGCTGGTCGCCCGCCCGGCCGTGAACGCGCTCGCCGAACTCGCCCGCGGACTCGATCGCCTCGAGGAGTCGCTCGGCCGTCCCGCTAGGGGCGTCGCGCTTGCCGTTGTGGTGGGTCTCGACGACCTCCACGTCGTACCCTGGCAACCCGCGGACGGCGTCGCCGATGACGTCGACGAGCGTCTGAACGCCGCGAGCGAAGTTCGGCGCGTGCAACAGCGGAATCTCCTCGCCGACGGCTTCGAGTTGGGCCCGCTGGCTGTCGGAAAACCCGGTCGTGCCGGTGACGAAGGGGATCCCGGCACTGGAACAGGCAGTGGCGTACTCGAGGGTGGATTCAGGGCCGGTGAAGTCGACGACTGCCGTTGGTTCCCGTTCCTCGAGTAAGGGGCGAACCTCCAGGGCCGATTCGATTTCGACGTCGCCGATCCGCTCCGTGGGGGGATCGCGGTTGATCGCGAAGGCGGTCCGACAGTCGGGGCGGTCTTCGACGAGTCGACAGACCTCCCGGCCCATGCGGCCGGTTGCGCCGGTAATCCCGATCCTTGCCGTCATCGGTCACCCCCACGACGGGCGACGGGCGCCCGTTCTAAGCCCTCGAGGGTTGCCTCGAGTTGCTCGCGGTTGGCCTCCCGCAGTCGAGTGAGCGGTGGTCGGAGGCGCGCAGGGCCGTATCCCCTGATCGCCATCGCCTCCTTCACCGGAATGGGATTCGTCTCGACGAACAGGTCTCGCACGAGCGGGCCGAGTTCGTGGTGGATCCGTCGGGCGCGTTCGTAATCGCCCTCGAGGGCGGCCCCGACCATCGCGACTGTTCGCTCGGGTTCGACGTTCGCGACGACACTGATTGCTCCGTGGGCACCGATCGAGAGCATCGGGAGCGTGAGCGGATCGTCGCCCGAGAGAATCGAGAAGTCATCCTCGCGGGTCCGCTCGACGATCTCGCCGATCGCGCCCAGGTCGCCCTCGGCTGCCTTGTACCCCGCAATGTTCGGGTGCGAGGCGAGGTCGACGACGGTGTCGGGTTCGATGGTCTGACCCGTCCGTGAGGGGACGTTGTAGACGATCTGTGGGACGTCGACGGCGTCGGCCAGGGTTCGATAGTGTTCGAGGAGCCCCTGCTGCTCGGGCTTGTTGTAGTACGGCGAAATGAGGAGGATGGCGTCGGCCCCCGCGTCGGCAGCCCGCTCGGACAGTTCGAGGGCCTCGCGGGTGTTGTTCGAGCCCGTGCCCGCGATGACGGGGACGTCGTCGACGGCGTCGATGACCGCCTCGACGACGCGGACGTGCTCATCGTGGGTCAGGGTGGCCGACTCCCCTGTGGAGCCGACGGGGACGAGGCCGTCGACGCCCGCGGACTCGAGTCGCTTTGCGTCCGTTCGGAGTGTCTCGAAGTCGATGCGTTCGTCGGCGTCGAAGGGCGTGCACATCGCCGGGAAGACGCCGGTGAAGTCGATTCCTGTGTCGGTATCGGTGTGCGTTGAGTCTGTCATTGGTTCGTGTCGGGTGAGAGTCGTGATTGCTGGTCGGGTGACGTAGTCGAGACGCGGGCACGGTGCCGCAGCGCGAGGACGAGCGAATCCGTCGAGCCAGTGGCAGTTCCCCCAGGTGGGTGCTGACCACGGACCGAGATTATCGTCTTCAGGCACCGGCTGAGTCGGAGCCGCGCCCGAAACGAGGTCGCCAGCCTCGCCTCGAGCGCTCTCAGGCCCGTTTTTTCGATTTCGCGGTGAAAACAGGGGCCGCGTCGCTCGTCAGGGGTGTGGATCCCTCGAGCGAGACGCGGTGCATACGAGAGAGAGCGGTGGCGAGGAACTTAGTGGTTTTGACATCGCAAAGGGAGTTACAGACATGATACCGTGGCCCATGTGACGCCGACGAAACCGTTTCGAAACAGCACACTGTCCCGCGACGTTTAAGAGTCTGAATTGTCTACCTGAGTGCGTATGAACGATTTCGGACTGAAAGTTCGCATGGCCGTGGTCGGGACGATCCTGTTCGGGTTCTACCTGATCGCCGCCCTGTTCTTCCATGCAGCCTTCGGCATCAATCTCTGGATCGTGCTGGCACTCGGGCTCATCGTCGTGCCAGCGGTCCAGTACAAACTCGGAAAGTGGATGGCCCTCAGGAGCGTTAACGCCGAGGACATGCCCGAAACCGGGCAATATCAGCAGATCCACCACATGACTGAGAAGCTCTGTCGGAACATGGGCCTCGAGAAGAAGCCTCGTCTCATGGTCGCCGACATGGGCGTCCCCAACGCCTTCGCGACCGGACGCAAGGGTGCAGGGGTCGTCGTCGTCTCGACGGAACTGATCCAGTTGCTCGAGCGCGACGAACTCGAGGGCGTCATCGCCCACGAACTGGCCCACATCAACAACCGGGACGTCATCACGATGGTGATCGGTCAGTCGATCGGGATGATCGTCAGTTACGCCGTGTTCTTCGTCGTCCGCGGGATGGGCGAGAACAACATCGGGAGCTTCATCCTCGCCTACGTCGCCTCCATCGCCGCGAACTTCCTCGTCATGCTGTTCGTGCTGGCGATCAGCCGCTACCGCGAGTACGTGGCCGACGACGACGCCCGCGAGGCCATCGGCACTGGCGACCCGCTCGCACGTGCCCTCGAGAAGATCTCGCGAGGCTCCGAGGGCCGAGAGTCCAACATCGACGACAGCGTCAGCGCGCTCTGTATCTTCAACAGCGACCGGGGTCTGCTTCAGCGACTGGTCTCGACGCACCCACCAACGGAAAAGCGCATCGCGAAGCTTCGCAACTGAGCGGACAGGCCGTTTGTTTCCAGCGGTCGCTGCTCACAGCGATCGCTCGTCGCGGTGATCACACCACTCAGGGGTCCGCGACGTCGGTTTTGTTGCCAAAGGAAGCGGTTTTGACCCTGGCCCGCGGAGCGTCTGGCATGACAGACGTTCATCCTGGACAGCGGGTCGCGGTTCTCGTCGACGCGCAGAACCTGTATCACACGGCACAGAGCATCTATAGCCGAAACATCGACTACTCGGAGCTCCTCGAGGGAGCCGTCCAGGGACGACAGCTGTCACGCGCGATCGCGTACGTTATTCGTGCCGATTCCCCCGAGGAGGAGAGCTTCTTCGAGGCCCTGACCGACATCGGCTTCGAGACGAAAATCAAGGACATCAAGACGTTCGCGGACGGATCGAAAAAGGCCGACTGGGACGTCGGGATGAGTCTCGACGCGGTCACCCTGGCGAATCACGTCGACAGCATCGTGCTGTGTACGGGCGATGGGGACTTCTCGCGGCTCTGTTCACATCTTCGCCACGAGGGTGTCAAGGTCGAGGTGATGGCGTTCGAGGCGTCGACCGCCGAGGAGTTGATCGAGGCCACCGACGACTTCGAGGACCTGGGCAGCGATCACGAGACGTACTTGCTCTGATCGGTTCGACCGCTGGACCGCTGGTCACCCACCCTTGATGAGCCGCAGGACCGTCAGGTGGTCCGTGTCGACCGGCTGGTCTTCGGGCACCGGCCGTCCACCGACGAGCACCGTCACCTCGTGGGGACTCAACTCGAGTTCCCGAAGGACGTCGGCGTACGTTGGCTCCACAGAGCCAGTCGTCGACAGGCCCTCGATGTCGAGACGATGCGTCGTCGCCCCCTTCACGTCGACGGTTAACTCACTCACTGGTGGATGCAGACGCTCGATCGAATTGAACGCATCGATCGAAGACACTGAAAAGGACACCGTGGGTTCCTCCCTCCTCACAGAGTGGTGTTCTACGAGACCACCCACCGCCGGCCACGTGGCGTGCTCCTCGGTACCTGAGGACACCGATTTTCCCTCAGGGGCACCTATAGTACCATTTGAACCGATTTACACACCCTCACAGTGAGTCGGCTCAGAACCGGTTTGTGACCGGTTCTGAGCCATGGTGTCGTGAGTGTGTGCAATGACGTCCAGTGGCTACCATAGAGCGCTCGGAGGGACTTCTGTACACCCCCACTGTAGGGAGAAATGATGGAGCAATATCCCACACATATTTATAACTAATCGACATTAGGACCGGTATGGTACGGGAAGCCGGTACGGACGAAACTCGCAGATCGTTTCTCAAATTCGCAGGTGCAGCGACCGCAACCGCCGTCGTCGCCGGGTGCCTCGGTGAGGACGACGACGAAGACGACACTCCAGCAACCGACGACGACGAAGACGGCACTCCAGCAGCGGACGAAGACGTCGATATCGACGAGGTCACTGTCACGCAGGGGTCGGTGACCGACACGCTCGATCCGATCGACCACAACGACACTCCAACGTGGAACATCCTCGATCAAGCCTACGAGCCACTCGTTTACCGGGACCGCGACGGCGAACTCATCTCGTTGGTGGCCACGGAGTTCGAGCGCACGGACGACCTGGTGGTCGAACTCGAACTTCGCGACGACGTCGTCTTCCACAACGGCGAGGACATGACCGCCGAGGACGCCGCGTTCAGCATCAACCGAACCAACGATCCCGACCAGAGCCAGCAGGCTGGGGTCATCGGTGCCATCGACGAGGCGGAAGCCGTCGACGACACGACGGTCGAGATCACCCTCGAAAGTGCCGAACCCGCGATCTTCCGGAACCTGAGCGCGTTCGGTCGCATCCAGCAGGAGTCGTGGGTCGAGGAGCGCGACGACGACGAACTCGCGACCGAGATCAACGGCACCGGGCCGTACGAGCTCGTCGACTTCGAGGAGGGGAGCCACGTCGATTACGAACGGTTCGACGACTACTGGGGCGACGAACCCGCCGTCGTCGAGGCCCGGTTCGACGGGACCGGTGACGACGGGGCCCGCGTGGCCAGTCTCCAGGGCGGTGACAGCGACATCATCACCGACGTGGCCGTCGAGCAAATTAGCGAGATCCAGGGCGACGACGACGTGCGCATCGAAGGCGAACCCAGCATTCGGTGTCTGTTCCTCGTCATGCCCAACAACGACGGGCCATTCGACAGCCACGAGTTCCGGCAGGCGATGAACTACGCGGTCGACGTCGATTCGATCATCGAAAGTCTGCTCAACGGCTTCGGCGAACCGACCAGCCAGCCGACGCTCGAGGGCATGTTCGGGTACAATCCTGACGTCGACCCCTATCCGCACGACCCGGAGGAGGCCGAGAGCCTGGTCGCCGAGAGTGGGTACGAAGACGAGGAGATCACTATCGTCACGCCCACCGGTCGGTATCTCGCCGACACGGACATCGCCGCACAGTGTGCGAGCGATATCGACTCCCTCGACAACGTCAGCGCGAGCCACGACGAGTGGGAGACCCAGGAGCTGTTCGACGTCACCGACACCGGGACGATGGAGGACTCACCCGACATCTTCCTGATCGGGTGGGGCAACCCGACGTTCGACGGGGCGTACGCAATGAACCCGTGGTTCATGGAGGGGCCGTTCTGGCACTTCGAGAGCGAAGAGATGGAGGACCTGCTGACCCAAGCTGCGGACGAACCAGACGAGGACGCCCGTGAGGACCTCCTCATGCAGGCCAACGAACTGGCACACGACGAGGCGGCCTGGGTGTTCCTGAACCAGCAATACAGCATCTACGGCGCCAGCGAGGACATCGCCTGGGAAGCACGAAACGACGAAGACATTCTCCTCAAGGAGATCTTCGCGGCGGAGTAATCGGTGCTAGTGGCCTTCCTTCGGCCACTGACAGGGCGACAAAAACCATAGTTCTTTTAATTGGCTCCTGCGTTCAGAAAATCACTACCAATGGGTCTCGGGAAGTTCCTCATCAAACGAACAATACAGGGGGTGATCGTCATCTGGGGTGTGGTGACGATCACGTTTTTCCTGCGGTTTCTCACACCGGGTGATCCAGTCAGTGCATTGACGCCACCCGACGCAGGGCCCGAAGTCCGCGAACGGATGGCGGAAAACCTCGGGCTGAACGACCCCATCCACATTCAGTATGCCGATTACATCACCGACCTCTTGATGCTCGACCTCGGCACATCGATGCGAACGGGTCGATCGGCGTCGATAATGATTCTCGCCAGACTCCCGGCGACTCTCGAGTTGGCGCTCGCGGCGACGATCATCTCGATGATCATCGCCATCCCGCTTGGCGTCATCAGCGCCCGTCGACGTCACCAGAAGTCCGATTATGCGGCCACGATGTTTTCGCTCCTCGGTATCTCGACGCCGAACTTCTGGCTCGGGATCATGCTCATCATCCTCGTCGCGGTCGTCGTCGGCCCAATCCCGACCGGCGGTCGTGACGTGTCGTTCTGGGAGGCAACGGTGATGCTCTTTCTCGAGGCCAACCCCCGTGGGTTCGGCAACTGGGCGATCCACATCTTCCTGCCAGCAATCACCCTCGGGACGTACTTCACCGCGCTGTTGACCCGGCTTACGCGCAGTGGCATGCTCGAGGAACTCGGGAAGACGTACGTCGAGGCCACCCGTGCCAAGGGACTCCCCGAGACGCTCGTGCTTTACAAACACGTCCTGCGAAACACGCTCATCCCGATCATCACTGTGCTGGGGCTCCAACTGGGAACGCTGATCGGTGGGGCCGTGATCACCGAGGAGGTGTTTTCCTGGCCGGGAATCGGCAGCTTCCTCATCCAGCAGATCGCCTACCGTGACTGGGTGCTCATCCAGGGCATCCTGATCGTCATCGGGGTCGGGTTCGTCGTCATCAATATCATCGTCGACGCCATGTACGCGAAGCTCAACCCAAAGGTGGTCACCGAATGATCTCGAAGCGTCTCAAACAGAGCCTGCGCTCGGAACTTCGTACGAGTTTGATGGCCAAGATCGGCCTGGTCCTGATTTTGCTCATCTTGATCGTCGCGATGTTCGCCCCGTTTCTCGCTCCCCATCACCCGACGGAAACGCGCGTGTCGGACGACCCCGAGGTCGACAAGACCGACCTCCCACCGATCGGCATGGGATACGAGACGAGTGAGACGCGGCTCGTCGACGGGGAGATGCAGACGGTCGAAACCACGATTGAGCCCGACCACAGTTTCATCCTTGGGACAAACACACTCGGACAGGACATCCTCTCCCGGTTGATGTATGGGGCGCGAGTATCCGTCCTTGTCGGCGTCCTCGGGGCGCTGTTGGCGACGGCAATCGGTGTCCCCTACGGACTCACCGCAGGGTACTTCGGGGACCGGATCGACGATTCGCTGATGCGTGGTGCCGATATGATGCTGGCGTTCCCGTCACTGGTGCTGGCGATCGCTCTCGTCGGCGTCTTCCGGGATACAGACTTCCACACACAGCAGATACCTGATCCATTCGTCCTGGCAGCGAGACACGACACGCTGGGTTCGTTCGTCCCACGGGGCGAACACGTCGCCGCGATGCCTGCGAGTATCACCTTCCCGGTGACCGTCACCCTCGTCGTGGCGCTGGTGAACTGGGTCTGGTTCGCGCGTGTCGCCCGGGGTGAGGCGATGGCGATCAGACAGGAGGAGTACGTCAAGGCCGCAAAGAGCGTTGGGGCGAGCAATGCAACCATCATCCGCCAGCACGTGTTGCCGAACAGTTTGACTCCCGTGATCGTCCTCGCCACGATCCAGGTCGCCGCAATTATCCTGCTCGAGAGCGCGCTCTCGTATCTCGGCTTCTCCGAGACGACGTTGACCTGGGGGTACGACATCCAACAGGGGCAAAGTGCCGCCGCAACCTACTGGTGGATCGCGTTCATGCCGGGAATGGCCATCGTGATCGCGGTGATCAGCATCAACTTACTCGGTGACTGGCTTCGCGACGCCCTCGATCCGAGCATCGAAGGGGAGGGAGGTGTCTAACGTGACTGATATACTCAGAATTGACGGGCTCAAGACGCGGTTTTTCACCGACAACGGACAGGTAAACGCCGTCGAGGACCTCGACGTTCGCATCGAGGACGGCGAGGTCTTCGGCATCGTCGGCGAATCGGGCAGCGGCAAGTCGGTGATGGCGCTGTCAATAATCGATCTGATCGAGCAACCAGGGCGGATTACCGACGGCGAGATCTGGTTCCGCGCACCCGACATCGCTGACGAACTGGTCGAAACGGATGCGGTTGACGGCGACTACGTCGATCTGCGAGCGATGAGTCCCGAACAGCGAGGGTTGCTTCGCGGCTCCCGGTTCTCGATGATCTTCCAGGACCCGATGAGCAGTTTCAACCCCTCCATCACCGTCGGCGAACAGATCGCCGAGGCCGTCGAGGCGCAGCGTCGAGCCAGATCGAATCCGCGCTCACTCGACGCAAAATCCCAGCACTACGGTCTCACGGACTACTTGCTCGGGGGTGTGCTTTCCTCGAAGCGCTACGTGAGCGAACCGAGCCTCGACCGCGCCATCGAGTTACTCGAGCTCGTCGGCATTCCGGATCCGGCCGAACGGGCCGAAGAGTATCCACACGAGTACTCGGGCGGCATGCTCCAGCGGGCGATGATCGCCCAGGCGCTCGCTGGTGAACCTGACGTGTTGATCGCCGACGAGCCGACGACGGCACTGGACGTCACCATCCAGGCACAGGTGCTCGACCTGCTCGCCGAGTTGCAGACGGAGACGGGCATGACGATCCTTCTGATCACCCACAATCTGGGCGTCGTCGCCCGAATGTGTGACCGGGTTGGCGTCATGTACGCGGGCGAAATCGTCGAGCGAGGCACCCTCGGGGACGTTTTCGACAATCCGGTGCATCCCTACACGCAGGGCCTCCTTGGATCGATCCCGGACCTCCAGGGGGTGGCCGAGCGGCTGCAACCGATCGAGGGTAACGTGCCGAGCCTCCTCGACCACGAGATGCCCGATCGGTGCTACTTCGCCGATCGCTGTCCCAAGGCCATGGAGGAGTGTCTCGAGCATCCACCCGAGTTGGCCGTCAACGACCGTGGCCAACACGCCACGCGCTGTTATCTCGCCGAAACGGAGTACACGGCGGCCAAAGCCCTCCCAACCGATTACTTCGGAGCGACGGAGGCCCCCGCAGAAGCCGATACAGCCCCCGAGGAACCGACCGCCACGGACGGGGGTGACCACCAGTGAGTGACGTACACCAGCCCCTGGTGAAGGTCGATGGCCTCGAGAAGTACTTCTGGGAGAACGACTCCCTGCTCGACCGCCTGCTCGGTGAGGACCCCATCGCCGTCCGAGCCGTCGACGGCGTCAGTTTCGACATTCGGGAGGGCGAAACCCTGGGGTTGGTCGGTGAATCGGGCTGTGGGAAGTCGACCACCGGCGAAACCCTGCTTCGGTTGCAGGAGCCGACCGGCGGTGCCGTCGAATTCGAGGGTAATAACGTCTACGACCTCGAGGGCAAGGACCTCACCGCGTTCAGGCGGGAAGCCCAGGTGGTCTTTCAGGACCCGTTCTCGAGTCTGGACCCACGGATGACGATCGGTCGTATCGTCCAGCAGCCACTGGACGTACACGAGGTGGGCTCGAAGGCCGAACGGCGTGAACGAGTCAGGGACCTGCTCGAGCGCGTCGGTCTGGCCGCCGAACACGCCGATCGGTACCCCCACGAGTTCTCCGGTGGGCAACGCCAGCGGATCGGGATCGCGCGAGCGCTGGCCCTCGAGCCAGAGTTCATCGTCCTCGACGAGCCCACGAGCGCCCTCGACGTCTCGGTACAGGCACAGGTACTCAACCTGCTCGACGACCTGCAAGCCGACTTCGGGTTGACGTACCTGCTGATCAGTCACGACCTCTCGGTGATCCGCCACGTCTGTGACCGCGTCGCGGTGATGTACCTCGGGGAGATCGTCGAGATCGGCCCCAGCGAGGAGATCTTCGGCGAGCCGAAACATCCCTACACGAAGGCGCTCCTCGAGAGCGTGCCCAGAGCCTCGACCGACGAGCGAGATCGCGAGCGAGAGACCATCTCGGGTGACGTGCCCTCGCCACGGGATCCACCCAGTGGCTGTCGGTTCCGGACACGCTGTCCCGAGGTCATCCCGCCTGACGACCTCGAGATCGACCAGTCCGAGTACCGGGCAATCATGACCCTCCGCCAGCGCGTCGAGCAACGGGCAATCAGCCTCGAGACCGTTGGTGACGAGGATCGCCGCGTCGACGACGACGGCGAGTTCGTGGTCGAAAATGTCGATGCGTTCGTCGCCGACGTCAAAGCGCAGATCCTCGAGACGACGCTTCCACCGCGCGAGGACGAGGCCGTGACGGAGGCCCTTGCACCGTTGGCGGAGGAAAACTGGGACACGGCGGCGGAACGACTCGAGGAGCGCTACGGAAGCGTCTGTGAACGGGCCAACCCCGACCTCGGTGGGGGAACGCACCCGGCAGCCTGTCACCTCGTGAGCGCACCCGGCGACTCGAGGTCAGACGGCTGATACGGGTCACCGTCGTCTGCCAGCGGTGGTTGCGGACCGAGTGCGAGCAATAACCAACCGGAAGCGACCAACTATCGCTGAGAACAGACGACGTACGCCTAAGTACGTGGGAGTTCTATGACAGACGATGAGCAGGGCCCAGCGACTCCACGAGTTTCTCGAGGGAGGCAGCGAGCTCAACATCGTCTGTCACAATAATCCCGATCCGGACTGCCTCGCCAGTGCGCTCGCGTTGGGGCGAATTGCGGCCAGCGCCGGCATCGACGAACGGCAGATCCTCTACAGCGGTGACATCTCCCATCAGCAGAACCGAGCGTTTGTCAATCTACTCGATATCGACCTCAAACCGTTCGATCCCACGACGCTCCAGGAGCGGGCTGGGGAGTCCTTCATCGCGTTCGTCGATCATTCAGTTCCAGGCGCGAACAACAGCGTCCCCGAGGGAACGCCCGTGGATATCGTCATCGACCACCATCCGGCGGAGAACATCGACGCCACGTTTGTCGATCACCGTGAAGCGATCGGCGCAGCGGCAACGATTCTCACGGAATACGTTCGCACCCTCGAGATAGACACCGATGACGTGCTTGCGACGGGACTCCTGTTTGCCATCCGTCGTGAGACCCTCAACTTCCTCCGCGGCGCCACGCGCGAGGAATACGACGCCGCGGGCTATCTTCACGATCACGCGGACCACGATATGCTCCGACAGCTGTCGGCGCCGTCGATCACTGGGGCCACCCTCGATGCGATCTCGACTGCGATCAACAACCGAACGACAAAAGCGGCGGTTCTCATCTCTCACGTCGGACGGACTAGTGAACGGGATGCGGTCCCGCAGGCAGCCGATTACCTCGCCACGCTGGAAGGCGTCGAAACGGTCATCGTCTTCGGGATCGTCCACGACGCCGTTCACCTCAGTGCGCGGTCACCGGATCCACGAATTCACGTCGGAAACGTGCTCAGAGAGACGTTCGAAGACGTCGGGAGTGCTGGTGGCCACCACGATGTCGCCGGCGGTGAAATCCCACTCGGTCTGTTTGCGGATTACACGACCGACGACGAGCAGTTACTCGACATCGTCGAACAGGTCGTTACCACTCGCCTCCTCGCGGCGCTCGACCTTGCCGACGGCTGATACGGGTTACTGTCGTCGCTTCCCGACGAGCGCGCTCACCGTGTGGGGACTCGAGGAGCCTCGTGGCGACAGTGACGTGAGATCCCCGGACGTTTAGTTGCCACTGAACGTCATTGCACACCCTCACGAGACCATGGCGCAGAACCGGTGACAAACCGGCTCTGAGCCGACTCGCTGTGAGGGTGTGTAAATCGGTTCAATTGGTACTATAGAGCCAGTAGTCCACGTACAGAACCCTCCGATCGATAGCGGGGTGCTGGATGGCCCCGCTTTACTCGGGTCACCCTCGCCACCGTCACCGATTTCGGGGTGCAACGGTGCTGAGGTGATACAGCAATTGATCCAAACGGCCCCCAGTGGAATGCATATCGGTCGAGAGGACAACGTTTTTGCCCCACAGGGTCACGGATGGGGTATGATCGCGTCCGGAGACACACGAGGGGATCCCCGATGGTGAGCAACGTGAATGCCGACCTGTGGGAGGAGGTGGTCGAGGACGCCGAGGCCATGGCAACGGAGTATCGCGAGGAGGGCTGGGACGTCGTCTGCATCCGTCCCGCCGACGTCTCACCGGCAGAGAAACCGGACCGCTTCGGAATGAGCGTCCTCTTGCCGGGAAGCGATTACGATGCCGTCGAGGCAGTGATCGAACAGCCAGATGTCGACTTCGACGGGGCCGAAGTGTTCACACACATCTCGGGTCCAACCGTGTACGCGATGGCCGTCGAGCGTGACGAGACGACGCAAACCGCCGTCGTGATACCCATGGTGTATTCGATGAGCGAACTCGATCGCATCTTCGAGGCGGCACTCGACAGCGGTCGTCTCGAGCTCCACCTCCGGCCACTCTCCATCGAGACCTGGGTCACGTTCGCCCACGACGATCCCACGCTGTTTTTCGATCCCGACACGCTCGAGAAGATCATCGAGAACGATCCACAGCGCCAGGCCGCCGATCAGCTCGGTGCAGCCCTGGACGACGGGACATCGGACGCGGCCGCTTCCACCCTCGAGGACCTCGGCGAGGGCGGGTGAGGTGACGCCCCCCGAGAGGGAGCGCAAGCGGTTGTCGGCGTGGTGACCGTTGGCGCTCGGTCAGTGCACTCGCTCAGACGGATTACGGTGGTCACTTCCCGGTGGGTGCCGACCCGGTACGGGCACTAACTGGGAAACCGACACGGCGTACTGCAACAAACCATTTCGGTGCCGGTCAGCTGCTTCAGGGATCCCGGAGCCTCACGTCCAGGAACCTGTCGCCCCGGTGCTGTCAACCGGCGAGCGGTGACGCAACCGCCCCCTCACTCCTCGGCCTCGCGCAACTCCTTGCTCGCCTCACGAACCTCGCGCATGACACTCGAGATGCGTTCTTCGGCCTCGAGTTCGTCCTCGACGGCGAGGTCGACGCCCTCGACCTCGAGGAGGAATTTGGCGACCTCGGTCGCCTCGTACATGACGTCGTCGAGTTCCTCGGCGGTAAAGAAGTCACACATGGCGCCGTAGAGGAAGGTCGCCCCGGCCGTTCGAACCTTGTCCTCGAACGACGAGCGAGCCTGGTTGACCGCCTGCGGGGAATAGGTGTCTGTCATGAACGGCACGAGTTCGGGCAGGTTCTCACCGATTTTCGTCATCTCGACGCCAGTATCGGTGCGGAAGTCCGCACAGAGGCGAGCGATGGCCCACTCGCGGGCGGTGATGTAGGTTCGATCGCGAAGAAACTCGTTGACTCGGTCGTACTGAGCGCCGTCCATTTTCTGAAAACGGGCGTACTTCTGGACGTCGTCGGGCACCTCGGGATCGTCGTTCTCGAGCGTCGATTCGTCCGGGACGCCAGGGGTGGGAGCGGAGCTCGTCGATTCGGTCGAATCGCCGGTTGCGTCCGCATCACCCGCTGGTGGCTCCTCGTTGTCGTCCGCCCCTGGATCAGTTGGTTGCTCATCGCCTGCCGACGTTCCATCTCGACTCCCAGCGTCGACGTTGGCTTCGTCACGACTCGCGGGGTCCCCCGATCGCTCCTCACTGTTGAGCTCACGACTCCCGTCCGCCCCGAGACGCCGATCCGACTCCTCGTTCATGGCCCGTTGTTCCGAGACCGCCAAAATAAGGGTTGTCCTCGGTGCCACGGGGACCACTGGCGCGGTCACGGCCCCACCCCTGGGTTTGTGTGTGGTCGCTAAATCAGGGAACTCGTCGACCTCGAGTGGGTGTGGAGCTCTCACGTCACGTCTCGTCTCGGCACGTCTCCCAGGTCACGCCGAAGTCGAACGACGTGGAATCGTCCGAGCAAGCCATACACGGCGAGACACGAGACGAACGCGATCGTACCCAGTTTTCCACCCGAGCCGCCGAAGTACGGCATCGTGTAGACGACGAGCAGTCCCACGATGGCCCCCGAGAGGGCGATCCCCCATTCGGTGGGAATCCTCGCCCGATCGGTCATGCCCGCAAACGAGGCGGCGAAGACCCCGGCAGCCATGAGATCGCCGGGATCGCCGTGAAGAAGGGGTAAGCCGACACCGCCAACGACGCCCACGATTCCCGACGCGAGGACAGGATTGGCCGGTGTCCGCGTGTGGAGTCCAAAGGTCGCCACCGCACCCACGGTCGCATATCCCACGACGAGACCGACCGTTTCGGGGCTCGGAAGTGGCTGCGATTGAAAACTCCCGGCCGTCAGCAGGACGGTGATCGTGGCCCCAACGAACGCAGTGGTGCCGAGTTTGCCGCCGATCCCGTGGAAGACCGGCCGGGCGAGGAGGTAAACGAGGCCAGCCACCCCACCGGCGATCACTGCATGCCAGTAGGACGGAAACAAGTCGGGAGAGGTCATCCCCACGAACGCGCCACAATACGCCGGGATGGCCACCGACGGGGCGAACAAGGCGACGAGAATGCCGACTACCCCAGCGGCAACGACCGGAGAGAGACCCAGTTCGATCACCGAAGCGAGTGTCACCAGTGTGCCCAGGAGAATCGCACCCGTCGTTCGGCCCGACTCCTCGGATAACTCCCCTCGAAACGTCGTCGTCCGCCTGAGACCGCGCCACTCGAAGTGGATCCCGAACAGGGCACTGAGCGTGACGACGAGCAGGGCGATGGCGATCAGCCACGACTCGGCGTGAATCGTCGCACCGCTGGCGCCGAGCACGACCAGCGCGATGGCAGGGGTCGCGAGGGCAAGCCATCCCACCACCATCGACCATCGCCGACCCGGTGATCCATCGCTCACGACGATCAGAGCAACTGGCGCGCACAACAACGTATCTTTCGTTGGGTCGTCCCCACCGGCCGAGGCGCGAGGGGGTCCACACCGGGACCGATCCCGTAACTCGTCGGTGCTCGAGGCCGTAAACTGGACTCGAGTCACGCCCAGTTTGACGGTCACTTAAGTTCGTGAGGGACGTTTCGGCGCGTATGACACAGACACCAGTCATCGTGCAGGCCGTCCGGACCGCGCAGGGAAAAGACGGCGGCGTGTTCGCGGACGTCAGGAGCGAGGACCTCTCGATCCCGCTCGTAAACGAGATGCTCGCCGAGACGGAGCTTTCGGGAGAGGACGTCGACGACCTCATGTGGGGCTGTGCCCAGCAGCGCGGTGAACAGGACAACAACCTCGCTCGCGTCATCGCATTGCTCTCGGATCTCGGCGAGGCGACGCCCGCGACGACGGTCAACCGTTGGTGTGCCTCCTCGATGCAAACCATCATTTCTGCATCGGACGCAATCCGTGCCGGCCAGCGCGAGTGCATCATCGCCGGCGGTGTCGAGAACATGTCCAAGGTCCCGATGGGTGAGGGCCACGCCCACCTCCACCCGCGGCTGGCAACCGAGTACAACGTCGGCGAACTCCAGATGGGGATGACCGCCGAGAAGGTCGCCGAGGTGTACGACGTCGACCGGGAAACCCAGGACGAGTACGCCCTCCGAAGCCACCAGCGCGCCCACGCCGCCACCGAGGAGGGACGCTTCGACGACCAGATCGTCCCCATCGAGACCGCGGAGGGGACGATCACCGAGGACGAGGGCATCCGCCCTGACACCGACCTCGAGACGCTCGCGGGCCTTCCCACCGTTTTCAAGGGCGACGGGACGGTCACCCCCGGCAACGCCTCCCAGATCTCAGACGGGGCGGCTGGGGTGATGGTCACGAGTGAGGCCTTCGCCGACGAACACGACCTCGAGGTGCTCGCCACCGTGGGCTCGAACAACGTCGCCGGCGTCGATCCGACCGTGATGGGAATCGGTCCCGTACCGGCGACGGAGGGGCTGCTCGAGCGCACCGGTCGTGACATCGACGCGTACGACCTCGTCGAACTGAACGAGGCGTTCGCGAGCCAGTGTGTCTACAGCCGTGACGAGCTCGGGATCGATCCGGAGAAGTTCAACGTCAACGGTGGGGCGATCGCGATCGGGCACCCACTGGGTGCGTCGGGTGCCCGCCTACCCGTCACCCTGATCCACGAGTTGCGTCACCGCGGCGGCGGTCGTGGCCTGGCGACGCTCTGTGTTGGCTTTGGCCAGGGAGCAGCGATCGAGTTCGACGTGCAGGGTGCGTAAGCGAGTGTCCAGGGGCTTTTGATCCAGGTTTTTCGAGGGAGGGAACCGACCGAAACAGTCGCGCCAGGGAGCGACGATCGAGTTCGACGTTCGGGGCGCGTACGTATACCGTACCGAAGCGCTCTCTGGCGCTTTGCGATCGGGTCGAGCGAGCGGGACTCGAGGACGAGTACGGATGTGTGCAGTTAAGTGCTGGGCCGTGTGTTGGTCCGATAGGAATGGGCTACTACGCGGGCGTCGATCTCGGCGCGACCAACGTCAGGGCCGTCGTCGGAACCGGCGAGGGCAAAACGGTGGGCTCGAGTCGGAACCAAACGCCACGGGGACCCACCGGAATCGACGTGACCGAACGCGTGCTCGAGACCTTGCGAGCGGCCTGTGAGGCAGCCGGGATTGATCCGACGCGGATTCGATCCGTCGGCATCGGTTCCATCGGTCCGTTCGACCTCGCCGAGGGGGCCGTGATCGATCCGGCGAACCTTCCGGACACGATCGACCGCATTCCACTGACGGGACCGATCGCCAACCTGGTCGACAGCGAGGAGGTCTATCTCCACAACGACACCAACGCGGGCGTGATCGGCGAGCGGTTTCACTCCGATCGCAACCCCGACGACATGGTCTACGTGACTATCTCCTCGGGGATCGGGGCGGGCGTCTGCTGTGACGGGAAGATTATCGACGGCTGGGACGGAAACGCCGGCGAGATCGGTCACTGGGTCGTCGATCCTCGGGAACGCCTGACCTGTGGCTGTGGGAAAGACGGCCACTGGGAGGCCTACTGCTCGGGGAACAATATTCCCAATTTCGCCCGGTTGCTCGCCGAGGACGACCCGACGATCTCGACGGAACTCCCCCTCGAGGACCCCGAGTTCACCGCCAAGGACGTCTTTGACCTCGCGGGTGCTGACGAACTGGCCGATCACACGATCGAACAGGTCGCTCACTGGAACGCCATCGGCATCGCCAATATCGTCCACTCCTACGCACCGCTCGTGGTTTCCCTGGGTGGCGCCGTCGTCTTGCATAACGAGTCACTCGTCGCCGACCCGATTCGTGAGCGGGTGCCCGACATGATCATGTCGAACGTCCCCGAGATCGCCGTCACCGACCTGGGTGACGACGTGGTCGTCGAGGGAGCACTCGCGAGTGCCATGACGGAGGGAACTGGCGACCGCCGACGATTGCGATGGTGAGGAGGGGCGACAGCTGCGGTGACCACCGCATGAGCAGTTGGCACTCGTGGACTACGGCGAGTGCGTGTCGAGAAAGGCCAGTATTTCAGCGGTGGCTGCCTCACGGGCATCGCGAACCACCGTATGGCCAGCGCCGTCAACGTGAACGAGACGACCGTTCGCCAGGGCGTCACAGCGAGCTCGGTCGCGGGTCCGCTGCCTTTCATCGCCATCCGCACGGAGGATCAGCGTCGGCGCAACCACATTTGGGTAGACGTCCGCTGGATCGGCGAATCCATGGTAACTGACCAGCGAGGCGTTCGGGTCGACCTGCTGTCGGGCCCGTGCGAGTGCTCGAGCGAGCCACTCGTCATCTTCCTGGACGTGTCGACGGAGCCCCGCATCGGCGGTCAGTAACTCGTCTGCGTCGTGTTCGTGCCACTCCAGAATTCGGTCACGGGTGTTGTGCCTGCGTACGGCCGGGTCGGCTTCGATGTCGAGCAGTCCGGCGGGATCAATGGCGACCAGTGCGTGTGGGCGTTGGGGCTGGCGTGCTGCCGCGGCGAGTACCGTGTTCGCACCCGTGGAGTGTCCCAGAAGAACGGGTGAGTCGATCGAAAGCGCATCGAGGAGGCCGATACAATCAGCCACCCTGTCGGCAACGGAATACCCAGTCGGCGGTGCAGCCGACTGCCCGTGTCCTCGAGCATCGTAGGCGACGACGTCGTGCGTGGACGCCAGCTCGGACAACAGCGGTAGCCGGCTGATCGCATTGTCGTACAGGCCGTGTGCGACGACGACTGGACGGCCACTCCCAGGGGACCGAATGTACCGCAGTCGCACGCCATTGACCCTGACTGACTCGGAAATCCACCCTGCCGGCAGCTCCTGTGTCACAGTATCCGCCTTCCAGCCGACCCATCAAGTATTGTTGGCTGCTACCTGTCGTCCAGTGGCGGCGGATCCACCGTCCACACGACGACCCCGTCAGCGAAGTGAGAGAAGCGGACGGCCCGTCGCGGCGACAGTGTAAATGGTCCCGACCAACTCTCGAGTTACTCACACGTGATCGGCCAGACCACTGTAGAGGGTGGATACGGAGGTGATCGCACAGGTTTTTGTACCACCGGTTCGTGTTTGGAATATGCAACGACGTGCCCTCCTTGCCCACCTCGCGACCACCGGTGTCGTCGCCACAGGACTCGCGAGTGCAGCGGCCGCCACGAACGACGGCTACGAACCGCTCGGGCACGTCGACCTCGACATCGCGTGTGAGGCCGTCGTCGGCGACGACGGGGAGACGGCCTACGTCGCGACATACGACGGCTTCGCGACGGTCGACATCGGCGATCCCGAAGAGCCGACCGTCCTCGCTGAACGGGATGACCTGCTGGCTGACGCGGACCTCGAGTTCAGCGGCATCCTCGACGTCAAGATCAGCGGGAATCGACTCGCGGTGGTCGGCCCGGGCAACGAAGACCGGACGGGCGAGCTCTTCGAAGGGTTTGTCCTCTACGACGTGAGCGATCCCGCCGATCCCGAACGGGTAACCGATCCCTACGAGACTGGCTATCACATCCACAACTGCTTTCTCGACGGGGAGACCCTCTATCTCGTCGCGAACGACTTCGAACGCAATCCACTCACGATTTTCGACGTCAGCGACGACGACCCCGAGGAGATCGGTCGCTGGTCGCTGCTCGAGCACGAGGACGACTGGGGCGAGATCGACCCGATCCTGTGGTATCTCCACGACGTCTACGTTCGCGACGACCTCGCGTTCCTCGCCTACTGGAACGCCGGCACGTACGTCCTCGATGTCAGCGATCCAACCACGCCAAATTACGTCTCTCACGTCGCCCAGACGACCCTCGAGGAGAACCGCGAGGTCGAGCCGGCCGCCGTCTCAGATTACCAACTCGGGCTCCCCGGCAACGATCACTACTCGGCCGTCGACGAGACGGGCACCATCCTGGCTGTCAACCGGGAGGCCTGGGTGTCGGACGCTCCCGAAGCCGATCGACCGGGCGGCATCGACATCTTCGATCTCTCGGACCCGGCCGACCCGGTCATGACCGCCTCGATCGAGGCCCCCGAGGCCCCCGACATGAGCTATCAGGGTGGCCAGTGGACCACCTCCCACAACTTCGAGATCCGGGACGGCTGGCTCTACACGTCCTGGTACCAGGGCGGGGTCAAGATCTTCGATCTGGCCGATCTCGAAGCGCCCGAGGAGATCACGAGCTGGCGTGATCCACACACCGCCGGCTTCTGGACGGCACGTGTCGCCCACGATGGGGGCGCCTACGTGGCGAGTTCGACGCCGATCATCCCGAACGCGGACGTTCAGGGCGGGCTGTACGTGTTCGCGAGCGAGGCGGGGCAACAAATCGAGCCACCGGCGTTCGAGGGGGCCACGGAGGACGATTCGAGTGACGATGCGGCATCCGCGGGGGAGGATGACGAAGACCGCAACGGGGGCGCTGATGACGTCGCGGGCGATGACGGCGAGGACACCCAAGACGACACCGCCGCGGCCATTCCGGGCTTCACCGGTCCGGCGGCTGCTGTGGCAGGCGGCGCACTCGTCCTCGAGGCACGGCGGCGGCTGGTGAGCGACGACGACGGCGGGTGACGGGCGCGGCGGACAGCGATCAAGGAGCCTTCCACCGATCGATAGACCCCGGTTCGCCCCTGGACGGCTCACCTCGAGTCCGGCTCCAGACGGCGGCGCGCGCCCTCGAGTGTCGCATGCACCAATCCAAACGCTTTCACCAGTTCAGACCATATGGTAGCCAATGACTGATGACGAGGATGCACCGCTGAAAGAGCGCGTCGAGCGATGGCTGGCCCGCGAGATGCCCATCATCAAGATGCACGGCGGGACGAGTGCCGTTCGTGAGGCCAACCCGGAGACTGGAGAGGTGATCATCGAACTCGGCGGCGGCTGTAGCGGGTGTGACGTCGCCGACATCACGTCGGGGAACATCGAGGCCGAACTCCTGCGGTGGCCCGAAATCTCGGACATCACGATTCGGGTGCCCGACCCCAGAGATAGTCTCGGTGGTCCGGATCAGGCCGAGTCCATCATGGGCATCGACCGGACCGAGGGGGGCCGCGGCGATTGGGGATCCTCGAACCCGGGCAAAGACCACCTTTGAGCGTGGAGAATGGGTGCCCCTCGAGGGATTCAATTCTAGACCGACCCCTCGAGATCCGTCGTGCTCCAACGGCTTCCTCGAGGGCATCGAGTCCGGTGGTACGATGGCGGCCTCGAAGGGCGTTCATTGCAGAGAGGCCTCGAGGGGAGTATGCCACCCCAACGGCACCACACCTACACGACCGTCGCCTTTCAGACCCGTTAAGTTCCTCCGGCCGTAGTACTCGCACGATGAAATACCGTGTGCTCCAGCAGCCGTCTCGCTCGTGGGGGTCTCGATGAGCCGCGACACGATCGAGGTTCGTGGGGCCGCCGAGCACAATCTAAAGGAGATCGACGTCTCGATTCCGCGTGAGTCGTTCACCGTCGTCACGGGGCTCTCTGGATCGGGGAAGTCCTCGCTGGCGTTCGACACCGTCTACGCGGAGGGGCAGCGGCGGTACATCGAGAGCCTCTCGGCGTACGCCCGGAACTTCCTCGGCCAGATGGACAAACCGCAGGTCGAGAACGTAGAGGGACTCTCGCCCGCCATTTCGATCGACCAGAAGAACGCGGCGAACAACCCCCGGTCGACGGTCGGAACCGTCACCGAGTTACACGACTACTTGCGACTGCTCTACGCCCGCGTCGGCACGCAATACGACCCCATCACTGGCGAAGAGGTCGGCACCCAGAGCGCCCAGGACATGGTGAACCAGTTGCTCGAGTTGCCCGAGGGGACGCGAGCGAAGCTCGCCGCCCCCGTCGTCCGCGATCAGAAGGGGGCCTTCGAGGAGCTGTTCGACGAGCTCGTGAGCGAAGGGTACGCCCGCGTGGAGGTCGACGGCGAGGAGTGGGATCTGGCGGTCGAACAGCCCGATCTCGACAAAAACTACGACCACACGATCGACGTGATCGTCGACCGGGTAAAGATCAGCGACGACGCCCGCCCCCGCATCACCGATAGCGTGGAGACGGCCCTCGAGGAGGCCGATGGCGTCCTCAAAGTCATCATCCCCGAACCGAGCGGGGAGATCGACCTCGGCTCGAACACCCGCTCGACGGGCGCACTGGCCGGCGAGGGCGACGACCGCTTGACCGTCGAGTTCTCGACCGCGCTGGGGAATCCGAACAGCGACTTCCAGTTCAGCGAGATCGAGACCCGGAGCTTCTCGTTCAACAGTCCACACGGTGCCTGTCCGGAGTGTGAGGGGCTCGGCAAGACCAAGGAGGTCGACGAGGACCTCGTGATTCAGGACCCCGAGAAACCGCTGAAGCACGTCTTCGAGGCCTGGAGCTACAACCGCTCGTACTACCGCACCCGAATCGACGCCGTCGCCGCCCACTTCGATCTCGACCTCGAGACGCCCTGGAGCGAGATCGACGAGGCCGTTCGCCGGCAGTTCCTCTACGGCACCGACGAGGACGTCGTCTTCAAACGCCGGACGAAAAACGGCGTCCGCCGGAAGACAAAGCGCTTCGAGGGCGTGATCCCCAACCTCGACCGGCGCTACCTCGAGACGGACTCCGAGGGGACTCGCGACCACATCGAGAAATACATGGCCGTCACCGAGTGTCCGGCGTGTGACGGCTCTCGCCTCAAAGAGCAGTCCCGCCACGTTCGGGTCGCCGGCACCTCACTGGACGAGATCAACCGGCTGTCGATCGGCGACGCCCTCGAGCACTTCGAGGGGCTCGAGTCGGCCCTCTCGGGGCGGGACCTGACGATCGCCGAGGAGATTCTCAAGGAGATTCGGGCCCGCCTGGGATTCATGTGTGAGGTGGGCCTCGAGTACCTCACGCTCGACCGGGAGGCCTCGACGCTCTCTGGCGGGGAGAGCCAGCGGATCCGGCTGGCGACCCAGGTCGGTTCCGGGCTCGTCGGCGTGCTCTACGTGCTGGACGAGCCATCGATCGGGCTCCACCAGCGGGACAACGACCGCTTGCTCGACACGCTCTGTGAACTGCGGGACATCGGCAACACCCTGCTCGTGGTCGAACACGACGAGGAGACGATGCGCCGAGCCGATCGGATCATCGACATGGGGCCGGGTCCGGGCAAGCGTGGCGGCGAGGTCGTCGTCAACGGCCCGATCGATGACGTGAAAGCCTGTGAGCAGTCGGTCACGGGCGACTATCTTTCGGGCCGGAAGGGGATTCCGGTTCCCGAGGAGCGACGCGAGGCCGACGGCGCACTGACGATCCTGGGTGCTCGCCAGCACAACCTCAAAGACGTCGACGTGGACATCCCGATGGGCTGTTTCACCGCGATCACCGGCGTCTCCGGGTCGGGCAAATCCACGCTCATGCACGAGGTGCTGTATAAGGCGCTGGCTCGGCGCATGAACGACAACACGTCCGTGATTCCGGGCGAGCACGACGACATCGAAGGGCTCGAGCAAATCGAGACGGTTCGCCTGATCGACCAATCGCCGATCGGTCGCACCCCGCGGTCGAACCCCGCGACGTACACCGGCGTCTTCGATTACATCCGCGAACTGTTCGCCGAGACGAAACTCGCTAAACAGCGTGGCTACGCGAAGGGGCGATTCTCGTTCAACGTCAAAGAAGGCCGCTGTGCGGAGTGTGGCGGGCAAGGGACGGTGAAAATCGAGATGAACTTCCTCTCGGACGTCTACGTCCCCTGTGAGGCCTGTGGTGGCGACCGCTACAACGACGCCACGCTCGACGTCACCTACAAGGGCAAGACCATCGCCGACGTCCTCGAGATGTCGATCGAGGAGGCCTACGATTTCTTCGAGTCCTCGAGTCAACTGCGGCGACGATTGCAGTTGCTGAAGGACGTCGGCCTCGAGTACATGAAACTGGGCCAGCCGTCGACGACGCTCTCGGGCGGGGAGGCCCAACGCGTCAAACTCGCCGAGGAACTGGGCAAGCGGGATTCGGGCAACACCCTCTACCTGCTCGACGAACCGACCACGGGCCTTCACTCCGAGGACGAGCGCAAGCTCATCGACGTCCTCCACCGCCTGACCGACAACGACAACACCGTCGTCGTCATCGAACACGAACTCGACCTGGTGAAGAACGCCGACCACATCATCGACCTCGGCCCGGAGGGTGGCGAGAACGGTGGCGGCGTCGTCGCCACGGGCACCCCAGAGGCGGTTGCTCGCGTGGAGGAGTCCTACACCGGGCTGTACCTCCGTGACCTGTTGCCCGACGTAGACCTCGAGGGGCCACGCGGGGAGCGCGTGGAGCCGATGACGGTGTCCATGGACGACTGACCAACCGACCGTCGACGCCGTTGGCTGCACTCGATCCTGCGATTGCTGCTCGGGCACTCGAGGGAGGGATCGTGAGTAGCGTTTGGGACGGGGCGTCACCTGACCGTCGGCCGCGCAGCCGAACCGGGGGCCCCAAACGATATTCACCTCGCCCGCCAACCCCGCCACATGGACACGCTGGTAGCCCCTATGCGGGATCGACTGCTCGTCTACACCGGCGGGGAAACGCGAACCCTCCTCGAGGGAACCGACCTCGAGTGTGTCGCGATCTCCCCCCACGCACCGGATCGGGTGTTCGTTGGCACGTTCGAGGACGGTCTTTACCGGTCGAGCGACGGTGGTGGGACGGTCGAGCCAATCGCCCGGAACGCGTTCGTCAGCGACGCCGTGATGTCGCTGGCGATCAGCCCGCACGACCCCGAGGTCGTCTACGCCGGAACGGAACCGAGCCGGGTCTACCGGTCACGAGACGGCGGCGAGACGTGGACCCACCTCGAGGGGCTGGTCGACCTGCCCAGCGAGGACGAGTGGTACTTTCCGCCGCGTCCCCACACCCATCACGTGCGGTGGCTCGAGGTCGATCCGTTCGATCCGAATCGGGTGTACGTCGGCATCGAGGCCGGCGCGCTGGTGCTCCGCGACGAGGCGGCCGAGACGTGGCGTGAACGCCCCGACGGATCACGCATCGACAACCACAGCCTCGCGACCCACGCCGAGCGCGAAGGCCGGGTGTACTCGGCGGCCGGGGACGGCTACGCCCAGAGTGACGACGGTGGCGAGACGTGGTATCAGCCACAGGCGGGCCTCGAGCACCAGTACTGCTGGTCGGTGGTTCCACAGCAAGACGACCCCGATCGGGTCCTCGTCTCCAGCGCGAGCGGGGCCTCGAGTGCGCACACGGCGTCTAGAGCTGACGCCCACGTCTACCGCAAATCTGGGCCGGACGCCCCCTGGCAGCGCCTCGATGGACGCGGCCTGCCGATGGGCGAGGGCGTCGTCAGGGCCGTCTTCGACCGGGACCCAGCCACCGGTGACGTCTACGCGGTGACCAACCGAGGCGTTTTCGTGACGGGTGATTTCGGCGACTCGTGGGGCCGTGTGGGCCTCGAGTGGAGTGAGACCCTCGAGTCGATCACGCCGCGTGGCCTCGCGGTGGTGTGAGGGCAGTCACCGGCGAGGAAAACGTCTCTCGAAAGACAGTTGAAGTATAGTGACAACTGAAACGGTTTACACACTGATTGCCGACTCGTCTGGCTCAGGTGTGCAAGAATTCAGTGGCTATCATAGGCTGGGCTCAACCGTGGACCGCTCGGGACGGGCGTGGCCCACTGTCGCGTTCTCGTGTTACACTATGAAACTCACCGTAATACGCTTCAAAGAGTGTACTATCGGTCAGCGCCGAGATCGATCGCTCATCGTCGAGGGAGCGAATCGAGCCACTCGAGATCGATCGATCGTTCACCGAGGCCGACACGGCCAGTGGACCATCGCTCGCGGTCGTGTGTGAGTGCCTGAGGGCCCCCCGCTTCGAAATCCTTTTACACGTTACACGGGGATAGTAGGGTAACTGAGTGATATCATGGAAATCGACATCATCTCCGAATCGGAGAATCCAATGTTGCACCGATCCGACGTCACCTTCGAACTCGTCCACGAGGACGCCACCCCGTCACGACTCCAGGTTCGTGACAGTCTCGCCGCCAAACTGAACAAGGACGCCGACGAGGTCGTCATCCGCAAACTGGGCACCAAGTTCGGGATGCGAAAGACCATCGGCGAGGCCAAAGTCTACGAGTCGGCCGCTCACGCCGCCGACGTCGAACAGGACCACATGCTCGAGCGCAACAAGATCGTCGCCGACGAGGCTGACGCCGACGCCGAAGCGGAGGAGGCCTGAATGGCTCACTACGAGGTCTACGGCGACGACGGTACCGCCGAGCGCGAGGCCTGCCCCCGCTGTGGGGACACCTTCCTCGCCGACCACGGCGACCGCCAGCACTGTGGCCGCTGTGGTTACACCGAGTGGAACTGAGGACACCTTCGATTATCCGATGGCTCGACAACGCCTACCCGTGCGTGAATCCAGGCCGGGTGTCTCCACACCGCATGTCCCCACACCTCGTGCCTCGAGGGCCTCGACCGGCCTCCCCGGTCGACCCGTCGGTGCCACCGCTCGAGGGGGCCGACAGTGACCGACGCACCGCGAATCCTCGGCATCGAGGGCACGGCCTGGGCAGCGAGTGCCGCCCTCTACGATGCGAGCACTGACACCGTCACCATAGAGAGCGAGGCGTACGAACCCGACAGCGGCGGCATCCATCCCCGTGAGGCCGCCGAACACATGCACGAGGCGATCCCTCGAGTGATCGAGACGGTACTCGAGCACGCCGCCGAAACCGCCGAAGACAACGCGGAAGCCGGAAACGAGGGGGTTCCCGTCGACGCCGTCGCCTTCGCCCGCGGCCCGGGTCTAGGCCCCTGCCTGCGCATCGTCGCCACCGCCGCTCGAGCACTCGCACAGACGCTCGAGGTGCCCCTGATCGGGGTCAATCACATGGTTGCCCACCTCGAGATCGGACGCCACCAGGCTGGCTTTGCCGACCCGGTCTGTCTCAACGCCAGCGGGGCAAACGCCCACCTGCTGGCCTACCGGAACGGCCGCTATCGCGTCCTCGGTGAGACGATGGACACCGGTGTCGGCAACGCCATCGACAAGTTCACCCGCCACCTCGACTGGAGCCACCCCGGCGGGCCGAAGGTCGAGGCCGCCGCCGCAGCGGGCGAGTACGTCGACCTCCCGTACGTCGTCAAGGGGATGGACTTCTCCTTTTCGGGGATCATGTCCGCCGCGAAGGACACCGTCGACGAGGGCACAGCCGTCGAGGACGTCTGTTTTTCTCTCCAGGAGCACGTGTTCGCGATGCTCACCGAGGTCGCCGAACGCGCCCTCTCGCTGACCGGGAGCGACGAACTCGTCCTCGGGGGCGGCGTCGGTCAGAACGCCCGCCTCCGCGAGATGCTCGAGACGATGTGTGACCAGCGTGGCGCGACGTTCCACGCCCCCGAGCCACGGTTCCTGCGGGACAACGCCGGTATGATTGCCGTCCTTGGAGCGAAGATGTACGCGGCAGGCGACACCCTGTCCATCGAGGACTCACGGGTCGATCCGAACTTCCGCCCGGATCAGGTTCCGGTCACCTGGCGGGAGGCAGACGACCGCCCGATCGCGAGTCCAGATCGTGAGACGACGCGGGACGTCAGGGGGGCCGAAGCGCTCGTCACCCTCGACCCCGACGCGGGCGTGGTTCGGAAGCGCCGACTCCCCAAATCCTATCGACATCCAACCCTCGACGACCGCTTGCGCCGCGAGCGGACGACCCTCGAGGCCCGGCTCACGAGCCTCGCCCGACGGGAAGGGGTCCCGACGCCGCTCGTCAGGGACGTCGATCTCGCGAGCGCCACCCTCGAGCTCGAGTACGTTGGCGAAGCGGAGTTACGCGCGTCTCTCAGCCCGGAGCGGGTGGCTGCCGTCGGGAAATCACTCGGGACCATCCACGACGCGGGGTTCGTTCACGGCGATCCGACCACTCGAAACGTCCGGGTGGACCCGGAGCGAACGTATCTGATCGACTTCGGTCTGGGCTACCACACCGACCATCTCGAGGACTACGCGATGGACCTGCACGTCTTCGAGGGGAGTCTCGTCGGGACGGCCGACGAACCCGAGCCCCTCCGGCAGGTGCTTCGTGAGGCCTATGGCGCTGGCGGTCGGGAGGACGTCCTCGAGCGACTGCAAGCGGTCGAGGGACGCGGACGCTACGTCACAGACTGATCGTCGATCGATTCCGGCGTCGGTGGCATCGACCGCTTGTGTTCGGTCGCCACGTACCGCGCCAACAACGATTGGGCAGTCTCGCGATCGATCTCCAGGTCCGGCACGATCGCCTCGAGGGCCTCCTCACGATCGAGATACCGTTCCAGCAGGTGATCGATGTCGTCGTACCTCGCCCCGAGGTCGTCGATGTCGGTCTGGCCGGCCCGGAGCCCGGCCGTCGGTGTCTTGCTGATGATTCGCCGCGGGAGACCGACGTACCGAGCGAGGGCCCGGACCTCGGTCTTGTAGCAGTCGCCGAGCGGATTGCAGTCGGTCCCGCCGTCGCCGTACTTCGTAAAGTACCCCAACAGCAGTTCCGACCGGTTGGCGGTCCCACAAACCAGGAGTGAGCGACGGTTGGCGACGTAATACAGCGACGCCATGCGGAGACGGGCCATCGTGTTACCCATTGGACCGGGGTGATAGGACGGGTCCGTCCCTCCATCGATCGCCGACGCGACGACGTCGTCGAAGGCGTCGAGCAAGGGTCGCAACTGGATATCGTGGAACTCGATCCCGAGTCCGTCTGCGATGGTCCGTGCGTCCGAAACGTGCATCCCGTCGGTCTTCGAGACGGGGAGCCCGAGGCCGACGACTCGGTCGCTGCCGAGCGCCTCGACGGCGAGCGTCACCGTCAGCGTGGAGTCGATCCCGCCGCTCATGGCGACGACCACGCCGTCGGCATCGGCACGGTCGACCATCCGTTCGATGAACGCGCAGATTTCCCGTTTTTTGTTCTCGAGGGCCGGGTTAGTGGGGGGCTGATACGCGAAGCGAGCCGTCCGATCGGACGTGGTGGGTGATGACATCGTTCGGTGGGTTTTTGCGCAAAAGTCCGTACGATCAGGCACTATATAGTGCTTTTGCCAGACGACCTAAAACATATTCCTCGATATTATGTGTCACACCCAAATCGGACGATTGCCCGCGCCGGGGATCGACACCGGGTCGAAAGCGGTCGTTCGTCGAGCGTGTGGAACCAGCAGTGCGTGATCGTCACTCGTCGGGTTCGATCCCGGAGCCCTCCTGTCTCAGTCGACGACGGACCGCGCCAGGTGGGCACGCGGTGGCCAGACACCAACCGCGTCGATGACTCGGGCATTTCGCGCGTGGCCTCGACCTGTTCGCCACTCGCTTCGACACCTGTTTGCCCCGCCAAAACGGGATTCGCCGGTCAGACGACGTACTCGTCGGCCACTTCTTGGGGCGTGATGACCTCGAGGTCGCCCGCGGCCTGGTGATCGGCCACGAGATCCAGAATCGCCTCGAGGTGGTCGAGTTCGTCTTCGACGTTGAGGAAGCTGAGCGTGGCGATCCCGCCGAGTCGGGTGACCATCTCGACCGCGTGTTCGGCGTCGTCGTAGTCCGGTGCAGTGAGCCTGGGGAGGAGCGTCGCGTTGACGACCGCACCGTGACCCGTGTAGCCCCCAGCGAACCCGAGTTCGTGATACTCATCGGCAACATCGAGACTCTCGTCGTCGTAGGCGCCGCCCGGGTAGGCCACGAAGTCCGCCCCATCGTAGCCCTGCTCGTCGAGCCAACCGTGGGCATCACCGATCTCGCTCTCGGGCGTTCGGTCACCCTCGAGGCTCGTCAGGCGGCCGCCGTGGGCGGTCTGACTGGCGATCGTCCAGCCGGCATCGTGGAGGTCTGCGACCTGATCGTAGGTGAGTCGACTGCCGTCGTGGTCTGGCTCCTCGCGCAGGCGACTGGTCGGGACGAAAGCCGTTGCGGGGAGGTCCCGTTCGGCCACCATGTCCATGGCGTCGGCGTGGTGGGATTCGTAGGCCCCGTCAAAATGCAACAGCACAGCGGGCGTGGGTGCGGAGACGAACGTGAGGTCGTCGATCCAGGCCTCGGCGATGCCGTCACCGGTCCAGATACCGATGTGTATTTCGGTGACGTTGGAGAGGTCGGGATCGCCCTCGAGATACTCGATGCCGAAATCGACGTGTCGAATCGACATGCCGTGAACGTGTTGGCGGTAGACGGCCTTTTCACGATCCTCGTCGTAGAGTTGGATACCGATATTGAGGGCGTCGTGGGCCGCGACGGCGAGAGCTGGGGCGAGTTCACTGCAGTCGATCGGCTCCTCGAGTTCACGGACGATGCGGACCTGCGTTTCGGCTTCCTCGGCCTCGAGCAGGACGGACTGGGAGCCAGTCACCGAGTAGTCGGGGTAGGCGCTGGCTGATCCGTTGATGACTCGCCAGTCCGAGAGACTCTCGAAGTCGTCGAAGGTCTCGGCCTCGACGGGGTCGTCCTCAGACCCGTTCTCGTCGTCGTCATCGGTCCCGTTCTCGTCATCGTCTGCACTGTCGGTGTCGTGGTCGTCGTCGGTATCCGTATCGGAGGTGTTGTCGGGGTCGTCGTCGGCCTCCTCGTCGGTTTCACCGAATCCCATGCAGCCAGCGAGGGTGGCCACGCCAGCGGTTGCCAGATAGGTACGTCGTTTCATTGCGCGCCGAAAACTACCACGGATGGCGGGGATTGTTATGCGTCTGCTGGCCCGCGAGTAGGATCTGACTTCGCCGACACCACCGTCAGTACGAGGGAAACCCGAGATGGGGCGGGATAGCTCGTGAACGTGCTACCGCGTCCATACCATTGGTATAGGCCCGGCCTACCGAGCGATCGGTTCGAGCAAACCACCGGGTCACGCCGATATCCTCGCCGATAAATGTCCACGTTCGTGATTACTCTAGACAGGAAGAGTTAAGCTGAAAGTATTGGATATGCCCGTATATCCAACATGGGACTTACAGATCAGCTTCGGACGTACTTCGATCTCGAGTCGGCCGAGACGACGATACGCACGGAAGTCCTCGCCGGGATGACGACGTTTCTCGCGATGGCGTACATCATCGTGGTCAATCCAGCGATCTTGAGCGAGGCGATCGTCATCGACGGGTACAGTCAGACGGAGGTGCGGGACATGCTCGCGGTCGCGACGATTTTGGCGTCCGTCGTCGCGATCCTCGTCATGGCGTTCTGGGCAAATCGCCCCTTCGGACTCGCCCCAGGGATGGGGCTCAACGCCTTCTTCGCGTTCACCGTCGTCATCGTACTTGGGGTCCCGTGGCAGCTCGCCCTGGCCGCGGTGTTCGTCGAGGGCATCATCTTCATCGCCCTCACTGCCGTGGGGGCGCGCAAGTACATCATCGAACTGTTCCCCGAGCCAGTCAAATTCTCCGTCGGGGCAGGTATCGGTGTCTTCCTGCTCTTTCTTGGCTTTCTCGAGATGGAGGTCGTCGTCCCCTACGTCGACGCGGACGGCCAGCCCTCCGGGACGCTCATTCAGCTGGGCAATGCCCTCGAGAGTCCGATCGCCGCCTTGTCGCTGGCCGGTCTCGCCCTGACGCTGTTTCTCTACGCCAGAGGGGTCCGTGGGTCGATCCTCATCGGCATCCTGAGCACCGCGGTTTCGGGCTGGGCACTCACGATCGCGGGCGTCGTGGCTCCGGGCACGCTCACACCAGGTGAAACCTACCAGGACGTCTCGAGTGACGGGCTGGTCACCACGCTGGCCTCGGTGCAGTACGACATCACCCCACTGATTGCCGGCTTCGTCGAGGGGCTCGGGATGATCACCGACGAGCCGCTCGTCTTTGCACTGGTGGTGTTCACGTTCTTCTTCGTCGACTTCTTCGACACCGCCGGGACCCTCATCGGGGTTTCTCAGATCGGCGGGTTCCTCGATGACGACGGCGATCTCCCCGAAATCGAGCGGCCGCTGATGGCGGACGCAGTCGGGACGACGTTCGGATCGATGATCGGCACCTCGACCGTGACGACCTATATCGAGTCCTCGACAGGAATCGAGGAGGGCGGCCGCACCGGGTTCACGGCACTGGTCGTTGGAGGCTTCTTTGCGCTCTCTCTGCTCGTCGTTCCGCTGATTCGAATGATTCCTCAATACGCGACCTACATCGCACTGGTCGTCGTCGGCCTCATCATGCTTCAGGGAGTCACCGACATCGACTGGCAGGACCCGGCCTGGACCATTGCCGCCGGCCTGACGATCACGGTCATGCCCCTGACCGCGTCGATCGCCAACGGACTCGCTGCTGGAATCATCAGTTACCCCCTCGTGAAGACCGCAACCGGCGAACGGAACGACGTCTCACTCGGCCAGTGGACGCTCGCGATCGCGTTCGTCGTCTACTTCGTTGCTTACTTCGCGACGACCGCAGGCCTCATCGAGGTCGCCTAGCGACCCCACGCATTCGCCGGCCCTGACCACGAGCGGCTGACCGCCATAGCGTCCGAACACCCCTCCCCAGGCTGTGTGGCCCCAGCAACACACGCAGGGACCGGTGTCCTCTTTGTCCCGTGGCCCCCAGTTGTCTCCATGGGTACGATCACATTCTACGAACTGCCCGGCTGTCCGTTCTGTGCAAAGGTCCGCGACAAACTCGAGGGTCTCGACCTCGAGTACGAGACGATCGAAGTGCCCCGACCGCACAGCGAGCGCACCGAGGTCGAGGAAGTTAGCGGCCAAACTGGCGTCCCGGTCATCACCGACGAGGACCACGATGTCCATGGGATGCCCGAGAGCGATGACATCGTGGCCTACCTCGAGGAGACATACGGCGACAGCTGATCGATCGAGATCCGTGCAGGCGGTGCGGGCCACTCACCCCACGCGGCCACCACAGTCCCCGGTTTCACACGTCGAGCCGTCGACCCAGGTAGCCCCGGTCAGATCGGCCCCGTCGAAAGTCGTCTCTGCAATCTTGGCCCCCGTAAGGTCGGCCTCCCGCAGGTTCGCCTCGGAGCAATCTGCACCCGAGAGGTCCACATCGAAAAGATCAGCCGCCTCGAGGTCGGCACCAGAGAGGTTCGCCCCGGAGAGGTCAGACCGGAATAGGCTGGCCCCAGAGAGGGACACGCCGTCGAGGGCGTGACCCGCGAGATCAGACTGTGGGAGTTCCGCGTCCTCGAGGCTCGCTGCCTCGCGCAGGTCGACGGCCTCGAGGATCGCCTGATAGAGGATTGCCCCCGAGAAGTCGGTGTTGGTGAGGGTCGCA
>Ga0207421_10000976_pt1 | contig 37144 bp, 32 predicted proteins | sample SodLakKL_010_SED_4_FD_187542 | JGI IMG/M metagenome (GOLD analysis project Ga0207421, IMG submission 187542) | Alkaline sediment microbial communities from Lake Tanatar, Kulunda Steppe, Russia - 8KL_010_SED (SPAdes) (version 2) | ecosystem: Environmental > Aquatic > Non-marine Saline and...
CTGATATCCCAACAGGATCCGCTCGGAGGTCATGGCAATACCGGTAAAGTGGCCGCCCTGGTAGCCAAGCGCCTCGGCGATAAACAGGTATTTTGCCCGGTGCTGCCTTTCCGTCAGGTATTGCTCAAGCTGACGGCGGCGGATTTCAGGAGCATTGGGAACCAGGTCGTTCTCTTTATCCTGATCAAACCACGGGTTAAAGAGGCCTTTTGGCGTGCGTTTCAGGGAGTGGATAAAGTTTGGGATCATAGTCTTTTTTCAGAGTGTTTTTTTAGAAACTGAGTCAGCTCTTCCTTTGTAAGATTGCCACTTGCCAGTTCCACGACAGTTGCGTACAACACTTTTTTATCTGCTTTTAGCTGCCACCCATTAACATATAGAAAGGTATACATAGCGATAAGAGCAGTACGTTTGTTTCCATCGATAAAAAGGTGGTTTTTACAGATATGAAATCCATACGCTGCCGCCATTTCAAATATATTTTTATGAACGTACTCTCCCCCAAAGCTGGCTTCCGGCTGTGCCAATGCTGATTCAAGCAATCCTTTATCTCTTATTCCAGGATTTCCTCCGTATTGATTAATCTGATCGTCATGAAATGAAAGAATCATTTCGATTTTTAAAAATTTGATCATTTAGCCAATTCTTTCAGCACCTCTTTGTATTCCCGGTTTGCACTTCGATATGCTTCAGCCCATTCTGCAAACTCAGGATCTTCAGAGCGCAACTCCAATGACGTTCCCTTTCTTTCAATGGTTAATATATCCCCCTCTTTGAGGTTCAGCTCCTCCATCACCTCTTTTGGCAGAATGATGCCTGAACTGTTTCCGATTTTTCTGATTTTTGCTTCCATTGAGCCCGAATTATGTTATAACTTTGTTGTAACAAGTTAATTCTTTTTTCTCGAAGAGTCACGCGGATTTTCCGCAGTGTTTTACTTGGTGGGAATCGTTTCGCTTCGCGTTCAAAAAATGATCGTTCTGAGCTCTGATTTATTTTGCGAATTGCTCCCAATAAATTCAACCCTTCACAAGATCTGACTTTCAATTCCCATTCTTCGCCATATACGCCAGTTGAAGGATTCGAAGCTCGTTGTAGTCGACGGTTTTGTTGAGGTCTTCGTAGACCGGCTTGAGCATCTCCGGACCTACTTTCTTCATGGATGCGTAGACCTCGTCGATCTTTCGCTGGGACAGCTCTGAGGCTTCAAGTACGCCGGCCGGGTCTATAGAATTTCCTTCATCCAGGTACTTTTTAAGATTACTCAGTATGGTAACGGACTTCACCCCGAACTGTTCGGCCAGGTGCTCGATCGACTTGCCGGAGTTATACTCCTCTCCCACCAGATCGTGCTTCTGTTTGGAAGAGGTCTTTTTCACCTTTTTCTGAATGGATTGAGAACGCTCTTCAATATCGTTCTTTTCCGAAAAATCCCGTATTATTTTCAGGAAATGGGCGCCATATTTTTTCTGTTTGGAAGACCCCACTCCATAGATCCCAAGTAAACTCTCTTCAGTCTGCGGGAAGTAGTAACTCATCTCCATCAGCGTTGTATCGGGAAATATCACATAGGGAGGGATGTCCTGCTCATCGGCCAGCTCTTTTCGTTTTTTCCGAAGCTCCTCGAACAGGTGCACGTTGTGTTTATTTTCCACATCGCTGGTTGTACGAGGACGGGAATCCTCACCGGTTGATGTTTGTGTACGATCCAGAATTCCTTCAACCCGTTCTTCTCCTTTTAGTACTTTTTTTGCATCATCACTTAGAAACAGACTTCCGTGTTCGGGATCTTTTTCAAGATAACCCCGCCGGATGAGCAGCCTCGAGAGCTGTATCCATTGATTTTTACTCCACTCCATGCCGATTCCATACGTGGTGAGTTCATCATGTTTTAGCTGCAGAATTTTTTTCGCTTTGGATCCTCTCAGAACATCCGCCACATGATGAGCTCCGTAACGTTCGCCTGTTCTTACAACACAGCTGAGATATTTCTGCGCCTGCTCTGTGTAATCCTGAAGATCACCTTTTTGTCTGAGGCAGTTATCGCACATTCCACACTCCTCTTTCCCGTAATCCTCACCAAAGTATTTCATCAATGGAATGCGCCGGCATCCGTCATACTCCAGGTAGTTAATGAGATCCGCAAGATGTTTTTCGGCTACCTCTTTTTCACTTCCCTCTTTTTGATTGATGAAGTACTGGATCTTCTGTTTATCTGAATAGCTGTATAGCAGCAGGCAGTCGGCCTGAAGACCGTCTCGCCCGGCACGGCCAATCTGCTGGTAGTAGGCTTCAATATTCTGCGGCATGTCGTGATGGATCACAAAACGCACGTCCGGCTTGTTAATCCCCATACCGAATGCAATGGTTGCCACAATAATCCGCGCATCGTCTTTGATAAACGCATCCTGGTTGTTTGTTCTCTGCGATTCCGACAATCCTGCGTGGTAGGGCCGTACCGAGTGGCCTTCATGTTTTAAATCACCGTACAGCTCGTCAACCTGACGCCGCGAGAAGCAGTAGATAATTCCCGACTGATTTGGGCGTGTGTAGAGAAAATCGAGAATCTGATCCGTCGGGTTCTCTTTGTCTGCCACTTTCAGCAGCAGGTTTTTGCGGTCGAAACTGGCTACGAAAACCTCGGAATCCCTCATCTCCAGGATCTGCTGGATATCATCCCTCACGCGCGGGGTGGCCGTGGCCGTTAGCGCCAGACAGACGGCATCCGGAAAATCCTTTCGAACAGAGGCCAGCTGGCGGTACTCGGGGCGGAAATCGTGCCCCCATTCTGAGATACAGTGCGCTTCATCAATGGTAAAACAATCTACATTCAGATCAGACAGTAACCGGCGGGTACTCTCCATCATCAATGTTTCAGGAGCTACATAGAGCATTTTCACTTCACCTGATCGCAACCTCGATACATTGTATTGATACTGCTCGGGAGTGAGCGTACTGTTCAGGAAAATTGCCGGAACACCAAACTCATCCAGCTGCTCAACCTGGTCTTTCATAAGGGAAATGAGCGGGGATATAACTACTGTAACTCCTTCAAAAATCATGGATGGAATCTGGTAGCAGAGTGATTTCCCGCCCCCTGTAGGCATAATCACCAGCGAGTCTTTCTTTTCAAGAACTTTTTTTATTACCTCTCCCTGGAGCGGTCTGAATTGGGAGTATCCGAATGTATCCTGTAGTATCTGCCTGGCTTGCTGAATCATTTACCCTAAATCGTTTTAAATTGAAATTCGTCTAGTGCTCTATATGTAAGATACCGGAAATGCGATTCCCTTACAGAAAGAATCAAAAAAAGTGTTAGCAACACGCTGCTTTCTTGTGAAGCAGATGTTTGAGGCGCGCGAGCCTTGATTGAGGTGCAGAACATCGATTCAACGCTGGCGACTTTCGGGTTAAACGTGAGTACTACTCATACAATTCGCCCAACATTGTGCTGCATCTCAGGCCGTACCTATTTTTGTCTCGGAATAAGGTAAAACTCTTTCATTCTTCCATCAATATACCAAACCTTCTCCCCGTCAAAGATGGCATCCTCTTCCAGCATAATCAGGATATTGCGGTTCCATTCCGGAATAAACACCTCTGCATTCAGTTCGATAGAGTGAGCGGTATTTGGATAGAGAGGATAGTCTCCCTTGCCGGGAACACCTCCCTGCTGATCCCACAACCCAATGGTTGGCCCGGCGCCATGCCCGTGATAGCCGAGCGGATGTGTGTAGATTGTAGCCTTTATTCCCTCCTCTTCCGCTTTTTGAAGAGCTGCCGCAAGAATTTCATTCCCGGTTCTGCCGGTTACAAACTCATCTGTGAGGATATCCTGCAGCCGGTTACCGATTGCAAGTGCATCTCTGAGCCCACGGGGTGCTTCGGTCTCTCCCTGCCTGAGAACATATGCATTTCGTTGTGTATCGGTGGTCAGGCCCAGGTACTCAATTCCAAGATCCATGTGTATAATATCCCCGGGTTGTATGACATTGCTGTCGGACGGCCCTGAAAAATCTCCGGTTTGCTCGGCCGACTCGCTTCGATGAACCGTAACTGAGGGATGGAACCATGTGGTCAGGTTCAGGTCGCGCATTCTCTCCCGAAACCACCACTGAACATCCTGGGTCGTTGTAATACCGGGTGTGATCACTTTTTCGGAGAGACCGTCAGATATAATGTTATGAGCAATTCGATTGATCTGCCTGTAAACGGTGATCTCCTCCTCTGTCCGGGTTTCCAGCCAACCGATTGAGAGGTTTTCTGCCGATACAATCCGTTGCTGCAGTTCAGGTGTAAGGCTGTTCTCCAGGTTTTTGTAATCGGTATGGCTGATTCCGTCGGCTGCTGCAAAATGCCCGGAAATATTTACCCCGATTTTTTCCGGATCTCTCTCCTCAACAATCTGACCGAACCTCTTCCATTGATCAGGCTCCTGATCCGGGAACCATTGTGTCTCAAAAAAACCAATATTGTAGCGTGCCACAGCAAGCCTTTCGATCTGTTCTCCATCATCAAAGAAAACCAGAATGGTTGTTCGGCGGGAGCTCTGCCATGTAGCAGGCAGCATGGTTAAGAGAACCGGATCTTCATTATACTCACGGGCAACGAGAACCCACATGTCTATGCCATCACGGCGCATCAGTTCAGGTACAAGATTGTCCAGGCGATCCTCAGTCCAGCGGTCCATCACTTCCGCACGGTCGCGCATCGACAAAATATGCGGGGTAATATCATTTTGGGTTTGAGCCGGCAGCAGATCAACGAAGAGCAGAGAACTGAACAGGATTATCAGGGCACTTTTTTTCATATCGGTTAATTTTGAAATAATAGATGGTTTCTCTGAAGAGTTTTTAAAAATCGTTTATCTTATAAATCAGTTAATAATTATCAATTCAGGTTAACTATGAAAATAAAGATTACCAAAACAGATCAAAGCAAAATCTCTGACATCGATTTTGAAAAACTTGAGTTTGGCCGGGTCTTCTCGGATCATATGCTCGAGATGGTATACCAGGATGGAAGTTGGTCTGAGCCTGAAATCAAACCCTATGGCCCTATCTCTTTTGAACCATCTCTTCATGCGCTTCACTATGGTCAGTCTGTTTTTGAGGGAATGAAAGCCTATTACGTGGATGATAAACAGATCAACCTGTTCCGGCTTGATGACCATTACGAGCGTCTAAATAATTCAGCCCGCCGGTTAAGCATGCCCGACATGGACAAAGAGGCATTTATCAGGGGACTTGAAGAACTTGTTAAGCTGGATCATGAATGGGTCCCCAAAAAGCACGGGCACGCGCTCTATGTGCGCCCCTTCATGTTTGCTTCTGAGCAGTATATTGCCGCAAAGGCAGCAAAAAAGTACCGGTTTTATGTCATTACCAGCCCGGTTGCCGCCTATTATAATGAAGGCTTCAATCCTGTAAAACTGACTACCTCCGAGAAATTTGTAAGGGCTGTTCCGGGCGGCACCGGCGAAGCCAAAGCTGCCGGAAACTATGGAGGCAGCTTCCTTCCTGCTAAAAAAGCTCAGGAAAATGGGTACACCCAGGTTCTGTGGCTGGATGCCATAGAGCATAAATACGTTGAGGAAGTGGGTACCATGAACATCTTTTTCTTAATAGGCGATACGCTTGTAACTCCAAAACTGGGCGGAACCGTACTGCCCGGAATTACCCGCAGATCGGTACTTGCACTTGCCAAAGAGTGGGGAGTAAAAGTTGAGGAGCGCAGGGTATCGATCGATGAAGTCTTTGAAACTCACAAAACCGGTGAACTGAAAGAGATATTCGGCGCCGGAACAGCAGCTGTTATAGCACCTGTGGGCCTGATTCACCACAATGGCAACACCATTACTCTCGATCAGGAGAAGATTGGCCCCTTTGCCAAAAAGATGTTCGACACCATTACCGGTATCCAATACGGCAAACTTGAAGACAAACATGGGTGGACACACCCGGTTCAAGTTGGCAGTGAAGTATCTGTTTAGAGTTTCACGCTAATTTGAGTCAACACTGCCTTATATCCCAATTTCTACCTGAAACCTGAAGTACCAGCCATTGTTCGTGGTGTTATCAGAAAATGATCGGATATCATAGGTGAGCTCCGTCTGTATCTTCAATGCGTGCTCCCATACATAGCGTGTAACTCCGAAGCTATATTGATCCCTTTCAGGCTGAAAGTTGGCGATCTCGCTTGCCGGTTTTTGAGTTGAAAACCTGCCGATCACTTCAAAATCAGACGGGAAAAGATAGCTCATCTGAACGTCTGTTCCTGAACCGGCTATTACAAATGGAATATTTGGCCCGGAGATTGGAAAATCAGTTCTTCGTGTCATCCAGGCCGATTGAAGTGAAAACCCCCTGTATTTAAGCATGGCATCCACAAAAATAGATGTCAGGTCTTGAGGTTCAATCAACTCTCTTCCAAGCTGGCCCTGGGTTCTTTGTGCTTTATGGTTAAAATGGTAGGTACCCGCCAGAAGCAGTTTGGGCGTCTCTTCCCTCACAATATCCCCTTCAAAAAAGAATCCATTTTTTTGAAATGCCCCGAGTGGAAAGAGTTCAACACGCCCGGTATAGGCAAGGTTTACACTTGGACTATCTGTCCAGTTGCGGCCTTCACCCGTACTCACCGCGGTTTTAATGTTATATGAGAAATTGTGAGAGCTATCGCTCAGGTAAAACGCCTGAAATCCAAAATCGCGGTCGATATTGAAGGTGGCATTGTTAACAGACCGGTCGGTGAGTTGCAGTGCGCCGGATGAGTTGAGGCGCTGCCGGTTTCCGGGAAGTTTGGTTTGGCCGAAACCGAAGTTCCAAAAACGATTTGGCCGGTAGAATATGACCGCATCGCGAATAATATTGATATTTCTGCCCTCTTGAATCTGTCCAACATCCCCCGGCGAAAACGAGAGCTGAATGGCGTAGAGAAAACGCGGATCACCCACAAACCCATCAAACCGAAGCCTTAGCCTTCGTACAACAGCCTCAATTGCAGGATCTTCTTCCTCATAGTTTAAGAAGGTGGCCCTGTTTTGCATTCTGAATCGCAGATTCAACTGAAAGGTGCTGTCAGGAGTTGTCCAGCCCAGTCCGGAGCCGTAACTGTAGTAGGGTAATCCCGGAAACCGGTTATCCTGACCATCTGTCGCTTCCTGAGCGAATGTTGTTGATACTGAGATGATGAGTATGAACAGACCAATAACGACTTGAAACAGGATTTTCATAAAGGCTGATGATCTTCTAAGTATAAAAAGCGTGATTAATGTACACTTTTAATAATCAAATATGGAAATCAATATTTATAATTTGCCACAAAGTATTGGGCTTCTTTGCTTTAAGCTAGAAAGAATTCCAGCTTAAACTGTGAAGATATTTTTTATTGATTTATCAACTTCGTCAACTATCTTGAGCTGTCAGAATATCAACCCATTCAATTTGCAATCCATTTGTAAAATAACATCGTATAGCTAAGTAACCACGTGATCATACAATTTCTTTTATATGTAGCCGGGTTTGCTTTCCAATCAGCCGACGAAGAACGGGAATGGATGAAACAGATACAGAGCGGAAACAAGCTCTACCTGAGTAAGCTCTATAATCGATACCATCGCATTTTATATGGGATGATCTATAATGTAATAAGAACAAAGGAGGAGTCGGAAGATCTCCTGCAGGAAGTGTTTGTACAGGCATGGGAAAAGGCGGATCAATACGATCCCTCACGAGGAACAGTCTACAGTTTTTTGGTTACCATGGCACGAAATAAAGCTATCGATGTAACACGATCTAAAGCTTACAAGAATCAGAGTAAAGAAGACCATATTATCAACGATTTCACGTTAGAACTTCAGCACGACAATCCAAATCCACATGAGGAGATTGAGCTACACGAACGGGCAGTAAAAGTACGGGAAGCTCTGTCACAACTTAAGAAAGATGAGCGGGAAGTACTCTACATCTCCTATTTCCATGGGCTTTCTCAGTCGGAGATCGCAGAAAAGATTAGCATCCCTCTCGGTACAGTAAAATACAGAATGCGTCAGGGTATGATTAAACTCCGTGATATGTTAGCGGATACAGCAATATGAGTGAAAAAGAAACATATAACGATTTTGAATCACTTTGTACAGGCTATGTGCTGAATGCACTATCGGAGGAGGAGCGCCGCCAGTTTGAAAAAATGTTGGAAAGCGCCTCCAACGAAGAGCTTGCACTATTAGAAGAGCTCACAGAGGCCAGGGACGAAATGGCGCTTGCCACAGAAAGCCCTGAACCCCGCGATGACCTCTTTATTGATATATTAAGTGAAATTTCTAAAGAACCCCGTAAGGCTCCAATCATACCGATATGGGGATACCGGCTCGCAGCTGCTATACTGCTTATTGGCCTGCTCGGCTTGGTGATGTTCAGCCAGCAACTCTCAGGTACCCTGGATGAAAAAACAGCTGTAATTGAAGAGCAAACAACAATAATTACCGAACTCCAGACAGAACTTGAAAAGCGCAATGAACTCCTTGCCATCCTGGAATCGAGAGAGGTGAATTTTGTTATTATGGCCGGACTGGATGTAAACCCTGAAGGGTATGGAAAGGTGATCTGGGACACTGAAAACCAGCGCGCCCTGCTTCAGCTTGCCAACCTCCCGGCCCCGCCGGAGGACAGGGACTACCAGCTCTGGCTAATCAAGGACGAGCAATCACCGATCAGCGCAGGAGTATTTAATTTTGAGCGTACATCAACAGATCTCTTCTTTAAGGTAGAGGAGCTGCAGGAACAACCTTCGGATATTATGAACATGTTTGCGGTTACGCTGGAGCCCAAGGGCGGAATGCCGCAGCCAACCGGTGATATGTATCTGCTTGGCCAGGAGAATTGATGGATTTTTGATTAATGATTGTTGATTCCATCTGCGAAACTCTGCGCCACAAATGCCTATTCGAAATTGCTACAGCATAGCTTTTTTATTTTCCGGACGGTTTCTCGCTGAGTTCTGCTGAGTTTTTTAAAGAGAACCCCATTCCCTGATGACGGATACAAACAATCCCCTCTGCAAGATCCCTCAAATCCGGGCATCAAATCTCTTTACCTACCGTGTAAAACCTTGAACTCACTCCGAAGGGGCTGTTACGTTCGCTCAGGTTCAGATCGATTCGGCCCAGCCGAACACCACCATGGCCCATTTGGGTGATCAGTGTCTGTTTACCGTCAGGGTTGGTAACCGAAACCGGATTATCCAGAAAGGTGTGTGTATGGCCGCCAATGATCAGGTCAATTCCGCCCACCTGGCCGGCCAGTTTTAAATCATCAATACGCTCATCATTATAGCGATACCCGAGGTGGCTCAGGCAGATCACGTAGTCGCAATGGTGATATCTTCGCAAGCTGTTGCTCATACCCCGCGCCCAGGCTACGGGATCCCGGTACCGCACATCGCCATAAAGATCACGCGGAACCACGCCATCGAGTTGAATGCCAAGACCGAATATACCCACCCGAAAGCCATTAAACTCTTTCACAAGCAGGCGCTGTACGAAGGCGTTCATCGGAGTGTCTTTAACCTGATAGTTGGAAGCGAGGATTGGGAATCCCGCTTTCTGCGCCGCTTCTGCAAAACCCTCCGGGCCTCGGTCAAACTCATGGTTGCCTATCGCCATGGCATCGTAGTCCATTTTGGTCATCAGTTCCAGGTCCACCTTGCCCCCGTAAACATCAAACCAGGGAGTTCCCTGGAATACATCTCCTGCATCGAGCAGCAGCACGTTTTTTTCCTGCGAACGGATCTTATTTACCATTGATGCCCGTCTTGCAATACCGCCAAGGCCTGCAAACTCTACAGCATTTTCCGGGAAAGGGTCCAGCCGGGCATGGGTATCGTTGGTGTAGAGTATGGTTATTCCGGACGGTGAAGAAGCCGCTAACAGGCCGTTGGCTCCCAACAGGGGCAGTGCTGACCCGGCTGCCAGCCATGCACTTTTTTTTAAGAACTCTTTTCTTGTAATCATCTGCGAATTCTTCCATCTGTGACGGGATCAATCTCCCGGCGGCTCTTAAAGTAGTCTAGATAGAGCTGGCGTATATTCACATCCAGGTCGATGCGGTCGGTATATTGCCACAATGCGGGAAAACGATCCCCGCCATTTGCAACCCAGTTACTTGTAGCTACCGTGTAGCTTTTATTTAGATCAAGTACCTGAGAATTGACCAAAATCCCGCGCGCCTGTCCGTCAGCTATGCTGAATCTCATTCCGCTCACCGGCCCCCCTCCCTGTGCAGCAATCTGATTTGCCAGTTCGGCAATTTTATTGCCGGTTAGTGAAAGCACAACAAGGTTATTATCATAAGGCATAAACTCCATCACTTCGCCGCGGGTTAGTTCCCCCGGTGTAAGAAAGATCCTGAATGAAATTTCCCCGATTATACCAATATTTACAAACTGTCCGAGTTCACTCCCCGCACGAAAACGAAGCGCATCAGCTACAAGATTTCCCAACGGGCTTTCAGGCTTCCCGAATTGCAGAGTGTCGGTAACCATGGCAATCTTTTCACCGGTTACTGAATTGAGGGATGGCCGGTAGTCTTCCAAAGCAGATGCAATCACCATATCCGGTTCCGGGTAGATTCCTTCTGCGGTCTCTTTACTTTCGTTTTGGGGAGATTTTGAAGAGGAGAGTCCGGTACACCCTGCAATTAATAAACATATGGCTGCTGCCAGAATATACCGGTTGATCATATTTCTATCTGCGTTGTCTGAACATGTTCATCATCAGATCGGCAAACCCAAGCAGTTTTAAATCTGATGACAGTTCAATTTTAGATCGGTCGAAATTTCTTGTATTCACAACAACACTTTCGGCTCTGAGTACAATTACATCATCTTCAAAAGCCTCAATCAAGAGCGGGAAACTGTTCCTGTTCATCACCAGCTCAATAGGGATCTCTTCACCCAGCTGCTTGCTGCCTGTAGTGTGCCACACTTCATTGAGCAAACCCCAATTCACCTTGATCTGATCGGTTAACCAAACAGAAACTGAGCCATTATTTTCATCACTTTTTAATACAAACTCTCGCGTCTGGTAACCATTAATTGTTTTGGTGTTACCCGTTTCAACTACTTTTTCATCCCATCTGAAAGGCGTTTTCTCTTCCGGTTCAGCTTTTCCCTGTACCCGGTTGATCAAGTTTACAAGACCATCAATATCACTTTTGGCTACTTTCAGAGCTTCATTGTGTCCGGTCATAAATACAAAATCCTGATGGTCGTTGCGTACCAGAATACCATTTGTACTCAATCCCGACATTACGTCTAAAGTGCTTTGTGAGCCTAAGTAGATGCGGTCTTTCGCAAAAGTCATATCAAGGTTTGTAACCTCCGGGTTTCCATCCTGGTAGTTATGGATCAGAAAGTCAATTTGGCCTTCAAACTGGGCTTGCACATAATGAGGAAGTGCGCTGAGACAGATAGAAATCAGAATGGATAATAGTATTCTTTTCATAGCATGTGAATTAAATGAGTGTCACTCTTTGAACGACAAATCGAAAGCAATGTTTCACCCTTCAAGTTCAACTTCCTCATTTATTTCAATATTCACTTTATGAATCCAGCCACCGGCCACCACATCATCACCTTCATAACATACTATGGCCTGGCCCGGAGTAATCGCTTCACGACCTGCGGGAAAGTTGACCTCAAACTCTTCATCTGAAAGCTGTTTAATAACCCCCAATGCGCCATCATCGTTATATCGGATTTTTCCGGTTATCTCCATTTCTCCTCCCGGCACCCGGTCGTACTTCACCAGGTTCATCTCTTTAGCTCGGCAGGTTGTGCTTATCAGATCCTCTTTTTCACCGATGGTAATCACATTTTTTTCAGCGTCAATATGAGTCACATATACAGGATAGCCCATTGGCAGTTCCAGTCCGCGACGCTGCCCTATGGTATAAAAAGGAAATCCTTTATGCTCGCCAACAATTTTCCCGTGTTTGTCTACAAACACACCTCCGCTTACCCTCTCTTCAAGATCTTCAACTTTGTCTTTCAGGAAACGGTGGTAGTTGTTATCCGGAATAAAACAGATTTCATATGAATCGGGTTTGGTGGCCACATTGAGTAATCCATAGTCTTCGGCTAACTGGCGAATTTCGGTTTTGTGATATTTGCCAAGCGGGAAAATGGTTCGCTTGAGATGTTTTTGCTGAACACCCCACAGGGCATAGGATTGATCCTTGCTGTGATCCTTTCCTTTGGAGATGACATATCGCCCGCCCTCTTCTCGCACATTGGCGTAGTGGCCTGTAGCGATAAAATCGCACCCCAAATTGTCTGCCCGGCGAAGAAGTGCAGCCCATTTGATATGGGTATTACAGAGCACACATGGATTCGGTGTGCGGCCACTGGTATAGTCTTCCACAAACCGGTCGATCACCCAGTTCCCGAATTCATCCCGAATGTCTACGATAAAGTGTTTAAAGCCATACTTTACTGCAATATGACGTGCGTCATTCATCGACTCTACGGTACAACAGCCGGTCTCCTTGCCTGAATCGCCACCACTGCGGTGGTAATCCCAGGTTTTCATTGTAATTCCGATCACATCGTATCCTTGCTCTTTGAGCATCACAGCGGCAACAGATGAATCCACACCGCCACTCATCGCAACCAGAACACGTCCTTTGGTACTCATATCAAATAGTTGGTTTAATTTTAGACCTGATAAAATACGGCTTTTCTGTGTAAAACGTATGAAGAATTGGCAAGGTACAAGGTTCAAGGCGCAGGGCTCAAGGCACAAGGTGTCAAGTTTTTTCCTTGTCACCTGCACCCTGCGCCTTGAACCTTGAATCACATGTATAGATATGGCTTCCAGTTCTCCTGCACTCCATTAATCAGATTCTGAAAGAATGTGATGTGAATAGGCCGGTAGGGTTTTACCCTGAGCGGCATCAGGGCTTCATCAGGTGTTCGATTGCCCTTTTTCACATTGCAGTGGTTACAAGCCGTAACCAGGTTCTCCCAGCTATCCCGGCCACCACGGCTTCGGGGCATAACATGATCGAGGGTAAGATCTGATTTAATACCACAGTACTGACAGGTTTGCCGGTCTCTTTTCATGATGTTGCGGCGAGAGAGTGCAATCCGCGCATAGGGAATCCGAATGTATCTTCGCAACCGAATTACAGAGGGATAGGAATATTCATCATCCACCGTTCGAAGAACCCTCTCGGGATGATCGTGCAACAGTTCGGCCTTTTCCAAAAACACAAGCTTTACGGAACGCTGAACCGAGCAGATACTGAGTGGCTGATAATCCTGATTTAGTACGAGTACTTCACTGTTCATAATGAATTAAGAGATTTTGCATATCTATACTTTAGATATCATCAGATAGTCTTAAACCGTCGTATTATGAGTTATTTTAACTTAAAATTCAACCCATAATCAACGAAACCAGTTCATTCAATATTATTGAATCTGCTAAAACAGTACGTACAATAGATATAATTGATCCAAAAACCATATAAACGACCCTCAAATACCGGCGGCAAAAAGTGATAGCAAGGTAACTCCTTCTTTTGGTAACAAAATAAAATCTACAGCGGCCTCCCTTCAGATCGCACAACACTCTAAGAGAAAATACAGATCCGAAGCAACAGCCACAGCGCAGTCTATGGCGTTTAAGTTGTCTGTGCGACTACTTTTCGCTTTATCCTGCTTAAGTATTTAACAGAGTGGACAGATATAATTTGACAAAAATATCAAGTTTAGAACCGATTATTTACCATGGACAGACGAATGGATTTAAATGTTAAAAAAAGAATTTTTCATTGATAAAAAAGCCTGTATTTTTCCTTATCAAAAATTTACTAAAATCATCTGCTAGAATTCAAACAAGCGCTTCCACACCCCATTAATATGTCAACAAAAAAAGCCGTTCAAAGTTCAAACTACTACAAAGAGCCCGGCCCTAAACTTGATAAAGAATCACCCTTCGCCTCGATGATGGAACGGTTTCAGTTTGCAGCCGATATTCTGGATCTGGACCCCGGTATGTTTCAATATCTGGCCAGCCCTGTTAAGCAGGTAATTGTATCGATACCTGTTGTTATGGATGATGGGCGAATTGAAGTTTTCGAAGGATACAGAGTAATACATGACAATGTTCTGGGCCCATCTAAAGGTGGTATCAGGTTTACACCGGATGTAAACCTGGAAGAGGTAAAGGCACTTGCAGCCTGGATGACCTGGAAATGTGCTGTGGTAAATGTCCCATTTGGAGGAGCAAAAGGCGGCGTGCGTTGTAACCCAAAAGAACTCTCCATGGCGGAATTGGAGCGGCTTACCCGCCGGTATACAGCCAACCTGCTGGAAATCTTTGGCCCGGATCGCGATATTCCCGCACCCGACATGAACACCAATGAACAGGTGATGGCGTGGATCATGGATACATACAGTATGAACTCCCAAAAAACTGAAACTGCTGTTGTTACCGGGAAGCCTATCATTTTAGGCGGGTCGCACGGCCGAAAGGAGGCCACCGGACGCGGCGTGGTTACAGTTACACTTGCTGCTTTAAACAAAATGGGCTTAATGCCAAATAAAACAACTGTGGTTGTTCAGGGGTTTGGCAACGTAGGTTCTGTTTCTGCCGACTTGATGTATGAGCAGGGAGCCAAAGTAATTGCCGTAAGTGATGTTTCCGGGGGATATTTAAATCAAGATGGCCTGGACATTCCGGCAATGATTTTATACATGCAAGCCAATAATAATTCTCTCGAAGGTTACACCGGAGCAGAAAAAATCTCGAACGAAGATCTGCTGGAACTTGAATGTGATGTATTGATTCCGGCCGCCAAAGAAGATCAGATCAGCAAGCATAATGCGCATAAAATACGCGCAAAGATTATTGCAGAGGGTGCAAACGGACCTGTTACTGCCAATGCAGACTCCATTCTTGAGAAAAAGGGGATCATGGTAATTCCGGATATATTAGCCAATGCAGGTGGTGTAACAGTTTCTTATTTTGAATGGGTGCAAGATCGGCAAGGATACTTCTGGACGGAAGAGCGGGTAAACCGCCGGCTCAACAGAATGATGAGAAGTGCTTTTGATAACCTCTACAATGTAAGTGAAGAGTTCAAAATTACTTTACGGCAGGCTGCCTATGTGTACGCAATCAGAAAAGTTGCTGCCACTCTTAAAATGCGTGGTATATACGCTTAAATTCAGTTAACTATTATCGACACGATGCCGAAACAGACATTCCGGCTTACCCTGAAATCTACATACGAAGAGTCGGAAAAAATACCCGATTTTGTCTTGGACATTCAGGATAAATGCTTACTTAACGAAGATGTGACCTCTACACTAATGTTACTGGCCAGCGAGGCTGTAACCAATGCTATTGAGCACGGAAATAGATCAGATCCTTCAAAAATTGTAAAGATTACTATCAATGTGTTGGCCGATAAAATCGTTACCCATGTAATTGACCAGGGAGAAGGATTTAAACCGGAAGAAGCTGTGGATCCATTAAAAGATGAGAATTTGCTGAACACAAGCGGAAGAGGAATCTTTTTGATTCAGGAACTCTCTGACGAGGTTGAATTTTTAAATGAAGGGCGCGAAGTACAGTTTATCATATACCGTTGAGCACCGGCAGGGTTGGTTGGCTGTCACGTATTAGATCTATTGTGACAGTGCAAGCAGCGCATCCAATTCGCCACTCAACCTGAGCAGTTCGGTTTCTGATATTTTAGCCTCAAACTTTGCGTTGATAAGCCTGTTTTCTGCGGCAAGAAACGTACGCTGGGCCTCCCTGAATTCAAGAGAGCTAATAGAGCCCAGCCTGAAACGTTCCAGCGCAATATCGAGCGTCTCCTCTGCAATAAGCAAATTCTCCTCCTCCAGATCTACCAATTCGATGCTGTTTTGGTAGGCCCTGAAGAGAACCAAAAAGTCCGATTCAAGCCTGAGTTTTTGCGACTCTAGGTTTAATTCTGAATTTTTCCGGTTAATCTGTGCATTTTGTACCCGGCGATTTGTATCAAATCCATTAAACAGGTTAACCCTGGCCGTGATGCCAACCGAAAAACCTGTAGTCTCGTTGAACCGGAAAAATCCGCCATCGTTCTCACTTCTGTTATACCTGTAGCCTGAATTAAGCGATATGACCGGAAGTCTCTCCCCCCTGATCTCACGAACTTCAAGCCGGGAAATCTCTTTACGCATTCTTGCAATAGACAGATCCACATTCTCTGCCATAAGCTTTTGATATAGCTCTTCGCGCACCAGAAACCGGTTAACAAGAATCTGCCTTGTTACTTCAAATTCTGTGGATGGATCTCTTGAAAGAAGTTCGTTGAAAAGTATTTTGGCTTCTGTAAGAATATTCTGTTCACGCAGAAGCGATGCTCTGTCAGTATTTAAATCAGACCTGGCCTGCAGCAGATCATACTCCGAACCAGACCCTATATCCACCTTCGCTTCCTCTATTTCAATACGTTCACGCGACACATCAATATTATCCTGAAGTATTTTAATCTGTTCACTTATTCGAATGATGTTAAAGTAAGACAGTGCTATTTGTGATACCAGGTTCTCCATATCGCTTCGGAGCTCCTCGTCGCTCACATCTTTCAATTTACCAAGCCTGTCGTATGAGGAGAACATCTGAAAACCGTCAAAAATCGTCCAATTCAGATTAATAGCAGCACTGGTACTGGTGCTTCTGGCTCCGGTATTGGTTTGTGAATCACCCGATGCCGACTCGAATTCACTGTCTTCCACACTTTCATTTCTGGAAGCCGTTAATTCAAGTGAGGGTAAGAAACCGGCATTGCCAATCGAAAAGTTGTTTGAGGCCTGTTCCTGGAGATTTCTGGAGATCAAAATCCCATAATTATTCTCCAGACCCTCCTCAACGGCTACCTGCAGAGTCAATGCCTGTTGAGAAAATGCCGGTTTAGAGGAGCAAATGTGAAAGGTAATCGTTAAAATTACTGCAGCTAATGTTATACGGATCATACAGACGCAGGTTCAAGTTTTTCGTCAGCTCTTATGGCACGCTCAACAATCTCTTTTTTGATAGTTTTATCCGAGGCGAAGTAGCTGTATATGGCTGGAATAACGTAGAGTGTTAAGAAGCTGCCAATCAACAACCCGCCTATAACGGCAACACCCATTGAGGTACGGCTTTCCGCGCCGGCACCAAGAGCAAGTGCGATGGGCAGAATTCCAAGTATTGTTGAGATCGAAGTCATTAGAATTGGGCGAAAGCGTACTGCAGCAGCATCCATGATAGAATCCATTACCGACATGCCCTGTTCCTGACGCTGGTTGGCAAATTCAACAATTAAAATTCCATTTTTCGCTATCAAACCGATCAGCATGATGGCGCCAATCTGACTGAAAATATTCAGGGTTTGATTGAAATACCATAGTGTTACGAGAGTACCCATAATTGCCAGTGGAACGGTAAAGAGAATAATAAACGGATCCCGAAAGCTTTCGAACTGGGCTGCAAGCACCAGGTATATGAGTACCAATGCAAGGATAAAGATAAACATCAAACTGGCCGCACTCTCTGCAAAATCGCGCGACGGCCCGGCCAGATCCGTTATAATGGTTTCAGGCAAAATACCCGAAGCAATTTCGTTCATGGCATCAATGCCGTCACCTATGGTATATCCCGGGGCAAGTCCGGCAGAGATTGTTGCCGAGCTAAAGCGATTAAACCGAAAAAGTTGAGGCGGGGCGCTTGATTCGCTCAGCGTAACAAGATTATCGAGCTGAATCAGTTCATTACGATTGTTTCGAACATAGATGGTACGAAGATCCACCGGTTCATTTCGAAACTGACGCTCCATCTGCCCAATTACCTCATACTGTTTTCCATCCATGATAAAGTAACCAAAGCGGCTGCCTGACAGGGATAACTGAAGCGTTTGTGCGATATCTCTCACGGAAATCCCCAGCGACCTGGCCCGGTTGCGGTCTATCTCCACCTGTATTTCGGGCTGGTTGAACTTCAGATTCACATCAGCAAATGAGAATGCATCATGACTGTTAGCAGCATCCAGAAAATCCGGTATAACCTCTTCCAGCTGCTGCAGGTTTTGCGCCTGAAGCACAAACTGTACCGGCAAGCCGCCTCTGCGCCCACCTATAGATTGCGGCTGAGAGACAAAAGTCTGCGCGCCGCTCAATCCCCCCAAAATACCGGTTAACTGATCTGCTATCTCCTGCTGCGACCTGTCTCTTTCGCTTTTGTCGACAAGTGAGAGGAATCCAAAAGCTGAGTTTACAGAGCCGGCAGCACCAAATCCGGGTGAAGTTACCGTATTGATGGCATAAAGTTCAGGCACATCATCCTGAATAGCTTCTATCATCCGGTCAACATAGTTATCCATGTACTCAAAAGAGGCACCTTCAGGGGCTGTGGCTGATATCCGCATTTGGCCCCGATCTTCCATAGGCGCGAGCTCTTGCGGAATATTTACATACAGCAGTACAATTATGCCGGCCGATACTCCTAAAACAACAAAAGCCATCCAGCGAACCTTCATAAACGAATCCAGGGAAGATTTATAAATGTTATTGAGCCAGACAAAGAACGGTTCAGTCATTACATAAAATCGATTCTTCTCAGCACCCCTCGAGAGAATTTTTGTAGCAAGCATGGGTGTGAGCGTCAATGCAACAAAGGATGATATGATAACCGCTCCGGCGATAACAACACCGAATTCCCGGAATAACCGGCCGGTTGTTCCGCCTAAAAATAGGATGGGCATAAACACAGAAACGAGAGCAAGTGAAGTGGCCACAACCGCGAAGAAAATCTCTTTAGACCCCAAAATACCCGCTTCAATGGCGGATAAACCCTGCTCCATCTTAGCGTAGATATTTTCCAATACAACTATGGCATCATCCACTACAAGACCAATTGCCAGAACAATAGCCAGCATCGTTAATACATTAATAGAGAATCCGGCAACATACATTATAAAAAATGCGCCAATCAGCGCAATTGGAATTACAATAATCGGTATCAAAGTGGTTCGCCAGTCTCGTAAGAAGAGAAAAATAACCGCAATAACGAGTGCCAGCGCTATAAAAACTGTTTGTTGAACTTCATTTACCGACTGCTGAATATATTCGGTTGTGTTAAACCCGACAGCAAGATTGATATCTTCGGGAAGATCTCGCTCTATACGTTCAAGGCGTTGAAAAAACTCTTCAGCTATGCTTAGCTGGTTGGAACCCGGAAGCGGAATTACAACAACTCCAACCATGGGAATACCATCTCTTTTTAAAACCGTTCGCTGATTTTGGGCTCCCAGTTCTGCGTAGCCGATATCACCAAAACGAATCTTTCTTCCATCATCCTCGCTGATAATCAATTCATTGAACTCCTCTGCCGTGCTTAAGCGTCCCATGGTTCGAACAGAAAGTTCCGTTACCATTCCCTCAATTCTGCCGGATGGAAGTTCTACATTCTCCCGATCCAATGCCTGCAGGATATCAAGTGGTGTAAGCCGATATGCAGCCAGTTTTAGCGGATCGAGCCACAGTCGCATGGAGTATTGCCGTGAACCCCAGATTCTGATTTCACTTACACCGGGTATGGTCTGAAGCTGTTCCTTAAAAATATTCTCGGCAATAGCGGTCAAATCGAGCAAATTGCGCCGGTCGCTGTTCACATTCAAAAACACAATGGGTGAAGAGTCGGCATCTGCCTTGGTAATCGTTGGCGGGTTTGCGTCGGGCGGCAAATTACGCTGAGCTCTTGAAACCCGATCTCGAACATCGTTTGAAGCTGCCTCCAAATCAACCTCAAGGTCAAACTCTACTGTAATTGTGCTTTGGCCGTCCCTGCTAACAGATGTGATAGTTCGAATGCCTGCAATCCCGTTTACTGACTCTTCGAGCGGTTCCGTTATCTGCGACTCAATTACATCCGCATTGGCCCCCACATAGCTTGTACTTACTGTAACTATCGGGGCATCTACTGAAGGATACTCACGAACGCCCAGGTAGAAGAACGAAATCACTCCAAACAGGACAATCACAATCGACATTACAGAAGCCAACACCGGCCTTCGAATACTTAGCGAGGAGATTCGACTCATAATTCAGTAGTTTTTTTCAGATCCGTTATTTCCACGTCCATACCCGGCCTAACCTGAAGAAGGCCGGTAGTGAGAACAGTGTCGCCTACTGCAACTCCGTCGATTACCTGAACCTTCTCACTTGTTCGAATTCCGGTTCGAACCCTTGACTCCACAACTTTTCCATTGCGAACCAGGTAGACTTTCTGCGCATTCAATTCAGGCACAATAGAGATTGTCGGCACCATGATTGCATCATCAATTTGATCCAGAATCAGAACAATATTGGCAAATGCGCCCGGATACAGCAGCTGATCTCTGTTACCGCTGATGGCGCGTATCTGAAGCGTTCGTGTTTGTGTGTCTACGCGCGGTTCTATAGCGTAAACCTCACCCGTAAACGTAGAGTCGACGCCCTGAACCGTGAAATTTATTCTGTCACCCACATCAACCCGGGGTATAAATCTTTCAGGAATGGAAAAATCGATTTTCACCGGGTCTACCTCCTGCAGGGATGCAATTCGGGTGCCGGGAGTAATATAGCTTCCTGAACTGATATATTTGAGGCCAATCAATCCGGAAAAAGGAGCCCGCACCTCTGTCTGAGCGATTTGAGCATCAATGAGCTGTAGTTCAGAGCGGAGCACATTCACTTCATTGAGGGTCGCATCATAATCGTCCTGACTGATCCCACCCCGCTCCAGCAATCTCTTTTGACGGCCCTCGCGCTGTTCTGCCAGATTTAGACGGAATGTAGCCCGCTGTTTTTGAGCCTGCAGTTCACTGTCATTAATTTTGACCAGTAAATCCCCCCTACTTACCTCCCTGCCCTCCTCAAAATTGATATTCGTAATCAAGCCGGAAGATTCTGAACTCAGCTCTACAACTTCATTTGCCTGAACGGTACCACTTGAGAAAATCCTGTCTTCGATTGACTCATGCTCAATCTGAACAGCTTCAACCTGAAGCATTGAACTGCCTCTGCTATTCGATTGATTAGCATCGGACGGTGAACTGAAAAGCGGCTTTACTTTTGGATACGCAAGCGCACCAAAAATCAGAATCAGAACCGTGAATGTGATAATTCGTTTGGTAACTTTTCCCATAAATAATAGTAGAGTAATATATTGACCTCAATTAAACGATCAAATTAAAAATATAGTTCTTACCCATTAGTCCCTTTTTTGTAAAATGTTGTTGTATAAAAAAAGGCGGCTCCTGTACAGGAACCGCCTTCTTGCTAAGAACTTATACCTTAATTAGGCTAACTGTGCATCCAGTTGCTTCTTGATCTGGGTTTTGGGAACAGCACCAATAATTTGGTCGACCACTTCTCCGTTTTTGAAAATCAATAGGGCCGGAATACTCCTGATGCCATATTTTACAGAAACTTCCGGGTTGCTGTCAACATTTACTTTTCCAATTTTTGCCTTGCCTTCGTACTCTCCGGCAAGTTCCTCAACAATAGGGCCGATCATTCTGCAAGGACCACACCACTCTGCCCAGAAATCAACCAGTACAGGCTGGTCTGAAGATTCTACTTCATCGGAAAAGTTCGTGTCAGTTAATTCTAATGGTTTACTCATAATTTTCGAATTCTTTTTTAATGTTTGACAGGCAATATGAGGCTTTATTTCACCACCTGCATATATCATTTTGTTATTGAATCCATTGCCAATGATTATAAACTTCGATATTAAACTGTCTTGTTTCTACTTAAATTAACGCACTCCTTTCCGATTATATTTCTGAGACCCGATAAAAGTTCATTACTGGGCTCCACAACAAATTTGCGAATATTCATATTTAGCGGAGCTTTCGCCTCCATGCTGCTTACCACAAGCTTAACCGGGGTTTCACCTTTATGGATACTGAAAAGTGTAGCCATCTGATGCAAATCTTCTTTGGAGAGTTCGGATGTTTTAAGCTTTAGCTTTAGCAGTAGCTGCGACTGAAACTTCTCTCTGAGATTTTCGACACGCTCCATTGAATTAGCGATAATCTTGGGCGGCTCATCTCTTTTGGAGATGCTTCCCTCCAGCATCACGACCGTATCGGGAGCAATCAGCCCCTGGTGACGGTCATACACATCACTGAAGATCAAAGCCTCTGCACTGCCATTCAGGTCTTCAATCTGGGCAAAGGCCATTGGCCGTCCCTTTTTATCTGAAATCCGTTTTACAGCCGTGATAATACCGATAATTTTAATCGGTTCGCGATCATTCAGTCTTGCCAGTACCTCCTCCGACAGGTTGTGGCTGGCAAACAGCCTGGTGTCTTCCCTGAATTTGTCGAGCGGATGGCCGCTCAGGTAGAAGCCGATCAGTTCCCGTTCTTTATTGAGCCGCTCAATATTCGTCCACGGCGGGCAATCACGAAGGTTTGGTTCGCTGCTCATCCCCCCGCTTGCTGCATCTCCTCCAAACAGACTCACCTGGTTCAGTCGCTCCTCCTCCTGCTTTCTGGAGGCATAGCTAAGCACATCTTCGATACTTGCCAAAAGCTGAGCCCGGTTTTGATGAAGTGAGTCGAAAGCGCCGGCCTGAGCAAGGCTTTCAATAGTCTTCTTGTTACAGATGCGCGTGTCGATTCTGGCAGAAAATTCAAATATGTTTTTGAAATGGCCCTTCTCATTTCTCTCTTTTACAATCTGTTCAATCGCCGCTGATCCAACACCTTTAATGGCCGACATGCCGTATTGCACTCTGCCGTTTTTTGCCACAAATTTTCCTTCGGCAGAGTTGATGTTGGGAGGGTCAACCGGAATACCGATACGCTGGCACTCCTCAATAAAGAAGCTCACCTTCTTGATATCCCCCATGTTGTGGCTCAAAACCGCCGCCATGTACTCCGCCGAATAATTGGCTTTGAAATACATGGTGTGATAGGCCACTACCGAATAAGCGGCCGAGTGGGATTTGTTGAATCCATAGCCAGCAAACATAGCCATCTTGTCAAAAACGCTCTTGGCAGTTTTCTTATCGTATCCCTTTTCAACGGCCTGATTTACGAATTTCTCCTCCTCGGGTGGCAGCAGCTCAGGCTGCTTTTTACCCATTATTCTTCGAAGCACATCCGCTTCACCGAGTGTATAGCCGCCCATTCGCTGCGCCACCATCATAATCTGCTCTTGGTAGATCATGATTCCAAAAGTCGGCTCCAGTATGTCGAGCAGGTCGTCATGGTCGTAGATCACCTCCTCTTCGCCATGTTTCCTTTTGATATAGTCGGGGATAAACTGCATTGGGCCGGGCCGATAGAGCGCATTCATAGCAATCAAATCGTTGATGCTGGTCGGCTTAAGCTGTTTCAGGTACTTGCGCATACCGTCCGACTCAAACTGGAAAATCCCAACCGTTGCCCCTTTTTGATACATCTCGAACGTCTTTTCATCATCGAGAGGAATATCATCCAGGTTGTACTCATTGCCGTGATTCTCTTTCACAAACTGAATGGCTGTTTTTAAGATGGAGAGGGTTTTAAGGCCCAGGAAATCCATTTTCAGCATACCGGCGTCTTCAATCACCTTGCCGTCGAACTGTGTCACATAGAGTTCAGCATCCTTAGCGGTGCATATCGGGATGTAATTGGTAAGCTTATCGGGTGCAATAATCACGCCTGCGGCATGAATTCCCGTGTTACGAACAGACCCTTCCAGCGTTTCTGCCATCTGGAGCGTGCGCCCTTCCAGCGAATCCGACTCCTTGATCTCCTTCAGCTCTTTAACCTCCTTAAAAGCATTCTCAAGAGAGATACCGATCGTTTCAGGTACAAGCTTGGCAATGCGGTCGGCATCTGAGAGCGGCAGATCGAGAACCCGGGCAACGTCGCGCACCGATGACCGTGCGGCCATGGTACCGAAGGTGATAATATGCGCAACCTGGTCTTTACCGTATTTGTCTACCACATAGTCGATTACCCGCTGCCGGCCGTCGTCATCAAAATCGATATCGATATCCGGCATCGACACACGCTCGGGGTTCAAAAACCTCTCAAAGAGCAGATCGTACTTAAGCGGATCGATATTGGTGATGCCGGTGCAGTAAGCTACCACAGAGCCGGCAGCAGATCCGCGACCCGGACCCACGTAAACACCCATCTCCTTAGCTGCGGCAATGAAATCCTGAACAATGAGGAAGTAGCCGGCAAATCCCATTGTTTTGATAATATTGAGCTCATGATCAATTCGGCCAACCACCTCATCGCTCACCTCATCATACTTCACTTTTGCACCTTCCAGAGTGAGGTGGCGCAGGTAGTCATCTTCGGTTTCAAAGCCTTCCGGCAGGCCAAAATTGGGAAGAATTACATCCCTTTCCAGCCGGATATCCTCAATTTTATCACTAAGCTCTTTCGTGTTTGAGATGGCTTCAGGAAGATCGGCAAAAAGAGCTTTCATCTCCTCCTGAGTTTTGAAGTAGAACTCATCGTTTGGGAAGCCAAACCTCTTCTCGCGCCCCTTTCCTATGGGGGTTGAAATAGAGTCATTATTATCGATACAGAGCAGGGCATCGTGAGCCTTTGAATCTTTCTTATCCAGATAAAAGGTGTTGTTGGTTGCAATCACTTTGATTGCGTACTTCCCGGCAAACTTTAGCAGCACGCTGTTAACCCGCTCCTCCTCTTCAAGGCCATGCCGCATCAGCTCGATGTACAGATCCTCGCCAAACAGATCATGCCACCACTTTAACGCCTCTTCGGCCACCTCTTCTCCGCGATTCAAAATCATATCGGGAATTTCCCCGGATAGTCCGCCGGTAGTTGCGATCAATCCCTCTCTGTATCTCTGAACCAATTCGCGATCAATCCTCGGAAATTTATAGTAGTATCCTTCTATATGACCCAGCGAGCACATTTCAGCCAGGTTACGGTAACCCCCCATGTTTTTTGCAAAAAAGATCTGCTGATATCTTTTGTCTTTATGGTCGCGGGTAAATTTCTTTTGATGCCGGTCTTCTACGAAATATGCCTCAAGCCCTATAATAGGCTTGATACCCTCGCTGTTGGCCGCCTTTACAAAATGAAACGTACCGAACATATTTCCCTGATCGGTGAGTGCCACCGCAGGCATGCCATCCTGTTTTGCTTTTTTGACCAGGTCTTTAACACCGCTTGCGGCCTGAAGAACTGAGTATTTTGAGTGGTTGTGAAGATGTATAAAGGGTGAATCCACCTTCACTCCGGCAGCTTCCTTTGGCAGATCAATTGTAGATTTTTTCTCGTCCTCCTCACCGGTCACCCCACGCTTTCGTAGCTTTTCCACTTTGGGCATATAGTGGGATGTATCGATCAGTTCGGTTGGGTTAACCGGCGGCTGGCCCGGTTCGGTTGGAATTTGCGGACGGATTACCCCGATCCTGACCAATTCTAAAAATGCGCGGGCGGTTGCATCCACATCGGCAGCGGCATTGTGAGCCTCTTCAAACCCGATTTCAAAAAGCTTGTAATGAAGTTCAGCCAGCGTTGGCCACTTGTAACGCCCGCGGCCGCCCGGCAGGGCACAGTACTCTGTGGACTCATCCTTGGTGTCAATTGCGATTTTTTTCGGCAAGGGGTTCTCCCGCTCCATTCTCAGGTATTCCGCCCCCATTATATTGAGATCGAACTCCAGATTGTGCCCAACCACAAATGTGCATTTCTCCAGGTCGCGGCTAAAGATATCCATGACCTCATTGAGCGGAATACCTTCTTTATGGGCCCGTTCGGTAGATATACCGTGCACCTTTTCCGAGTTAAAGGGAATGGTAAACCCATCGGGCTTGACGATATAATCGCCCTGTGAAATAAGTTTCCCTGCTTTATCGTGTACCTGCCAGGCCAGCTGTACGCATCGGGGCCAGTTATCAAAATCGGTCAGTGGTGCTGAATAATTCTGGGGGAGGCCGGTGGTTTCGGTGTCAAAAATCAGATACATACGCTACAACTAAATTAAAATGAACCAGGTATTTTTTCTGATGCAATATACCTGTCGAGAGAGAAACCTTCAGCACAAACCGAAATAAATTTTTACATAAACCTCTTTATATAACTGGTTTTCTTTACTATTATAATCGGAGACTATCCACAAAGCCATCAGAGTGTTTACTAAGTTCTATTTTACTAAAAAAGTCCTGCTATTATGAGAATTTTTATCTTTTCCCTTTTACCTCTTCTGTTCTTAATTCTTACTTTATCACCCCAAGCTTTTGCACAGGGGCAGGTATCATCCGAAATTTCACCTGACGAAGTTCGAAGGCTACTCGACTCAAATCAAATGCCGCGGCATCAGTCAGTTAATACAACAGGAACACCCTATCTATTTGAAGATTTTCACGATGGGGTTTTTGAATTATTTAACGGCAGAACCACAAGACAGATGCCTTTGCGGTACAATTCTAATGACCAGAGCCTGGAATTTCTTGATGGTGATATCGCATATTCCGTAGACAGCAACTCTGTAAAATCATTTGAAATATATATCGATAATGCTACCCACAAATTCAAAAGAGGGTACGAAGCCAGCAGGCTATCTAAAAATGACTTTGTGCAGATCATAATTGATGACAATCTTAAATTATTCGCCAGGCACTTCACAACTTATCAGCGTGATGTTCCCGTTTACAACTCTGCCACAAGACATGACGTCTACCAATCAGACGTCGCATATTATGTTCAGATAGGCGATAACGACCTTGAGAGGATTAGAAGCCTGAGAGAACGAAGGGTAATGACGCATATCAACTCACATAGAGATGAGATAGATGCTTTTATCAGATCTCGTGAAACCGATTTCTCAAAAGCAGAAGACGTTAAACAACTCTTTATCTACTACAACTCTCTGCTTGCAGAATCATCAGCCCAATAATCAGTGCCGTCTCACCTTTAAAATCGAACTGAAAAAGAAGGCTTTTTCCTATTCCAAAAAAGCCTCTCATCAATTCATTCATCATCATTCTAGAAAACTAATTTTATAATGAATACCAGATTTACGTTTATTCTTCTTTTTGTAATCTCTATCTCTATTGCGGCATGTGGCGGATCTTCAAAACAGTTTATCAAAACCGACTACATTAATGGAAATGGAAATGGACCCGGATCACTATCCGTTCTAAAGATCAATTTTGAGGATTTCGGGTCAGATTTTTCAGAACACGATTTTGGAAGATTACAAACAACCGAAAAGTCTGTTTTTCAAAACTCTATAATCACATTTTTCACTCCTTCATCTAACTCAGAACATAAAGGTGAACTGAACCGTGCAGATCTCAAGAACTCTGAATTTGAAGTGAGAAATTTCTCGGAAGAGGGAACTTCTATCAGCGTTATTGCACCGGTTCAAGGAGCTGTTCTCGGCAATGATTATGTAAACACCCGGTATGTTGTGATTTTTGATCAATTCAGGTTCCGTCAGTACATGTCCGACAGAGAGAGTCAATACTATGGTGGCGGAGCTCCCAACCCGATCGTGTACGTTAACTTTGAAACCAAGTATGTTATTTGGGATAATGAAATTGGCGATGCTATAGGATGGGGTACCGTAGATGCAGACCGGCGAGTAGAAACTACAAGAATGGTGGAGATCTATAACGAGCTCCTTGAAGAAAGCTTACAAAAAATGGTTCGGAAGAGTCCCTTCAGAACATAGCGCCAATAAACGAAGAGATTTAGACCCGCGGAATTGCTCTGCATGCTGCGTTATCTCATTTTCCCATCTTAAGAATCACATCTGATTTTTGAGATTCAGAGTGCATTCTTTCAATTCGCTGCATCAGAATTATTGCTCACATCATTTAAAAACTCCCGCCAGCTTCTTTCAATCAGATCTCTTGAAGCAAAGAAATTATCGTTATGCCCTCCCCGAAGTTCAACAAACTGTTTTGGCTCATTGGCAATTTCATACAGGTATTGGCCATTGTGATAACCCACAATTTCATCATCAGGGCTGTGCATAATCATCACCGGCATACCTTCCAGTTGGCGGAGGTAAGTCTCTGTTGGAAATTCATACCTGGCCAGCGATGAAGGAACAAATGGATAAACGTCACTCACCATTGCCCTCAGGTTTTTAAAAGCAGAGTCGAGTACCAGTCCACCCAGGTCATACTTTGTGGCAGCATAGGCAGCAACAGCAGCGCCAAGCGATCTTCCATACATATATATGTTTTGTTCGGGGTATCCCTTTTCACCCTTGAGGTGTTCCGTAAATGCAGTGATATCTTTATAAAGCCCTTTCTCACTCGGCCGGCCTTCACTCTTTCCATACCCTCGATAGTCGTACATCAACACAGCTGCACCTGCATCCAGCAGGGTACGGGCAATGTCGATCCTGTAGCTGATATTGCCTGCATTTCCGTGTGAAAGCACGATAACCCGGTCTGACTCCTCGTGAGGGAAATACCAGGCGTGAAGTTTCACTCCATCTTCCGTTTCAATCCAAACATCCTGAGCGGTTACACCGACAGATTCCGGGGTCTGCATGAAACCTGATGTTGGCATAAATAGCAGTCGGTTTTGAAACAGATACATCAACAAGAGAATCACAAGATACCCTCCGGCAATGGTCAACAGGAATGACATGATCGATTTCATATGAATAATTTGGAGTCTGCCGGCACCATAAATTCAGCCGGCCTTTAGTAATTTATGCCAGGATTTTTATACATAACGAATTTGCTGCAAACTTTTATGTAAATCAAATTCAATCAATCCTACCTGCGAACAGTGAACCCATCAAATTCTTCGGGCTTGTCGGTGGTTGAAATTTCGATAATTTTGTCCACTCTTGCCGATTTCGGTCCCTCTCGCAAATGCTTCAGCATCTCTTCAATCGACTCTTCTTCGCCGGAGAGCAGCACTTCCACGCTTCCGTCCGTCATATTCTTCACCCAACCATTCAGATTTAACGCCTCAGCCTTTTTTGTTGTGAAATATCTGAACCCGACTCCCTGAACGCGGCCAGTTATTTTGTAGTGTTTAATTTGAACAGCCATTTTCTGATTTCAATCAATTGGTATTGTTATACATTTGTTGAATCTTAAAGCGGATATTTTAAAATCAATTAACGATATTGTACATCCCATAATCATACTATAAAGAAAAGAACTGCATGACCCTAACACAACTCTCATATATCGTTGCTGTCGACAAATACCGCCATTTTGCCACAGCTGCTGAGAAAAGTTATGTTACTCAGCCTACGCTAAGTATGCAGATTCACAAACTGGAAGATGAACTTGGAATCACTATTTTTGACCGCTCCAAATCACCTGTGGTACCTACTGAAATCGGGGAAAAGGTAGTTGAGCAGGCCAAAACTATATTAAAGGAGTCGAAACAGCTTTCCGATATCGCTAATTTTAAGGAGAATGAACTCCGTGGCACATTTAAAGTTGGAATTATTCCAACCGTAGCTCCCTACCTGGTTCCGCTTTTTCTTCGCTCCTTCGTGAAAAAATATCCGCTTATCGACCTCGTATTTGAAGAGCTGCTCACCAGTGAAGTGATTGATAAACTGGGGAACGACCAGCTCGATGCCGGAATCATTGCGACCCCAACCGAACAGAGCTTTATCTATACGGAGGAGCTCTTTGTTGAACCGTTCCTCGGCTACCTCTCCCACAGTCACCCGCTTATTGACAAGAAAAAACTGTCGGTAGTTGATCTTGACCGAACAAATATCTGGCTTCTGAATGAAGGACACTGTTTCCGCGATCAAACCGTAAAACTCTGTAAGGAGGAGAAGAAGAATAACCGGTCGGCCATTGAGTTCAAGAGCGGCAACCTGGAAACGCTTAAACGTTTGGTAGAGCAAAATTTCGGCATGACCCTTTTGCCATGGACTGCCGTTCAGGAGTTTGACGGAAATTGCACCAATGCCGTCATCAAAGAGTTTGAAGATCCTATTCCTTCACGAAAGTTGAGGCTTATTTACGGACGAAAACATTTAAAACAGACCATTATCCACGCTTTCAAGAGCTCCATCTGCAGCTCCATCCCCAAAGAGCTCAAAAAGACTGAAAAACGCGTGGTGATAGAGTAAGAAAAGATCCTTAAATGTGCCCTTCCATAATAAGGAAACCCAATACTGCACGAAGCTTGTCTGGCCTTGAATTGCAGGTTCAACATGATGTTTCATTAAAAAGTTAACTGGTATCACTTAAAAGCAGCATATAAATTTAACTAATGGAAAACTTCTCAACTCAGTGGTTTACGGCTTACTACCTTTCGCTCGGTGCGCTCCTTATCAGCTACTCGCTCTATCTGTTCATTAAAACAGACTCCATGAAAGATTATCTGCTCAATGCCGCAGAGAATGAAACTCCCCCCTCTGCCTGGCGATCAATTCTTAAATATCTGCTGCTATTTACCATCCCCTGTATTGTGCTCTCATTTACGCCCTTCTCATGGATTGAACTCCTGTTTTCACTTTGGAGTTTAATAATCATATTTGTTGGCGGTCAGTTGCTGCTGCTGTGGCCTCATACTTCAAAAGCGATAAAAACAATGAAGGGCGAGCTGAATCGGAAAATCCGCATTGTAGCTGCCAATATGTTATCGATAGGTATTATTCTTTTTTTACTGACCTATATATTGATTGAAAGAACGCAATCATTCTGAAATTTCATGAACATCCAGAAAACAGGCTATCACGGACTCTATCTCCCTGAACTGGGGCTGGCTATGGACGGCTATCATCCTGACGCAGATTACCTGTTTGTAAGCCACGCCCACGCAGATCATATGCCACGCAACAGAGCTGCAAAAGTTCACGCCACACAGCCTACATTGGAGTTGATGGAATTGCGCAGTTTTAAGGGAGAGAAAAACGTGATGAATTTCGGTGAGTGGCTTGAGACCGACCGGTTCAGAGCCCGTCTCTACCCTGCAGGGCATATCCTGGGTTCTGCGATGATCTATATTGAATCGGATGAGGGATCCCTGCTCTATACCGGCGATTATCGAACCCCTCCATCTCCGGCTACTGAAGGGTTTGACGCTCCTGACCGGGCAGATATTCTCATAACGGAAGCTACTTTTGGGCTGCCTGTTTACAAGTGGAGATCACATGACGAACTGGCTGAGGAGATCCGGTTGTTTGCTACTCAATCTCTCGATGAAGGATACACGCCAATTTTTCTCGCCTATAATCTTGGCAAGGCACAAGAGATTATGCATCTTTTGGCGCCGCTCGATTACCCGGTCATGATTCACGGTGCAGGTTTTAAGTTGTGTGAGGTGTATGAAAAGCATGGGATCGAATTGGGAAATTATTCAGCATATATCCGTGAAGAGTGTGAAGGCAAAATCCTGATATCTCCTTCATCTGCCCTATCCAACGGGTTTGCGTCAAATGTTCAGAAAACCCGGACTGCATACTGCAGCGGCTGGGCAGCTAATGAGTCAAAAAGATCACAAATGACAGCAGACAAATTAATCCCTATTTCCGATCATCTTGATTTTTTTGAACTCATCTCGTTTTGTGAATCTCTAAATCCAAAAAAAGTCTACATCACACACACACCCAACCCCTCAGTGGTAAAACATTATCTCGATAGAAGTGGGATAGCGAGTGCTTTCCTGAATTTTCAAATGGAAGAGGAAGATTAAGATGGCTTACGCCTTGGTGGTTACTTGTGCTCGAGAAGCGAACTCTCTTTAGGCAGCTCGTTTTCTTCCGGGGTTTTGCGGGGAATAGTAAAAATGAAGGTAGTACCCTTATCCACCTCACTTTCAAACCAGAGTTTACCTCCGTGCGTCTCGATAAACTCTTTGCATAACATCAGGCCCAAACCGCTTCCTTTCTCATTTTCGGTGCCACGGCTTGTAAAGTGAGCTTTTGAAAAGATTTTATCCTGATCCTCTTTTTTAATCCCGACACCGTTGTCTTTCACCTTTATCTCATAGAAATCTCCTTTATCTTCGGCCTCAACGTTAATAACACCACCCGGTTTACTGAATTTTATGGCGTTTGCGATGAGGTTGCGTACTACAAGTTTGATCATGTCGTAATCTGCAACCACTTCAATCTCATCCGGCAAGTTGGTTTCTATAGACACCCCTTTCCCCTCTGCCTGAAATTTGATCTGGTCGATTACTGATTTTATACCAAGCTTTAAAGCAAACTCTCTTTGGTTTAACTGAATGCCATTCATCTGAGCTTTGGCCCATGCAAGAAGGTTATCCATCATGCTGGCATTTTCCTGTAAATTTTTCTCCAGCATGGATGAAATTTCATCCATTTCACTTTCCGACAGGTCGTGATCTCTTATCAGGTAGAGTAAACTTTGAAGTGAACTCAACGGACCTCTCAAATCGTGAGCAATAATTGCAAATAGCTTATTTTTAATCTCGTTGATCTGTGCAAGCTCATCATTTTGCTGCTTCACCTTCAGGTTCATTTCATTGAGCTGCTCATTTGTTTTTTTCAGCTCCTGGTTCATCTCGTCACGTTTACGGCTGGTACGAATCAAAAAGAATGCGGTAAAAAGCAACAGAATCACCATGCCAAAAACGATCATATTAATATTGCGCTGGTATTCCAGCCGAGCCTCTGTTTCAAGTTGTCTGGCCTGCAATATTTCCGACTCCTGTTTACTCTGTTGAAGGTTGAATAGCGCTTCATACTCTGCAAGTAATCTCGATTTTTCAGATGCTGACAGGTCCTCAGTTAAGTCATTATAGCTTTCAAGCCACTTCAGCGAACTGTTAAAATTGCCCTCCTCTTTATATGCATTGTATAAATTCTGATATGAAACCAGTCGAAGAGATGTGTATTGATCGTCTTCCAGGGCCCTATTTGCCCTGTAATACCATCTCAAAGCTCTTGAAACATTTCCCTGTTCCATCTCAAGGTTACCAAGACCGGTAGCACTACTAAATACACCCTGTATGTAGTTTATTTTTTGGCTCTCTTCGAGTGCAAGGTTAAAGAGCCCGGAAGCTTCACCATAGTTTTTTTTACGGGATTCCATCAATCCGATATTATAGAAGATGCGAACTTGTCCAATCCTGTCATCAGCAGACCTGGCAAGTTCCAAAGCTTCGGTGTAGTATTTTTCAGCTTTATCGTAATCTCCCACTTTGGAATAGAGATTTCCCAAATTCAGAATTGAACGCCGAAGATCTTGCAATGAACCAATTTCGCGGCTTACCGCTTCTGATCTGAGAAGATAGTATTCTGCCTGCTCTTCACTTCCTATCTGAAAAAATTTATGCCCCACATTATTGTTGGCAGTTGCCATGAACAGTGAGTCGCGATTTATCTCGGCAAACTCAAGTGCATCGTAATATGAGCGAAGTGCATTAAAATTGTCATCAAGCTGTGAATAGATATTACCCAGAATCATATTCAACCCAGCAACATAGCGTGCATCACCGAGCGAATCAGCAAGATTAATTGCTCTTTCATACTGTTCGGAGGCCAATACAAACTGTCTCTTCATGCTGAAGGACGTACCCTTTTGGCCATAATTTTCGAGCTGTTGATCCGGATTTGACACATATATTGCAGCGTTATCAATAAAAACAGCCGCAGAATCGGGCTTTTCCCAAAATAGATAGAGGTCTCCCAACCTGGTAAGGGTTCTGTATTTACCGGAATTGTTCTCGATTTTTGTTGCAACTTCCAACCCAAGCAGCAACCACTCTTTGGCCTCTGCACTGTCGCCTTTAGCTACAAGCATATCGGAGAGATCGATAATAGACTCAACCGTGCTCAGCTCAAGTATGGCAGGATTTACATATATCCGGAGGCTGTCTATTCTCTCAGTCTGGGCAACAGATATAAGAGGAAGGGACAGTGTTAGTAAGAGGGTAAGTTTTAGAAGCTTCATTCAACAGATATTTCGCTGTAAGCTAACGTAATTTATAATATTAAGAAAATTTAACATTATAAATGATCAATATTAAAGTGAAAGGATGTATTCCCATCCTGTAAAGGTTTTTTATGATTTATTTTACTTTCAACTATTTGTTCCACATCCTTTAAAGTATTTACTTCATCCGGCCCCAAATCCCACCTTATCGCCTTGAATCGGGGCAAACGCAGTGTGAAGCCGGCTTTGGTTCGTTCATTGATTTGTATGTCATCAAACTCAACTTCAATAACCAGTTTTGGCAAGAGGCCCAAAGTAGGTCCATATCTCTCTACCGTCAACTCTTTAATGCGCTGATTCATTTTTTTTAACTCTTTGTCAGTATACCCTCCATAGGCTTTGCCAATCGGAATAAACTCCTCCTCATATCTCTCATCGTCTTTTACGGATATCCCCAGGGTAAAATCGGAATAGAGCCCGCCTCTTTTCCCGCTTCCGGCGTGAGCATACATCATGACAGTGTCGAGCGAACCGCCCGGTTTTTTTAATTTCAGCCAGGAGCTTCTGCGCTGGCCATACTCATACAGGCTGTCTCTCTTTTTAAGCATCAGCCCTTCATTGCCATTCTTCAAGGCTTTTGCAAACCAATCTTCAAGCTCCGCACTGTTCTGTATACCGAATTGTCTGGACACCGGCAGCCGATGGTCTTTGGCTAATTCGACCAATTTTTTTCTTCTTTCCGTAAGTATCTCATCAAAAATAGGGTTTCCATCTATATAGAGTAGATCGTATGAGATAAAAATGACAGGATACTGCTCAAGTACTTTCCGACCCGGTTTCTTGCGGCCCATTCGTTTCTGAAGCAGCTGAAACGGCAGAATATGTTTCTCTTTGTAGACACAGATCTCCCCGTCAAGCACGACATCAGGTAACTCTCTCTCTTTGAAAAAAGTAACAATTTCCGGAAATGTTGAAGTTACATTATTCAAATCCCGCGAAAAGATCACAACTTCATCTCCACTCACATGAACCTGCCCTCTCATGCCATCAAACTTCTCTTCTGCAACATACTCCTTAAGGTCATCCACAGACCGGCTCTCAATGGGGGATGCCAGCATGAATGAGAGTGGATGAAATAGGCGAAACCGGGCTTCATCCAGCTTCTTATGCTTTGCCAGAACGGCAGTACGGCCAATATTTCCGGTTATCATATGGGCGTACCGCACCTTTTCCCGTTCGGTACCGAAGGCTTCCGCAACGGCTGCGACCACACTCCGTGTTTCAAATCCTATTCGCAGCGATCCCCGGCTAAGCATTCGAATCGAGTATTTAATCTCAACGGGTGTCATCAATCTCCACATCTCATGCAGTATGGCCTCTTTTTCAGCCCGTTTGGAAACCCTTCTCAAGGATTCAAACCGAGCCATAACCCCGGCCAGTGACAACCCGGCCGGCTCCCGTTTCTCTATGGCCTCGGGAATATGATCCATCAAACGGGCAATGGTTTCTGAGTTACTGCCGGTAGCCGTTCGGCAGGGTTTATAAACCAGATCGTAATCAATTTCACAGAATGCGGCCGCCGCAAGGCCCGATGTTCTGCTGCCTACCGAAGCCCGTTTTCCGCTAATATTTGAGAAAGCACCCTCAGCTATGAATTGGACAGCCAGGTTCAGCTCTTCATCGGAATCAATAGAAGCAAAGAGATCTGAACATATACGGATTTTCGCATTCGTTCCGCGGGTTTCCCTGATGGTTTGAATGGTTTGGCAAAGACTTTGAAATGTTGTCATCACTAAAAATTACGAAACTAAAAACCCCATATTTGTGACAATCAAACAGTACTGGGCAACACGTCCGAAATGTACTGATTTTAATGAATCTACCATACCAAGCGGTGAAAAATGGGGCTTCGTTATCCTGTTAGTAGATTTGTTTGATCAGCTCCAGCAAGCGTCCCATTTCTGCACGCAGTGCGTGATTGCCCAACACATAGTTGTTATTGATGATACTGAAATTAAGCCTTTTCCCGGAGTCTGTATAAATATATCCGCTCAGGGCTGTGTTATTTCGAAGTGTCCCGGTTTTGGCATACACATAGGGTGGTTCTCCGAACGGAGCACGGTAGGATCCGCTAATGGTGCCACTCACGCCACCGGCAGGAAACCACGAAAGTGTTCTCTCTTCACCATACTCATCCATCAGCCTCTCTAATAACACAACCATGCTGTGAGGCGTTACCAGGTTATAGCGGGTAAGCCCGGACCCATCGCTCCACCTCGGTTGCTGAGGCAGTCCGCCAAGGTGATTTGAGAGGGCATAAAGAATGGCTTCTTCGCTGTTCATCGTGCCAAACTGCATGTCAGAAATCATGAGCATGAGCTGTTCGGCTACAAAATTATCGCTGATCTGCATCATTCTTTTGTAGAGAGAATCGGCTGGTGTGCCATACATTGTTTCTGAAAAATCAATATCTGTATCGTTAATATATCCGACTTCTCTGCCTAATGTATCCGAGAGCATTTCCAAAAAAAGATCCCTCTCGTATTTAAATGGTATGTTCCGCTCCTGGCGTACTGTATCTGATTTGGGCACATAAAAAATTTCATTGGATTGATAATCTCTTTTCACGAGTTCAAGCTGAGCACCGTCCCATCCCATGTTTTTGATGTATCTCTCAAAAAATCGAGGTTTCACCGGTTCCTCTTCATTCAGCATAACCAATGCAACCTGCTGTGCCTGCAGCCTCATCATGTTTCCATAAATTGGGAACGGCGACTTTTCCGGCGCATAGGGAGCCGGATACCAGTCCCAGGACCAGCCTGCACCAAAGTGATCATCCTTGAAGTGACCGTCGTAATAGACTAGCATTTCCGGCCTGTTCTTCAGGAACTGATATGCCTCCGTAAAATCAAATTCAGGATTTAAAAAGGCCGGATCGCCTGTTCCCCGAAAGTAGAGTGTATCATTGCGCACCTGGTAACGAATAGAAGGCAATGTGTCGGGCAGGGTTTTCAGTGATGCATAGAGCGTCAATATTTTTGTATTGGAAGCCGGCGTAAAAAAGCGATCGGCGTATCGGTCATAGATCAGTTTGCCGGACTCCGGATCATAGAGTGCAAAGCCGGTGATGCTTTGGCTGAAAATATCTGACTCCTCAAACAGAAGATCCAACTCTTTTCTCTCTTCAGCATGTGGAACCATGGGTTCGGTCTGAGGCTCGGTAGTCTTACAGGCAGT